>JACCDU010632609.1_pt1 | contig 41328 bp, 37 predicted proteins | sample 7446081 | NCBI WGS metagenome assembly JACCDU01 (sample SAMN15323447, study PRJNA562643) | freshwater metagenome | isolation source: river surface water | place: USA:Blue River Watershed | collected 2017-08-17
CAAAAAAAAGCCGCTCCACCTTTCGGTGAAGCGGCAATCCGGTAATAGGGCTATCGGAGTCAGCCCTACGACCTTCCCCCACAAACTCGTTCTACTTCAAGCGTTACTTCTCAATCTTGCTGCGCCGGCAGCCGATAGCCACTGCCGGCGCTACATGCTTCCTCAACTCGCTTGCTTGAGCTGATCCAGGATCGCCGGGTTTTCCAGCGTGGACACGTCCTGCGTTATTTCTTCGCCCTTGGCCAGCACGCGCAGCAGGCGGCGCATGATTTTGCCGGAACGGGTTTTCGGAAGGTTATCACCGAAACGGATCTCTTTTGGCTTGGCGATGGGACCAATTTCCTTGCCGACCCAGTCACGCAGCTCTTTGGCAATCTTTGCCGCGTCGTCGCCGCTCGGGCGGGCGCCTTTCAATACTACAAAGGCACAAATCGACTCGCCGGTCGTCGGATCCGGCTTGCCGACCACGGCCGCCTCGGCAACCAAGTGGTTAGCGACCAGCGCCGACTCGATTTCCATCGTGCCCATGCGGTGACCCGACACGTTCAGCACATCATCAATACGACCGGTGATGGTGAAGTTGGCCGTGTGCGCATCACGCACCGCGCCGTCGCCGGCGAGGTAGAGCGTGCCGCCCAGCTCGGCCGGGAAATACGAGGTCTTGAAGCGCTCGGGATCGTTCCAGATCGTACGAATCATCGACGGCCACGGACGCTTGACGACCAGGATGCCGCCATGGCCGTTCGGCATGTCGTTACCGGCTTCATCAACGATCGCCGCCATGATGCCCGGCAGCGGCAGCGTGCACGAACCCGGCACCATGGGCGTCGCGCCCGGCAGCGGCGAAATCATGTGACCGCCGGTCTCGGTCTGCCAGAAGGTATCCACGATCGGGCACTTGTTGTCGCCGACGTTCTTGAAGTACCACATCCAGGCTTCCGGATTGATCGGCTCGCCGACCGAACCCAGCAGGCGCAGGCTCGACAGGTCGAAGTGCTGCGGATGAACTTTCATGTCCGCGTCCGAGGCCTTGATCAGCGAGCGGATCGCGGTCGGCGCAGTGTAGAAAATGGTGGTCTTGTGACGCTGGATCATGTCCCAGAAACGGCCGGCGTTCGGGTAGGTCGGCACGCCTTCGAAGACGATCTGCGTCGCGCCCACGGCCAGCGGGCCATAGGCGATGTAGCTGTGGCCGGTGACCCAGCCGATGTCGGCGGTGCACCAGAAGACATCGGTAGGCTTGATGTCGAAGGTCCACTTCATCGTCAGCATGGTCCACAGCAGGTAGCCGCCGGACGAGTGCTGCACGCCTTTCGGCTTGCCGGTGGAACCGGACGTGTAGAGGATGAACAGCGGATGCTCGGCGCTGACCCACTCCGGCTCGCACTGGTCGGACTGCTTGTCCATCACGTCGTGCAGCCACAGGTCACGGCCGGCGACGACCTTGATGTTGCCCTTGGTGCGCTGGTAGATGATGACGTTCTTCACGGCCTCGCAGCCGCCCATGTCCATCGCTTCGTCGACGATGGATTTCAGCGGCAGCTGCTTGCCGCCGCGGACTTGTTCGTCAGCGGTGATGACGGCCACGGCGCCGGCATCGATGATGCGCTCTTGCAGCGACTTGGCGGAGAAGCCGCCGAACACCACCGAGTGGGTCGCGCCGATACGGGCGCAGGCCTGCATCGCGCACACGCCTTCGACCGACATCGGCATGTAGATGATGACGCGATCGCCCTTCTTGATGCCGAGCGCTTTCAGGCCATTGGCCAGCTTGCACACTTTGGCGTGCAGCTCTTTGTAGGTCAGCTTGGTGACTTCGCCGCCGTCAGCCTCGAAGATGATCGCGGTCTTGTCCGCGTTGCCATTTGTCAGGTTGCGATCGAGGCAGTTGTAGGAGACGTTCAGGTGACCGTCTTCGAACCACTTGTAGAACGGCGCCTGCGATTCGTCGAGCACCTTGGTGAACGGCTTGTGCCATTCGAGGTTTTCTTTGGCCAGGCGGCCCCAGAAGCCTTCGTAATCACGCTCAGCCTCAGCGCACAGCGCGTTGTAAGCGTCCATGCCGGGAACCGCTGCATTTTTTACAAATTCCTCGGACGGGTGGAAAACCCGATGCTCGTGCATCAGATGCTCGATCTCTGACATGGCGTCTCCAGATTGATTAATAATTTTCACGGCAAGATAAGGGTTCTCACTTACTCAGTGCTTACACAAGCGACCAGACCACGGATTCCGGGTGCAAACCGGTGATTCGAGGGGCGGCGTCGCGTGTAAAATGACGGGCTGCACAATTTGCTGCACAGCAAAGAAGCCTGCCTGCCATGATCTCCGAGCACAAATCCGCACCGCCGATCCCGGCTCTTGCCAATTTCATATTCATGACGCGGTGGCTGCAGCTGCCGCTCTACCTCGGGCTGATCCTGGCCCAGGCGATCTATGTCTGGCATTTCTGGGTCGAGCTGACCGACCTGGTCGGCGCACTGCTCGGCAACGAATCGGCGCTGGAGCACATCCTGAAGGCGACCACCGTCGAAGGCCTGCCGCCGCCCACCAAGCTGACCGAGACCACGATCATGCTGGTGGTGCTTGGACTGATCGACGTGGTGATGATTTCCAACCTGCTGATCATGGTGATCGTCGGCGGTTACGAAACCTTCGTGTCACGCATGCACCTCGAAAGCCATCCCGACCAGCCGGAATGGCTGTCGCATGTGAATGCGTCGGTGCTGAAAGTGAAGCTGGGCACGGCCATCATCGGCATCTCGTCCATCCACCTGCTGAAGACTTTCATCAATGCCGGTGCTTACGATGCCAAGACCTTGTTGGCGCAAGCAGGCATCCACATGGTGTTCCTGCTGTCGGCACTGGCCATCGCATGGACGGATCGCATCATGGCCGCCGGCTTGCATGCGGCGCAGGACGCCCACTGAACCGGCGACGCCATCCACTCATACGCATCATCCGATTTCCATCCTCTGCATCATCCGAACCATTCGAACCCTTAGAGCGTGTCCGCCATGACTACCATCATCAAGCAAGAAGACCTGATCGAATCGATCGCCGCTGGTTTGCAGTTCATCAGCTACTACCATCCGGTCGACTATATCCGCCACCTCGCGCGTGCCTATGAACGCGAACAGAGCCCGGCGGCCAAAGATGCGATCGCGCAGATCCTGACCAACTCGCGCATGTGCGCCGAAGGCAAGCGCCCGCTTTGCCAGGATACCGGCATCGTCAACGTCTTCCTGAAGATCGGCATGAACGTGCGCTTCGAAGGCTTCGCCGGCTCGATCACTGACGCCATCAACGAAGGTGTGCGCCGTGGCTACAACAACCCGGACAACAAGCTGCGCGCATCGGTCGTCGCCGACCCGCAGTTCGAGCGCAAGAACACCAAGGACAACACGCCGGCTGTCGTGCACATGGAACTGGTGCCGGGCGACACGGTGGACGTGCAGATCGCCGCCAAGGGCGGCGGCTCGGAAAACAAGACCAAGTTCGTGATGCTGAACCCGTCCGATTCGCTGGTGGATTGGGTGATGAAGACCGTGCCGACCATGGGCGCCGGCTGGTGCCCGCCGGGCATGCTGGGCATCGGCATCGGTGGCACGGCCGAACACGCGATGCTGATGGCCAAGCAATCGCTGATGGACGACATAGACATGTACGAGCTGCTGCAGCGCGGCCCGCAGAACAAGACCGAAGAGCTGCGCATCGAGCTGTACGAGAAGGTGAACGCGCTGGGCATCGGCGCGCAAGGCCTCGGCGGCCTGACCACCGTGCTGGACGTGAAGATCAACATGTACCCGACGCACGCAGCGTCCAAGCCGGTGGCGATGATCCCGAACTGCGCGGCCACCCGTCATGCACACTTCACGCTCGACGGCTCCGGCCCCGCGTACTGCGAGCCGCCGTCGCTGTCCGAGTGGCCGCAAGTGCACTGGACGCCGGACACGCAGAAGTCCAAGCGCGTCGACCTCGACCTGCTGACCGCCGAAGAAGTCGCCTCGTGGGCACCGGGCCAGACCCTGCTCCTGAACGGCAAGATGCTGACCGGCCGCGATGCCGCGCACAAGCGCATCCAGGACATGCTGGCCAAGGGCGAGCCGCTGCCGGTCGATTTCAAGAACCGCGTGATTTATTACGTCGGCCCGGTCGATCCGGTGCGCGATGAAGTCGTCGGCCCGGCCGGCCCGACCACCGCCACCCGCATGGACAAGTTCACCGACATGATGCTGGAGAAGACCGGCCTGATCGCGATGGTGGGCAAGGCCGAGCGCGGCCCGGTGGCGATCGAGTCGATCAAGAACCACAAGTCGGCCTACCTGATGGCCGTCGGCGGCGCCGCGTACCTGGTGTCGAAGGCGATCAAGGGCGCAAAGGTGGTCGGCTTCGCCGACCTCGGCATGGAAGCGATCTACGAGTTCGACGTTGTCGACATGCCGGTGACCGTGGCCGTCGATTCGACCGGCACCTCGGTGCACAACACCGGCCCGAAAGAATGGCAGGAAAAGATCGCCGCGTCGATCGGGAAAATCCCGGTCACCGTCGCCTGAGTCCTTGCTCCTCCGTCAACGCCATCGTCACCAAGGGACCTGACAGCCACTCATGAGCGAGCCTGACCTCGCCCCTGCCGCCGACGCCCCGATCGGCATCTTCGATTCGGGCATCGGCGGGCTGTCGGTGCTGCGGCACGTGCATGCGCTGCTGCCGGACGAAGAGCTGCTGTACTTCGCCGACTCGGGCTTTGCACCCTATGGTGAAAAACCGGAAACCGTGATCGTTGAGCGTGCGCTGGCGATCGCGGCCTTCCTGCGGCGATTCCGCGTCAAGGCCATTGTCGTCGCCTGCAATACGGCGACGGCAGCGGCCATTGCGGCGCTGCGCGCGCGCTATCCGCAGCTGCAGGTAGTGGGCGTCGAGCCGGGACTGAAACCGGCCGCCGCCCTGACCCGCAGCGGCACGGTGGGCGTGCTGGCCACCGAAGGCACGCTGGCCTCGGACAAATTCCAGAAACTGCAGCAGCAGGTGGCCGAAGCCAGCGGCGCGCGCTTCCTGCTGCAGGCCTGCAATGGCCTGGCCGACCAGATCGAAAAAGGCGAGACCCATTCGCGCGACACCGCCCTGCTGGTGCAGCGCTACGTGGCGCCGCTGGTCGCGCAGCAGGCCGATACGCTGGTGCTGGGCTGCACGCACTACCCTTTCGTCGAGCAGCTGGTGCGGGACGCCGCCGGCAAGGACGTGACGCTGGTCGACACCGGTGCGCCGGTCGCCCGCCAGCTGCAGCGCCTGCTGTCCCAGGCCGCTTTGCTGCATCCGCAAGCCGGACGGGCGGGTTCGCTGTCGGCTTACACTACCGGCAGCCGCAGCGCGCTGCAGACCGCTTTCCGGCGGCTGCTGGACCTGTCGCCGCCGGTCGAGGAAGTCGCGGCGGCGGTCGCCGCCGGTTAATACCTGCAATAAGTCCCTGATTCGCCAATACTTCTCGTCCCGTCGGCCGGCTTGCAGCCAAAGGTGCTATCTGCGGAAAAATTTTGTATAATGGCGGGCTTGTTTCAGTGGTGGCCGTAGCTCAGTTGGTAGAGTCCCAGATTGTGATTCTGGTCGTCGTGGGTTCGAGTCCCATCGGCCACCCCACCGAATTCAAATAAAAAGCCCGATCCTTCGATCGGGCTTTTGCATTTCAGGGCCGGACTGGCCTCACTCTGAGGGCGCATTGCGCTGGGCCGGCCTGACCTTTGCCTTGCTTTGCTTCTGCGCATGCCAGAGGTCGTACTGCAATTGCCCTTGCTGCCAGTTTCGAAAAATTAGGCCAGGCCTTTGTGCGCGAAGCTTTTGATCATTTCAGCGTATCGCGTAGCGCTACAAACCGCAACGCGCAGGGTCATGAAACATCGAAAGATAAAGACATCGCCCGGTTGGACCGAACGATGTCTTCTTTGGCGGCAAAGTCTGCAAGTCATTCAGCAAGCGCTCGCCCCTTGCTGTCGTGCTTGTGCATCAGGCAGTGGCATTCACCATGTTGCCGGTCCCGCCATTCGACTGCAGGTTGGATTGCAGGGTTTGCAGGAATGTCTTCAGCGAGTTCTGGTCAGCCTGGCCACCGAGCGCCGAGATCAGTTTCGAAAAGCTGGACTCGAGCACGCTGCCGGTACTGGTCGCAGACGTCGACACGCTGCTGATGCCGGAGGCCTCGGTGGTGGATGCGATGGTCGTGGCATCCGTCGATGTCGTCGACGTGGTCGACGATGCCGACAATTGCTGGATCAATGCGTCGAGCTCGCTTGCGAACTGGCCACCCATAGCGCGTTCGAGGCCGTGATGGCGGCCACGGCCGCTGCGTTCGGTGGACATGCCCTCGCCATTCGAGATGCCGTAAGCATCGCCATCGGCCGAAGACGACAGGTCGCTCCCCTGGAATGAAGGCGGCTGTCCCATGCCCGCCATCTGGCCGTAGCTGTCGCCGAAGGACATCGGCATTCCGGCATCATCCGGTGGCGGAGGCGGCGGCATGTCCATGCCGGCCATGTCGGCATCACTGGCTGCATTGCCGCTGTCTTGCGAGCGCATCGCGCCCATCAGCTGGCTCATGAAATCGGAGAAGGCCGCGACCGTGTCGGCCGACACGCCCTGCGACGATGCATCTGCGGATGTCGCGCTGCTGCTTGCCGACGAAGTCGCGCTGCCGCTCGAGGTGACGGAAGAAGCCAGCGACTGCAGGAAGACTTGCATGAAGCCCGCACCTTGCGTGCGCCCCGTGCCCGACGTCGAACCGGATGACGAATCACCCTGATGGTGATGGTGCTGGCGCACCTGCGACTGCTGCGTCGACGCTGTCGACTGGTACGCATTGATATAGGCATTCTGGCTGGCGAGACCGCTGATGGACATTGCGAGTACCTCCTGTGGGATGAGATACCCGTAACGATGCAAGCGACATGCCAAAATTACAGAATTAACAGCGATTTACACGGCTTAACAACGGCGGCAGGTGGCTTCACCAAAACCGGGAAGAACAGCAAGATCGGGTCCGCAAGCCGTCATCGGCACCACCCATTCACGCCGCATCGGCGACAAAATTTGCCGCGGCAGAGACAAGCATTGCCGCTTCAGGTGGCAGCGGATTGCCGTCCGTCGTCATGATGCGCGGGCAACCAGACTTTCACGGCAAAGCCGCCGCCTTCACGATTGGCGCCGACGATGCGCCCATTCATGCCTTCGATCACGCGACGCGCAATCGCCAGTCCCAGTCCGTGACCGTCAGCGTTCGCAGGACGCTGGCCGCGATAGAACGGATAGAAAATCGCTTCCAGTTCGGCGTCGGGCACGCCCGGCCCGCTGTCCATCACCAGCAAATTGATGCCATCCTCGACGGACGTCGGCTCGGCCCTGACTTGCACCGTCCCCCCCTGCGGGCTGAACTTGATGGCATTGCGGATCACGTTATCCAGCGCTCGATGCAGCAGCTCAGGGTCGCCGAGCACATGGCGATCCGCACCCAGTTCAAGCTGCAAGGTGACGAGCCGCGTGCCGGCCTCGAGGTCGGCCTCATGGACCAGCGCGGCGAGCAATTCATTGACCGGCACCACTTCAGGATCGCGACCGGTGGCACCGGCCTCGAGCCGCGACAAGGTCAGCAGCTCGCCGATCATCCTTTCCATGCGCATCGACTCGGACTCGATGCGCTCAAGCGACGCAGCGACGGCTTTCGGGTCCTGCCGCATCAGGCCGATGGACGCCTGCAAGCGCGCCAGCGGCGAACGCAATTCATGCGACACATCGTGCAGCAGCCGGCGCTGCGCATCGAGCAGCACCGCAATCTTGTCAGCCATGCGATCGAATGCGTGACCCAACTCGGCCAGTTCATCCTGTCGCTTGCCCATGCTGGCACCAGCGCGTGCGTTCAGGTCGCCGGTGGCCGAGGTTTCCATTGCGGCGCGCAGCACGCGTATCGGCCGCGAAAAGTAACGCGCCAGCAAGGCTGCGAACAGCAGGCTGGCCAGCAGGCCGCCCACCAGTGGTGGCAGCGGCAAACGCGGACCGCGATCAGGTCGATGCAGAGGCGGGCGTTGTCCTTGCGGCGGAGGACCTTCCGGCAAGGTCGATGCAGATGGCGCGGATGACCGGGCGGCCTCCTGCAGAGGCGGCAGGTGCGGCGCTTCGTGCGCCGGCCTGGCATGGTGCTCCCACCAGAAATAGGCGGTCACGCCGGCCACCGTGCTCAACTGCGCGAGCCAGATGAAAAAGAAAAACTTCCAGTACAAGCGTCCCATCGCGCTTATTCCACCACCAGCTGGTAGCCGTGGCGGATCACCGTCTGTATGCACGAGCGACCGTCGGCCATCGGGCCCAGCTTTTGCCGGATGCTCGACATGTGGACATCGACGCTGCGGTCGTAGGACACGAATTCACGCCCGAGTCCCTGCTCGCACAGCATGCGCTTGCTGACCGGGCTGCCCGCATGCAACGCCAGCAACTCCAGCAATTTGTATTCGGTGCCGGTCAGGTTGACCGGTGCGCCCTTCCACGCCGCCTGCCGCTTGCCGAGATGGACGTGCAGGTGCCCGACCTCGATGCTGGTCGGCGTGCCGGCCGATGCGGGCGCACTCGCCGTGCGCCGCAGGATGGCACGGATGCGCGCGACCAGCTCGCGCGGCATGCAGGGCTTGGGCACGTAATCGTCAGCGCCGAACTCAAGACCGAGCACGCGATCGAAAGGCTCCCCTTTCGCGGTCAGCATCACGACGGGTACGTTGCTCGCCGCCCGTATGCGGCGCAACACGTCGAAGCCGGACAGGCCGGGCATCATCACGTCGAGCACGACGATGTCACAGTCGCCGGCCAGCGCGCGCCGTATGCCTTCCTCGCCATCGGTCGTCACGTCGGCGGTGAAGCCTTCGCCATCGAGGTAGGCCTTGAAAAGGTTCGCAAGGTCGAGGTCGTCATCGACCAGCAGTACTCTGCTCATTGTTCGGGGATGCGCTGCGGGAAGCCAAGAAGGGCTTGATCATACCCAAGCACGATGGGTGCGGGGCGGGCGCCGGGCGCTTCTTAACGAGGATTTACACGGCGCAGGCAACCGTCGCCCGGGACGCTCCTTGCGCGCGCCTTGCACCGCCGCGGCAACGATCAGTGCTTGGGCGTCGTCTGGTCGGCTGGCGACGCCACCAGGCTCTGGTGGCGCTTGAACACGAAGGACTCGAAGTCGCGCGCCCACAGCGGGTGGCTGTAGAAATAACCCTGCCCCTGATCGCAGCCCATGGCCATCAGCACCCCGTGCTGGCGATCGGTCTCGATGCCTTCGGCCAGCACCTTGATGTCGAGCGCACGGCCGAGCGTGACGATAGCCTTCACGATCGCGCCGTCGTCGGCATTGCGTGGCAAGTCTTTCACGAAGCTCTGGTCGATCTTGAGCTTGTGCACCGGGAAACGCTTCAGGTAGGACAGCGACGAATAGCCGGTGCCGAAGTCGTCCAGCGACAGGCGGAAGCCGAGGCTGACCAGCGCGTGCATGATGCCGGCTGCCGCATCGGCGTCGTTGACCAGCGTGCTCTCGGTGATTTCGAGATGCATCAGGTCGAACGGGAAATGCGTGCGCAAGCAGATTTCGCTGACCTTGCGCACCAGGTCAGGGTCGCGGAACTGGCGTGCCGACACGTTGACGGCCACGAACAAGCGGCCGAACTGCGCATGCCACTGCCGCACCTGCAGGCAGGCTTGCTCCATCACCCACGCCCCGATGGTCAGGATCAGGCCCGAATCTTCGGCGACCGGAATGAATTCGGCTGGCGACACCCAACCGCGGGTCGGGTGGTTCCAGCGTGCCAGTGCTTCCATGCCGATCACGCGACCGTCATGCAAGTCGATGATGGGCTGGTAAGCTACCGCCAGCTGGTTATTGGCAATCGCCTGTCGCAGGTCAGACTCGAGCTCGAAGCGATGGTTGGCGCGTTGCGAGATCGCGGCGTTCCACAACTGCACCTGGTCGCGTCCGTTTTCCTTCGCGACGTGCATTGCCGCATCGGCCTTCTGCAACAGCTCGTCGATGGTCGCGCCATGTTCGGGTGCCAGTGCAATCCCAATCGATGCACTCGCGGTCAGCTCGCGGCCCTCGATGAACAAGGGCTCGGCGACGGCACTGCGCAAGCTGTCGGCGATCAGGTTCGGATCGTCAGACTCAGCGAGGTCATACGCGCAGAATACGAATTCGTCGCCACCGAAGCGGACCAGCATGCCATGCTCGCCGGCCACCGAGCTCAAGCGGTTGGCGACCGACATCAGCACGCGGTCGCCGACGTTGTGGTCGAGGTTGTCGTTGATCTGCTTGAAGTTGTCGATGTCGATATAGAACAGCGCGCAACGGTCGCCCGACTCCAGCACCGGCGTGCGTGCGCGTATGCGCAGGTAATGGCGATTGTGCAGACCGGTCAGAGTGTCGTGCAGCGCGAGGTGTTCCATGGCCTCGTCGCGCTCCTCGATCAGGCCCATCATCGCGTTGAAGGTCTCGCCCAGCTCGCCGATTTCGTCCAGTGAATGAACTTCAGCGCGCTGGCTGTAGTCTGCGGTCTCGCTGACAAGGCGCATGCTGTCGACCAGCTGCTGCACCGGCGCCAGCATGTTGGCCAGCAAGCGCGATTGCATCAGCAGCACGAAGCCGAACACGGCGCCGACGATGCCCATGATGGCCGTCAGCGCTGCATACACGCGCGCATAGGTGGGCGACAGGTCGACCGTCAGCCGCAGCACGCCCAGCGGCAGGCCCTGCGCCTCGACCGGCACCGTGACTTCAACGCTGCGCTCGCCGATCGGCAGCAGGCGCTCCAGGCCTTCGATGGGACCTGACGGCGGACGGCGCGGCCACTGGTAGCGCGCGAACACCGAATCCGGCGCTGCCACCAGCTCCGCCGCCATCACCTCGGGATGGCTGGACAAGGCGCGCAGGATTTCGGCGGCACCGATGGGGTCGTTGAATTGGATCGCAGGCGCAGCGTTTTCGGCCAGCACGCGCGCCACCGATTCGGTGGTGCGCACCAGGTCGGCTCGCTGCGTGAACCAAGACCAGGTGCCGAGCAGCACGCAGACCAGGACGCCGGACACGGTCAGCCCTGCAATATTGAGCAAGCCCAGCTTGCGGCGCAGGCTGTGACGGCGTTCGGTGGGGCGGTTGAAGAACCTGTTCATCGCGCGCCTCACTTCACCACGCGCGCCAGGCGCAGCAGCTTGGAACTGACATCCAGCCCCGCATGGCGCACGCGCGCCAGATTGACCGAGAACGCGAGGCGATTGCCATCATTCTCGATCAGGATCATCGATGCATCGAGATTGCCGGCATCGCTGACGATTAGCACCGGCTGCGATGCCAGGCCGCGCGCCAGCGCAGGTAGGCTCGCGCCGCTCGATTCGGAGACGAACAACACATGACAGGAACGCGCATCGGCTGCGTTGTCGATGCGCCGTGCTTGCACCGGCTTGCCATCGACCTGCTTGGTGGCGAGCGCATCGAAGGCGCCGCCCAAGTCATCATGCCCAAACGAACATAGCGTGACGACCGTCGGCGGTGGCGGCGGCCACGTAGTGTAAAGGGCAAAGTTGTAAAGGAAGGCAGCCTTCAGCTTGGCCGGATCACTGGCCGGGGCGCTCCTCGCATCGGGCGCGGTCTCGGCCTGCGCCAGCGGCAGGTTCCATGCGCACAGCGCAGCGAGCAGGCCGCGCGCCAGCGTCGACAGCACGCGCCTTTGAAGGCCGGGGCGTACGCGACGCTCAGAAATCATGGCTGAGAGTGATTTGCAGGGTGCGACCGACCATCGGCATCAGCGTTGCCGCCGCCTCGGCCACCGGAATTTCGACCACTCGGTCGAACAGGTTCACGATGCGCAGCTGCAGGCGCGTGCCGGGTCCGAATGCGGTCGAATTGACGACGGCGTTGGCCCACCACTGTCGCGACAGCTTGAAGGTGGTTGCGCCAGACTCGACGTCGCGCGGGCCGATGGCCTGCAGCTCCAGCGCACCCTGCCACTGCGGGCTGCCGAGCGGATGGGTGCCACGCAGCTTGGCCAGCCAGCTGGGGCTGTTGGGCACGATCGTCGACTCGGTACTGCTGGCATGGTTGACGCCGATGCTGGCGAAGACTGAGCCATCGCCCAGTCGGGGCGCGCGCCAGAACAGTTCGGCGCCGCGGACCGTGGTGCGGTCCTTGTTCAGGTATTGCAGGTTGCTGCCGACGACCGTCTGGTCGAGCTGGTCATGGAAGTTGTAGCTGTAGACCGAGGCGCCAAGCAACTGTCCGTTGGCAATGCGCTGCTCGACGATGGCTTCGTAGGTCTGGATGATCTCGGGTTTGAGCGCCGCATTGGCCAGGTAATAGCCATCCTCGTACTGGCGTTCGAAGGCGTTCGGCACGCGATAGGCCTGTCCTGCCAGCAGCTTGACGGTGGTGGCATCGGTCAGCGTATGCACGATGCCGAGTCGCGGGCTGGTGTGCGCGAGATCGATGGAATAGCGGTCATAGCGGGCGCCGGCGCTCAGGCGCCAGCGTGGCGCGATCATCCATTCGTCTTGCACGAAGACGCCGGCGCGCCAGGTGTTGCCGCGCGCATCGAGGACAGTGCTGCCGCCCGTGACATCGACATTGCGTATCGACAGCTGCGTGTCCCGCAGCGCGTCGGCACCGAATACCAGCTTGTGCGACGCAAAGCCCGAATAGACGAAGCGCGACTCACCGGTCAGCCAGCCGCCGGTCGTATCGACGCGCGACTGGGTTGCCGGCAGGCCGGCATACACGAAGTTGCCGCTGAAGATCTGTTCCTGGTAAGCGACCCTGCCGGTGAATTGCAGGTCCGCGTCGAGCTGGCGATCGAGCGAGGCCGCCACGCCGTAGCTGGCGTCGTAGATGGAATTGCGCTTGTCGTTGAACGCCGAACCGTACAAGGCCAGAGGCGGCACCACGTCACGCGTCAGGGCCCAGGCACTGGCGCGCAGCCCGGAGTCATGCTGCAAGGCGAAATAGGCGCGGGCCACCGAACCGCTGTCGAGCCCGCGCGCCACGCCGTCGGCCGACACGCTGGTATCGGACTGTATCGCGGCACCGCGCGCAGCCGAAATGGTGATGTCGCGCGCAGCCTTGTCGCCATAGCTGAACGACGCGAGGAAATGAGGACCGTTCTCGCCCAGCCTGGTCGACGTGGATGCACGCAGTTCGCGCCATCCGTTGGCGGTGTAACCGACGCTGCCGGTCGAGCCTTGCATGGATGACGGATCGCGCGCTATCACGTTGATGACACCGAACAGCGCGTTGGAGCCGTAGATCGCCGAGCCAGGGCCGGAGATGACCTCGATGCGCTCGATGAGCGCCATGTCGAGCGGGAAGGTATAGCCGAACTGCGCCTGTTCGTAGATGTTGTCGTTCATCCGCTGCCCGTTGAGCAGCAGCTGGAAGCGCGTGCTGTAGTCGCCGGGAGTCAGGAAGCCGCGCGTGCCGAGGTACTGGTACACGCCATCGTCGGATGTATAGAAACCGGGCAGACTTGACAGCGCCTCGGCCAGCGTGCGCCAGCCAAACTGGCGAATCTCTTCGGCGGTGATCACCTGTACCTGGGACGGCGCTTCGCGCGCATCCTGCTTGTACTTGGAAGCCGTGGTGACTTCGACTTGCAACAAGTCTTCCAGCGACAGGTCGGTCAGGTCGGCTGCTGCCAGTTCAATTCCGTTGGCGCCGATGGCAGGAGCGACCGCCAGCAGGCCGGCAAGGGCCAACAAGGTGGTCAGGCGTGATCGTCGGAATCGCGTGCTGCGCGCCATGGTTGTTCATCCGGGACAAGGCCGGACGCCAGTCGAATGTTGTTGTTATCTGTCGACCGGGCTGCCCCCGGCTGCCAATCTTGCCGATTCAGCCTGACTACAGGCAACTGACAGGAATGTTCTATTTTTCGATAGTAACACCCAAGTTTCCTACAGTCATCTTTCTCCATGGAAACCATTTTCCCTCCTGCTTTGTCGAAAAGGAGCGATTTGCGCCCAGACACGCGCCAAATTGACATTTCTCATGCTTGCCCGAAATCAGCATTGCAAACTTAGCAATGCGCCGACCCTGACCGTCGGATGGGGGGAAAGATCGTGAAAAAGAACTGGCTTTGGATTGCACCGCTGATGCTGCTGAGCCTGCCTGCCAGCGCGGACTGGACCTATGTGGATGGCGGCGAAGGTTATGAACGCTATCTGGATCTCGACAGCCTGAGCCGCGAAGGACGCCGGGTGCGCGTCTGGGAAGTGGACGACAACGACCAGCCGGACCGTTCGGGCGTGATCTCGCTGCGCTCGCGCACCGAATACGACTGCATGACCCACATGTACCGCATCACCCACCTGTCGGGCCACACCAGCCACCTGACCGAGGGTCAGGTCGTGTTCTCGGAAGCGGTGGACGGCGGCTGGGAGCCGGTCTCGCCGGGAACGCTGGGCGAGGCCAGCATGCACATCGTCTGCAAAGCGACCACGCAAGTGGGCGCCCTGCTCGACGAGTGAGGTGCCGCCCGCATGGCGCAAAGGCGGTAAAGAGTGCTTTCTTTGGTAGAGTGGCACGCTGAGGAAACCGGGAAAGCACTCCATGACGGCAAGCGCCATGCAAGACCACGCGACGGGTGTCATCGGCATCATCGGCGGCAGCGGCATCTACGATATCGACGGGCTCGAAGAGCGCCAATGGATCAAGGTTGCGTCGTCGTTCGGCGCACCGTCCGACGACATCCTGGTTGGCCGCCTGCACGGGCAGGCAATGGCCTTCCTGCCGCGCCACGGGCGCGGCCACAAGATCCCGCCGTCCGAGGTCAACTACCGCGCCAACATCGACGCATTGAAGCGCATCGGCGTGACCGACTTGATCTCGCTGTCGGCCGTCGGCTCGCTGAAGGAAGGCCTGCCGCCGGGCAGCTTCGTGATCGTCGACCAGTTCATCGACCGTACCTTTGCGCGCGAAAAATCCTTCTTTGGCCGCGGGCTGGTCGCGCATGTGTCGATGGCGCATCCCGTTTGTCCGCGCCTCGGCGATCGCCTGCAGCAAGCCGCCGGCGAGGCCGGTATCGCCGCCGTGCGCGGCGGGACCTACCTGGCGATGGAAGGCCCGCAATTTTCCAGCCTCGCCGAATCGAACCTGTACCGGCAATGGGGCTGCGACGTGATCGGCATGACCAACATGCCCGAGGCCAAGCTTGCGCGCGAGGCCGAGCTTTGCTATGCCAGCGTGGCGATGGTGACCGACTTCGATTGCTGGCACCCCGACCACGATGCCGTGACCGTGGACCAGATCGTGAAGGTGCTGCTCGCCAATGCCGACAAGGGTCGCACGCTGGTGAAGCAACTGGTGCCGCATTTGCAGGCCGATGCCCATGCCGCCGATTGCCCGTGCCGGAACGCGTTGCAGCATGCGCTGATCACGGCACCCGATGCGCGTGACCCGGCGATGATCGAAAAACTGTCGGCCGTCGCCGGCCGCGTGCTGAAGGGCTGAGCGATGCCCCCACTGCCACTGCGTGCACAGATCATCGACGCCTGCCGGCGCATGGAGGCGTCGGGCCTGAACCGCGGCACCTCCGGCAATGTCAGCTGCCGCGACGGCGATCATTTCCTCGTCACGCCGTCGGGCGTGGCGGTCGACCGGATGACGCCGGCCGGCATCGTGGCCGTCGCTTTCGATGGCCATGTGATCGGCCCCGGCAAGCCGTCGTCCGAATGGCACTTCCACCGCGACATCCTGCAGTCGCGCCCGGACATCCATGCGGTGGTGCATACGCACTCGCCGCATGCGACGGCGCTGGCATGCCTGCACGAAGACCTGCCCTCTTTCCACTACATGATCGCCATCGCCGGCGGCGACTCGGTCCGTTGCGCACCGTATGCACTGTTTGGCACGGAAGCCTTGTCGATGCACGCGGTCGCCGCGCTCGACGGCCGCAAGGCGTGCCTGCTGGCCAACCACGGGCTGATCGCCCTGGGGCGCGACCTCGATGAAGCACTGGGGATTGCCATCGAGATCGAGTCGCTGTGCGAGCAATACCAGCTCGCACGCCAGGTCGGCAAGCCGGTGCTGCTGTCAGCGGCGCAGATGGACGAGGTCATCGCCAAATTCCAGGGCTACGGCCGCAACGCGTCGGCCTCGTAGTCGGCCTCCAATTCAGCCTTCTGGTCAGCCTTGTAAACCGGATGCGCCAGCCGGGCGCGATCTTCGGTATCCTCCGCATCATCTAATCAATTCACCCCACATCGCTTGCTGCCCTCCACGCATGGACATCCAATCGCTGATTCGCACCATTCCCGATTACCCGATCCCCGGCATACAGTTTCGCGACATCACGACACTGATCAAGGATGCGCAGGGTTTCAGAGCCACCATCGACCGGCTGGTCGAGCGCTACAAGGGCCGAAGGATCACCAAGGTGGTCGGCACCGAAGCGCGCGGCTTCATCTTCGGCGCGCCGCTGGCCTATGCGCTGGGCGTGGGCTTTGTGCCGGTGCGCAAGAAGGGCAAGCTGCCCGGCAAGACCACCGCGCACGAATACGCGCTCGAATATGGTCATGACCGCATCGAGATGCATGACGATGCGATCGACGCCAACGATCAGGTGCTGGTGGTCGACGATCTGCTGGCCACCGGCGGCACCGCGGCAGCCACCGTGATGCTGGTGCGCGGCATGGGCGGCCATGTGGTCGAATGCGCGTTCGTAATCGATCTGCCTGACCTCGGCGGCCGCGCCAGGCTCGAGAAGATGGGGCTGGCCGTGCATACGCTGGTCGAGTTCGAAGGCGAATGAGCGAGGCCTGAACGATATGACTGCAAGCCTGCATGAAGTCGTCACGCTGCGCTGGCGTGAACAGCCCGGCCACGGCCGGCTGGAGATGATCGACCAGACGCGCCTGCCGGCCGTGTTCGAATACCTGTCCTATGACTCGGCCGATGGCGTCGCCCACGGCATACGCACGATGGTCGTGCGCGGCGCGCCGGCCATCGGGGTCGCCGCCGCCTATGGCGTGGCGCTCGAAGCGCTGCGCCGGCAGGACAGTGCCGCACCGGCCTTCGACAGCGCGATGGACGACGGCCTGGCCGTCCTCGCAGCCAGCCGGCCGACGGCCGTCAACCTGTTCTGGGCGCTGGAGCGCATGCGTGCCTGCCGTGCGACGCACGCGCACAAGGCGCCGCCGGCGCAAGCCGCTGCCCTGCTGGCCGAAGCGCAGGCCATCCATGCCGAAGACATCGCCATCAATGAAGCGATGGGCAAGCATGGCGCAGCGCTCCTGTGCGACGGCGCGCGCGTGCTCACGCACTGCAATGCCGGCGCGCTGGCCACCGCCGGCCATGGCACGGCGCTGGGCGTGATCCGCTCGGCCGTACAGTCAGGGAAAAAGATCAGCGTGATCGCCGACGAAACCCGCCCCTTCCTGCAAGGCGCGCGGCTGACGGCGTGGGAGATGGTGCAGGAAGGCATACCGGTGACGCTCATCACAGACAACATGGCCGGCCACCTGATGGCGCAGGGCGAGATCGATGCCGTCATCGTCGGCACCGACCGCGTCGCGGCGAATGGCGACGTGGCCAACAAGATCGGCACCTACATGGTGGCGGTGCTGGCAGCGCGCCACAACATTCCATTCTATGTCGCGTGCCCGCTGTCGACCATCGACCTGAAGCTGCAGACAGGACGCGACATCCCGATCGAGGAACGCGATGCGATGGAAGTGACGGGCTTTCGCGACACGCAATGGGCTGCGCATGGCGTCAAGGTCAGGAACCCGTCGTTCGACGTGACGCCGGCCGAACTGGTGACGGCGATCATCACCGAGAAGGGCGTGGTGCGCGCACCCTACCCGACCGGATTGAAGGCACTGTTCGACTGAGCTTCGGTCGCGTACCGGCAGCGCCGCCAGCTCGGGCAACACCACTCAGGCCGACAGCCGGAAAGCCTCGAAGAATTGCTCGCCCAGCAGTTCGGGGATCTTTTCCGGCGGTACCGGCTTGGACACCAGATAGCCCTGCACTTCATCGCAGCCCATATTCTGCAGCATGCGCAGCTGCTCGCCCGTCTCGACGCCTTCGGCCACGACGCCGATCTCGAGGCTGCGGCCGATCGACACCATGGTCTCGCACAGCGACTGCGCCTGCTTGTCGCTGCCCAGCTTGCGCACGAAGGACTGGTCGATCTTGAGCACGTCGATCTCGAGGCTCTGCAGCTTTGACAGGGACGAGTAGCCGGTGCCGAAGTCGTCGATCTCCAGCTCGATGCCCATCTGCCGCAGGCGCGCCAGTTCTTCCTGCGCCATGCCGTCTTCGTCCAGCATGCTGGACTCGGTCAGCTCGATGGCCACCAGTGACGACGGCAGACCGTAGCGGGCCAGGTTCTCAGCCAGCGTCATGCGCAGGCCGTCGCCCTTGAGCTGTAATGCCGACACGTTGACCGACACCGGCTTGAGCGGCAGGCCCTGGTCGCGCCAGACCGACAGCTGGCGGCACACCTTTTGCGCGACCATTTCGCCGATCGGCACGATCAGGCGCGTCTGTTCGGCAATGCCGATGAAGTCGGCCGGCGACAGCAGCCCGCGCACCGGATGGCGCCAGCGGATCAGCGCTTCCATGCTCGACATCTTGCCACTGCGCGCATTGGCGCGCGGCTGGTAGAAGACGACGAATTCATCGCGCAAGATTGCATGCTCGAGCTCGCGCTCGACACTGACGCGATCGCGGATTTTTTGCGCGAAGCCCTCGTTGTAGTGGCGATACTGCGCCTTGCCCTGCAGCTTGGCCTCGTACAACGCGATGTCGGCGGCGCGCAGCAGCGTGTCAACATCATCGGCATCGTTCGGGAACAGGCTGATGCCGATCGAGCCCTTCATGCGGAACATGCGCCACGGGGAGTCGGGGCCGAGCTGGCCGATGGCCGGGATAAGCTTGGCGGCGACGTCGCTGGCATCGTCATCGCCCTCCAGGTCTTCGATGATGACGGTGAATTCATCGCCGCCGATGCGCGCCAGGTGATCCTGGTCGCGCAGCACGGAGCGCAGGTTGGCCGCGACCGAGGCCAGCAATTCGTCGCCGGTGTGGTGACCCAGCGAATCGTTGACGTCCTTGAAGTTGTCGAGGTCGATGTACAGCAGGGCCAGGCGCCGCCCGCGCTGTCGCGCGCGCTCCAGCGCGCCGGGCAGGTAGTCGTTGAGCCAGTGCCGGTTCGGCAGGCCCGTCAGCGCATCGGTGCGGGCCATCGCGGCCAGCGTGGCGGCCTGCTGGCGCGCCTCGGACACGTCGCGCACGGTGACGGCGATGCCGGCGCCCGAGCGCACGCCGCGCCGCTGGAACCAGCCGGACGCATGCTTGCGCCCGTACGGCACGTGGAAGTCATCTTCGGCAAAGCCTTCACTGGCAACGCGCCGGAAAAAATCGAAGTAAGGACCATAGCGCTGGCCTTCGTACAGGCTGTTGACAGTGCGGCCCACCAGCTCGCCGCGCGCAAAGCCCGACATTTCGGCCGCGCGCTCGTTGCAATCCTCGATGATGAAGTCCTTGAGCTTGCCTTCGTCATCGCGGACCGGGCCCATCATGTAGAAAGCCTCGCGCGCGCCGTCGACGGCCAGCCGGAAGGTCGACTGCACTTGCGCATCATGCCGGCGCTGCGCGGACTGGCGGATCTGATGGTATGCGCCGAAGCCGCCGAGCGCGATCAGCAGCAGGCTGGAGATCATCGCCATCGCGACATAGATTGCATGCGCGCGCGCCGACGGCGCCATGACGTCGATCATGCTGGCGCCGGCCACGGCCACCAGCGGATAGCCGTCCACCATCGTCCAGCTGACGACGCGCTCTTCGCCGTCAAGGAAACGCTCGCCGGACTCGATGCGGGTGCCGTGCTGCCCCTGGAATTGCGGATCCCTGCGGTAGTAGGCGCCAGTGCTTCCATTGGCGCCGCGCGAGGCCAGCAACTGGCCATCAATGAAGCGCACCGCAATCGAATCGCCGGGCGCCATGCTGGCCATATCGTGGTAGCTGGCAAGGTAGCCTTGCTCGACGGCGATCAGCAGCACGCCGTCGAAGCGGCCATCGGGACGGCTCAGCGTGCGGGTGAAGCGGATGATGGTCTTGCCGGCAAAGCCGCCGCGCCCGACGGTCGGGCGATTCACCAGCAAGCCGGTCGACCCGCTGTCGCGTGCCCGGGTGAAGAAAGGCAGGTCGCCCATGTAGGTGCCGCGCGCGAGGTTGCGCGTGCTGCTGACCGCATAGCCTTGCGCATTGATCAGCACGGGGAACATTTGTCCCTGATAGACGCCGTGACGGAACTGGTCATCGAGATCGAGCGGGCCGGCCTTCTTTTCCCACTGGTATTTGATCGACATCGACAGCTGGTCCACTTCGCCCAGCGTACGAATCAATTGCTCGGCATAGGCGCGTGAGCGACCGAGGGTCTCGGCCTCGGCATTGGCGACCAGGTGCTTGCGATCCGCGTGCAGCGCCAGCATCAGCCCGGCCCACATCATCCCGATCAGCAGCGCACAGCCTGCGCCCCATGCCATGCCGATACGTGCATTGGCGCGCTTGATCGCTTGCTCTGACTGTCGTAACCAAGCCTGCATGGTATTGCTCTAAGGGATAGGAATTTCCATTATGCAAGACAAGCGGAAAAATTCATAATTCCCTCAGAGCAACATCACTCGCATTTAAGCGCGTGTTTTTCCTGTGGAAGACGGGCTTCGAACAAGGTACAGGAAGCAGCCCGGCCATTGCCGGGCCGGTGCTCAGAAGCCGGCGCCCGGCGTGGCGCGTGCGCGCTGGCGACGATTGGTTTCCTGCGTTTCGCGGTAAATCGGCAGGAAGACAAAGGCCAGTGTGCCGCGCTTGTCTTCGCTGCTGTATTCCAGCTCGACATAGACTTGCTCTTCATGGCCACCGCCCCAGATACGGGTCTCGGTGAAACGCTGGCCGGCCCTGCCCTCGCCCCAGCTGGCATCGCCGTGGGCCAGCAATGCCGCGTAGGCATCGGCGCCGGTAAATTCCATTTGCACGAAATAGAAGCGGTCGCCGGCAAAGCACAGGCGCAGGTTGCTGACCGGCGTAGTGCCGACCATGCTGGTGCCGTCACCGCTGCGATAGCACGCATACAGCGCCGTCTCTGCCAGCTTGCGGGCTTCGGGCACGCCGGCCACTGGCGCTTCCCATGCCAGGTCACCGAAGCCGGCCGGCAGGTTGCCGGCCCAGGCGGGCGCCTGCCAGCCCAGCACCGACGCCAGCAGCATCGGCGCCAGCGCCAGGCGACGCACGATGCCCTGCATCGTGCCGTACATCACGCGCGCGTTGCGGATCATTTCCAGAGCGCGCACTTGGTCTCGGCCTTGGTCATGTAGGCCTGGTCACCCGGGATGGTCTGCACGACCTTGTAGTAATCCCATTCGTACTTGGACTCGGCCGGCGCCTTCACCTGCATCAGCGTCATGTCATGCACCATGCGGCCGTCCGGACGCACGACGCCGTTCTTCGCGAAGAAGTCGTTGACCTTGGTCGACTTCATCTTGGCCATGATCTTGTCGCCGTCGTCGGTGCCGGCTGCCTTCACTGCATTGAGGTAGAAGTTGGTGGCCGAGTAGTCGGCGGCATGCAGCATCGACGGCGCTTTCTTGTTGCGCGCCATGAATTTCTTGGCCCATGCGCGTGACTCGTCATTGGCATCCCAGTACCAGCCATCGGTCAGGTACATGCCCTGCGTGATGTTCAGGCCGACGGCGTGCACGTCATTGACGAACATCAGCAGCGCAGCCAGCTTCATCTTCTTGTTCACGCCGAACTCGGCCGCCGCCTTGATCGAGTTGACAGTATCGCCACCGGCATTGGCCAGGCCCAGCACCTGCGCCTTCGAGTTCTGCGCCTGCAGCAGGAAGGACGAGAAGTCCGACGCCGCCAGCGGATGGCGCACCGAACCCAGCACCTTGCCGCCACCGGCCTTGACGACATCCGACGCATCTTTTTCAAGCGACATGCCGAACACATAGTCGGCAGTCAGGAAGAACCAGTCCTTGTTGCCCTGCTTGGTCAGCGCCGCTGCGGTGCCGCGCGACATGGCCGCAGTGTCGTACGCATAGTGCACTGTATAGGGCGTGCATTCTTCATTGGTCAGGCGCGAGCTGCCGGCGCCGATCGCAATGAAAGGCTTCTTCTTGTCTGCCGCGACCTTGGCCATCGCGAGGTTCGTCGCCGAATTGGTGCCCCCGATCAGCATGTCCAGGCCCTGCTGGTCGAACCACTCGCGCGCCTTGCTGGCGGCGATGTCGGCCTTGTTCTGGTGGTCGGCCGTGACCAGCTCGATCTTCTTGCCGTTGACGTTGCCGCCGAAGTCGGCGATCGCCATCTTGATCGCGTCTGCGCCGGCCGGGCCGTCGACGTCGGCGTACACGCCGGACATGTCAGTGATGAAGCCGATCTTGATGGTGTCGTTCGACACCTGTGCAGACGCGGGCAGTGCGGCAAAGGCCAGTGCGGATGCGACGGCCACGGACAGGACTTGCTTCTTCAATTCGGTCTCCCTCAGGGTGGTGCGAGTGGTGGATGTTCTTGGTCTTGGTCTCCGGGCCTGTCTTGGCCGGAAGCTGAAGAATCTTAGCACGCTGGCATTAATGTCCATCAGCCACAAACATTTGCACCGCAACAGGCCTCGGACATGGCGGCAGGCACTACAACCAGCCTGCTGCCGCAAGTGCCAGCTTGCCAGCCGGATGCCCGCGCGCATGGGTATCGCGCAAGCCTGCACCCAAAATTTCCCTGCACTGCGCGTAATTTTTTCAGCCGCGTGGGGCCGAGCCTTGTCCCCGTGCGCGCCGGGCGCGTGGCATGGCCCTTGCCTGAAGCTCTTTGCGTCAGGCGGCGTTGTCCGGAGCAGCCACCGGCAATGGGCCCGGACGGCTGCGCCTTGGACTTTGCCCTCGATCAAAACCACCCAGGAGGCAATGATGGATCCGGAAATCCAGACCGGCACTACCGATGCAGGCGTTCGCCGCCGCGACTACCAGGAACAGCAGTCATCGTCCGGCAAGGCGGTCCGGATACGCGAAGACCTGGCCAACCTGAAGAGCGATCTCGATGCCTTGATGTCGCATGCATCGACCTTGTCCGAAAACGAATTGCACGAAGCGCGCGACCGCATCCTGGCCCGCTTCTCGTCCGTGCGCTTCGCAGCACGCGGCATCGCCGAGCAAGCCGGCCGCCAGTTCACCCAGGGGCGCGAGATAACGGCTGATTATGTGCGCGACAAGCCGCTGCAGTCGGTGGCGATCGCCGCCGGCGTCGGTTTGCTGATCGGCGCGATGCTGCGCCGCGACTGAGGTCGGGGACGACCGGTGCTCGAGGTTCTGAAGAAATCGCGCCAGCTGGCCGTCATCGCGCTCGACCGCATCGGCGATTACCTCGCGCTGCTGCGCATCGAGATGCAGCTGCAGGGGCGCGAGATCGGGGTGCAGGTCGCCGGCTATGTGGCGGCGGCCGTGTTCGCCTTGCTGGCGCTGCTCTTCATCGGCATCGCGATCATCATCAGCTTCTGGGACAGCGACTTCCGCGCCCTCGCTGCCTGGGTGGTGGTGGCCTTGTATGCGGGTGGCGCGGCCTACGGCATCGCGCTGGCGCGGCGCCATGCGGGACGCGAAGCGCCGCTGCTGGCGCTGCGCGAGGAAATGCGGCGTGACATCGCGCTGGTCCGTGAAAGCTTGTGAGACGACCTAGGAGCGGGGATGAACCTGTCACTCGAAGACCAGCGCCGCGCTTTGCTGGAACAGATCGAGGCCAGTCGCGCGGTCTACCGCCGCATGCTGACCGGCGAAAGTGTGGCTGCCCGCGGCCGAGTGCCGCTGTCGGCAAGCGCTGCGCTGACGGACATTCACGACAGGACGGCCGGCCCCGTCACGGCCGGTCGCAGCAACTGGCGGCTGGCTGGCAACAAGCCGTCCAGCGCAAGCCACAAGGCCATGCAGTGGGCGCTCGACCATCCGCTGTGGGTGGCCGGCGGCGTCGCCTTGCTGGTGCTGGCCTTGCCGCGCGTGGCCGGCGCACGACGGCGCGGCACGCACGACACGCATCCGCGCCAAGGCGACCAGCATGCGCGGGCCGTGCCGCCAGGCCAGCGCGAGGGCATGGGCCGCGCATTGCTGGCCACGGCGCTGCTGCTGCTGCGCGACCCCGCGCGGCTGCAGGCGGCAAGTCGGTTGGCCGGCGCCGGATGGCGCTGGGTGCAACGCCAACGCCAGCACTGAGCGCGGCCCGACAAGCCCGGCTGCGGGCCATCGAACATCATTCGATCGCCCGCATCGTCGTCGACCGGCATCGCACGCTGGCCGGCATCGCCGGATAAAACCAACGACCATGCAGCAAGGGCGCAGCTCTCAGGAATAGGTGTAATACACCAGCCGCACCAGTGAAGAATCGAAGTACAGCGCCTGCCACGGGATCACCACATTGGCCTTCCCGTGCTGGGGCGTGACGATTACATAGCGCAGCTGGCGGCTGCGCACATCGACCAGCACTGAACGCACGCGGCCCATCGGCTGCCCGGTGGCAGTGACGACCGGGCACGAGCGCAGCAACTCGGTGGCCGACGACTGGCCGGCATTCATGCAGGCAAAGCGCCGGTGAATTCCCTTGCCGGCGGCGGGCCCTCCCTCGAATGTCTTCAGCATGACGGCGCGCTCTCAATACGCGAGACGGTATCGTGCACTGTCAGACCATGGTCGCGCCGCCGGAGTTCATCGTCGGGCATGCACGCACCTGCCTGCATCTTGCCAGGCATGATGGCAGCGCCTGCCTTGCACGGACTCAGCTGCGGCCGAGGTCGGCACGGGCCGCCGCCGCTTCCGTTTCACCGGCTTCACCCCAGGTCGTGCGACGCGCACCCATCGCACCGAGCGCACCACCCACCAGGCTCAGGATCAGCGAAAGCGCCACCGCGCCGAATACGGTCCACGCCGCCGTGCTGGCACCCTTGATGGCCCGGTCGGCCGCAGCGCGTCCCGCCGGCGATGCCTGCTCCGGCGATCCCGACAGAATCAGGGCCTGGTCGACCACCGTTGCCGCGCGGTCGCGCTGCACGCCCATGCTGCTGCTCATGTAGTCAATGGCCTGGTCACGCCGGCCAGCGGCAATGTGACCTTGCAGCGTGCGCATGTTCTCGGGACTGATGCTGGTGCCGAGCTGGCGGTTCAGCATTGCCGTCACGCCGGCGGCGCCGCCGCCCGTGCTTTGCGCTACCGACGCCGCCCCCTGGCTGATGCCGGAGAACAGTCCGGACAGCAGCGAGCCGCCGGCCGAAGTAGCTAGCGTCACGAACAGCAAGGTCGTCACCGCCCACGACACCGCGCCATGCAGGACGCCGTCCGTCTTGCGCTTGAGCCCGGACATGCGTCCGGCGACGTAGGCGCCGATCAGGGCCGAAATCAGCATCGATAGGCCGGCCCATACCAGGGAGCCGGTTCCGGGCGTTTCGCCGGCCTGCACGCTGGTCATCGCCAGTCCGCTGGCAATTCCGAGCAGCGCCAGCACCAGTTGTACTGAGATGCCAACGGCAACGCCGGCCAGCACCGCGCTCCAGCGTATCGACGAGAACAAGGGCCGGCGGATGATGTTTTCCTGAGAAATCAGGGTGCCGCCGGAATAGGCAGCGCCTGTATCGAGATGAATTGTGGCCATCGGCAATTCTCCTTGCTTGTTAAGGTCAGAGGATTGGAGTCCGCGGCGCGGGAAAGCTCGCTCGGGTTTGGTTCGGATCAAAGCCGACGCTCAATCCATACGGCGCATCGCAGCGGCGACAGCACGCCACGGCAAGCGCAGGCAAGCACACAACCGCGTGCCGGTTCGGTCTGTGCCCGGTGCTGCAAGCAGTGCAGGAACTGCACACGGGCAGCAAATTATTCCGGGGCGTGCCGTGACGGCGGACGGTGCCTGGCTGCGGATGCCCCGTCCTTCAGGATGATGCTGAAATTGCCGTCGGGCTCGAGGTAGACCGCTCTCACGACATCGAGCTTCTGGACGCCGTGTTGCCGCAACTGGCTCCACAACTATTCTTCGGTAATGAATTCCTTGCGCAGGTTTTCAGGCAACAGCCGGCCGTTGAGCACCAACAGCAACGATGCCGGTTCGGCAAAGCGGCGCACGCGCCTGAACCGGAAGGCCAGCCAGTCCAGCAGCAGGTTCCAGCCGATCAGGGTCGCGATCAGGATCAGGCCATCGCTGATGGAGGTGTATTCGCCGGCCATGGCGTTTTGCGAAGCATCGGCGACCAGCACGATGATGAGCACGTCCGCAATGCCGACGGCACCGACATCACGCCGAATCACGAAACGGAAGGTGACAAACAAGAACCAGTAGACCACCGAGCCGCGCACGATGATCTCGAAAACAGGCATCGACAGGCCGAACAGCTCGACCGGGTCGACGCCTGCAGGCAGGGTCACGCTTGTCCCAACATCAATTGCTTTTTATTGGCTTCATTGCTTTTCATTGCCAATACGGTGCCTGCTTGTAATACGCGTACACCTGCGACGCCCACGACGGATCGGCCATTGCCGGCCAGTGGTCCTTGTCGAAGCCGGGCGCGTTCTGCAGCGTGTCCCTGGGCACGTCGAGCACGAAGCATTTGCGGTCCGCATCCAGTGTCAGCGCACTCCACGGAATGGCGAACAGCTTGTCGCCCATGCCGAGGATGCCGCCAAAGGACAGCACTGCAAACGCAATCTTGCCGCTGCTGACATCGAGCATGATGTCTTCGATGCTGCCCAGCTTCTCGCCCTGATGGTTGATTACGTCGTCGCCTTGCAGAGTTTCCGCGGCCATCACCTCCGGCCCCGGCCCGCTGCGATCATCCGCCTGGCGCTGGACGATACGCGCCCCCTGCGGCTGGCTTCCTGACGGAGGATTGGTAGATAGGCCCATGCTGTCTCCTTTCTATTCAAAAAATTCCGCACGCCTCCGGCGCAGCTGCACCGGCGTGTCGTCATTGGACTGTGGCGGCATGCCTTAATTCAGCAAGCCCTTGCCGATCGCCCCGCCCTGTGTGCCCGCAGCTGCCGGCAAAGCCATGCCGACAGCTGCACCGGGCGCGGGGTCGAACCCTGCATCCAACGCGTTGCCAATGGCAGCGCCCAGGCTATTGATGCCAGCCACTTCGTCGGCAATGCCGGTTGCGATGGCATCCGCGGCACCGAACTTGCCGAGGGCCAGCGCGCGATCCTGGTTTCCGTAGGCTTCAAGCCGGTTGTACAGTGTCTTGAGGCTGATGCCCAACAAGTCGGCCGCACGCTTCTTGACGCCACCACACAGGTCGAGTGTCGCGAAGATCAGGCGACGGTCGACGTCGGCCAGAGACGCACCGACCGGTATGGCGAGCGTCAGGGCCGTCGCCGCGCATTGCGCCGGCCCCGGGTCCAGCGCGTGCGCATCGATCTGCAGATCCGACAGGATGTAGGCGCGCTGCATGAAATTGCGCAATTCGCGCACATTGCCCGGCCAGTGATAGCTGCCCAGCACCGACAGTGCGCGCGGTGACAAGACCTTGGCCGTGCGATGCGTGCGATTGAGTTCATCGAGAAAATGCTGCGCCAGCATGGCGACATCAGCGCCGCGCTCGCGCAGTGCCGGTATCTTCAACGGGAATACATTGAGCCGGTGATACAGGTCCAGCCTCAGCTTGCCGGTGGCGATCGCAGCTTCGGGATCACGGTTGGTGGCGGCGACGATGCGCACGTCGGTATGCAGTTCCTGATTGCTGCCGATACGCATGAAACTGCCCGTCTCCAGCACGCGCAGCAATTTCACTTGCAGCTCGATCGGCATTTCCACCACTTCGTCGAGGAACAGCGTGCCGCCCGATGCGCGCTCGAAATACCCTTTGTGCTGGCGGTCGGCACCGGTGAAGCTGCCCTTCTCGTGCCCGAAAATTTCGCTCTCGATCAGTTGCGGCGAGATCGCACCGCAGTTCACCGGCAGGAAAGGCTGGCGCTGGCGCGCGCTCAGGACATGGATGTTTTGCGCGACCAGCTCCTTGCCGGTGCCGCTTTCCCCCAGCAACAGGACGCTGGCCTCGGTCGGCGCGACGCGGGCGACATGCTCGCGCAACAAGCACATCGCCTCAGACTCACCGATCAGCATCGCGGCCTGCAAGCTCGCCGCCGTACGTAGCGGCTTCTGCCCACCCGGCGCCGGACGGGATGCCAGCAACTTCGTCACGTAATGCAAGTCCGGCGGACGCTCGATGTAGTCGGCGGCGCCACGGCGAAACGCAGCAACGGCCGAAGCGACGGTCGGCTGTGCGCTGAGCATCACGATCGCGGTGCCGGCATGATGCGCGTCTGAGCGCGAATCCGTCTCCGCCAGCAGCGCCATGCCGCTGCCATCCGGCAGGCGATCGGCAACGATCATCCAATCGGGTGCTTGCAACGACATCAGCAACCGGCCCTGCTGCAAGCTGGTCGCCAGCAGGCAGCGGTGACCCGCCGACGCCAGCGCGTCGCGCAAGGCCGGCGCACCGGCATCGTCATCGACGATCAGCACATGGGGCATGGGTAAGGGCTGGCTGCGGAGCGACCGGCGACACCGGCGCTACCGGCAGCACAGGGCCGGCAACCGGGCATGCGGCGTTCACCGGCGTCATGCCGGAAGGGCAGCATCATCAGCGCGATGGCGATTTCTGTCCCGGCGATTCATGGCTGCCCGGTCCCTGCCGTTCGCTGCGAGATGGCTTGCCGCCACCCGACTGGCTGGTGCCGCCGCCACTGGTGCCGGCGCTGCTGCCGGTACCCGTGCCGGTGTCCTCGCCGGCCCGCTGGCAGGCGCCCAGCATCGAGGCCGTGAACACTGGCACGGCAAGCAAAGATGTCCAACGCGAGTAAGGCCTGGTCGTCATGGTCTTGTCCTTTGCGGTAGAGAAGAACTTGTTCGTGGCGGATCCGGAAAGCTCGCGTGCGGCAAACGGCGTCATTTGGCGGCACCCGAAGCACTGCTGCCACTGGTCGAACTGCCGCCGGTACTGCTGCTGCCCATCGGCGTGCCGCTTTCACTGCCGGAGCTGGTGCCCGACATGCCCGCATTGCCGTAGGTGCTGCCCGGACTCATCGCGTCGCTGGAGGTGCCGCCCGTGCCACTGGTGCCGCTGCTACTGCCTGACATGCCCGAAGTGCCCGAAGTGCCCGATGTACCTGACGTGCCGCTCTTCTCGCCGGACTTCTCGCTGCCGGTACCCGGCGCAGTACCCGGCGTCGCGCCCGGTGCCGTGGTTCCCGTGCCGGACGTTCCTCCGGTACCCGGAGCAGGCGGGGCCGGTTCGGCGGGCGGCGTGGTAGCGGCCGGTGCCGGCGGGCTGGGCGTCGTGGTGCTGGTGCCACCGGTGGTGCCAGTAGTGCCAGTAGTGCCAGTGGTGCCGGGAGTGCCACTGGTCGAGCCCTGGTCGCCACTACTGCTGCCGCGATTGCAGGCTGCGACGCTGATGGTCAGCAGTCCCAGGAAGACCAGGGTATTCATTGCTTGCAGTCTTGGGTTCATCACCATACCTTTCAACAAACGATGGAGTCGTCGCTTCCGGTCTTGACTGAGGCATGCTGCATAAGTTTCAACACGGGCGGTCTGCGTGTGAGCAGCAGCAAACCGGCTTTCAACTTGCAGCAACGAAGGAAAGGAAGAAAAAGGAAAGAAAGAAATCCTTCGTCATCTGCATCGCCTTTGAGGTAATGCAGGGCGCAATGCGGCAGCAGGTACAGATTGTCCCGTTTGTGCGGCCGATGTCGCTTTCATCGCGGCTGCATGCGCCGCGCGGCGGTGCCGGAACTGCGTTGCTGGTGGCGCGCGGCCTGCGGCGCGCCTTGACCCGTCAATCATCGCCGCTGATGCCATGAACACTGAGCGATCGCTGAAGCGCTTCGGGCTGCTGCATGGCAGTTCTTCCGCCATGCTCGCGATGTATCGCCAGCTGGAGCGCGTGGCCGGCACCGATGCGACGGTGCTGCTCGAAGGCGAGAGCGGCACCGGCAAGGAACTGGTCGCGCGGACCGTGCACCAGCAAAGCTTGCGCGCCGGCCGGCATTTCGTGGCCGTGAACTGCGGCGCGATACCGGCGCATTTGATCGAGGCTGCGTTGTTCGGCCATGAAAAAGGCAGCTTTACCGGCGCGGTCAAACGCCAGGACGGTTACTTCGAGCATGCGTCGGGCGGCACGCTGTTCCTCGACGAGATTACCGAGATGCCCTGCGACATGCAGGTGAAGCTGTTGCGGGTGCTGGAGAGCGGAAGCTTTCTGCGCGTCGGCGGCAGCGACATGGTTCAGGTCGACGTGCGGCTGGTGGCAGCGACCAATCGCTCGCTGCAGGCCGCCGTGCAGCAAGGCAGCCTGCGGCAAGACCTGATGTATCGGCTGGCCGTCTTTCCGATCCGCGTGCCGCCGCTGCGAGAGCGCGGTGGCGACATCGAAAAGCTGGCGCAACTGTTCCTGGACCAGCTGAATGACGAAGCGCGGACCGCGAAATCGTTTTCACGCGGCGCGCTGGAACGTTTGCGCGGATATTCGTGGACGGGCAATGTGCGCGAGCTGAAGAACCGCGTGCATCGTGCCTACATCATGTCGGCCGCCATCATCGACATTGATGAACCGCTGCAGCTCGCGACACTGGTCACGGCGGGCCAAGGCGTGCTGAATTTCCCGGTTGGCATAGCGCTGGCCGATGCGCAACGCGAGATCATTCTGGCCACGCTGCATCACTTCAGCGGCAACAAGAAGCTCGCGGCCGAGACGCTGGGGATCAGCCTCAAGACCCTGTACAACCGCCTCAAGGTTTATTGAACGCCCACTGCCCACGGACGAGCGCGACACTGTTGCGCGCGCCGACATGGGCATGGCCGGCGCGCGAACGATATCCTGCCCGGCTACTGTGTTCGGCGGCATTGTTGACAACGATATCGAGCTTGCCGAAGCGACTCGCGGAATCGTCGACCAGTCGGGTGCCGAAGGCCGGGGCATCGACATCGCCCGCGATCTTCATTCCATGCGATCAGGCGGGATCAGGCGGCCTTGGGCAGCACGCGCTCGGCGGCGCGCAGCAACAGGTCGGCATCGCCGGCGGCCAGTTGCTTCGCATCCGACAGTACCTGGCGGAATGCGCGCGCACCGGGCAGACCGGCCATCAGGCCGAGCATGTGGCGGGTGATGGTGTTGAGGCGCGGGCCGCCGCTTTCCAGCTGGGCACGAACATAGGGCAGCATCGCCTTGATCACCTGAATGCGCGTGCGCGGCTCGCCGGCCGCGTCTTCGTGGCCGGGGAAGCTGCTGTAATAGCGCGCATCGAAGTCAGCCATCAGCCAGGGATTGTGATAGGCCTCGCGACCCAGCATCACGCCGTCGACATGGCGCAGGTGCTCGTCGATTTCTTCGATTGTCTTGATGCCGCCATTGATGATGATTTCCATGCCGGGGAAATCGCGCTTGAGCCGATACGCGTATTCGTACTTCAGCGGCGGTATCTCGCGGTTCTCTTTCGGCGACAGACCCTTCAGGATCGCATTGCGCGCATGGACGATGAAGGTATTGCAGCCAGCGTCGGCAATGGTGCCGACGAAGTCACGCACGAATTCATACGACTCGACCTCATCGATGCCGATGCGGTGCTTGACGGTGACATCGATGGCCACCGCATCGCGCATTGCCTTCACGCAGTCGGCCACCAGCGTCGGCTCGGCCATCAGGCAGGCACCGAATGCACCGCGCTGCACGCGCTCGGACGGACAGCCGCAGTTCAGGTTGATCTCGTCATAGCCCCAGCGCTCGCCAATCTTCGCACTCTTCGCGAGGTCTCCAGGTTCGCTGCCGCCCAGCTGTAGCGCCACCGGATGCTCGATATCGTTGAAATCGAGGTGGCGCGGCTGGTCGCCGTGGATGATCGCACCGGTCGTCACCATCTCCGTGTACAGCCAGGTATGGCGCGTGATCTGGCGATGGAAATAGCGGCAATGCCGATCCGTCCAATCCATCATCGGGGCAACGGACAGGCGGCGCGGAGGCAGAGGGGAAACGGGCATTTCGGTCACGGTAGTGCGGCTTGCAAGGCAGGCCCGCATTTTACCGTTTTCAAGTATTGGTCGTGCCGAGACGCCTTGCGGATTCCCGGGGGCCACTCGACAAAAAAGCGCCCGCAGGCGCTTTTTTGTCGGGTGCTTGAAGCGATCAGGCCGCTTCGCGCGAGGCCTTCTTACGCTCGTGCTCTTTCAGGAAGCGCTTGCGCAGGCGGATGCTCTTCGGGGTGATCTCGACCAGCTCGTCATCCTCGATGAATTCAACCGCGTATTCGAGCGACAGCTCGATCGGCGGCACCAGGCGCACCGCTTCGTCGGTACCCGAAGCGCGCACGTTCGTCAGCTGCTTGCCCTTGATCGGGTTGACGACGAGGTCGTTGTCACGCGAGTGGATGCCGATGATCATGCCTTCGTACACCGGGTCGTTATGGCTGACGAACATGCGGCCGCGATCCTGCAGCTTCCACAGTGCGTAGGCAACGGCAGCGCCATCGTCCTGCGAGATCAGCACGCCATTGCGACGGCCGGCCAGTTCACCCTTGCTGGCGTCAACTGTGCCGTACGCATCAAACACGTGGCTCATCAGGCCGGTGCCGCGGGTCAGGGTCATGAACTCGCCCTGGAAACCAATCAGGCCGCGGGCCGGGATCCGGTACTCGAGGCGCACGCGGCCCTTGCCGTCCGGCTGCATGTCTTGCAGGTCGCCGCGACGACGGCCCAGTTCTTCCATCACGCCGCCCTGGTGGGTTTCTTCGACGTCGACGGACAGATTTTCGAAGGGCTCATGACGGACGCCATCGATCATCTTGAACACCACGCGCGGACGCGAGACAGCCAGCTCGAAGCCTTCGCGGCGCATGTTTTCGATCAGGATCGTCAGGTGCAGTTCGCCACGACCGGAGACTTCGAAGATCGTGTCATCGTCAGTCGGCGCGACACGCAGCGCAACGTTGGATTTCAGTTCGCGGTCCAGGCGATCACGCAGCTGGCGGCTGGTGACGAACTTGCCTTCGCGCCCGGCCAACGGCGAGGTGTTGACCATGAAGTTCATGGTCAGCGTCGGCTCGTCGACGGTCAGCATGGGCAAGGCCTCTGGTGCGTCCGGCGCGCACACGGTGGTGCCGATGCCGAGGTCTTCGATACCGTTGATCAGCACGATGTCGCCGGCCATGGCCTGCTCGACGATCACGCGCTCGAGGCCCTTGAAATTGAGCACCTGGTTGATGCGCGCCTTTTTCGGCGTGCCGTCCGGACCATCGATGATGACGACATCCTGCAGCGACTTGATGCGACCGCGGTTGATGCGGCCAATGCCGATCTTGCCGACGTAGGACGAATAATCCAGCGAAGTGATCTGCATCTGCAGCGGGCCATCGGCGTCGTCGTCGCGCACCGGCACGTGCTTGAGCACGGCGTCGAACAGCGGGTCCATCGTGCCTTCACGAACTTCCGGATCGAGGCTTGCATAACCATTCAATGCCGAAGCGAAAACGACCGGGAAGTCGAGCTGCTCTTCAGTCGCGCCGAGCTTGTCAAACAGTTCGAAGGTCGCATTGATGACCCACTCCGGACGCGCGCCCGGACGGTCGATCTTGTTGACGACGACGATGGGCTTGAGGCCCAGCGCCAGCGCCTTGCGGGTCACGAAACGGGTCTGCGGCATCGGGCCTTCGACCGCATCGACCAGCAGCAGCACCGAGTCGACCATCGACAGCACACGCTCGACCTCGCCACCGAAGTCGGCGTGGCCCGGGGTATCGACGATATTGATGTGCGTGCCCTTGTACTCGACCGCGCAATTCTTCGACAGGATCGTAATGCCACGCTCTTTTTCGAGGTCGTTCGAATCCATCACGCGGCTATCCACTTGCTGGTTCTCGCGGAAGGTACCGGACTGGCGGAGCAGCTGGTCGACGAGCGTGGTCTTGCCGTGGTCAACGTGGGCAATGATGGCGATGTTGCGCAAAGCGCGGGCGGTGTTTGACATGTGAATGCGGGAGGTGGTCAGAACGAAACCGGCGATTGTAGCACCTTTGGGGGCGCTCAATGATGAAATCCCTTGAATTTTCAAAGGCTTGCATGCATGACCAAGCCCGTGCCCAACGGAACAAGTGATGTAAAAAAGTTACACATCCGTTGGAAATGGCTAGGAATGCCAAGAAATGCCGATTCAACAAGATTGTTTTTGACATCAATCCACTTTTCGCCCCGGAAACGATGGACAGAACCGCCTCCCCCCGCCAGCGTCTCGATGACTTTCGAGCCTTCCTTGCAGCGCCCGAGGATGCAGGCACCACCACGGGTGCGGCCGAGGTCTGGGCACAGGGCAAGGACGGCAAGGGGGGTATTGCCGGCCTTGCCAAACGCCTCGATGGCAGCAATGCGCGACAGGCGGCGCGCGAACAGGTCAAGCAACTGCTGCGCGATAACCACATCACGATTACCGCCGACATCCGCAAGGCTTTGCCGAGCCGTATGGCGCCGGGCAATGCAGCCTCATTGTCGCGGCTGCTGGACAGCCCGGCCGTGCCGCTGCAGGTGACCAATCTTCAATCCCTGCTGCCCCACCTGCAAGGCGAGATCGACAAACTGGTCGCCACCGCGACCAGGGGCAAGCCCGCGAGTCTGGCTGATTTCCTGCTGCATGACAGCGGGTCGGTGAAGCAGGCCCTGGTCGGCTTGCTCAAGCCGGGTTGGCAGGCACAGGCTGACGACATGGCAATGCAAGCCTTTGATGTCTTCGCACGCAGCCTGATGTTCGGCAAGGGCATAGGCGAGGCGATGGAACATGCCTTCCAGGATTTGGCTACCCGGGGCCGCGCCCTCCAACCCGGCAAGGATGTGGTCGACGCGCTGGCGCATCTCGGCCGCATGCTGGACGTCCATGTTTCCGACGGCGCCACATCAAAGGACAGCATTGCCGCCTTCATTGACGATGCCAGGCAATCGCTGGCACCGGCACTGATGGCCAGCAGCTTTGCACCCGCGCTGGTGGATGCGCTCGATGCCCGACAAAAGCTGTTCGAGATGGCCGTCACCGACAACTGCACGGTGCGTGGCGCCGAATTCACTGATGCGGCACCCCAACTGACGCCGCGCAAAAAGGTCGAGATTGATGCTGCCCAGCTATGGTCATTGCGGCCTGCCGCACTGGCCGCAAGGCTGGCAACGGAAATCATGGCTGGTTCGATCAGGTTTCAGTAAGTGAGGCACCCTTCAGGAGGCATGCATGAGTTCCCCGATCAGCTCCCAACCCAAAATACATGGCACCTCATTGCCCACCCCCGCCTCTGCACCCAGTGACGCACAAGGGACGAAGGGTGTGACGACGCTCCATTCGTCCGGCACGGTCAATGCCGCGTCTGCGCGGCCGAAACTGACCAACGCCTGTGCGCATTACAAGGACGCCGTCAGGGACGCCGGCCAGCACCTGGCCGCACGGTCGCTGAAGCCGGACGCCAGCGTGAGATCCCACGATCGCATCAGCCAGCAAAGCGGGTCGGACGAGATGCGCACGGGTCGGACCCGCTTCACGGCTGTCAGCCAGCTTGACCTGAGATCGGAAACCATCGCCACGCTCAGCGGCGAGATCATGGAGATGCCGCTCGACCAGGATCAAAAGAATATGGTCGGCTCTTTCCTGCGCGGCAAATCAGCAGGTTGCAAGCTCGTGTCGCAACTGCTGCAAGCGGAGTTCAGGGAACCGGCGCAAAAGATCGTCGCCAACATGTGCACTGAATTCGAGTCCGGCCTGAAGGCCGCAGGCCGCGCACCGACCGTGGCCGACCTTGACCAGATACTGGTGAAGACTTTCCAGACCATGATGGATGAAATGGGAAAGGTGACGGTGTCGGATAATTTCCGCGCCGTCGTCGCCGGCCTCGAGATGGCCATTGATGCCAACGCAACTGGCACCTGTGCCCGACTGCCGCAAGATCAGCACGCGAACATCCATCAGGGCGCGGGCATGCTGAAGCAAGGGATCGTCAAAGCACTGTTCTTGCGAACGCTGGTCCCGCACTTCGGTGAAATGGTCCGATCCAGCAATCCGGATCGCGACAAGAAAGTGGTCGCTTTCGACAGTTTCTTCAACCAGAATCCTGCAACCCAGGTCGCCGGCATGACGATGATGAAGATGTCAGCCCTTTTGCTCACCAAGATCAACGGCGCTTCGGGCGACAAGCAAAACGATTTGGGAAATACCTTCCCCCAATTGCTGCAAACGTTCAAGGCCAGCAGCCTGCCCGACTTGTCAAAGCTCGGCCATTGAACGCAGGCCTGGCCTCACCGGGTCAGCATCACCAGTCGCTCAGGCGCCAGCAGCGCGAACGGCAGCATTTGCGCTGTGCCCAGCAGTTGGCCGCCGGCGGCGACCACCTTCACCCGTCCGGATTCAACAGGCGGGATCAACCCTTCTTTTTCCAGCGAGAGCCGCTGTCCGTGCAGGAAGCGGCGCGCCAGGTCGTCGTTCAGCTCGACCGTCGGGAAGCTCGATAGCAGTGCATCGACCGGTGCCAGCGCCTGCGAGCGCGCATCGTCCGCCATCGCCTCGAAGGCCTCGAGCGTCACGGCCCGGTCAAGCGTGAGGCCACCGACCTCGGTGCGCAGCAAGGCATTCAGGTGCGCGCCGCAACCCAGTGCCGCGCCGATGTCCTCGCCCAGTACACGGATATAGGTGCCCTTGCTGCAGCTGACGCGCAGTCTGAGCATCGGGGCTTCATATGCGAGCAATTCCAGTGCATGGATGACGACGTCGCGTGCCTCGCGCTCCAGCGTGATGCCGGCGCGTGCGTATTCGTACAAGGGCTTGCCGTCGCGCTTGAGTGCGGAATGCATGGGCGGCACCTGCTTGATGGGGCCACGGAATTGCGCCAGCACGGCTTCGATCCGGGCAAGGTCCACGTCCACCGGCTTCGAGGCCAGCACCTGTCCTTCGGTGTCGCCGGTATCGGTGGTCACACCAAGGTGCACCACGGTCTCGTAGGTCTTGTCGGCTTCAAGCAGGTCTTGTGAAAACTTGGTCGCTTCGCCGAAGCACAGCGGCAAGAGACCGGTGGCGAACGGGTCGAGGGTACCGGTGTGGCCGGCCTTCTCGGCAGCGAGCAGCCATTTCGCCTTGGCCAGTGCCTGCGTGCTGCTCATGCCGACCGGCTTGTCGAGCAAGAGCACGCCGTGGACCGGCACGCGCTTGCGCTTGGCAGGCTTGTTCATTGCGGGGAAATCAGTCTTCGTCGCTGTCGGCCGCGCGCGTGGCGTTGGCTTCGTCGATCAGCTTCGACAGCGCGGCGCCGCGCGTGGTCGACGTGTCGTGCACGAAGTGCAGTTCGGGCAGCGTGTGGATGTGCAGCCGCTTGCCGAGCTGGGCGCGCAGGAAGCCGGACGCTTTCTTCAAGCCGTTGAGCGTGTTCTGCACCGCGGCCGGATCATCGACCAGCGTCGTGAAGAACACTTTCGCATGCGCGTAGTCGGGCGTCAGCTGCACTTCGGTGAGGGTCACCATGCCGACGCGCGGATCCTTGACTTCCATCGCGATCAGCTGAGCCAGGTCTTTCTGGATCTGGTCGGCGACGCGCAGGCTACGGCCCGGGATCGCTTTGCTGTGCTTGACCATGGTTGACCTCTTCTATTGCTTACGTCAAAAAACGGACGGCCGGAACAATCCGGCCGTCGGGGTTTGCCGGTAAAGGCGATTACAGCGTACGAGCGACTTCCTGCACCTCGAAGACTTCGAGCTGGTCGCCTTCCTGGATGTCGTTGTAGTTCTTCAGCTGCAGGCCGCATTCGAAGCCGGACTTCACTTCCTTCACGTCATCCTTGAAGCGCTTCAACGAATCGAGTTCGCCAGTCCACTGCACGACGTTGTTGCGCAGCAGGCGGACGCTTGCGCCACGCTTGACCATGCCTTCGAGCACGTAGCAACCGGCGATCGAGCCGACTTTGCTGACAGTGAAGACCTGGCGAATCTCGACCAGGCCCAGTGCTTGTTCGCGCTTCTCCGGCGCCAGCATGCCGCCCATCGCCGACTTGATCTCGTCGATCGCGTCGTAAATGATGTTGTAGTAGCGGATGTCGATGCCATTGGCCTCGGCCAGCTTGCGCGCCTGTGCATCGGCACGGGTGTTGAAGCCGAGGATGACGGCCTTCGATGCGACCGCGAGGTTGACGTCGGATTCGCTGATGCCGCCAACGGCCGCATGCACGACCTGCACGCGCACTTCGGAAGTTGACAGCTTCTGCAGCGAAGTGACCAGCGCTTCCTGCGAACCCTGCACGTCGGCCTTGATGATCAGCGGCAGGTTCTTCACCTCGCCTTCGGTCATCTGCTCGAACATGTTCTCCAGTTTCGCCGCTTGCTGTTTGGCCAGCTTCACGTCGCGGAACTTGCCCTGCCTGAACAGCGCGATCTCACGTGCCTTGCGTTCGTCGGTAAGGACCATCGCCTCTTCACCGGCGCCCGGCACTTCGGTCAGGCCCTGGATCTCGACCGGAATCGACGGACCGGCTTCGGTGATGTTCTTGCCATTCTCGTCCAGCATCGCGCGCACGCGGCCGTACGACGAACCGGCCAGCACGATGTCGCCGCGCTTGAGCGTACCCGACTGCACCATGATGGTCGCCACCGGGCCGCGGCCCTTGTCGAGCTTGGCTTCGATGACCAGGCCCTTGGCCGGCGCATCGACCGGCGCCTGCAGTTCCAGCACTTCAGCCTGCAACAGCACGTTCTCGAGCAGCGTGTCGATGCCCTCGCCGGACTTGGCCGACACCGGGATGAACGGCGATTCGCCGCCGTACTCTTCCGGCACCACGCCTTCGGCGACGAGTTCCTGTTTCACGCGGTCCGGGTTTGCGCCCGGCTTGTCGATCTTGTTGATCGCGACCACCAGCGGCACGCCGGCAGCCTTCGCATGCGAAATCGCTTCCTTGGTCTGCGGCATCACGCCGTCATCGGCCGCAACGACCAGAATGACGATGTCGGTTGCCTTCGCACCACGCGCACGCATGGCGGTGAACGCCTCGTGACCCGGGGTGTCGAGGAAGGTGATCATGCCGCGCGGCGTTTCGACGTGATAGGCGCCGATGTGCTGCGTAATGCCGCCGGCTTCGCCCGCGGCGACTTTCGCGCGACGGATGTAGTCCAGCAGCGAGGTCTTGCCGTGGTCGACGTGACCCATGACGGTGACCACCGGTGCGCGCGGCTTGAGCTCGGCGTCGACGTGCTCGACGCCGGTGTCGAGCAACGCTTCCGGATCGTCCAGCTTCGCGGCATGCGCGACGTGGCCCATTTCCTCGACCACGATCATTGCAGTTTCCTGGTCCAGCACCTGGTTGATGGTGACCATCTGGCCCAGCTTCATCAGCTGCTTGATGACTTCAGCGGCCTTGACAGCCATCTTGTGCGCCAGTTCGGCGACGGTAATGGTCTCAGGCACGTGCACTTCGCGCACAATGGCTTCGGTCGGCTGCTGGAAATTCGATTCACGATCGTCATGATGGCTGTTGCGGCGTCCGCGCGGACCCGAACGCCAGCCGTCGCGGCCACCGGTCGGTGCGCCACGGGTCTTCAGGCCGCCGGCCGGACCACGCTTCTTCTCGTCCTGCCAGGTCGACGAAACATTGGCCGACTTGATCGATTTCTTTTCGCCCGGCTTCGCGTCTTTCTTGTCGGCCGGCTTCTTGTCGCCGGTGGTCGCCGGGCGGTGCAGCGTGCCCTCGGCGCGGGCGGCAGGTGCAGGCGCCGGCTCCGGTGCCTTGATGACCTTGCGCGGCGAATTCATCATCGCCTTGATCTGTGCGACTTCGTCAGCGACGGCCTTGCGTGCCTGCTCGGCAGCAGCAGCACGGGCGGCGGCGGCAGCGGAGGCTGCAGCGGCAGCAGCGGCGGCGGCGGCGGCCGCTTCCTGCTCGGCAGCCGACGGGGCTACGGGTGCAGCAGGCTCGGCGCCGGCAGCAGCTGCGACCACAGGCTTGGCTGCGGCGGCAGCAGCCGCTTCGGCCGCTTCCCTGGCACGCGCGGCTTCGCGCTCTGCCTCGGCAGCGCGTTCGGCTTCCAGTTGGGCTAAGCGCTCCTGCTTTTCGCGCAGGTCGGCTTCCTGGCGAGCGATCAGCTCGGCCTGGCGGCGTGCCTCTTCATCACGACGGGCCTGCTCGGCTTCGTCGATGATCGGGGCTGCAGCCTTCGGTGCTTCCGGCTCCGCGACCGGCGCGTCGTCGCGCTTGACGAAGGTGCGCTTCTTGCGGACCTCGACCTGAATGGTGCGCGACTTGCCGCTGGCATCTGCCTGCTTGATCTCGGTGGTTTCCTTGCGGGTCAGCGTGATCTTCTTCTTCTCGCCGTCCGCAGCCACACCGTGGGCCTTGCGCAAATGCCCGAGCAGCTGATCCTTGTCCTCTTTGGACAAGGCATCCTCGGCCGAGCTCTTGTTGACGCCGGCGTCGCGCAGCTGCTTGAGCAGCACGTCGGCCGGCATCTTCAGCTCGGCGGCAAATTGGGCTACGTTGTTACTCGCCATTCAGTCCTCTTTTCTTGTGACGCTCTGCACTCAGATGATGTTCGTCGGTTCGTTCACTTGCTCTCGGCGAGGTTCCACACGTGCGCCTGCAATGCCTTGGCGCGGTCGTCGTACTTCGCATCGATCAGACGCATCTCATCGTCGGTCACATCTTTGAATTCGCTGTCGATCAGTTCACGCGCACGGTCAGCCGGCAGTGCGAGGATCGCGCCGAACTCGTCATAGGCGAGATTGGCGAACTGCTCGAGGGTCTTCACGCCGGACAGGCCGAGCTTGCCGGCGGTCACGCGGTCCATGCCTTCGAGGTTGACCAGCGCATCGTCCATGCCTTCCAGGCCTTCTTCGGACGCAATCGCCTCGGTCACCAGTGCATCGCGCGCGCGGTTGCGCAGCTCGTTGACGGTGTCTTCGTCGAAGGCTTCGATCTCCAGCATTTCCTGGATCGGCACGTAGGCGATTTCTTCCAGCGTAGAGAAGCCTTCCTGCGCGAGGATGTCGGCGACTTCTTCGTCCACGTCCAGCTTCTCCATGAACAGGCCGCGGATTACGGCGGTCTCGGAAGCGGCCTTGTCGGCCGATTCCTCGGCGGTCATGATGTTGATCTGCCAGCCGGTCAGTTCGGACGCGAGGCGCACGTTCTGGCCGCCGCGACCGATGGCGATCGCGAGGTTTTCTTCGTCGACCACCACATCCATCGCATGCTTGTCTTCGTCGACCACGATCGACGACACATTGGCCGGCGCCAGCGCGCCGATCACGAATTGC
>JACCDU010859533.1_pt1 | contig 41292 bp, 50 predicted proteins | sample 7446081 | NCBI WGS metagenome assembly JACCDU01 (sample SAMN15323447, study PRJNA562643) | freshwater metagenome | isolation source: river surface water | place: USA:Blue River Watershed | collected 2017-08-17
CAACTCGAAACAGGCTCCACGGCTACGGCTTACCAGCGCGTTGTGTCCCAATACGACGTGACCGAAGCGGGTGTGTCCTCGCTGTCCTACCTACAGTTCGATACGTCCAAGTTCCTTGTGACCCCCACCATCACGCCGGGAACGGACAAAGCGCAGGTGTTTGCTGGGGTGCGGAAGCTGTCGGATGCGGCGTTCTCTGTAATCTCTGAATATACAACAGACGCAGCAAGCCAGCCGGGGTCTTGGACGCTTATTGCATCTGCCAACAGCCCCGCAGGAGCATACTTGTTCGGTGGTAGAGGCTCCTCGCAGTTTGAACGCAGAAGTGACGTGTTGACTGCTCCGAGAACCAACGTCCTTGCTCAATTCCTAGACATTGGTGGGTCTACAGCCGATGCGGAGGTGTCTGCACGTATAAATGGCGCAGCGGCAACACTGACAACTTTTTCTGGAACAACCTTGGGCACAGGGAACTATGCCAATGCTGCCCTCTACATCGGTATGCGTGGCGGCACTGGTCTTCCCTTCAACGGGCAAATCTTCTCCCTCATCGTCCGCTTCGGCGCGAACCTGACGGCAGACCAGATCACCTCCACGGAGACGTGGGTCAACGGCAAGACGAGGGCTTATTGATATGCCTAGAATTACATGTGCAGCCCCTGAAGCCCTCGTCGCAGATGCCAATCAATATGCCATGTGCTTGGCCTTTGGCCCCGCTGATGCCTACACCTACGTCGGCCTGAACTGGCAGGATGCTGACGGCAACCTCTACGCTGCCACGTCCTTCGAGGCCCGCGATGAGTGGATCACCTTTGCGCAGGCACCCCTTGTGCGCCCAGCTTGGGACACGGACGAGATCATCGACATGCCCGCTGCCGAGGCAGCTCAGGCTGTGCTGGTGTTCTCGACTGAACCCCTTCAGGCGACCCCCGGACAGTTGACTGCCATGGGCGGACCTAACGGCCCGGAGGCTTTGGCCCTGATGGGGCTGACTGCCTATACAACGGATGGACAGTGAGGTATAAGGCATTATGGCTGGTCTGACACTCCTTCGCGTCGTCGGTAACGACCAACTCGTTCGCGCCGAGCGGGAGCGGGCTGAGAAAGAACTTGCCGACCGTCAGTCTAGCCCCGTCATGCTTGGCATCACGGCCTATCTCAAGCAGTGCTGGGACGCAGCACGCATCGCTCGGGACCCGATTACTGACATCATGCTCAAGGCCATGCGGCAGCGGAACGGCGAGTACGAGGCCGATACGCTCAAAGCAATCAAGGACCAAGGCGGTTCCGAGGTCTACATGATGATCACCGAGGTCAAGTGCCGGGCGGCCGAAAGCTGGCTGCGCGATATCCTGCTGGATAGCGGCACGCCCCCGTGGGACCTGCAGCCCACCCCAATCCCGGACCTATCGCCCAAAGAGGCGGAGGAGCTTCAGCTTGCCTTCGCTGAACGGGTCATGGAGGTTCTCCAAGGTAGTGGGCAGGCACCTAGCCGCGCCCAGCTTGCCGAGCTCAAGGAAGTGGTGGGGCAGGAGTTCCGCTTCAAAATTCTGCAGGCGGCGCAGAACCGCGTCGACCGGATGCGGATCAAGATCGAGGACCAGTTCGTCCAAGGCGGCTGGGCCGATGCGTTCAACGAGTTCATCACCGATCTCGTCACGTTCCCGGCGGCGTTCATCAAGGGGCCGATCGTCCGGCGGCAGCGCTACCTCAAGTGGTCTGGGTCTACATTGCAGCCCGGTGAGCGCATCGCCCCGGAGTACGAGCGCGTCAGCCCGTTCAACATCTACCCCGAGCCGGGGATCACGCGCATCAACGACGGGTACATCTTCGAGTACCACGAGATGACTCGCACTCAGATGGCCGATCTTATCGGCGTGCCGGGCTATGACGACGCCGCCATCCGCAAGGTCCTTGAGATCGGCAACACTCAGTCGTGGGTGCAGGAGTGGCAGAAAGACTCCCGCGAGGATGCGGAGCGCAAGTTCCACACAGAACTGCGGCCGACCGAGGTTTACGACGCCCTTGAGTTCTGGGGCAAGATCAACGGCCGGATGCTCCAAGAGTGGGGCATGTCTGAGGAAGAGGTCCCCGATCCGGATCGCGAGTACGACGCGAACATCTGGGCGGTGGGTAACTACATCATCAAGGCTGTGCTGAACTACGACCCGCTGGGCGAGAAGCCCTACGCCAAGACGTCGTTCATCAAGCAACCCGGCGCCTTCTGGGGCAAGGGTATTCCCGAGATAATCGAGGACATCCAGAACGTCTGTAACGCGGCTGCTCGGTCTCTGGTCAACAACATGGCTATCGCCTCCGGTCCGCAGGTCGAGGTCAACCTCGAACGCCTGCCGCCCAACGAGGACATCACCCAGCTGCGCCCGTGGAAAATCTGGCAGGTGCTCAACGATCCGCTGGGCTCGAGCGCTCCGGCGGTGCGGTTCAACCAGCCTAACGACAACGCCAACACACTGGTCGGGGTCTACGACCGGTTCTCTCGCATGGCTGACGACCACAGCGGCATCCCGGCCTACATCTACGGGGACACCAACGTGCAGGGGGCTGGGCGCACAGCCTCTGGCCTGTCCATGCTGATGGGCTCGGCAGGCAAGGGCATTCGGCAGGTGGTGATGCACATCGACAACGACGTGCTCAAGACCATCGTGCACCGGCAGTTTGTCTACAACATGCGCTATGATCCGGACGAGTCCATTAAGGGCGACGCACAGGTCGTGGCGCGCGGGGCAGTGAATCTTGCGGTCAAGGAGACGGTCAACGTCCGCCGCGTGGAGTTCCTTAACGCGACTGCAAACGAGTTCGACATCAACATCATCGGCACCGACGGCCGCGCAGCACTGCTGCGCGAGGTGGCTAAGGGCCTGCAGATGCCGGTCGACGACATCGTTCCGTCGCGCGAGAAGCTGGCGATGAAGGCGCGTACTGCTACGGCGTCGCAGATGCCCGCACCCGGCGGCGGTCAGCCCGCCATGGAGAATACCGATCTCGCTGGTGCACCCGCTGGCGGGACCAACTTAATAAACGGGGGGCCGCAGTGAAGCAGGCCACCCCCGAAGTCATCCACGCGCTGGCCAACAGCGTCCGTCAATACCCAGTCCTCCTAGAGTGGATGGGAGAGTGGCGGATGTCTGAGCTTGAACGGCTGCCCAGCGTTGGAGCCCAGAACGTGACACTTGCACAGGGGCGGTGTCAGGTTCTGACTGAGCTATTTCGGCTCATGAGCGAGTCCCCTGACTTAGCAGCAAAGCCCCGTAGGGGCAGCTGATCCACCACGCACACCCGAGAGGAGCGTTCACGATGGCTATTCCAGAACAAATTCGCAAGCAGTCCGAGGCTGTTGCAAAGCTGTATGAGGACCTTAACCCCGAGCCCGGCACCGCCGCGGCGGGGACTGATGTCCTTGAGGCTGAGCCTGCCGACGGTGCGGGTGAGGTTGTCGCTGAACCGGCGCCCGCCGAGCAAGGGCGATCCGGTACCCCCAAGGAAGAACAGACCTACGAACAGCGCTGGCGGTCCCTTCAGGGAATGTACAACGCTGACACTACTCGCCTCCGGGCAGAGAACAATCAACTGGGCCAACGCGTCACGCAGCTAGAACAGCTGTTGTCGTCGCTCTCTGCTCCCCAGCAGTCACCTGCACAGGTTGCGGCGGAGAAGCTCATCACCAACAAGGACGTGGAAGAGTACGGCGATTCGATCGAGGTTATGCGGAGGGCTGCCCGTGAGGAGCTCTCTGCGGCTAACCAGCAGATCGCCCGACTTGAAAAGATGGTCATGCAGTTGCAGGCCAACGTCGTCCCCAAGGTCGAGGGCGTGGTCCAGCGTCAGGCGTTGAACGCCGAGCAAATGTTCTGGTCGGAGTTGTCGGCGGAAGTCCCGGACTGGCGTGAGATTAACGCCGATCAGGATTTTCACAGCTGGCTGCTGGAGGTTGATCCTCTGTCGGGCATGACCCGTCAGACCTACCTCGATGCGGCGCAGGGACAACTCGACGCGAAGCGAGTCGCAGGTTTCTTCCGGACGTGGCAGTCTATGAATAGCGGTTCTGTTGCTCAGAAAACTCGGACCGTAACTGCTTCCCAACTCGAACGTCAAATTGCCCCCGGGCGTGGTCGCACTACTGCGACTACTACTGTGGGTAACGACGTTAAGTCATTCTCACGCACTGACGTCGCCAAGTTCTTTGACGATGTTCGTCGTGGTGTGTATAAAGGTCGGGAGCAGGAGCGTGACCGGATCGAGCGCGACATCTTCGCTGCACAGCGAGAGGGTCGTATCACCTAAAACTGCCTAAGTGAAAGGACACCACATGGGCTATCCTGTCTCCGCCGGCCGCCCGGACTACTCGGGGAACTTCATCCCCGAAATCTGGTCGGGCAAACTCATCGAGAACTTCTACGACGCCACCGTGCTCGCAGCGATCTCGAACACCGACTACGAAGGCGAAATCCGCCGCATGGGCGATACGGTCAACATCCGTACCCAGCCCAACATCACCATCCGTGACTACGTCAAGGGTCAGAACCTGACCGTTGAGAACCCGGATGCTCCGAAGCTGCAGCTTGTCATCGACAAGGGCGACTACTTCGCTTGCGTCGAAGACGACATCGACCGCATCCAGTCGGACGTCAAGCTGATGGACATGTGGTCGAAGGACGCCTCCGAGCAGATGAAGATCAAGATCGACCAGCGTGTGCTGACCGATCTGCTCCCGGGCATCGCGGCTGCTAACAAGGGCGCCACTGCTGGTCAGCAGTCGGCGGCTTTCAACCTCGGCACGACCGGCTCTCCGCTGACCGTGACCAAGGACGGCGCTGGTTCCACCACCCCGGTCGTCGATCTGATCGTCGACATGGGCACCGTGCTGGACGAAGCTAACGTGCCGGAGTCGGACCGCTTCCTCGTCATCCCGGCCCGCATGGCTGGTCTGATCAAGAAGTCGGAACTGAAGGACGCTTCGCTGACCGGTGACGGCACCACCCCGATCCGCAACGGCCGTCTCGGCATGATCGACCGCTTCACGCTCTACGTGTCGCACAACCTGAACGTCTCGTCCGGCAAGACCTCGCTGATCGCAGGTCACAAAATGGGCTTCACGTTCGCCTCGCAGATGACCGAGATGGAAACGCTCCGTGCGGAATCCACCTTCGGCAACATCGTTCGCGGGCTGCAGGTGTACGGCTACAAGGTTGTGAAGCCGGAAGCTCTGACGCAAGCCGTCGTTCAGTTCGCATAAGGAGGGACAACAATGGTTGCCTATACTGACTCCCTCGGGTTCTACAAGAACTCGGCTGGCTTCACCGCCAACTACACCGACCGCGTGAGCGTGCTGGAGATCGACATCGACTTCCGCAAGATCGCTGCTGCGCGCACGGCTGCCGGTGCTACCGCACTGGCTGCTACCGACACGCTGGTTATCGGTGTGCTCCCCAAGGGCTCCTACGTGGTCGCTGCTGCGCTCACGCTGGTTCGCGCGGAAGGGGCCGCTGCTACCATCGACGTCGGTGTGTCCGGTTCGACCACTCTGTTCGCGGCGAACTTCGATCTGAACGCTGCCGTCGGTACGACGGTTGGCGTGACGAACGGCGCTCGGTACCAGACCGCGGACACCGACATCCTGATGACGATCGACACGAACAACACTGACGTCGCACGCGTCAAGATTGCTCTGTCGGTCATCAATATGGGTGCCGATCTCGGTACGATCCCGTCGGCCTAATGGTAGGGGCTTCGGCCCCTACCTCCAACTCAGGAGGATAAGATGGGTGTTTATACTGGCATTTCGCAAGACAATGTCACGATCAATAGCGGTCGGGCCACGCTGCAGTCGCTGACTGTTGCAGGCCCCGTCGTTGCGACCGGTGTAGTTCTGAACGTTCGTCAGCGGTTTACGATCGCTGAAGTGAACGCCGGGGCTACTCTGGTACCGGCCGTCTCCGGCAAAGCGATCCGCATGGTTGCCTGCAAGGCCATCGCCGTCGGCGGTGCTGCCGGTGCAGTGACCACGGTTGATGTGCTGGGCACGTCGACCACTTCTCGCAAGCTCGTTGCTTATGCTCAGGCCAGCCTGACGCAGAGCACGGTGCTGACCGATGGTGGTTCGGGTGCGGCGGTTCTTGCTGATGGCGCATCTTACACCGCAAACGACGCGGGTACGGCCATCACTGTCGGCAAGACGGGCAGCAACGTCACGACGGCGACGCACATCGACGTGATCTTCGACTACGTCCTTGTCTAACAACAGTGGGGGCTGCGAGGCCCCCACTACACGAAGAGGTGGGCTATGGCGACAAACCTGACGAACGTAAAGGCTAAGGATAGCTTCCAGCAGCTGCTACATGTTGACGGCGGGCCGGAAGCCACGGCCAAGACCGTCTACAGTGGGGCTGGCGTGGCCACCGCAATGAAAGTCGGCACCGCGAGTGTTGAGGTGGATAACATCCGCCTAGACGGCAACACTGTGTCAACTACGAACACGGACGGAAACCTTGTACTAAGTCCAAACGGGACTGGCGCGGTCGTCATCGGGAATGCCAACATCACTGGTGGCACGATCACCGGGGTTTCGTTCCCCGGCAGCTTCACCGGCATTACCCTGATTGAGTCGACGACGCTGGCTACCGGCGCTGCTGCGGCCGGGGTCAACCTGAATGGCAACACGCTGGCTGCGGACGGCACCGATACCAATATCGACATCAACATCACACCCAAGGGCACGGGTGAGGTGAACATCACCAACGTCGACATCCTTAGCGGCAAGGTGCCCTTCAGCACGGTCACCGGCCGGGCCTTCGCCTCCTTTTCCGATATCACTGACCAGACTGGCAGCACCTCTGCTGCGACCGCGGTTAAGTTCGGCACCACCGAGATCAGTGGCGCGGGTATTACCATGGTCACCGATGGGACCAACCTGACGCGCCTGACCTTCGCCGCAGCCGGGACCTACATGGTCGCTCCGAACCTGCAGCTTGCGAACTCTGACACCGCCGACCACGACGTAACTGTTTGGTTGGCACTCGACGGCACGAACATCGACAGGTCTGCTACTAAGGTCACGGTGCCCAAAGCGACGGACGGCGGGACCACCTTCTTCCAGATCATCTTCTATCTCACCGTGACGGCGGGGCAGTACGTCCAAGTCCTGTGGCTGCCGGAGAACGTGGCTGTGACTCTCGATCACACAGCAGCCGGGGCTATCGCCCCCGCTATTCCATCCGCTATCATCACCGCTGAGAGGATCGCGTAATGGCTAAAGACCCACGTCTCGAGCGCGCTGGTGTCGCTGGATACAACAAGCCCAAGCGCACGCCCAGCCACCCGACCAAGAGCCATGTCGTCGTCGCTAAGAGTGGCGATCAGGTCAAGACCATTCGGTTTGGTCAGCAGGGGGTCACGGGCGCAGGTGACAACCCTAGGACCGAGAAAGACAAGGCCCGCAAGCGGTCCTACTATGCCCGCCACAACGCGCAGGACGCCAACCCGGACAAACTGTCGGCACGGTACTGGAGCCACAAAGTAAAATGGTGAAGTCCGGCTCCCCCAAACCGACCAACCCATCGCTCTGGTCCAAGGTCAAGTCAGAGGCCAAGGCCAAGTTTGACGTGTACCCCAGCGCCTATGCCAACGCATGGGCATCCAAGGAGTACAAGAAACGCGGCGGCGGATGGAGCGGCCCGGATAACCGGGTGAAGAAATGAGCAAGGGCGGTCTGGGCAAGTGGTTCGGCGAGAAGTGGGTCGACGTCAAGACCGGTAAGGAGTGTGGGCGCTCCGGGTCTGAGAAGTCCTCGCGCGCCTATCCTGCCTGCCGTCCGGCTGCCGCAGCTGCTAAGATGTCCGCCGGGGAGAAACGCTCCATGGCTGCCAAGAAGACCAGTTCGGCCCGTAAGTCATGGCCGGTAACACCGTCAGGGAAAAGGAAATGACATGCCGACCAAAGCGCAGAAAGACAAAGTCGCCAAGGTTATGGGGGAGTACAAGCGCGGTACTCTGCACGGCGGCGTAGACCCGAAGGGACCTAAGAAAGCCCCGGGGGTGAAGAGCCGGAAACAAGCCATCGCCATCGCGCTCAGCGAGGCAGGGATGTCTAGGAAAGGGAAGAAGTGATGCGGTACCTGCGCAACAAGAACGATGGATTCATCTATGAGTGGCACCCCATCCTCGCCAAGAACTCTCTATGCGAGGAAGTCACTGAGGAAGAAGCATTCCCGGAGCGGTTCGCCCCACCGGTAGTGATGGAGAAAGCCAAGCGGCGTACCAAGAAGATCGAGCTCGTGGCTGATGACAACCTGACTGAGCCTGTGTATAGTTCGCCAGAACTGTCGGCAGACGCATCGAGGAACTTGCCTGAATGACACCAGCTGATGTCATAGTCGAGGTTCGGCGCATCGTACAAGACGAGGGGCTACCGTATCGCTACAGCGACGCGGTGCTGCTCGGTTATGTCAACCAGACGCTCAAGCGCATGGCCATTCTGCGCCCCGACCTCTTCTCTGAGATCGTGGATATTTCGACCACTGCAGGTTCTGCAGTGCAGTCACTGCCTGCTGACGCTGTGCGCCTGCTGGACATCTTCCAAGTAAAGAACGGTGCCGCGATCAACGAGGTTGATCGCGAGACTATGAACCGTAACTACCCGAATTGGATGCAGGAGGCCGCCGGGCAACCGGTAAACTTCATGCGCCATGTGAAGAATCCTGACCGGTTCTTCCTCTACCCCCGTCCCGCGGCGGGGGTAGTACTTGTTGGTGAATACACGAAGAGCCCGCCGGATTACCTACTGACCGGTACGATAGGCTTCATATCAGACGTGTACTTCCCCGCTCTGGTTGACGGTGTTGTGTTCCTCGCCGAGTCGATCGACGACGAGCATGTCCAGTCTGGCCGTGCCAAACTATTCTACGACAGCTTTGTGCAGCAACTCGGGACAAACCTCCAGAGCCGCAAGGTGACCGATACGAAGAACGCCGGGATGGATAAGGGTGAGGTGATCTGATGCCTACGCGCGCGTTTACAGATGTACTGCCTAAGGTGTTGCCGTCGGTGCCCGGCTGCCCGCAGCCGCTGGCTGTGCAGCACATCCGCGACGCAGCAATCCGTGTCTGTGAGCGCACACTGGCATGGCGCTACGCCCAGCCCAAGTTCCAACTGCTGCCCGGGGTATTCGACTACGAGTACCAGAAGCCTCTGGATACCGAGGTTCACGTGGTCTTCCGCGTGTCGGTTAACGACAGCCCGCTCGAAGTACTGACGCTAGAGCAGGCACTAGACAGCTATCCTGAATGGGCGGACATCTACAGCGGGGAAGACCCGTCAGTCGTTTGGAGCCTTACTCCGCCCAGCTACACCGGGTCAGATGTCTATGACGAGACCGAATTCAACCCGGGCTCTGAGTTTGTCCTGCCCCCCGCGATCGTTGCTACGGCCGCGCAGCCGCGGTCGGTGACACAGTTGACGCCCGATCGGTACATCATACTGCCGCTACCCGATGGCGAGGACACGTACATGGTGCGGATGTTCTACGCGCTCAAGCCGACGCGGACTGCGGCGGGCATGGACCAAACGATCCTGAACGAACTGGAAGAGCCGATTGTGCATTCCGCGCTGCAGCACCTTCTGGTTATGCCCGGTGTGTCGTGGACTGACCGCGAGTTGGCCTCCTACCATGCCAAGCAGGCGCTGTTTACACTGACGGAGCGCCGGGCCCGGGCTAACCTGATGAACACCCGCGGCACTGTCACTGCCCAGTTCCCGAAGTTCGCGTGAGGATAAGATGGTAGTCAAACTAAGCAACAACGTCCGGTCATCGCTCCGCACGGAGGTGTTGTCTGGTAGCACGACCATCCTCCTGCCCGTCGGCCACGGCGCGCGGTTCCCGGCGCTCGGCGCGGGTGAGTACTTCTATGCCACCATCGAGGACGCGGCTGGCAACTACGAGATCGTGCGGGTCACTGCCCGGGCGACGGACACGCTGACTGCAACACGCGGCGCCGAGGGCACGACGGCACGGACCTTTGCTGCTGGGTCCACTATCGAGATGCGGGTTACTGCTGCCAGCGTTCTGGACGCCGCACAAGATGCTGCCGACACGGTGGACTTGGCGCAGTTCAGCGTCACTGCTTCCGCGGCGGAGATCAACATCCTAGACGGGGCGTTGCTGAGCACGGCCGAACTCAACATCCTTGATGGGGTTACTGCCTCCACTGCGGAGATTAACATCCTCGACGGGGTGACTGCCTCCACTGCGGAGATTAACATCCTTGACGGGGTTACCGCCTCGACCGCAGAGATTAACATCCTTGACGGGGTGACGGCGACGACGGCTGAGATTAACAAGCTGGCCGGTACACCGGCAGGTTTGACGGCAACCGAGCTCGGTTACGTTGACGGGGTGACTAGCTCTATCCAGACGCAGTTGGATGCCAAGCAGCCTTTGGATGCTGACTTAACGGCTATCGCTGCACTATCGACTGGGGGGCTGATTGTCCGCACGGGTGCCGGGACGGCTGTTGTTCGGGAAGTTGTGCCCGGCACGGGGATCACGGTTACAAACGGCATCGGTATTTCTGGCAACCCGACTGTGGCCGCTGATCTGGCATCTCAAGCCGAGGCACAGGCCGGCACTGATACTACTAAGCTGATGACGCCGTTGCGGGTGGCGCAGGCAATCGCGGTTGAGGCGATTGGAATTGGTCAAACATGGCAAAACGTTAGCGGTAGCCGCTCGGCGGGCACGTCATACCAAAACACCACTGGGCGGCCTATCATGGTGTCTATAACCTCAATCAACGACGGCACATACCAAGTGTCATCGAACAATTCGACATGGATTGATGTGGGGTCCACTCAAAATACTATCCGCTCTGGCTGTCAGTTCATCGTTCCGCAAGCGTGGTACTATCGTCTGTCAGGAACTACTGTTTTAACTTGGGCGGAGTTGCGCTGATGGATAGCTTCTTTATCGACGAAAATGGCAACTACTTCGAGGCCATTGAGCCAATCCCGACGCCGGAGGGGGCCACCGCTGTACCGCAGAAGCCGGGGCAGTTTTACGACTGGGATGAAGTGGGTTGGGTTGCGATATCGCCTCCGCACACCCCTGTCCCCAACCTCTCCTTCGCCCAGCTTCTGATCGGCCTCGTCACCGAGGCGTGGATCACCGAAGCTGAAGGCGAGGCGTGGCTGGCTGGTACGCTGCCGAATGCGGTTCTTCTCGTCATCGACGGTCTTCCTGCAGATCAGCGTTTCGCGGCCAAGGCCCGTGCCCTGCGTCCGTCTCAGGTGCTTCGCAGCGACCCTCTCGTGGCTGCCATGGGGACCGCCGCAGGCAAGACCTCCGCCGAGATCGACACCTTCTTCCACACCTACGCAGGAGTGTAAGCCATGCCTATCGTCCTGAATGGCACCACGGGGATCGACACCCCCGGAATCAACTCCGGAAACATTGTCGGGCAGGTCTGCTTCTTCGCCATGTCTACTGCCCCCACCGGCTTTTTGGCTTGTTCGGGGCAGGCCGTTTCGAGAACAACCTACTCCGCTCTCTTCGCCGCTATCGGCACGACCTACGGCGTGGGCGACGGCTCGACGACCTTCAACCTGCCAGACCTTCGCGGCGAGTTCATTCGCGGGTGGGACAACGCTCGCGGCGTTGATAGCGGACGAGGCTTTGCCTCGGCGCAGACTGACGCCTTTCAGGGCCACGGCCACAACCTTGCAACCCAGCCGAACGGCCCCGGCGGCGGCACGGGGACGTATGCGGCGGGCGCAACCAACAACACGACGTCGATTGGCGCTCCCGTTGCAGACGGGACGAATGGAACCCCAAGGACCGCAGCCGAAACCCGCCCCCGCAACGTCGCCCTCCTCGCCTGCATCAAGTTCTAACGGATATACGTCATGGCCGACGACCAACGTTTCGACCGCATCGAAAAGAACCTCGATAAACTCGGGGATAAGATCGACGAGTTGACCAAAGTCGTGACCGCGATGGCGCGGATCGAGGAGCGCATGGTGACCCTCTTCAAGCGCATGGATCGGTACGACGAGGCGCAGGCTGAAATGGACGAGCGCCTGTCTGAGGTCGAGAAGACCTCAACCAAGCGCGGCGTCGTCTACCACATGATCGACAAGGGCTTCTGGCTCATCGTCGGCGCGGGCATGACCTACATCATCAAGACGACGGGTGGCTGACATGCGGCAGTGGGACCAGCGGAGCCTAAAGAACCTGCAAGGCGTTCGCCCCGAGCTCCGCCGAGTCATGGACCGTGCACTGCAGGACGCCCCGTTCCCGTTCATCATCACCGAGGGCCTACGCACCATTGAGCGGCAGCGGGAGCTTGTCCGAATCGGCGCATCGAAGACCCTGAACAGCCGCCACCTGACGGGCCATGCCGTGGACCTCGTGCCTTATGTGGACATCGACAAGGACGGTAAGGTCGAGTCGGAAGAGATGTATGCGTGGCCGCTGTATCACAAGCTGGCTGTCGTGATTAAGGCTGCCGCAGACAAGGAAGACGTCGCCATCGTATGGGGCGGCGACTGGGTGAAGTTCCGTGATGGACCTCACTGGGAACTGGACCGCCGGGTCTATCCGGCAAAATAGGAGACTGCCATGACTGGTGATCAGATCGCAGGCGTCGTTCGCGCCATCGTTGCCGCCCTCGGCGGGTACTTTGTGGGTCAGGGCGTCACTGACGCCGAAACCGTTGCGACCGTCGGCGGCGCCGCTGCCACTCTCGCCGCTGCACTGTGGTCGATCTACTCCAAGCGCGCCAAAGAATGATCTGGCAGGCGTTTTTCTCCGCCCTCCTGCGGCCGGTTCTTCATGCTCTCTCGCTGGCAACAAGCTGGTTTGGTGGCAGAAAATCGGCGCAGGCTGACATCAAACTGGCCACCGTCGAGCGGTCCCTGAGGGTTGTTCGACGCGCAGAGGAGATCGAGAATGAGGTCGAAGCTCTGGATAGCGAGTCTCTCAAGTCTCGTAGCCGTCGCTGGGTGCGTGGCGTCAACGACAAGTGAGTGCGACTGGACTGAAACGCTATACTACGGCAGCGACAACGTGGTAGACTGGTTGGCAGCGAATGATCCCTCGCTGTTGGCGGGTGTAACGTCGCACAACGAGAAGCGGATGGAGTTCTGCAAATGAAGAAACCGGCTCCGAAGTTCACCCCCTGCCCGGGGTGCCCTGCACCTAAGAAATGCGCTGCCATGGGCAAGTGCATGAAGAAGGCCACCAAGAAGTGACCACGACTAAGATCGCCGAGTTTAGGGGCACGCTCCCACGTGTGGCACCCGAACTACTTCCGGGCACCGCTGCGCAGACTGCGCAGGGCGTTAAACTATACTCCGGCGATCTTATTCCTACCCCGACGCCTGTCGTGGCCGCTGCGGCGAGTCGCACAGGCACGATCCGAACACTCTACGCGCTGCGCGATCCGGTGACTTCCGAACGCAAGTGGCTGACGTGGGCCAATGAGATCGACATCGCCACCCCTGCCGCAGACGAGTTGGGCGAACAACGGTTCTACTACACGGGCGACGGTGCGCCCAAGGTTAGCACCTACGCGATGGCCACTTCTGGTGCAGCGCCGTATCCGTCCGCCGGTGGGTACTACAATCTAGGGCTGCCGCTGCCGACCGCGCAGCCGATCGCTACGCCCACCACGTTCTCGTCCTTGACGTCGGCCTCCTTCGCCCGCGACGGCGGTGGCAACGTCACGCTTACGACAAGTACGGCGCACAATCTCAAAGACGGCGCACTCGCCACCATCTCCGGTTTTTCCTACCGTACGGGTACCTATACTCGGGCCCTGAATACCATCACGGTGACGATTAACAACCACGGTCTGGTAACAGGTACCCGTATCTACATCGAGTTCACGTCTGGTGGTGCGACCACAAACTCTTACACTGTGACCGTTACCGGAACCAACACCTTCACCGTGACTGACACGGTCTCGGGTACGATCGCTTCAAGCAACTGCCGTTGGGACATTCGCGATCTCAACATCACTACGACGGTGACGGTCATCAACCCGACGACGATCACGTACTTCTCCCCCGGGGCGCAGGTGGCTACCACTACCAGTTCCGAAGGCAAGGTTGATCTTGGTGGGTTGGTGCAGGCACGCACCTACCTCTACACGTGGTACACCCCGTGGGACGAGGAGTCGATCGGGTCCGAACCGTCGAGTGCTATCTTCATCAAAGAAGGACAGATCGTCACGATCTCTGGTCTGCCCACTGCCCGCCCGGCGGGCGACAACTTCATCCGTGGCATCAGGCTTTATCGTACCCTAGCTACCACTGCGGACGCGGCGGAGGCTGATTACTTCCGGCTGGCTACCCTGTGGTTCCCGCAGGGCATTGCCTCTGTAAGCCGTACCTCGGGGGTTGTGACACTCAAGTTCTCTGAACAGCACAAGTTCATTAAGGACGACCGGTTCAAACTCTCGGGCTGTAGCGTGGCCGGTTTCGACATCACGGGCGGGGTGGTGACCACTATCCCAGATCAGTTCACTATAACCTATGCGCAGGCAGGCGCTGATACGGCTACGACCGCTGCCACTGGCACGGTCTACTACGACGTGGCGGAAAACCCCCCGACGGATGCCGCACGGTATTGGGGTGATGGGTCCTACAACTTCACCGACGACTTCAACTACCGCAGCCTGACCACCATACTGGACTCCAGCGAGTTCGACGCACCGCCCGCGGACCTGCAGGGCCTGACGGTTATCCAGAACAACCTGATGGTTGGTTTCACGGGCAACGACGTCTACTTCACAGAACCCAATAGGTTCCATGCGTGGCCGGAGAAGTACAAGATTTCGTTGGAATACAACATCGTCGGGCTGGTGGCGCTGGGCAGCGACCTGCTGGTCATGACTGAAGGGTACCCTTACGTCATCTCGGGGTCTGACCCCGCAGTGCTCTCGGTCAGCCGGTACTCCACTAACTATCCGTGCCTCAGCAAGCGCAGCATCGTCCAGACCGATGTGGGTGTTATGTATTCCACCCATGAGGGGCTGGCCTTGGCCTCTTTCACCGGCGGGGTGCAGATTGTTACGGCCCCGGCGCATAGTCCAGACACGTGGAACGCCGCCCTTGATCCGTCTACTATCACCGCTGTGTTCTATGACAGCCTTTACTTTGGCTCACACAGCACCGGGTCATTCTTCTACCGCCGCAGTCAAGACGGTCAGAATCCGGGCGACTTCATCACCTACAATATCACCTTCACGGCTACATGGTTCGATCCGCTGACCGGGTCGCTTTACTACGTGACCGGCACCGATGGCGATATTGTCCTATGGGATGACCCGGCGCAGCCCAACTCGGACTACACGTGGAAGTCCAAGGTCTTCGTGTCGCAAGAGCCGTTTAATATGGGCGCAGCGCGCGTGGTTGCTGACTACACCGGTGTGACTGTGTCTCCGGTGTGGAGTGAATGGGACTCCACGTGGATTACGGCCGACGTTACGTGGGACGTGGTCGAGCCGGTTACTTTCAAATTGTACGCCAACCGCTCATTGGTCCTGACGACCACGCGTGCCGATAGCGACGTGTTCCGTCTGCCTGCCGGATACAAGACTGACACCTACGAGGTCGAGATTAGCGGTACTGTCCGCGTCCGCGCTGTCCACCTTGGTGAGACACCCACTTCGCTGAAAGGGTCCTGATGACACGCTTTACAGGTATACCCAGTCTGCCGCAGGTCGGCGTAGAGGAATGGCAATACCGCATCCTTAACGCAATGAAGCAGAACATAGAGCTCCTAGTCGGCACTCGTGGCGAACAGGACTCCTCTAGCCGCGCCGTGGTAAAATCTGCTATAACCATCGCGAGTGCACCCGAACCTACGATACGGTCAGTCTCTGCCGTAGGGGCTGGGTTCACAATTAGCGGCGCGCAAGTGCCGTCTCTGGCAGACTACCAAGCGCTGGTGCGCGATGTGCAACTACTAACGAGTGATGTCGCCCAGCTGCGCGCGGCGGTTAACACTCTGATCTCGCAGCTGAGGAGCTGACCATGGCAAAGGGACCAACAACGACCAAGAGTGTCACGGTCAATGGCAGGGTAGTCACTGACCCGCAGAAAGTTGCGCAGATCGAGCGCAACCGGGAAGGCGCTGCACGGTACGCCGTCGATGCGTATCAAAAAGAAGGCACCCCAATCCCCTCCCACCTGAAGGGGACCGTGGAAGCGCAGATCGCCCGGGGCGACTACAGCACCGGACCACGCAACACTGGCGGCACTGGGTCTTTTGGTCTGCCTGACCCGATGTCTGGTGGTAAAATTTCCAGTGTTGCGGGCCTTAGGGTCGGAAGTCAGACAGGTGGCGACACCGGCGGCGGCTCTATGTTTGCCAATCTCACCGGTGGTTACACTGGTTTGACCGATATGATTAACGGCGGCGGTCCGGGGGCGGCCGCACAGCGGCAAGCCCCCACGCCGGGGCCGAACTACTTTGCAGGACTGGGTGCGCCCGGTACCCCCAGCGACGGCGGCAGTTCGACACTGGTTGCGGCTCTTACACCCGAACTACCAGCCGTGGCTACACCCCCCGCCACATCCATCGACAGCGGCAATCAGGGTGAGGACGACGGGCTGAGCGGTGAGGAAGTCAGCCGCCGCAACGCAGAGCGTTCGCGAGTCCCGACCTATGAAGCCGGTGGCTATGTCGGCAAGGGCGGTGTACCGCAGCGTCCGTCCACGGCATCGCTTGATCTGCCACCTGCGCTGGCGCGCATGTTGGCTATGCCCACGCAGTCCTACGCTGCAGGCGGGATGGTTGGCCCGGGCGGTGTGCCCCAGCGGCCGATGACTTCCCCGATGGCTATGAACCTCGCCCAACAGGGCGGAGCCCCGGTGGTTGGTGTCGCTCCTCCCGGTCAGCAGGGACGCCCCCTTAACTTCGCCGCGATCGACCAGCAGGCGCAGCAGTTCATGCAGCAGAACCCGCAGCAGGTGCAGCAGATCAGGGCACAGGTTGAGGAATCCATGGCTTCTGGCGAAGTCGACGCCCAGAGCCTGAACATGTTTGTTCAGATTGCCACGACGGCGCTGCAGAACCCGGAGATGTGGCCGCAGCTGCGGCAGGTGCTGATCCGTCAAGGGATGCTGGATGCCGAGGAGGTCGGCGAAGAGTATGACCAAGGCTTCCTGATCGTGCTCTACATCATCGGTAAGACCATGGGTGGTGGCCAACCCACTACCCCCGCGCCGATGTCGGCCGGGCAGTCGCCGCAGATGTCGATGAAGAAGGGTGGCGCGCTGCCCGCCAAGAGCTCGAACCCGGACGGGTCGATCCCGATCAACGCCCATGAGGGCGAGTACGTCATCCCGGCCGACGTTACCCGCAAACTGGGGACCAACCACTTCGACAAGCTGATTGCCAAGGCGCGCGGCGTGGATATGAACGGTAACGGTGGCAGCACCAGCAGCATGAGCGACGAAGGAGAATCGTAATGGGGTTCCTGTCCAAAATCTGGAAAGGCGTTAAGCGGGTAGTTGGCGCGGTGGCCATGATCGCGGCTCCCTTCATTGCGGCTCCCATCGCGGGTATGATCGGCATCTCTGGCACCATCGGCACGGCGCTTGTGGGTGCTGGCATCGGTGGTCTGGGTGCGGCTGCAGCTGGGGTTAACCCCCTGATCGGTGCGGCGATTGGTGGTCTGGGTGCCGGCATCGGTGCCGCTAGGGCTGCCGGTGGGGCTGGTGGCGGGGGTCTCTTTGGCGGGTTGTTCCGTGGCGCTGCCCCTGCTGCGGGCGCAGCTGGCACTGCTGGTGCTGCGGCTGCTCCTGCCGCCGCCGCTGGTCTTACCACTGCTGCAGCCGCCCCCGCTGCGGGCGGGCTTTTCTCTGGACTTAACCTCGCCAACCTTGCCCCGCTGGCCATGTCCATGTTCGGCAAAGCTCCGCAGGACCTTACCGAGGTCGAGCGGCAGAACCTGTTGGACAACGCCGAGATCGCCGCGACTGAGCGCGGTGTGTTCAACGAGCGTCTGGATGCAGCCCGGTCGTTGCTGCAGCAGGGTGAGGCTAACCCCGAGCAGGCATTTGCCACCGCGCAGATGGCCACCCAGCGCGGACTGCGGGAGCAGGAGCGCACCTCAGGTCTGTCCGAGCGCCCGGGTATGCGTGAAGCTGAGCGCCGTCGCGCTGCCATCGAAGGCGCCCGTGTGGGTACTGCCGCTGTCACTGGCGAACAGGCTCGTGCCGCGCAGGCCACGGCTGCCGGACTCTCGGCGCTGCCGACCAACGTCCCGACCAGCGCGTCGGAGCTCAACAAGACGATCTACGAAGACCTGTACAAGCGTCGGTCCGACTACGCACGTGACTTGGCTGGCGGTTTCGGGCAAATGTACGGTAGCATCGCCTGATAGGAGGCATCCATGGCACAAGTATTCGGCAACCGCGTCCTCGGTGGTATCGGCGCTCCGGGCGGCGGTATGTCGCAGGCTTATGCAGAGGGTGTGGGGCTGCGACTTGACCAGCGTCAGGCCCGGCAGGCCATGGATGAAACTGCGCAAGCCATGCGGATGCGCGACATCGAACTGCAATGGGCGACTGAGGACCGCGAGGAAGCCAAGCGCCAGCGTGCTGCCGCCGCCGCGGCTGCCGCCGCTGCCAAGGCGCGTGAGGCAGCCTTGGCTAAAGAGTTGCTTGCCACCGTTAACACTTCCGCACCCGGACTGGCTGTGCCTCCGGGCCAGACCTTCGGCCCCCGTGTCTCTGTTGGTGGGGATACGCCCATGTTGCCGCCCTCGGCGAGGCCCGCTGCTCCCACTGTCGGCGTCCGCCCTAGCGCCCCCTTGTCGTTTGGCGTAAGCGGCGGTGGCGGTGCCGATGTCACTCGTGGTGGTCCGGGCGCGGACATCCTTGGTGCACCTGTGGGTGGTCCTTCGTTCGAGCGTGTTGGTCGTGAAGTTGGCGCAGCGTCTGCTTCGGATATGGCCGCAACGGCCGCTGCCCGCGCAGCGATGGTTACCCCCACTGCGCAACCTGCTGCGGCGCCCCTGCGCCCGGGGTTTGGTCGCGCGGTCACTGGGCTCGAAGGCGGGACCAACGGTTTCCAGCAGCTTATGGATGTTCTGACTACTCGTACGGGGCGTACCGCGGAAGAGTCTGCCGCTGCTCCTATTGCTGGCCCATCGTTTGAGGACGCCGGACGTGGGGTTGGTGTAACTTCGCCCGCTGCACCTGCCGCGACCACGACACCCGCCGCTGCCGCTGCTCAGCAGTATCCGATCGGGCAATACCCCACCGCGCCGTCGGCGCAGTTGTCGTTCGGTCCCCAGTTGGGGGCGATCGAGGCAGACCCGAACGCATCCGTGGCAGCCAAGGTGGAGGCCAATCCTCCGGGGCAGGCGCAGCCCACGCCCAACGCCGAACTGTACATCATGGAGCCCGGACGCCCGGGCCGTGAGTTGCAGCAGGCCATGGACCTGCGCGCACAGTATGTTCAGGCTGCTCAAATCTACGAGAAGTATGGGGACTACGCCGCTGTGCGCGACCTGTACAGCAAAATCCAAGAGTTGGACTCGACGCTCTACTACCTGCAGGGTATGCAGGGCCTGCAGGAACTGCAGTTCAACTCGCCGCAGCGCCTCACCATGGTTCTGAGCGAACAACTCGGTCGCAACATCGGCATCCAACCCAACGCGGAAGGTGGCTACGACATCTACGTCGATGGCCAACTGGCCATGAAGAAGGACGCCGGTGGCGGGGAGAACAGTGTGGGCTACTGGGCCCGGTCGCTGCTTGACACCAACTTCGCACAGGCCGAGGCCGCACGGGCGGACGAGTACAACAAGCTGCGGTACGAGGCTGAGATCGACGTAGCCAAGCAAACCGCGATCGACGCGAACAAGGTGGCCAATGACGAGTGGCTCAAGCGCGTCGACGCCGACATCGCTGCGGAGAAAGCTCTCCTTGACGCCCGGTTGAACCCGAACGCCATCGAGCTTCAAGTTGACGAGAACACCTCGGAAGTGCTTGTCTACGACAAGGTCAACCGGCAGATGCTGGGGGTTATCACCAGAGCCGACCCGCTCAACCCGGAAGTACCTCTCAGCCAGCCGACATTCGTACCGGCGCAGTAACAGGGCCCCACCATGGCAGATCGCGGACTCTCCTTCACCAACCCGCTGTTCGACTCCATGAACGCCGGGTTGCGAACTCCTGTCGGCATTGCCGCTGGCGCACCGTCTAACTCCATCGGGCTTGGCAACCTTGCCCCCAACCGCGCGGACACTGCGGTGCAAGGGGAGCGGGCGGTACCCGGTGGTACTGCAAGGCGTGCACTCCAAGCCCTGTCGGCTCCGCCTGCGGCGACTGCGCAGCAGTTCTTCTACCCGGAGACCGGGCAGATTTACTCCGGTGGTCGGTTGTTCAATCGGGACGATGCGACGTCTGCATTTGCAGCGCCTCTTGCAGAAGCACCGCCGCCCCCGCCGGGTGGCGTGCCGTTGTCGGCCGAGTCCTATGGGCGGTACCTGCAGTCGTTTGGTGAGCGCCGGACCACTGGTGAATTGCTGGGGTTGGGTGTTCGGCAGGCGGCTGAGGGGCTTATCGGCGGCGTGGGGGCTGGGCTTGAACTGGCCGGTGCGACTGAGGTTGGCCCCGCCATTCGTGGGTTCGCGCAGGAAGCCTTTGGCCAGACCGAGAATGAACAGTTGCGGTCGGCGCTGATCGCCGAGAACAGCACCATGTGGGAGCGCGTCGTCGACGCCTCCATCCAGAGTGGCCCCACTCTGGTGTCCATCCTCGGGACCGGTGGTCTTGTCGGTGCGGGGCTTCGTGCTGCGGGTGCGGGTGCTGCCATGGCTACGGCCGGGGCTACTGCTGGTGCGACTGGTGTCAGCTTCCCCATGCACCTGTCCTCGTTCTACGACGCGGCGGAGCGCAACGGCTTCGACCTGACCGACCCGAAGGTTAAGACCGAGATCGTCGGCGGCGCAGTGGCCAACACGCTTCTGGATGCGTTCGGTCCGGGGATGGTCTTCTCCGCTGCATTCCGTCGGCTGGCGGGCGATGTCGGTACTCAGGTCGCTCGTGGAGCGCTGCGCAACGCAGCCACTGGCGCCGGCCGTGTTGGATTCACCGAAGCTCTGACGGAAGGTACCCAGACGCTGCTTGAGTCCGTGGTATTCGACCCGGAAGTGCGGAGCACGCTGGCGGTCAACGACCTCAAGCTACTCGCGCCGATGATCGCGGAGAAATACGGCGAGGACATCCTCGTCTCTATGGGTGCGGGTGCCATCCTTGGTGGTGGTGTCGGCGGTGTGGTTAGCGCACGCGCCACGCCCGGCCCGCAAGAACTCCCGGCTGACAAGCCGGTCGACCTGACCCAGCAAGGGGTTGAGCCTGAAGCCCCGGCCGCACAGCCTGAAGTCCCAGCCGCAACTGGACCACTTGCGCTTCCGTACATCCCGGGAGCCGAGACTATCGGTGCGCGCCCGCGCGATCTGCCGTATATCCCCGTCGCACCGATGGGGCCGGAGCAGGTAATTGATCCCAACCGCCCGCTGACACTCCAACAAGTTGGGCTTATGCGGGGTGCAACGCAGGGTCTGCGCCCCGAAGATCGCGCCGCTGGCAACATCACTGTGCCGAGCGGTGAGCGTGCGGTCACGCTTGAGGGTGAGGTCCTGCCCCCGGAGACCATGGCTGCTGCACCGCAGGCTGCCCGTCTGCGTACTCTTGGTGCCCCGGCTGCTGCACCGCAACTGACCCCGCCCGGGACTGGGGCGGCGGACTTCACTGCTGGTCCGGAAGGTGTCGCTCCCACCGGCGCTGCTCCCGCTGCGGCTCCTGCCGCTGCTCCCGTTACTCCGGGTGCGCAGCTTCGTGTTGGTGCTGCGCCGCGTCCCGGCATCCTGCCCGCTCCCCCGCAGGGGGCTATGGCCGACCGGTTGCGCGCGGCTATGGCTGCGAGACAAGAAGCTGAAGCACGGCGTCAGGCAGAAACTACTGCGCAGGAAGCTGCGACCCGGGCCGCACAAGAGGTGGCACGGCAGCGTGCCACGCAGATCGAAGAAGCCTACGCGCAGCGGGAAGCCCAGCGCGCCACGATGTACAGCGCGGAGCAACAGGCAGCCTATGACCAGCTGACGGCTGAGCAGAAAGCCTACGTCGACGCCGACACGGTGTGGGAACAGTTCCGTCCCGAGCAGAGTGGTGTCACTCTCCGTGACCTTGCGCCCAAGGCGCAGCGCGAGTGGGTCGCTGCCGTCCAGCAGGGCACCGCCGATCAGGCGTTGTACCAGAAGCTGCGCAACCGCCGCCCGGTGGGCAAGGCAGCCCCTCTCGTGGATGTACCCACGATCCTGCAGGCTGCGCCCGAACCTGAGATGACACCGCCGGAGCCGACGCCGCCCAAGCCCACTGGCGGTAAGGCCAAAGTCCAGCGCAAAGCCACCGAGCCCAAGGCGCGGGCACCGAAGGAGGTTGTGGTCCAGAAGGGTAAGCCCCGCCCCCGGGCGGAGGCAGTCACTGTCGAGTCGACCAAGCGGTCGCCTCGTGGTGCGGAGCCGCACAGGGTGGTCACGCTGTCAGATGGGCGCGTCATTCGCATCAAGCACACCGGCGACAAGTTCGCCGGTTCGTGGACTTTCCTCAAGACTGGCGACGTTATCGGAGAAGGGATCAAGGCCGACGATGCGGCCGCGCGCGTGGCGGAACTCGCCTCGCAGGGTCAACTCCCCGATGCCGTCGTAGACACTGAGCAGGAAGTGGCGGCTGAGCCGACCAAGCTGAGCGTGGTCGAGGAACTTGAGGCCGACATCAACGACTTCATCACGGTGCTTGAGTCTTCCACGGATAAGTTCGACCGCCACGCTGCGATCAGTGGGTTGCAGGATGCTCTAATCGACCCGTCCATCACGCCTAAACTGCGGACGCGGGTGAAGGACTACCTTGCTGAACTGGGCCCCGAGGTTGCGGCCGGTGATCTGAACGCCAAGACTGACGTCAACACTGCCACTGCGCAGCTGACGCTTATGATCGAAGACTTCAACGCTGCCCCCGGCGATGTCACCCGCACGTGGCAAGATCAGTTCCGTCGTCTGGTTGCTGCGGTGCGCAAGGAAGACCCGGGGGCTCGCTTCGGCGATCGTGGCCTGCTGACCTTCGCCAAGGCCAACGGCGATCCTAACTTCGCGCGAGTGGATGGGGTGCGGCAGATCGTCGGTGCCCCCGGCGGCTTCTCACTCGCCGACTGGAACACCATCGACGGGGTCGTGGACCTCGACGGCAAGCCGGTCACCCCGGTTGCACCCGGTCGCGTGCAGCTTCTGGTGCGCAACTTCGCAGCAAAGCTGGCGCGGGCACCCAAGATCACCGTCGTTCGCAACCAAGCTGACCTCAAGGCCAAGAACCCGCAGCTTTACGCCCGGGCAGTGGCAGCCCGCCCGCAGGGTGACTTCGATACTGCAGCCGCCATGGGGTACTCCTTTGGTGATGGGCAAGTCATCATCTTCTCTGACCGGATCGGCACGGAACAACAGCTTCGCTTCGTCCTCGCCCACGAGACGATGGGCCACTACGGCCTGCGTGGTATCATGCCGGGTCCGAAGTTCGACGCGCTGATGGAGACGTTGTACACAGGCGATAGCCGCATTCAGCGTGCAGTCGATGCCGCGATGGCGGTCCGGCCGGGCATGTCCCGGGCCGAAGCCGTGGAAGAATACCTGTCAGACTACGCCGCTGTGCTGGAGACGAGCATCGTCGCCCGCATCTGGAACGCTATCAAGGGTGCACTCAACAAACTGGGCATCACCACTGGCGACGAGATGGTGCGCTACCTCCTAGACCAAGCCCGTCGGTACGCGCGTGATGGTAAGGGTGTGACCTTCGACGCCGGGGCAGTTGCTGCCCGTCTGCACAGTGTCGAGACCTCTGGTGACACAGGGCGCTTCGCTATCGGTGGGTCGCTGCGCGACGTCAACACTGTGGCCGGAACGATGCGGGACACCATTGGTGGTATGCCGATGAGCATCGAGGAAGGCTGGCGATTTCTACAAGGTCAGGGCGTTAATTCTGTCGATACTTGGGACCGCTTCAAGGCCAAGTTCTTGAGCCTTGCGAACTTCCGGGCGCGGCAGAACCCGGGGCTGGCAGCCCTCGAAGAACTGATGGACGAAGCCCGCAACATCTCCATGTCGCTCAAGGTTGGGTTCAACGAAGAACTCCAGCTGGTGCTTAACCGCGCCATTGCGGGCGAGGTCGGTGGTATCTCGGATGCCCAGACTGACCGGATCAACAAGATGCTCTACGCAGCGCAGCGGTTCAACGTGGCGGCGCTTCGCAACCAGCCTGACCTTGGCAACGTGCCACTGTTCCGCTCCGAGGGTGGGCGGCTGGTCCCCAACCAGCCCGAGGTCGACCGCCTGCGCCGCATGGGTCGCCGGACCTTTGAGCAGATGCGTGACGGCTTCGAGTACCAAGTCTCCTATGAGGAGGCGGGCAAGACTGTCACCAAGACGGAACGCTTCGCCGGGTTCCCTGACCTCAAGGAGACCAGCAACGAGTGGCGTGGGTACCTCAAGGTACGTGACGCCATGGATAAGATCGAACTGGAGTTGCTGCGTGCGCGCTATGAGGGCGCGCTCCAAGAGCGTGATCTGGCATTCCGCCAGATTGCTGCCACTGTCCCCGAGGGGGAACTCAGCACGGCAGAACGCGCAGCACTGACCCAGTTGGCCGAGACCTATGGTCGGCTCTACACCAGCGACGTCACGCAGGACGAGACTGGCCGCGCGGTGCTTAACCCGAGATACCAGACCTACGCCAACGATGTCCTGCGCACCACCAACGCCGCTCTCCTTGGTAAGGCGGACGACCGCTTCGATGCGCTGCGCACACTGCTGACCAGTCCGCGGGAGTTCACCACCGGTGAGGGGGATGCTACTAAGGTCGTAGATTCCCTGCCTGCAGCCATGGATGCACAGGCGGCTGACGATCTGATCGCACAACTCAAGCAGTTCAAGACCCGGATGCGCATCGGTGAAGACCGCTTCGTGGTGCAGAACAAGATCAAGCAGATCATCCTGTCCGAGTTGGCAAGTAAGGACGCTGACAAGTACACCAAGCGGACGATCGCCACGGGCTACACCCCGGTGCTGCGTGAGGGCAAGTTCCAAGTCCGGGTCGAGGCCACGGTGGGTGGTCGCCCGGTGCGTCTGCAGGACAACTATCGGGAGCAGCTGGTCTACTCGCAGGTGGACACCCCGGCCGAGGCGCTTGAATTGGCCAACAAGATCAATGGCACCTTCGGCGACACCGAGTTCGAGGTCATGGCCTACGACCAAGAGGCTGGTGAGTACCGGCTCCGCAAGGTTAAACTCAAGGCCGTGTCCGAGAGCGCGCTCGACGCTGTGGCCGCGCCGCCCGAACTGAACCTCAACGAGTTCATCCGTGGCCTGCGGCAGTTCGATATCGCCCTCACGCCCGACAAGATGGAAGACATCGTCGTCGCCCTGACCAAGCAGAACAGCGCAGCACGGAACCGGCTGGAGCGTGCCTTCGTCCCCGGGGCTGACCTTGACGGCGTCATGGCCACCATGCGCCACATTGAGAGCCGTGCCTCTACCATCGCCAAGGTCATCATGCGGCCGCGTATGGCTGAACTGATGGACCGCAGCATGGAGTCCACGCAGCAGTTGTGGAACGCGGACATCCGTCGCCCCGATGGGCAGAGCCAGCTTGAATACCTTGAGGATCGGGCCAAATCGCTTGCCGCCAACCCGACTGCAACCAAGGAAGAGATCGCTGACGCACGGCGGGAGTACGAGCAGTACGCCTACATGCACGCGCAGACCAATCCGCAGGGAAAACCGCGCCGCGCGAACCAGTTCTACAACGAGGCAGCCAGCACCGTCGCCTTCCTCGATGGCAACAAGAACGTGGACGAGTCGGACTTCGGCTCTGGCCCGGTTGTCTCGGCGGTGCGTGCCGCCACTTCCATGATGCAACTCGGCGGCTCCGTGGCCACGGGTGCGCTCAACGTGCTCAGCGTCTACACCAACGGCATCCCGTACCTGTCCAGCTACAACCCGAAGACCGCCTTCGGCGGCGGGTTCGCTGTGGGTAAGGTGGTGACGGAACTGCACCGCGCAGCTGCGCAGGTAGGCGGGCCGGGGATCACCAGTGGTGCGATGAACACCGCTGAATTCTACGACAAGATCGCCACCGACCGGGCACTGCAGGACCGGTACGGTCTGAAGCCGCACGAGGCGCGGTTCATCGCACAGGAAATCCGGGACGGGGCCATGATCCCGGCTCAGTCCAACGCGCTGGTGGGCACCGCCCGGGGCCGCACGACCAAGGGCTGGCAGCAGAAGTTCCTCGATGGGTGGATGTGGACGTTCAACGTCACGGAACAGGCATCGCGCCGCTCTCTGGGTCTGACCGCCTACCGGTTGGAGTACGCCCGCAAGCTGGAGGCTGGGGCCAGTGAGAAGGACGCGGCCGCTGCTGCGCGCAAGTTTGCTGTTCAGGCGCTGCAATACACCATGGGCGAGTACTCCGTCCTCAACCGTCCGCCAGCGTGGCGCTCGGGTATCCAGTCGTTCATCTACATGTACAAGGTGTTCCCCACCACGTCTGTCCAGATGTTCATGAACATGTCCCGTGGTGGCAAGGTCGGTATGCTGACCGCGCTCTGGCTGCTCGGCGGTCTGGCCGGTCTGCCCTTCGCCGAAGACATCGAAGACCTCGTGGATACACTGGCACAAAAGCTGAAGGTGCCCGGCTGGCAGGGTGCACGGTACGAGACCGCGCAGTTCATCGACAGTATCTTCCCCGGCATGTCTCCGATCTTCCTCAAGGGGATCGTCAACCAAGCTGTCCCGGCCGACGTGGCTGGCCGCACCTCTCTTGGCGACTTGCTGCCCGGAACCGACATCCTGTTGGCCGGAAGCGACGTGGCTCGTAGCATCTCGGAGATCGCCGGTCCTGCACCATCCATGCTACTGGGCACCGCCCAGTTCGCCACCGACATCATTGCCGCTCCGTTCTCCAAGGCTGTCACTGCGGAAGATGTTCTGCGCGAGGCGCCGGTCACGATGCTGCGCGCGACGGCGGATGCCTACGCCTACATCCAGAGCGGGGCAGTGGTGGATCGCCGTGGCTACATCGTGACCGACGACATGTCGGCATCGACTGTCATTGCGCGGGCACTCGGGTTCTACCCGTCCGCAGCAGCGGCGCAGTACGACACGATCCGGGCCGCCAAGCGCATGACCGACTACCAGCGTGAGGTCGTCACGGCGTACCGTACTGCATGGGTCAAGGCCATGATGCGCAACGACCGCGAAGGGGCGCGGGAGATCGAGGCTGCTGTCGAAGAGTGGAACAAGTCCGCCGCTGGCACAGCACTGGAGATCAACAACTTCGTGAAGAACTCACGCCGCACCCTCGGGGAAGCGCGACGCCCAGCGATGGAGCGGACCTTGCGGGCCGCGCCTGATGCCGCTGAGCGTGATCTTCAGAACATGGTCGATCTGCTGACGGCAAACTAACGCACTGCGCGCAGCTGCCCGAGGGTCAGGCTCTCGGGTGCGCTGCCGTCGTTGTCCAGCAGGTCCTTGAGCCGGTCGTGCGCGAGGTTGATCCCGACCACGTAGGTCTGTGGCAGGCGCAGTTCCGGCAGGTTCCGGCCGAGCATGGCCTTCTTGGACGACGGCGTGGCGTCGATGCTCTCCGCTTCGAGGGTGTCGGTGAACTTCTTCCAGTCGCCACCACGGCTGGCCATCCACTTGCGGAAGTGCGTCTTGTCGAGCAGCAGGATACCACGGTCGTTCTTGGCTGCGGCACTCTTGCGGTACAGATCGAACCGCACTCGCACCTCGCCGCGCGGCAGGCGCGTCTCGTCGTAGATGGCGTTGGGGTTGTTGTCCACATGCGTGACCGCCACGGTGGCAGAGCGCATCTCGTTCAGGTACTCGGACAGCAGGTCGAACTCGTCCAGCTTCGCTGCGCTGATGCTGCGCCGCACCATCCCTGCCTGAACCAAGGCGAACTCCGTGGCCTTGGTGTAGTCGTAATCGACCCAGCCATTCTCGACAGCGATCTTGTTCATCAGGTCAGCCAGTACGATCATGACTTCCCAGTACCGCTCCTCGCCACTGAACCGAACCTTGTACTTCTTCTCGAAGGCGACCATGTGGTCGGCGATCACCTTGGTGGCAGCGACCTCACCTATACCCACCAGCCACTCCAGTACCCACACTCCGACATGACCGTAGTTGCGGGTGATCGTATTGTAGAACTTGCGCCCCACATCGGTGCTCTTGGTGAACAGGTCCGAACTATCCAGCGAGAGTTCCAGCATCCGGGCCATCTGCGCGTCTGTCTCAAACGTGGCTGCCAAGAGTTTGCCGCCCATGGGGCGGTTGGTCGAGAGGGTCACTGGCGCCGCCCACGTGCGTGGGTCACGCTCCTCCACTCTGGCGTTGAGCCGGCTCTTGTCCCGGCCCTGCGTGACGCCGTAGATGAAGTCGCCGACCTCCTTGTCGGGCATCATGGTCGTCTCGTCGATCGTCATGGGCAGGTTGCTGTAGAACGAGAGGCGCATGAACAGCGCGTTCTGGGTGTACTTGGACTGGTAGTGGAGTTCGATAGGGTTGCCCCACACAGACTGCATCGCCAGCTGGGCCAGTGACTTGCCGCTACCCGTCGGCCCGTAGAGTGACAGCACGCCGCCCTTGAGGCCGGTGAACTGGTAGAGAGGGGCCGACATCGACACGCCCATGGCGAATATGTGTGCGTTCAGTCCGGCCACATCCATCAGCTTGGTGATCTTGAGCCACTTCTCGTGGTCACCCTTGGTCCCGTACATCCCGTTGCTGACACGCTGCACCGCGGACGACAGCACAACATCCTCGATAACGACCTGTCCTTGTTCATCCTTGCGCACCTGCCTCTCGCCGAGCACGAAGACGGTGTTGTCTTCCTTCCACCCCAGCGTGGTGTACAGGTTGGTAGTTGTTCTGAGCCTGCGGAGTTCATCCATGTAGGAGCGAAGCATTAGCTGGAACCTCTCGGTTAGACCCTTGTGCGGGAGCACGATCCCTTGGTCAGCGATGGCGGTGGGGAACTCCCGGTTCCCGTCGGCGAGGTAGGCTTGCCGGAACTTCAGTTCCTGCCAGCCCTTGTGTGGGCGCTTCCAGTGGTACCTGACCACCTCGTAGCCGAGGGCTTCATCCCGCCCGTAGCTGATGGGGTACATGTCAAACGGCACCACCTCGATGTCGGTGTCGTCGATGGTCTGGGCAATGCCGCCAGCCTTAGTGCGCTTGAACCCCTTGGGCAGCGGCACTTCATGAGCGATTGTGTCCAGCACATCTTCTGCGGGGCCCTCAGCCTCGGCCAACTGTCGGCCGATCTGGGCGGGGCTGGTTATCTTACCAGAGAACGGGCACTTGCTGCACCCACTATTGCGCAGGTCCTTGAACTTCTTACAGGTGGTGGGGCCAGTGGCCTGCCGCTTCCACTGCTCGATCTTGAGGACGGTCTTGCTGTAGTCGAAGTCCGGGTGCTGGTCTGACCAAGCTACCGCTACCGCCTCGGCGTCGTCGCAGAACGCAGCGACACCCATCAGCGCATACCAGAAGGGCTCGTCCACCTCATGCTGGTTGGTCGCCGCCCAACGCACCTGCCCGCAGCCTGCCAACACCTTGTCCGCGCGGGCGGGCTCGTACTCCTGCCCACTGGAGAGTGCAGCCGTCAGGCTCGACGGTGCTGCCTTGGCGAAGCCGCGGGGTGCAGGCATCCGCTTGATGTAGGACGACAGGACGGAGCGCAGCGTGGCCGGGTCGTAGTCCGGACAGTCCTTGATGAGTGCGACCTCGACCCCGTTCTTAGGGTTGTGGGTGCCCACCGGGCGCAGCACTCGGGCGCTGTCGGCTGTGACAGCAGGGTCGATCTCGAACTCATGGTGCTTGGCGCACTCCTTCAGCCCGTCCGCCAGAGGCTGCCAGTCCATTGGGGACAGCGCCTCAGTCATTGGCCAGTACACGTGCAGACCACGGCCGGAGTTCACAACCATGGGGGCAGGCATACCGCTTGCCTTGAGGAACGCCTTGAGTGCCTTGGCACCCTCCCGCTGGTCGGCGAAGGGCTTGTCTTCACCGCAGTCGATGTCGATGAAGAGTGACTTGGTCTTGTGGACGTTGGCCTGCTTCCGGTTCCCAGCTTCCACGAACGACGACAATGCGTAGTAGACGTTGCCACCTGCGATGTCGATCCGAATCACTGCGTTGGCCAGCGCCTCTACGGTCTCGTATGACTTCTGTGCGCGGCGATCCGGGTTGATAACGGTTGCTACTAAATATCCCTCGTCGGGCAGAACTCTGCCCAGAAACTCGACTGTGTCCATATCCCTACCCTGCTCTATGGAATGGGGGCTCGAGCCCCCATTCTTACACCACGCGGATCAGTTTTAGTAGCTCCGCGTAGCGGTCATCACTCTCCATGGCGACCACGTTTGGCGACGGCCATTCGTGATCCACCATTATGCGAAGGACTTCTTTCAGGACCTTGCGCACGTACACTACATTTCGTGGTGTGACTGAACCCAGTGCCTTCCAGTTGTAGTAAGTTACTCGGGATACCCCGAGTAACTGTGCCATCTGGGTGCGCGTGAGCAGCATGTGCTTCCTGAGAGAGTCGATCTTCTCGAAGCTAATCACGCGAACGTCAGTCATCGAGGTCCATATCCTCCATCAGCGAGGCGATCTCGTCGGCCAGCGAAGCAGCGCCCTTGGCCTCGACCTTCGGTGCTGCCTTGGGGACCGGCTTGGCAGCTGCCTTGGGCTTGGGAGCGGGGGCTTCCTCTTCCTCCTCGGCAGCTGCCGGTGCGGGCTTCGCACCAAACCCACGCGTGGGAGCGGGGGCTTCCTCTTCTGGCTGGGGCTGCGGCTTAACCGGGGGCTTACCTGCGGCCTTCGGCTTGGCTTCCGGTGCGGGTGCCGGAGGAGCCAGTTCCTTTTCGCCAGTGATCTCCATCACCTTGTCCGAGCCGAACAGCTGTTCGACCGCAGCGTAGGCATCCTCGTCAAGGAACCCACCGAACTTAAAGATCAGCTTGGGGAAGCTGGCGTCGGTGTCGAAGGTGACCACGGTCTTCACTGCCTCGACCGGGATGCCGCGCAGCGACAGTTCCTTCTGGTAGGCAGCCATGCCCTTCAGCGCAGCCGGGGTGATCTGCAGCAGGTAGATCGGACCCGTCGGATCGTTGGCAGCCACGACGGCCAGTCGCTTCTGGTCGGCGCAGGCTTTGACCTGCTGGCCCATCGGCGTGATCTTGGAACCCCACGCATTCATCGGGCACCCCGCACAGGTGTCGTTCTGCGGGTCGCTGCTCTCCGGGTGCGGGCGCAGGCCATCCAGCGAGTAGCAGTCCGGCGAGGACGGCTCACTGTCCGGGGTCCACTGCTTTGCGTAGTACGTCTTCGACAGACGGGGGTTGGCACCCACGATCACGACGGGCAGCTTGGTGTCTTCGAGCACCGTCTCGGCACCGCCCTCGACGATACGGAACCGGCTACCCTTGATGGAGATGCGCGGGTAGTCAGCGCCACCAGTGAGGCCACCCGCCAGAGCGGACGACAGGGCCGAGGGTTGGCCCACCACCTTCGCGAGGTGGGCGGGGATTTGGATGTTGGTCGGTACGATGTTGCTCATGGTATCCTCTCGGTGAGCGTTACTTGGTGATGCGCGCCGTCGCCAGTTCGGCGATCAGCATGGGGCCGAGTTCTTCTGCGCCCTTGGCGTAGGTCGCGGTGATCTTGTCCGGACCTTGGCTGTTGTAGACCCGGCGGCACAGGAGAAAGCCGTTGCCGATCGGGACGATGTTGATGTTGTGCGCCTGCTCGGTGGACGCCAACATGCTGAGCAGTTCGCCGCCGCCCTCGCTCCCCTTCAGCAGGCCACCGGGTGCCCTGCTGTTGCTATTGTGCAGCCAGCGAATGATCGCTTTACGCAGCCAGTTCATTCGTCCCCTCCAGTGGGTTTGCGGATGTTGATCCCGATCTTGGTTCCGTAGGTGATACCGGGCGGTACGCTCCCGGTCTCGTCCAGCTGTGCGCGCACGGCCGTCTTGCTGACCCGCTTCTCCAGCATGTCGTACGCATCATGCGTCTTGATGTAGGAGAGCACCGCGTCCCAGTCTGCGACGTTGGCGAAGTCCGTGGTGGTGACGAAGGCCGTCCCGGCCGTGGTCTTGAAGGAGGTCACTCCGTCCTGATCCGCCTTCTGCATGAGCCATGCTTCCAGCTTCGCCATCTTCGCCTTGATCTCGTCGACATCCGCCTTGACGCTGGCTTCCAGAGCCTCCTTCTTGCGGCGAAGTTTGACGTAGGTGCCTACCACCTGCTCGACTGTGAAGGTCATTCCATCCTCCAGACCCGCACGCCCCAGCTGCCCTCGCTCTCCACCTTGGCGGTGACGAACCGGGCGCCAAGCCGGGCACCCGCCCGCTTGCACAGCGCCGACATCTGAGCGGTGTCCTTGTTGGCCACGAAGAAGCTGTCACCAGCGTCCATCTTGTCGAACGGGTACTTCCACCGCACGTGCTTCTCGGGCAGCGGGATGCCCTTGTCGATAACAATGGTCATGTCATTCCTTTCCCATCTGGGCGATCAGGTCGAGGAGCACGCCCTGCAACTTCTGCTTATTCTGCAGACGCTGGTATATACGATGCTCGACCTCAGTTGCTTCTATGTGCACTACGTTCGACACATGCTTCTTGCCGATACGTTCTACACGTCCGTTGGCTTGAACATACTGTTCGTTACTGGTGATAGGTCCGTACCATACAACAGTTGACGCCGCTGTCAAGGTCAATCCATGCGCCATTGTTGCCGGGTGTGCGATAAGAACGCGCGGGTCGCGCGAGTTCTGGAAGTTGTAGAAGATGCTGTTCCGCTTGGCCGACGACACCTCGCCGTTAACCACAGCCACGGTCCAGTCCTTGGACAGTTCGCGCTCCAGCATCCGCAGGGTGCCTGTCAGGGGGACGAACAGGATGACCTTCTCGCCTGCCTCCTCGATCACCTCACGCACTGCGTTGATGCGCGGTTTACAGTCCAGTTCGAGCGGCTCTCCGTTCTCCCCGTAGGCCACACCCAGCGCGATCTGGATCAGCTTCTGCGCCTTGACCGCCTCGTTCACTGCCGTGATGGTGCCGCCCTCAACCTCGGTGACCAGCTGCCGCAGCATCTGCTTGAAGTGCTTGGCCTGATCCGGGGTCAAGTCCACCTTGCGCGTCTGCGTGATGGTGTCCGGCAGGTCGAGACAGTCCTCACGGGTGAACCTGATGGATGGTTGGAGCACGTGCTTCACAACGTCCACACTCTCGGGCCGGGGCACGAACTTCCACTGGCCGATCTTCATCATGACCTGCTCACGGAACCCGGTGAAACTCTTGGACATGTGCGGGCTATCGACCAGCTTGGCTAGTGCCCATGCGTCGGTCGGTTCGTTGGGGGTGGGTGTGCCTGTCATCAGCCACAGTCGCATGTTGGGCTGCACCTGCAGCCAGCGGTAGAACTGCTTGAAGCGCCGGGTCGATGGGTTCCTGTACACCGCCGCCTCGTCGATGATGACGAGGTCGAACTTGTCCAGCGCCTCCTTGGCGATGATCGGGAAGCCGTCGTGGTTGATGATGTAGAAGTCTGCGTCGGTATCCAGCAGCTTGAGCCTGCGCTTGGCGTCACCGTAGAGGGTCACCGACTTGCGGTGGTAGAACTCCTTGAAGATAGCGTCGGCCCACACCCGCTCCAGTGTGGAGAGAGGGGACAGGATAAGCACCTTCTTGATCACGCCCTTGTTCATCAGGAAGTCGGCCGCCCACAGGGAACTCACCGTCTTGCCAGTGCCGATCGAGTTCAGCACCAAACATCTTTTGTGCAGCGTGAGGAACTCAGCCGTGGACTTCTGGTGGGAGTAGGGGGTGAACCGGCCGGGCCAGTCGTACTGGTATCCAATCGGTGATGGCGGGTTGAACCCCAGTTCCTTGAGGCGCTGCATCTCCTGCACCCGGTGCGGCATGACCACGATGCGGGGATCGGACGGAAGTTGGCGGGCCTTGGGTATACACTCCAGTACCCTACTGGGGTCATTCAGCTTGAGGGCGACTGCCTTCGCCTCCTGTACGACGAGCATGTATCCACTCCCTTACTTGCTCAATGGTTGCCTTGTCATAGACCACGAAGCATTTGCCTCCGGCCTTCTCGATGTCCGCCATGCACTTGATCTGCAAGGCAGTGGGCTTCTTAGTGGCATCTGCTTTACACTCGATGCCCACGAACAAACCTTCCACGACCGCAACTCGGTCTGGAATACCAGCCCCACCAAATGGTCCGGCCTGCGGGGGGTAAAACCACACCCGCTCGGCCTTCAACATTCTATCGAGGGCAGCTTTGATCTTGCCTTCGGGGGTCGCCATGGTCAAGCAGCAAATTCGCAGAAGCCCTTGCAGGGGCAGAACTTGCACAGCCCGCTCGGTTTGGCCGGCCAGTTGTCTGTCTCCACTGACTTCTCCACTCGGTGGATGCGGGTCAGCAGCCGGGTCCACATGTCGTCGAGGTGCTCCCGCTTGTACGTCTCCTTGTCGGTGGCGTTCTCCTTGGTCCACACAAACATGGATGACACACGGTCGGCCGAGGGCCAGAAGCTGAACACCGCAAGGGCGAACATCTCCAGCTGATCGAAGTCGGGGCGGCGCTTGCCTGTCTTCCAGTCGATCACGATGGCCCTGCCGTTGGGGCGGATAGCCAGCACGTCCAGCTTGAAGCGCAGCCATGCGTCCGGTGCGAACCACGACGTGGGCTTGAGGTCACTGGTCAGGGTGTACTCCTGCTCGACGAGCAGCATCCCGCCACCCTTGGCGTTCTCGATCACCGTGTCGCACAGCGGCTTGAGTGCAGCGGTCTCCTCCGGCAGGCCAGTGGCCGGAGCCTTGAGGTATTCTTCCAGCTGCTTGTGCACCCGCTCACCGTAGACCGTCGCCGTGCCCGGCTGGTCCTGCACCTCCTTGGTGACACGCTGGTGGTAGTACCTCTTGGGGCAGTTCTCGTACATCTTGAGGGCAGTGTACGAGTGGGCCAGTTTAACGGTCATTGGATATGATCCTTACAGTTTGGTGCGTATCGTCGTAGCAATCGCAGAACGTCACAACCATCGGGTCTCTCGGGGTAAGATCGACCTGCGGGTGGTGTATTAGCACCCCGATCCCGTTGTAATATTTCTTACCGCACAGCAGACACCGTAGTTCCACAAACGTGTGGTAGCGTATAGGAGGTGCGGAGTTCATAGGGTGCGGCGTTATCCTACCCACAATAGCCATCACGTGTCTCCATAGTTGTCGGCCACGCCTGCCTCGCAGGCGACGGGCAGGTCAGGCGCCCAGTCCGGTGGTGTGGACATGATAGCCACGATGTCCTTCTCCGCCTGCTCGGCCCGGTCTTCAGGCACTACGCAGACGTTCTCGTCATGCACTTGGAAGGCGACGTGGTAACCTGCGTCCCTGATCTTGAGCATCTGCTCAGCCACCACGATGCGGGCCAGTGCTTGGGTTATGTTCTCCACAACCATCGCCCCATAGATGCGGCTCTGGCCGGGGACTACCCCTCTGCCTACGTCCGTCGTGTCACCTGCCAGCCGTGCCTTCATCGCCCGGTCGAACATGCGGCGGTCTTGGATGTAGGTGAACTGTCGGTCGGTTGCTTGCAGCCCGTGGTAGCGCAGCTTCATCCCGTTGGGCAGGTTGATCCCTTCAGGATCGTAGGTCAGGATGTTGCCAATGCGCCCCTTGCGCCCCGCTACCATGCCCGACAGGGCATAGCCACACTCTCCCCACAGCTTGACGATGTGGTGGTAGCCAGTGCGATAGGTGTGGACCAGACGATCCACGTCCTCTTCCGGCAGGTCGACAGGCGGCTTGCCCCGCTTGAGTGTCAGCCCGAACTTGTCCGCACTCATCCCGTAGCCCAGCCCGAGGATCGCAGCCTTACCCACGTGGCGCTCCAGCTTGTCTGCCTTGCTGACCGGGCGACCGTAGAACTTGGTGGCGAACTCCGAGTACACATCCCGTCCTTCACGGAACTGCTGCACAAGATCAGCCTGCCCTGCGAGGTAGGCCACCATGCGGGCTTCGATCTGGCTGCTGTCGCAGCTGATGATCTTGTGTCCTTCCGGTGCCCGCAGTGCGTTGCGCAGCGCCCCACCACGGGGGAGGTTCTGTAGGTTCAGCTTCTCCCCACCAGAGAAGCGGCCGGTGTGTGCACCGTAATAGTTCAACATGATAGGCAGCCGGCCCCGGCGGCTCACGTCGATCAGCCTCTTGGTCCGCGTCTCCTCCAGTGTGGACTTGAGTCCGAGCCGTGCAGTTACCAGCGTCTGGACCACGGGGTCAGGGTGGTCCTGCAATGCGATGAAGTCGAGGTCTGTCTTGGCGAAGGCGAATGTCTCCTTGCCAGTGGTGGCGCTGGTCTTGGTCGGCGGCTCGACGCCACGCCTGCGCAGCAGCTTGGCGAACTTGTCGTTGGACATGATGATGTCCTTGCCCTTGCCGCCCAGACTGTGCAGCAGCGCCAGCTTCCCTTCGAGGACCGTGCTCAGATGGCTACCCAGTAGGTCCTCGTCCAGTTCCACCATCGGCTCGGTGTACATCCGGATGGTCGTGTCGATCACACGCAACTCGCTGACCGGGAACCCCTTCTTCAGTTTGCGGAACAGTTCGTAGGTCAACTCGATGTCGTTGGCACAGTACTTCATGTAGGCTGCAAGTTCTGCAGAAGAGAAGTCCTTGCGCCGTTTGCCCAGAGCATGGATGACTTCCTCACCCTTGACACCCAACTCGTAGTGCTGGGCCAGCGCCTTGAGGCTACCGCCCACCGTGGCTTGGTGGAGGGGCCGCGCCATAGACAGAGTGTCCAGCCACAGCTTGGGCTTGATGCCGTAGTTCCATGAGAGGATGGCCCCGTCAAACATGGTGTTGTGGCAGAGGATCGCCTTGTCGCTGTAGTCCAACGACTTGAGGAACTTGCCTGCATCTGAGCCGCTGTAGGTATCGACGGGTCCGTCGTTCACCTTGACGCCGACACCGATCACCTCGAACTGTGGGTCACGGATGTATGCCTCGGTGGTGATCTTCGACAGGGAATAATCCTTGTCGTAGTATGTCTCGAAGTCGATCGTTACTATGTCCATTGCTACTCCCCTACCTTGTGCCTGTCGTCACTGCCGATCTTACGGCGCTCGTATGTCAGGAGGAAAGCGATACAACATGCAGCATGTGCAAGGTGTGAATACCCTGTCTCAGGATCATTGTCCTGCCCGCCCCACCATGCCCACATGTGACGCATAAGTGCACCGAATGGACGGTGCCACGCCATACCCTTCTCCCAGTTACGAGCACTATACTTTACAGCGCCGTAAGTCAACACTCGCGCTGTCTCTTCGAGCAGTTCCGGCGGCAGCAGATCGTAACGGAGTTTGTCTCCGTCGAACTTGACGCCTTCTGATTGCATCAGGATGCGCTCGTCGTCCCATTCGTCTAGTGCAGATTTGGTCATGTCGATCCTCCATGGGGGGATCGTGAGGGGCGCTAGGTTTCTATCAATCAGGCCGTGGCGCGAACAAGATCAGCGTCAACCAACATAGAACCGCTCCCGTGACCTAGCTGTCTATGCGCGCCCCTCACGATGGGTTTAGCCCGTGGCCTTGGTGGCCGCAAGCAGTTTGTCAGTCAGTCTTTCGATCTCGTCGATAAGGGCCCAAGTGCCGGGGTCCACGCCGTCGGTCTGTAGTTTCGTTCGCAATCTCCTGCGCAAGTTTAATAGACTGATCAGGTCTTGGTTCATCGGCTGTCTCCCATGGTTCGCAGGGTAGGCTCACCTTTGTGGTGCGGGCCACCTCGCCGGTGGTGTGCATGTAGAGTGGGTGCTCGACGGTGCGCTTCTTCATCTCGTCCTCTTCGCCGAGTCGATCAGTGCGGACAGGATGAACTGTCCATGTGCCTTGGCGGCTGGGTGTTGGATACCCTTAGCGCGGCGGTTGTTGTGGGCAATCGTGCTCACCAGCCGTCGGACCTCGGCCTTGCTCTCCTGCTTCGTGATGCTCTTGCGGATCAGGTGTTCGCCTTTCCAGCCTTCATCTTCTGCCATGCCAGTTCGATCTCTTGTTCTTTGGTTAGGGTGGTGCGGCTTGCAGCCCTGATCCTGTTTACCTCGGACTCGTTCTGCTTCGCCATATACATCAGCAGGTCGATCTGTTCGTCAGTCAACCAGACGCGAGGGGCGGGCTTGTAACCCGCCGCCCGCAGTGCCTGCGCCCCCGGAGACTTGAGTTCGCTACCGTTGCTCATGGCCTTCCCTGATGGCGGCGAGGGCGGCGCGTAGCCTTTCACCGACTTCAGCCGCACCGAAGGCCTCGGCGGTCGCCCCCTTGGCTTCAAAGTGGTCGAACACTTCGTCCGCGATTTTGATAGCATCCACCCCCTGCGGCGCGGTCACGGCGGGCAGGGCAGCGATGGCCACGGACGCATAGTCCTCCGCCTTAAAGAAGGCACTTGGCCAGTTGCCAGACTTGCCAGCGTTGCGGTGCGCCGCATCAACAAGGGTTTGCCGCACAACGGAAGCTACATCACCGCGCCGGATCAGTTCGTCGTCAGTCATCCTTCCTCCCTCCGTCGATCTCGGCCAGCACGGCGTTCACATTTTCCGCTTGGGTCTTGAGTTGCTCTACATGCAGGTCGTGGTAGGGCTGCACATGACACACCAGCGGAACATTGAACCCGTCATGCGGCCCCTTGTAGTCCTCGTCGTCGATGGCATTAGTCATGTGCCACAGAAACGATGAGGTTTCCCGCAGCGCCACCACCGCCTTGTCGAGTAGGGCCTCTGAGACAATGCGTTTGCGCCCACTCTCGCGCAGGGTTTCGACCATCGCATCGTGCGCTTGAACAAGCGTCTCCCGCTCCCGCTCCAACTGTTCAATTCGGTCGGCGGCGTAGGCATAAAGCGGAGATTGTAGAAAGCAGTCTTCCACACATAGGTGGTCTACATCTCGCAGCCGCTTCACCAGATCGTCAGTCATCTTTCTTCCCTCCCTCAAGCACGGCCAGCACGACGGCGGCGCGGTTCTGGGCGTCCAGTGTGAAACCCTTAACCATGTGCGGATACAGCTTGCCGTGGTCACGCAAGGCGTCGTGGCATTCCCGCAGCACCTCCAGCGCCGTGTCGAGCAGGGCCTGCGTGTCGGCCAGCAACTTTGCGTCAAGGATAGCTTCCCGTTCCAAGACCTCTGCACAAGCCTCTGCCTTCAACTGCGCCTCGTAGGCTTCCTGCGCCTGACCCATCGCTGCGAGTGCGTCCAATGCAGCTTCACGCTTCTCCCGCTCCAACTGCTCAATGCGGGCGGCGGCTTCACGCATTGCGCGGCCCAGCGGTTCACCTGCGCGGCTATCGCAGTCGGCCAAAGACCGCAGACGCTTCACCAAATCGTCAGCCATTGGGCAAGTCTCCGGGGTTGCTCGTGTTCAAGGAAATCCTTGGCGGCTCTCTCAGCTTGCCGCCCGTGGCAGCTTCAAATGCGGCGAATTGCTCAGGGCGTAGACGCACAGACGCGGAGACTTGCGACCGCTCGTATCGGTAGTTGAACGGGTGTATCTGCCCGATCTCAATGTTGTTTTGCAGGCAGTGCATGACGAAACGGGACATGCTGGCCTTTGCCATGGAAAGACCTTCCTCGCAGTGCATCCAGACGCGGCCAGCAGGGTCAGGCTTTACGGCAGCGTGGGCGTAACAGGCGCATGTCCCATTCGGCCACTGGCAGGGCGTAGTATCAGCCATTGGTCTTCTCCGTGGTGAGGGCGGCGCAGTCCAGCGCATCATCGGCTTCTTCTTCGGTTCCGTTGAAGTCGAAGGTCCCGTATCCAGAAACTCGGATTTTCCATGTGGTTGCGTCAGCCATTCTGGTTCTCCGGGCGGAAGATGGTTACAGCGCGCGTCAGCGGCTCAGGGATGCGGAACGGGATTGCCGCGCCGTGAACAGGCAGAACCTCAACGAAGCTGTCGGTGGACTTGGCGGCGATGTTCACTTCCTGAACGCGCCACTGCCAGACGATCCCGAAAGTCGGGCAGCGGTATTCCAGCAAGTCGCCGGGTCGCGGATGTAGTCGGTCAGCCATCGTTCTTCTCCGTGGTGAGTGCGGCGAGGACAAGCACTGGGGCCTCACCGTTCGGGCCTTTTGACGCAATCCGCGAGGCTACACGCGCAGCATCAGCGAGGTGGCTTTCGCGCTCAATTGTAACGCCTTCTGCCATAAGGACGCCGTTGACATAGCGGTCAAAATGAAACGGCGGCTTCACCCTCACCCCCTGCGCGGGCAGGGCGGCTTCTGCCTCTCGCACAATTACAGGAGCCAGCGCCCTGCACAGCGCATCCACGCCATACAAGTGGATGATCTGCTCCACGGTTGGCTTGGCGATTGTCCCGCGAAGCATGTTCTGGTGAACGGCAACTGGATCAGCAAGGCCAAACTCGACGTTTAGCAGTTCGGATTTAGCGGCTTTGAGTTGCCTGATCGTTTCGTGGGTCAAAGCCATCGCGTCATCACGTTCCTGCTTGGCCTCCACCAGTTCCGCCACATCGGGCGCGTCGATAGCGGCCATGATGCGGGCGGCGGATGTGGCGGGGTTCTGCACGGGTTGCATGTCCTGCCACGCAAAATCGCGGCTGGCGTTCTTCTCAACGTCCCAAGCGGTCAGCATCCATTGCTCTTCTGGATGCCATTCAGTCTTGCCCCACCACATTCGGATAGGAATGATCACGCGACGCGCAGTTTCCCCGCGATAGTTGGTGTACTCTACGATATGCGCGGGATCAGAGGGCCGCATCGCCACAGGCGCGGTCACGGCGGGCAGGGCGGCGATGGCATCCCACACCCCTTCGGCGGCTGTGATCGACCAGCCATAAATCGGCTTGATGGCGTTCAGCGCATCCCCGCGCCTTATAAAATCATTATCGCTCATTGCGGCCCTCCCTGATGGCGGCGAGGGCGACTTGCTCCATGTAGTCGATGGCCTCACGCGCCTTGCTGCCGTAATCCTCGAATACTTCGCGGGCGTCCTGTGCCGCCGCCTTCACCAGCGCATCCACGGCATCGGTTGCCGGGGCGGCGTCCTGCGGCCTGCGCGGCTGCATCTGCACCTGACGGGTGAGGTCGGCATTAAGGCGCTGCAACTCGTCCACGCGGGCGCGCAGG
>JACCDU010640796.1_pt1 | contig 41284 bp, 64 predicted proteins | sample 7446081 | NCBI WGS metagenome assembly JACCDU01 (sample SAMN15323447, study PRJNA562643) | freshwater metagenome | isolation source: river surface water | place: USA:Blue River Watershed | collected 2017-08-17
CCATCTCTCCCGCCCTTCATCACCCGCACACAACGCCGCGTTTACACCCGCACTGTGCATCCCACCCGTCGTCCACACCGCACACCACAACCCAAACTCACCTTCCTCCAACGCCATGGCGACCTCATCTGCTTCATCTGGACTTGCATCCTCATCGCTGCACTAGTCTACAGCGCTTTCTCTTGACGCCACACTTGAAGAACTCACTCACTTAGCTCGTCGTGAGAAGGAAATCCAAGCCAGACGCCAAGAGTTGCTTGACCATCTGGATCAATTGGTGGAAGCGGGTGAAGCTGAAGAGTCGCTCTCTTGGAACGACTGCAAGATCACACGACGCAGCCGCAAGTCCTATACCTACCCTCCCCACATCCTTGAACTACGTGAGCAGCTCAAGGCATCCGAACGACTATCACTCGCCTTGGGCGAGGCCACGGTAAAACTCACCAATTACTGGACCATCAGTGAAGCGCGTTGAAACCAAAATCTGGCTAACCCCAGATGAACGCACCTACCTCGATCAACAGGCGCAAGCCCTCACCACCACCCGTGGTGAACTGATCCGCCATCGCGCTGTCGGCACCCTCCCCACAGCAACCGTCAACCTCGCTGCCTACCAACGCGCTGTAGACGCTGCAGCACGCACAGTCTCTGGCATCCCCCGTCAACAACTAGAAGCCATCGTCGCTGCTGCAATCACCGCTATCGGCAAACCAGCAGATGACCAGGCGGCCTGAATACCAGCCCTGCAAGCTCGTCTCCCTCTGCGGTCAGTTCCTCACCGTTAATGGCACCTTCTCCGCAGACCCTGCTCACGCCCTCACAGCAGAACGCTGGTACATCGAACGAGAACAACGACGCACCAACACCGCCACCATCATCGTCCGCGCCTAGTGCCATCACCTTTGATGCCATCGGCATGGACCCCGCTACGCAAATGACCTATGGATTTAAGCCTTTGCCTTCACTGGCCCGTCTTGACTGCTTGTTTGAAGTGCGGGATGGATCCCTCTATAACCGTATTGATAGGCCTCGTGCCAATAAAGGGGTTGAGGCTGGAGCGATAAATACAGGAACTGGCTACCGCTTTGTTTGCGTGGACTATGTAAAATACAAAGTCCATCGGATAATTTGGGCCATGGTTCATCGCCGTGATCCTGGTCAGATGGTTGTTGACCATATAGATGGAAATAAACTCAACAACGACCCATCAAACCTTAGGCTGCTTACCAAGAGTCACAACGCACTCAACGCGAAGCGGTTCGGTCATAACACCTCGGGATGCACTGGTGTTTCTTGGTATGCGCGTGATCGCCGTTGGGTGGCAAAAGGGAAGCTTGATGGCAAGGTGTTCTCACTTGGCAGATTTCTGACCAAAGACGAAGCCGTGGCTGCCCGTAAGGCTTGGGAGGAGCAGTTGTGGAAGCAATTACCTTGACTGTTGCTGGCATGGCTCCACAGCCACAAGGTTCAAAGCGCCACGTTGGCAAAGGCGTGATGGTGGAATCCTGCAAGAACCTGAAGCCCTGGCGCTATTTGGTTCAACAGGCTGCTGCTGGTCTAAATCACCCCACAATCCTTGGTCCAGTCTCCCTGTCTTGCGTCTTCCTTTTTCCTAGGCCCAAATCCCACTACACCAGCAAGGGTGCTCTCCGCTCGTCGGCTCCTTCCTTTCATGCTGTCAAACCTGACGGCTCAAAATGCTTGCGCTCTACCGAAGATGCTCTCGTTGATGCTGGCCTTCTGCAAGACGATGCCCGCATTGCTATTTCGTCTTTCACGAAGCGCTACTGCACGCCTGATGAAAAACCCGGCGCTCTCATCACCATCATCCCCCTGGCAACCTAAACCAGAGGCACCCTGTGCCATGGAACCCTGGTCCATCGTTGCTGAAGACCCAACAACCGGTGAACCCTTTGGGCTCACCTTGCAGCACGATGTCGACCCTGAGTTGGCCGAACACATCGCTCGCAATCTCCTCGCTACCTTCCGCCTCACAGGTGGCTTCCTCCCCACCAACGGCACTAAGTCCCTTAAAGGGCACTACCTCTTTCTTTATTACGTAGCCCCAGAACCGGTCGCTCGCCTAGCCACGATCTGGGCTCGCAACTGTCAAGACGCTGAAGACAAGCTCAATATCCTCGCTTCAGACGGCACCCTCCTCTTGCCCTCCTCCGGTTAAACTCTGGCGATGGCAAAAGAGCGCGGTCACTACAAACTCAACGCCAACTTGATTGAGAAAGCTGGCAAACTCGCAGCCCTTGGTTGGTCTCAACGTGCCATTGCAGAAGCTTGTGGGGTTGATGAGTCAACTCTCCGTATGTGGCTCACCAATGCGGAATCTGAAAGCGCAACCGAACTGGAATCAGCGCTTTTAGCGGCTATCCAAGAGGCTGCCACGGCAGGAGAGGAAGCTTTGGTCGCCAAAATCGCCCAAGGTGATACCCGAGATGCTCAGTGGCTTCTCACTCACTCCGCACGTTGGCGTGATCGCTGGTCAGATGCTGCCGCGACACGTCGTGAAATCACCAATACCCTTGCGACCGTCGTTCAGGTCATTCAGCAATCAGGTCTGACGCCTGATCAACAAGATCAATTGCTGCTGCGCATGCAGGCTGCTGGTCTTGGTGCACCTAGCTGATCCGCTCAGCGCAGCACGCGCTCAGCTCCAACTGCAGCAACGCGGCATCGCCAAACATGACGATGCAGAGACGATCTTGGCTCGCATCAGGCAAGACTTGCACCCAGGCCAGCTCGCCTTTGTCGAAGATCAGGCCACTGAAATCCTTGGCATCTCCGCCGGCTACGGAGCAGGCAAAACCAGAGCCCTAGCCAGCAAAGCTGTTCACCTAGCCGCCGCCAACCAAGGCTTCATCGGCATTGTCATGGAGCCCACTGGCCCACTGATCCGTGACATCTGGCAGAACGACTTCGACGACTTCCTAGAGGCCTACGACATCCCCTATACCTTCCGCGCCTCTCCTTTGCCGGAGTACGTGTTGCACCTGCCTGGCGGTGACACCAAGATCCTGTGCCGCAGTTTCGAGAACTGGCAGCGCTGCATTGGTATCAACGCCGCATGGTGCCTCTGCGATGAGATCGATACCGTCCCACCCTCAACAGCAAACAAGGCCTTCCCGAAGATCCTCGGCCGCTTGCGTGCTGGCAACGTCCGACAGTTCGGTGCAGCCTCCACACCTGAAGGCTTCCGCTGGATGTGGCAAACCTTCGCCTCAGAAGACACCAAGGAACGCTCTGATCGCAAGCTGATCAAGATGCGCACGGCAGACAACCCTTACCTGCCGCCGGACTTCATCGAGCGCCTACAGGCCAACTACGACCCAAACCTGCTGCAGGCCTACCTCAATGGCGAGTTCGTCAGCCTCACCACCGGCCAGGTGTACGACCGCTTCAACCGCGAGCTGCACGTCAAGACTGTGGACTGGGATCCGGAAGAGCCGATCCTGCTGGGCATTGACTTCAACGTCTCCAACATGAGTGGTGTGCTCGCTGTCCGCCGTGGTCGTGAGCTGCACGTCTTTGATGAGATCACCGGTGCCCACGACACCGATGCCCTAGCTCAAGAGGTGCGCCGTCGCTACGGCAAAGCACGCATCCTTGGCTACCCCGACGCTTCCGGTGCTAACCGCAGCACCAATAGCTCCCGCAGCGACATTGCCATCCTTGAGAGCTATGACATCAGCAACATGGCACCCTCAGCCAACCCACCGGTGAGGGACCGTGTTGCTGCAGTGCAAGCGCTGCTTGAGAACGGCATGGCGGAACGGCGCCTATTTGTTGATAAGCGCTGCAGAAAGCTGATCGAGTGCCTGGAGCTGCAGAGCTACAGCGAGAAGGGCGATCCAGACAAAGACGCTGGGTACGACCACATGAACGATGCGCTCGGCTACATCGTCCACCGTTGCTTTGAAGTAGGTCGCGGTCACAGCGGCAAGGCTGTTCGCAATCTGCGCATCTACTGATCGGAAACTTAGGAAAAAGGGCTGTGCACTTCAATCTCGCTGCTACTGAACTCAAGCCACTCCTGTCCATTCAGGATCTTGGTGTTCACGATCCAGGAATCGCCTGGCAGCGGATGCAGCCCCGTTGGGAGCTGATCGAAGAGCTGATCGGCGGCACTTTGCAGCTACAAGCAGCAGGCCGCCGCTATCTGCCGCAGGAGCCCAAGGAATCCGACGAGAGCTATCTCGCACGTCTGCGCCGCAGCGTTTGCCCGCCGTACTACCAGCGCATTGAACAGATGCTGGCCGGCATGATTAGCCGCAAGCCCGTGCGCCTAGAGAACGTCCCTGATCTTGTGCAAGAGCACATGATGGACGTGGACCTACAGGGCAACGACCTCAACGTCTACCTGCATCAACTCGCCCGCACCTGCATCCGCTACGGCCACGTGGGTGTGCTGGTGGACTTCCCTCGTGGTGATGAAGGTGACGACACCCCGGTCACCGACTTCAACCGTCCGTACTGGTGCGCGTACGCGCCAAGGGACATCTTGGGCTGGCGCTCTGATGTGGTGCAAGGCACCCAAAAGCTGACGCAGCTGCGCCTGCTAGAGCGCGTCGTTGTGCCCTACGGCGAATACGGGGAGGAAGTCGTCGAGCAGGTGCGCGTGCTCACTCCAGGTGCATTCCAGCTGTTCCGTAAGCAGGCCTCACGCTCTCGCGATTGGGAACTGATCAGCGAAGGCCAGACCACGCTCGATGAGATCCCCTTTGCTGTCGCTTACTCCAATCGCATCGGCATCCTTGAATCCACCCCACCCTTGGAAGAGGTGGCGCACCTCAATCTGCAGAGCTATCGCGTCAGCTCCGACCTCAGCAATCAGCTGCACATTGCAGCAGTGCCCCGCTTCCATCTGTATGGCGTCCCAGCCGAACTAGACGAGATCACTGCTGGGCCTGACTCAGCGATGGCTCTGCCCGTTGATTCGCGGGCTGAGTTTGTCGAACCGCAAGGCACCAGCTATGGCTTCCAGTTCCAGCAGCTGGATCGCATCGAACGCCAGATCAATCAACTGGGCCTAGCTGCCATCCTTGGTCAGAACATGACCAACCAAGCGGCTGAAGCCAAGGCGATTGACCGCAGCCAAGGCGATGCCGCTCTGATGACTGTGGCCCTGGGCCTGCAGGATCTGATCGATAACTGCCTGCGCTTCCACAGTGCGTTCCTCGGCCTGCCCAACAGCGGCAGCAGCATGGTCAACAACGACTTTGTGGCCCGCACCCTGGAGCCTGGCCATGTAGCCGAGCTGATCAAGCTGCGCCTTAACGGTGACATCACCCAAGAGACCCTGCTGATCCAGCTGGCCGATGGTGAATGGCTCTACGACGACTTCAATGTCGATCAGGAGATTGAAGCCACTGCAGCACAGCAGCAATCAAGGCTTGATGCACAGGCTGCGCAGCTTGATGCAAACCTGCAACAACTTCCGGGGCAACCTAATCAGCAACTCTGAGCCTGTGGCTCTACATGCCTGAAAACGACACCGCTCCTGTGGAGCAGTCTGCAAACAACGCTGATCTGCAAGCCCTGCAAGCAGAACTCGATGCCATGCGCCGCAAAAATGCGGAGCTGTTGGACGAGAAGAAAAAGCTGGCCAAGAAGCTGCCTGAAGTGCCCGATGGCGTTGATGTGCAGGAACTCCTGGACTTCAAGCGCAAGGTCGAACAGCAGCAGCTCGAATCCAAAGGCAAGTACGACGAAGCGCTCAAGACCTATGAGCAGCAGTACCGCGAACGGGAGTCGCAACTGCAGCAACGGGTCGCTGAGCTGGAAGCTGAAAACCGTGAGCTGAAGGTGATCGGTCCGGCTGTCGCTGCTTTGGCCGACACCGTGCACGATCCCGATGAAGTGATCCGGCTGCGCCTTAAGCCTGATCAGATTGAGCGTGAATCCGACGGCAGCGTCGTTGTCGTTGACGGTTATCAGCGCACGCCAATCAGCGACTGGGCCCGCACCAGCCTGCCGCAATATCGCCTCAAGGCACCGAAGCCCGCAGGCACCGGCGCACCCGTTGGTCGCAGCAGCGGTGATCTACCCGCTGGCAGCAAAAACCCGTTCTCGCGTGAGCACTACAACCTCACCGAACAAGCAAGGATCTATAAAACTGATCCCGAGCTATACGCACGCTTGAAAGCTGCTGCTGGTAAGTAATTCTCTCTGGCATACTTAACAGCAAGAGGGAAGGCTGTGCTGACCCATTGGCCTGTGGCCGCACCACAAACCACTCTCTTTAGGAGCAACAACCATGGCGGCAACAGTCCGCTCGGACATTGTCATTCCCGAAATCTTCACGCCGTACATCGAAGAGGCTTCGACCCTTCGTAACGCGTTTATCTCTTCTGGTGTTGTGCAGCCCCTTGAGGCTCTCAACGCTGTTGAAGGCGGGGACTACATCAATGTTCCTCACTTCGATGCCAACCTCACTGGTGACGCAGAAGTTCTCGCTGACAACACCAGCCTGACCCCTGGCAACATCACCGCCGATAAGCAGCGTGGCGTGGTCCTGCACCGCGGTCGCGCTTGGGGTGTTCGTGAGCTGGCTCGCCTTGCTGCTGGCGCTGACCCCATGGCCGCCATCGGTAACAAGGTGGCTGCTTACATCGCCAACCAACAGCAGAAAGACCTGCTCGCCAGCCTTGCTGGTGTGTTCGGTCCTGTGGGCTCTGCCAACACTGGCGCTGCCTTCATCGACCTGACCTTCGATGCCGGCGGTTCTGGTGAAACTCCTCTGAGCCCCCGTCACATGGCGAAGGCTCGTGCACTGCTGGGTGATCAAGGTGACAAGCTCAGCGCCATCTGCATGCACTCCGCCGTCTACTACGACTTGGTGGAGCGTCGCGCTATCGACTACGTGAGCGCTGCTGAAGCACGCATCACTGCTGGTACCGACAACGTGGCCAACCCGGCTGCATTCGCCGGTTCCGTGGCTGGTGCTTACACCGCCAATGACAGCGTGCCCTTCTACATGGGTATGCGCGTGATCGTCTCTGACGATGTGCAGACCAGCGGTTCTGGCTCCAGCAAGAAGTACGCCACCTACTTCTTTACCCCTGGCGCTATTGCTTCTGGCGAGCAGCAGGGTCTGAAGACCGAAGTGGATCGCGACATCTTGGCCCTGGCTGACTACATGGCTGTGTCCTGGCACAACGTGTATCACCCCATCGGCTCTCAGTACCAGACCGGCGGCGGTGCTAACCCCACCCAAGCCACCCTGGCCACTGTTGCTAACTGGACCAAGGTTTTTGAAACCAAAAACATCGGTATCGTTCGCGGCACCGTCACCAGCAACTTCGACTGAGGCTGATCTTCATGGGACTGACCGGGTTCAACCTGGCTCGTCGTGAAGAAGAGGAGGCTGCTGCTTCGGCAGTGGCCTCTGTTTCTACAGAGTCGGAAGTCTGCTCGATGCCTGAGCAGAAAGAAGCCCCCAAGCGTGGGCGTAAGAAAGTTGAGGAGGAAGGCTGATGTCAGTCTTTCCTGCAACTGAAACCGCTGGCATCCCTGGTGGTGCTGGCTTTGAGCTGATCACAGACACGAGTGCTCACACCGGGCGCTTCTTTCGTCTCTATGCCCTAGAGGCATCTGTGATCAACACCGCCACGGTTCAAAACGCCAGTGGCAACACCTTCTCTGCTGTACCTATCTCAGCAGGCGGTGCCATTGATGGGTTGTTCACCTCGGTGACGCTCACCTCTGGCAAGGTTGTTGCTTACAAGGTCTGATGGCCGTCAAAGCAAAGGCGGGTGTAAGTGCCCGCCTTTTTACCAAGGGCAAACCCAAGAAGACCCGTCAAGGCAACGGCCAGCACAGCCGGCCAAACCACGGGCGCAAAAAGCTAAGAGGACAAGGGCGTGGCTGATCTGTCGCAGCAAGTCGAAGCGTTCCTACGCAACGCGCTGCGGCAGAAACAGCTAGAGGATCGCCTGATCCGACAAGCACTAAGAGACCTACGCACCACGTTGACTGCCGTAGAGCGAGTAGTCGGTCAGTCTGGTGTGCTCAGCTTTGGCCCTGGCCGTGAGCAAACAATTCGCGCTGTGGTTGCTGCTGTCGCCCGCAGCGTGCAGGAAAGCTTCGGGGTGCCGCAACTTGCAGCACTGCAGGAAGCACTGACTCCGTTTGTTGAGCAGCAGCTGAACTTTGCACGCCGCATGGTCACCATGGCCGGCGGTGATCTCGTCAATGAAGGTGCAGCCTCAGCCTCGACAACGCAGGTGCAGCGCATCGTCAACGATGCCGTGGTGGCCGGCAAAACCCTGAGCACGCAGCTCACGCAGAGCCTGCCGGCACTGGTGGCTGATCGTGTGGAGCGCTTTGCACGCCTCGGCCTCTCGGACATCGGCGGCGAGACGTTTGCCACGTACGAAAGCGCCGTGGTGCGCATCACTGAGAACAACGTTGAGGCCCTGATCCGCACCGGTGTGCAGGAAGTCGGCAATGCCGCGCAGCAGGCGATCTATGAGTTCGAGGCGGATCCTGACTGGATGGGCCCGGACGGCTTGGCCTGGACCGCTGTTCTCGACTCCGATGTCTGTCCGATCTGTCTGACCTTGGATGGCAAGCGCTTCCCTACCGACTACCGCAAGGTCTCACCTCATCCCCAGTGCCGCTGCTACCTCGTGCCGTGGAAATGGCGCAACGAGGCCATGACCGATCCAGACGGCAACCCAGTGCAACCCAATCGCCTCGCAGATGGTGATGGCGCAGAAGGCGCCTTGTCCTTCAAGGTCGCTGCCAAGCAATGGGTCAAAGACAACCCCGAGACTGCTCAAGCCATCTTTGGCAAGAAACTTGGCCAACGCCTCGTAGACGGTGAGATCAGCTTTGATCGTGCCGTCAAACTCTGGCAAACACCAAAGAAATAGCCGGGCAACCTAGCGGCAAGGGTGTGCCGCTATGACCGTCACTGTCGTTGCTACTGCTGGCGCTGCTGATGCCAACAGCTACCTGACGGTGTCGGCTGCTGATGCACTGGCCAACCTGTACCTCGGCACCCTCAACTGGTCATCGGCAAGCACCGATAACAAAGGCCGTGCGTTGATCATGGCCACGCGCTACCTCGATGAGCTGAGCTACATCGGTGAGCGTGCTGCCACCACGCAAGCGCTGCTATGGCCACGAACAGAAGCCGAGTGTGGTGACTGGATCTACACCAGCTCTGAAATACCAAAGCCCATTAAGCAGGCCACCTTTGACCTGGCTGAATACCTGCTCGGTGATGGCAATGCCCTCTCGACCGCTGGTGCTGGCAGTAGCGAACTGATCAGCGGTATCCCTAACGCAAACCTGCGCCGTGCGCAGATTGATGTGATCAGCGTCGAGTTCAATACGACACCACAAGCTGAAAGCAAGAACGCCTTAAACGTTCTGCCGCACCTCTCTAAAGTGCTTGGATGCTTATGCACCAGCACCGCAGCATCAGCCTTCGGGTCGCGAACAGTCCTGCGAAGTTAAGCAAGATGCGCGTTGCTGAAGGCCAACTTGATTTCTTCAGCACTCCGGCAGCTGTACCGGAGAAAAAGCGCAGTGAAGGACACCTCGCAAAACCACTGACCCGTGAGGAGCAGCGGCGGTTTGGCCGCATGTATGCCGAGAACATCGGCCTGATCAAGATGTTTGGCGGGAAGCTGTGCCGCAAGTACAGCCACTGCATGGCCAAGGAAGACATCTTCTCCTGCTGTGACATTGCGTTCCTCAAGTCCTGCCGCGCTTGGGATCCAGCCAAGGGGAAGCTGAGCACGATCTTCTGGAGCTTCGCGCAAGGTGAAGTGCTGCACTTCCTGCGCGGTCACAACTGGACGATCAAGGCCACGCACAAGGTGCGGTTGCTTGGCAATAACGCCCGGCGGTTGATGGCCCTGGGCTGGCAGCCTGCAGCGATCTGCAAAGAGCTGAGCTGCAGCAAGCAAGACCTCAAAGAAGCGCTGCTGGCTACTGCTGGTGTGGCCCATGACGTCAAGGGCTTTGATCTGCATGTATGCCCGCGCATGACACCGTGGGAGGTGTTAGAGGCAGAAGAGGAGGCAGCGGCCAGTTAGGGGCAACCTAAGGGCACACGCCACAGGTTTAAGTCATGGCCACCGGTGCCTTCTTTAACTCGCTGGGGTATCGGTTCTATGTGAAGGCCGGAACCACCGCTAGCACCAACCCGACTGCCAGCACCGGCATGACTGAGGTGCTCTCGCTGACCAACGCAGGGATCCAGGGCACCAGCCAGACCCAGGAAGTGCAGGACTACGGCTCGACGATGGGTTTCGTCGCCTCTCTGGTAACGACCCAGAGTTATTCCATTCCTGCCGAGATGAATCTAAATCTAAACGACCCCGGATACATCATCTTGAAGACGGCAGCAATGAACGCCGCCAGTGGCGCCACTGTTGAGTGGTTCCGCGAATCGCCCGAGATGAGCACCACCGGTAGCCCTGAGTATCACTCCGGCGTTGCGTTCGTCACCGACTTCTCTGAGAGCATTGCCGCAGGCAATGTCGCCACCATTAGTTTCACACTTTCGGGTTACGGTTCGTATTCTTGGAGCGCGGAATCGAACTCCTGAGCAAACTAGGAGGGGAACGCCAGAGCGGTCACCGGTGGGATGGCCGCTTTTTATTGTCAGAGGCCGCCTATGCCATCAAGGCGGCGCCACTGCTCAGCAAAGAATCGATCTAGTGGCTGCTTCTCTAAAGCTGGCTTAATCCAGTTGCGGCCAGGCACAACTGTGCCTTTGCTGGTGGTGTAACCGGTCAGGATCAGACCGGCATACATAAAGCCACTGCTGCTCTTGGGCTCCCATGTAAACCGCAGCTGCGTAGCACTTGGCCGATCTCTCCGTTGCGAGCGCAGCAGACCGCCAAGGTCAACGATGTCTCTGGGGCTTGAGACTGTTTGGCCGTTGCGGCGCTTGGTGCTGCGTGGCCAGCCAAATTGTGGTGTCTGAATCTCTTCTTTCAGCTGATTCCCTAAGACCTTGCCGTATTCGGTCAAGATCTGCGGCACCCTCAACTTGAGTTGGTTGGCATTCCACCCTGTGAGCTTGAAGCTCGCCTTGACCTGTACTGCCATTAGCCCTGTACGTATCGAGCTAGGCGGATCTTGTCGCCAATCACCTGCTGCACCGTGCTGCCGATCAGGCCTGTGGTGCCGTAGGGGTAGCGGCTGTTAATCACTTCGCACTCCACAGCACCCTGACCTGCAAAGTTGAGGGTGCCAATCACGCCAGGCTTAATGCGTGCATCCAATGCCTGTGGATTGACTGCATAGCCTTCGTAGGTTTCGACCTCTGTATCGACGCCAGGAAACCCTGAGGCTTGTGTACTGCCTTGGCGTAAATACAGGCTGACGGTGACTGTTTCCGTGGCCGGGATCACGTTCCCAGTCGTGGCATCAGTGACAGTGCCAACGGTCGGAACCGAGAAGGTCGCAGTGGCGTTAGCCAGTGCAGCGAGAGCGCTTGTCATGGCCTAGGTTCCCGCGATCAGCGGCAACTTAAGAGCACATGAAGGCGTGTTGTGGCGGATCAGCTGGGCAGTGCTGTACTGACGCTCAGTGTTGATGACAGCCAATTCAACGCAGGTCTGGGTAGGGCTCGTCAAACAACTGATGATTTTGGTCGGCAGCTAGTTTCTTTTGGCACAAGGGCTGCAGGTGCACTTGCCGTTTTAGAGACAATCAGGCAGGTATCTGTCTTTACGGCCTCACAAATCACACAGATTGACAGTGCTTCTGCGGCTGTTCGCACCCTTGGTGTTGACTCTGGGGAACTAGTAACAAGGCTGAGGGCTTTGTCCGTTGAATTAAATAACAACATTAGTACGATTGATTTAACCAAGGCTGCTTACGACGTTGCTAGCTCTGGCTTTTCGTCGGCTGCTGATGCCACTCAGATTCTGCGTGCATCAGCGTTAGGCGCAAAGGGTGGTTTTGCTGAGGTCAATGACGTTGCATCGGCCCTAACAGGTGTGCTCAATGCATACGGGCTGTCAGCCTCTGAAGCGTCCAAGATTGTTGACGGCTTTGTTCAGACTCAGGCCGATGGCGTGATCACAGTGCGCCAGTACGCAGCTGAAATCGGCAACATCGCTTCGATTGCTGCAGCGTCTGGTGTTGGCATCGAAGAGCTGAATGCAGCGATTGCAACTGCAACCCTTCGTGGCGTGCCGGTCGCTCAAACCTTCACGGGTCTTCGCCAGGCACTCGCAAGCATCATCAAGCCTTCTGAGCAGGCGAAAGACCTTGCGCAGTCCCTTGGTATTGAGTTCAACGTTGGTGCCTTGCAGGCAAAAGGCCTGGGTGGTGTTTTGGCTGATGTCCAGCAGAAGACTGGCGGTGCAGCTGACAAGATCGCCGTTTTGCTCGGCAGTGTTGAGGCACAGGCTGCTGTTCAGCCTTTGCTCAATGACCAGCTTGTGAAATACAACGAACTGCTTGGGAAGCAGGCACAATCCTCGGGTGCAGCTGCTGAGGCAGCCCAAATCAATGCAGGCACCATCAGCGATGGCTTGAAGCAAATTGGCAACGGGTTCTCAAACCTGGCAACAACGCTAGACAAAGTGCTCTCGCCGTTGTTTGCAGGCTTTATTCGTGATGTCAACAATGTCCTTGTAAAGCTGAATCAGGTTGCAGCACTTTCGCCGGACAAAGTGCTTGCAAGAGAAAGGGAAGCAACGAATGCTGTTGCTAGCCAGCTATTTCCTGGACAAGGAAGTGGTTTCTTTGGTGCAATATCTGTTACTTACAAAGGCAAGACGTACAAAGGAAGTGCCACCGGGATTCGAGAGGCAATCCTTCAGGACCTTCTCAAGGGTGAGCTTGCAAAGATTAATGAGTCAACAAGTGCTGCACCAGCTGGTCAGCAGGCAGCTGGATCTGCGCCACCGGTTACTCAACAGCCGTCTTTAGCCGATAGTCAGGAATACAACCGGCTTTCTCAACAAGCACTTGACAAGCAGACGAAGCTCAATGAGCTAAAGAAGACAGAAGGTCAGCGCTGGGCTGAAATTATTGCAGCTGCCAATCAAGTAAAGAGCATTCAAGAGGAGATTGCGATCCAGCAGCAGCGCGGTGATCTGACCGGCACCGGCATTGGTGCGCTCAACGCTGTCAAGCAGTTTGAGGATGCCAAGCGTGCTGAGCAGGATGCCCAGGCTGCCCTTCGCGCCAACCCCGGCAGCAGCGACTTGCTGAACGCTTCAAAGCTGGCCTCTGAGAACGTCAAGCTCGCCGCCGCCAAGACCAAGGCTGATCTGCAAGACGCTTTTAAGTCCGCTCAGGATGCAGTTCAAAGCATCAGCCGAGGCATCGAAGACAGCGTGACTGCTCTGCGTGAGTTGCAGAACAGCAGCGGTGGTCTCAATAACTTTCTTAGCCCGCAGCAACAGGTCAACCGCCAGCAGGCCGTGGCGGATCAACTGCGGCCAGAAGCACAGGCCCTGGCCAACCAGCTTGGGATCCGCGTTCAGGTCAGCGGCACCACGCAGCAGCGAAACCAGCAGACCCTTGATTTCATCAAGGCCGCCCGCCAAGAGCTTCGTCTAGGTCAGGACATTGATCGGGCGCAGGTGGATCTGGGCAAAGCCACCAACGACTTGGCCGTCGTCAATGACTCACTGGTCACCGTCAACACCCAACTGACAGAAGCCACCACTGCCTTGGCCCAGAAGGACTGGCAGGTCAACGTCGCTGTCAATGCCAACACCGGCGAGTTCGCCGTCAACCTCGGTTAGCCATGAGCGTCTCCATCGGTGCCTTCACCACCAACAAGCTTCTGGCTCAGCCCTATGGCTACCAGGAAACCACTACAAGCGATGGCCTGACCGCACGGCAGTGGCAAGTCTCTGGACTGCTGACCAGCACTGAGTGGCAGTCGCTGCTCAGCGTCTACAACACCTGGCGGGATGCCCGCATCCAAGATCCCGACAGCGTGGCAGCCAACAGCGTTGGTACCACCGTCAGCCTCACTGCCGCTGCCAATGGCCTGACCTGGAGCGGCATCGCCTGCTGGTTCACCAGCGCCCCCACAGGTGAGCAAGCCGGCAGCTACATCCAGGCGAATGTGCAGCTCGTTGATGCTGCTCAGGCACTACAGGTAGCGCTTCGCCAACGCGAGAAGGCCAAGAGTGCTGAGGATCGCCCGGCACTTGGCACCTTCACCCTTGGCAGCTGCACGCTAACCCTGCTGCGCCCGCCAGTTACCTATCAGGACATCCCGCAGCTTCAGCTCACTGCCGCCGGCACGAGTTACATCACCGGACCGTTAACGGCAACCAAGGTATATGCGTTGGAAGGCGAAACCAATGCCGCTGGCTGGAGCGCCTTGCAAACGTGGTTCGAGACAACCGTTGGCACCACACCAGCAGCTGGTGCCTACTTCCCGGTCAGCGCACCGACAGCCACAGCCACCAATGACGTGGTGAACGGGTTGAAGGTCATCACATACACGGTCTCGATCAGCGTGGGGGTTGCTAAATGACGGTTGATGTTCGCGCCAAGGTCTTCTGCAACCTCGGCACCGTCATCCAAGCCAGCATTGCTGACGAGGCCCTCAGTGCTCGGCAAGGTCTGATTCGCTGCCGTGGTCAGGTGGTGCTGCAAGGGTTGCAGACACCTGCTGTGGGCAGCTTTGTCTACTTCGGTTGGCAGCGCGGCAACACGATTGCGCGGATCCCTCGAACGCTGCGGGTGCTCAGCAGTTTTGCTGATCCGTTCCGCAATCAGACCACGGTGCAGCTTGGCGACAAGCTCGTCTATTTAGCCAACCTCAAAAATGCCAAAGCGGATCCCGCTGAGGCAGAAGACAAGCCGGACACCCCGGACAAGCCACCAACTCCTGAACCGCAGGACGGCCCGGCACCCGAGGAGTTCCCGCAATCAGACTTCGAGTTCAACCAGGCCGATAGCTGCTACCTCCCCAAGGCAGGCCAAAAGCCGTTCTTGTTTGGCACCCCCGAGGCTGCCAGCAAGATCACCGCGCTGGAGCCTTACCTGCTTGAGCCCGCGTCCATCAAGGGCAAGACCGCGTTGACCATTAGTGCCAGCTCAGTGCTGGCCAAGTGTTTATCGGCGCTGCGGATCGCGCAGACCGGCACGACACCGATTGCCCAGTTCACAGAAGACAGCTTTGATCTGAGCAGCGGCTACGTCAATGTCATTGACCAGCTGCTGGCGAATGAGTCGCTGTACGGCTACCTCAACGAAAACGAGGTGCTTGTTGTCAGCTTCCTGGACAGCGTGACTGGCTCGGGTCCGCTGATCACCAGCGAGAACCTGATCGACCTCAACGGTCTCAATCAAGGCATCCTGCCCGGCCAGCAGGTGACGGTCAGCGTGAAGGGCGCAGACCTCAAGCCCGAGTTACCGCCTGAGCCGATCCCTGAGCCCGAGCCCGATTCAAACACACCACCAGAAGCCGATCCCGGTCCAAACGACAACTGGGACGATGGGGTTAAACCTCCTGCACAAGGAGGCACAAAGGAAGCTGATCAGCTACGCAACTGGGAATACGAGGAAGCCGTTGGTTACAACCAAGAGGCAGTCTTCTACCTAGAAGATGGCTACGAATTTCGCATTGGTTACAACACGCGAACTGAGGTCTACACCTTTTACGACGAGCAGGATTACGTCACCAAGCGAATCACGAAGAACTTCAGCGTTGTAGCCGCAGAGGCTGGTTATCTTATTCAAGCCAAGATCCAGGCTGAGTACGACGCCAACACCAGCAGTCAGTTCAGGTTGTCGCAGGGGCTTCAGAGCTTTGCCACGCGGGACATACGTTCCGGCACACGGGAAGAGTTCACTTACCGCGAGGTGGATGTTAAAGACCAGGGTATTCCTGAGCCTGAGCTGTTGTGTCCCGGTGAAGAATCTCGCATCTTGGATGCACTTGAGCCCACAAAGGTTGAAAAAGTCCCAGAAAAGCAGGTTACTTATACCTACCAGTCGTCGTTGTCATTGCTCGGCCAGCTGAATATCAGCGGCATAGACTGGGCTAATTACGAATTAGGCACTCTCCCAAACTATGACGTGCTGTCTGAAAAGACAGATGTTACCTACTACCAGAACGAGCCCAGCGGCCAGACCAAGACGCGTACGGATCGCTTTGTCATCTACGGCAGGCTGCAGCAGGGTCAACAGGACGCAGCTGAGAAAGGTAAAGCGACCATCGATGCCAATGGAATCAACAACCTTTTAAGCATTGCCTCTGAGCTGCGGCTGGAGCAAACGAACATTGCGATCCAGCAGGACCGCACCTTCGGCGTGCAGCAGCGGCCGTCTGAAACCGACCTTGCCAAAGAAGATCTGAAGAAAACCCCACCAACCGGCAGCGAAAAGGACACCACTACGGACACCCAAGAGGTGACGCTGGATCAGCAGTCCGATACGACCGAAAGCCAGCCGAACCTTCAGGTTGACATGCCCTTTGGTTCTGACGATGGTTTTGTCTGGACCGCATCGGATGGCTTCGAGTTCAGCGGTGGTGGTGCGAGCCAGCTAGCGCTGCGTTACGCCCGCACGCAGAACGCAATCCTGCGCGGCAACCGCAATGGCGTTGCACTGCAGATCTCGGCCTATCTGATGCCGCTGTACCCCTTGTCTTGGGTGTACCTGCAAGCCGCGAGCGTCACGGGTGCGTACCGCAGCAACGGCATGAGCTGGGCGATGAACAGCGACGGCGTGCTTTGCAGCATGGATGCTCTGTTCTGGGGTGGTGTGGGCGGCAGCGGCACACCCTTTTTCCCGGTGGCACCTGGCATCACTTCACTGCCTGCAGCACCAACCGTGAGCACTGGATCGGGCACACCGGCTAATGCGATCACAGCACCCAGTGGCTTTAACCCGGCAGCACCCGGCAGCATCTGGAGCACGCTGCCTGCAGGTCAAGCACCGAGCTATGCCAAGAGCGTGGCGCCCACAGCCTTGGTGCCGGTCGTCAACGAGAAGGTCAAGCTCGTGGCAGCCATTAAGTCGGTGCTGGCTGTTGAGGCACTGGATTACCCGCTAACGCTGCCGACCGCTTCGGTGACGCTGATCACCAAGGCTGAGATCCAGGTGGCTGCCACCTTGAACGCAGCAGCAACGGCCTATGCACTGGCCGGCCAAGCGGCTGCATTGAACCGTGGCTACCGCATCACGGCTGATGCTGGCACCTTCATTGGCACTGGCTTTGGCGCGGGTAGTGTGCGCGACTACTCCATTGGCACCAACGCCGGCACTTATGTGCTGGATGGCCAGAACGCAATTGTTGCTTACCAGCGCAATCCGGTGACCTTGGAACCCGGCACCTTTGCATTGACTGGTCAGGACTCCTTTGCTCGCATCAGCGTCAACCTGTTGGCTGATGCAGGCACATTCAGCAGCATTGGTCAGGAAACGGCTCTACTGAGAAACAGGTTGCTTACAGCAGAGGCTGGCAGCTTTGCCTTCAATGGCCAAGATGGCAACTTTGCAATTCCAGATCCGTTTGCTTCAGAGGTTGAGCTTCTGCTGCACGCCGATGGCCCTAACAACAGCACCACAATTGTCGATAACAGCACCAACAACCTAAGCCTAACCGTGAATGGGTCAGCGAAGCTTTCAACCGCGCAGGCAAAATTTGGCACTGCATCGTTAAACTTTAACTCAGGCAGCGATGCAAACCTCAGCTATGCCGGCTTCTCTGGCAACGCTCTTGATGTTGCGTCAAACCAAGACTTTACAGTTGAGTTCTGGGTTTATGTAACTGCTGTACATAATGCAGCAGATGCATCCTCCTCTTATGTCATTCTTGAATTTAACGGTTCAACTCGCTATTCGCTGAATCTGAACACAGTTAGTGGCAAGCCTGCAATTACATTTAGCTTCTTCTACGGAATTGTCTCATTTGATCACCAATCTGAGTTGCTCCTCAACGGATGGCGTCACGTAGCTTTGGTGCGCTCTAGTGATGTTGTTCGTTTGTACCTTGATGGCGTGCAGAGCACCTCATCCTTCTCCAATGGAAATGCGTTAGATAACAGTGGTTTCTTTAGCCTTGGGCCTCGTCAAGGTGGCAGCGCAAACAGGCTTTATATCGATGAAGTACGTGTCACAATCGGCACCGCTCGCTACACGGCGACGTTTACACCGCCCACTGCAGCATTCCCTAACCCCTAAGCAGGCAACCTAGCCCCAAAGCCCTGCGTTCATGGCTGCGTTCAATAAGTTCAACAGCTTCGTTGAGGCACTAGCCGAGAAGGTGCATAACCTCGGCAGCGACACCCTCAAGGTGATGCTCACGAACACCGCACCTGTGGCGACCAACAGCATCAAGACCAACATCACTGAGATCAGTGCTGGCAACGGTTACACCGCTGGCGGCAATACTGCTTCTGTAACTAGCTCGGCGCAAACCTCGGGCACCTACAAACTTGTGCTTGGTGATCCTGCGACGTTCACAGCGTCAGGTGGAAGCATTGGCCCGTTCCGTTATGCCGTGCTCTACAACGACACCGCAACCAACAAAGAGCTGATCGGCTACTGGGATTACGGCAGCAGCATCACCCTGGCCTCCGGTGAATCCTTCAGCGTTGACTTTGATCCGACCACTGGCGTTCTGACTCTGGCCTGATGGCGCTCACCTCAACAATCAGCACCAAGGAACTGCAGCGTCAAGCCGCAGCAGCCTTTGAAGGCAAGACCTACACCGTCTTCCTGGCCACCAACAGCGGCACCCTCAACGCCGAATCGACAGCATCTGCATGGCTGGCGGTCAAGGCATCCGGTGGTGGCTATGCCGATGTGACCGGCACCATCAACACAGGTAGCTACAGCAGCGGCAACGCTCGCTATGAGCTGCCGGTGATCAATGCCACCTTCACCGCCACCAGTCCTGGCTTCAGCTACGACACAGTGTGCGTGCGCATCGGCACTGAGACCTACCTGCACTCAATCTTGGTGGAGTCACCCAACATCGCCATGGCCGCAGGGCAGAGCAAGACCTACAGCATCACGCTTGCGGTGGATGACTGAGGGCTAGGCGCATGAGCACCAACATCCAGATCGATGTGCTGCTGCAGCGCCTCAAGCAAGTCAGCGATCAGACAGCACAGCAGAACCGTAACGAAAAGCAGGACCGTGAGGATGCGTTGTTGCTTCAACAGAAGCAGCAAGGTGATCTAAGCGCAGTATTACAAGAATCTCAAGATCTGAGTAGCAGAAAAGCATTAAGTCCACTGGAGCAGCTACGAGCGCAAGATGCTTTAGAGCGGTCGTCTGTGCCTGATCTCTACAACAAAAAACGGCCTGGTGCTCAGCGCAGCACTAACAACATTGCTTTTGTTGCTTCGGGATTTAACTCAACAATTACAGACAATCTAGTCTCTTACGGTCCCCCCTCTTTGTATCCGCTTTACCCAAATGAATTTACAGAAACAGCATGGAGGCAAGTCGCGGCGGGTGAATTGCGTTTTGTTGTTGGTAGTAAAAATCCAAAAAAGTTTTCAGAGCAGATTCAGAGTTACAGTACCGGCTTTGCTTGGAGGCTAGCAAGTAACCAGCAAATTATCTTTCGGGCCTGGAACTATACTCGGGATGGCAGTTTTCCGCCAGTTGCCGAGATGCTTCTGCGCGACTCATTTGGTGGTCGTTATCTTGCGCCTCGCGAGCCAATGGTTACATCTCTTGGAGGTGTCTTATGGCTTACTTGGCAATACAGGGTTGATTTGGCCACAGCATATGGACTTGATCAGGATCAGTTCAATGTAAGTTTTACGCAAGGCGCATACGCTTATGACAATAAGATTTTGTTTGTAAGATACGATACGCGCACTGGCGCCCTGAAAAAAAAGGTCCATGTCTACAGCCAGTTTGCGGCTTCATCTACGTTCGCTAGTCGATACCTCGCAAACTGCTTTGAAGACGACCCGGCAAAGCAGCTAAGAGCTTTGGGCTACAGAAGGGAGTATCACGTCAAAGGATCAAAGGCGTTCTTTTTGCGTGCCATCGAAAAACTTGAAGACGAAGATCTCGCTTTTCAGTTCCCATATGACGCCTTGAAAGATCCAGTTACAGGGAAAATAAGCGCAACTAGCTGGCGTGTGGATGCTTTTGACATCGACCCAAAGGCTACGCCTGCACAGCTAATCGAGGACCTAATCATTGCCAGTGATAACACAGAGGGTTCAAGTCGAAAGGCTAAGTTGATAGTGAGCGAAACGGCTTACACAAGGATTGGATCTACCCTTTTTGCGGGCCCTGGAATCAGTCCAGTGCCTGATGCAGCAGGTGGTGCCACCAATTCGCAGATTCCTATTTACGTTTTGAGCTAACCATGAGCACCACATCCGTCGACACCGTTGCCAAGCTCAAGCAGCAGATGGCAGCGATCATCCAATTCAACCGCGACGAGCGTAAGAAACGCGAACAACAGTTGCAGCTACTGTTAAAGCAACAAAAGCGCCGCTAACCCTATGCCAACGCTTCCCTTTGTTCAGGCACCTGAAGCACCAACCCTGCGGCGTCTGGGCACACCGGCGAGCGGCATTTTGGAGATGCCGGTGCTGGGTGGCTTGACCGTTGGGGAGTCGGCCGTTGTTAGCGACCTGCTAGCCGCAGAGCAGAGTGCCTTTGTCAAAGGTGCGCAGATCGCGGATGCGATTGCTAAGGCCGAAGAGATCAGCATCTCCGAAGCCTTCAGCATCATTGAGAGTGCAATCAGCGGCAAGGCCCTAGAGCCCGATGCCGAAGCGATCCGCACCCGCCATGCTTCACAGATTGAGCAGGTGGCTCGGATCTACGCATCGGCCGGATCCAAAAATATGGAGGCAGTGGTCACAGCGCTGATCCAGTGCCGCTGCAACCTGCCTGAGTGGACCGTGCAGGACACCCGTCAAATGCACCGCGCTCTGTTCAATGCCATCTGGGCCTTAGCCCAAGAAGAGCAGGAAGCCGAGGCCATGCCCAACGAGCCACCAACTGAGGACGAGTTGGGAAAGCAGCTGCCGGCGGATGGCGCAGGGGCGAAACGGACTGGGCGGCGATCTTCTACGACCTAGCCCACGGCTACCCCGGTCAATTCCCGCGCCACACCTACAACCGTGAGTTGCGGGTGGTGGTGCTGCGGGCGTGGAAGGAACTGCAGCGCATACGCCGCGAACAGGTGCAACTTCAAGAGTTACCCGTGGCGCAGCTGGCAGCCTTGCTGGCCAACGTCAACCGCGACCCGAAGAAGGGCAAACCCTTCTCGCTCAATGACTTCACCCTCTTTGGTGATGAGCGCAAAGACGACAGCGTGCTCACCCCCGAGGTGGCCGCTGTGGCGCTTGAACTGCGCCATGAAGAGCAAGCACCAGCGCTGCTGATCACCTGTTGGCCGCAGGTACTCGCCAGCGTTAAAGACGGCACGAAGGTGCCCAGCCCACGGGCACTGCGCAGTGATGATCAGGCCGTCTGGGTGTTGGCGCCGAAGTGGGAAGGGGCCAACGTGCGCGGCGGATTGGTGCTCGTTAAGGGTCAGATCAGCGGCACCATTGTGCTGCGCGATCTCGACAAGCCACTGTTGAGCTACACCGTGAAGCTGCCTGAGCGCCCCGGTTTCGGCTGGATGGAAGCCGGCTGCCTACTCGTTGCACAGGAAAAATAGGGAATGGACGTGCTCACCCTGCGAACCGAGCTTGAGACTGTCCTAGTGAACTACCTGGGCAGTTACACCCTGGCCAATGGTGCCAAGACACCGGCAATCTCGGTCCGCGCACCGGGTGAAAGCCTGCCGCCCAACACCACCGTTAGCGGCCTTGAGGTGGTGATCGTGCGCGAGCCGGAACTGGTGCCCGTGCGGCAATACACCCGTGAGCAAGCCTTCAGCCGCTGGACCTTGTATCTGGTGGACTGGAGCGGTGACAGCAGCCTGCAAGAGATCGGTGGTGTGCTGCTTGCGGAGTATCCCGGCAGCAATGCGGTGAGCATCAATGTGCCGCGTGGTGTGGGGCCCAGATCGCAGATGCGCGTTGATATCCAGACCAATCCCGAGGCATAGCGCCGGAAACCTTGGTTATGGCGATCACACCGGCGAGCTACAACATCCGCCCGCAGCGCAGGGCTGACTATCCGCTGGCGTTGCAGTTCAAAAACAGCGCTGGTGGCGCGATTGACATCACCGGCTGGACGGTGCTGGCTCAGGTGTGGGATAAGACGCGGACGACCAAATACGGCGACTTCACGGTCACGATCACCTCAGCTCAGCTCGGCAAGGTGACCTTGACGCTGCCATACACGATCACGACAACGCTGCCGGATGAGTGCCGGTATGACGTGATGCTGATCAACCCGAGCGGTATGAGGGAGTATTACCTGGAGGGCATCGTCAGGCCCAGTCAGGGCTACACCGCACCGGCGTGATGGCAAACGGCATCGAAGTCACCAGCACCGGTCAGGTCGTTGTCACCGAGGTTGCTGCCCAAACTATTGAGCTGGTCTCCCCGACAGCACCGCTCACGGTTGAGATCCACACGCAGGGTCCACAAGGCAGCGCGGCACCGGTCTACGGCCTAGGGGAATTAGTCGACGTGGATACGACTGCTGCAGCAAACCGGTCGTTGCTGATTTACGACGCAGCGCAACAGAAGTGGATTAGCAGCGCTGAGACCACTGTTGAAGAGGTTTTGAACGGCGGCAACTTCTGATTCGCCGGCAACTTAGGGCACTGTTCAGCCTCGCTCGCTGCCCGTGACCAGCACGATCCGCATTAAGCGCCGTTCTAGCGGCAACGCTGGAGCACCTTCAGCTCTGAAGAATTCGGAGTTGGCCTATAACGAGGTCGACGACGTTCTTTATTACGGCCGCGGTGCGGATGGCAGTGGTGATGCAATCACCATCCCTGCAATTGCTGGCCCTGGTGCATTCGTAACTTTAAGCACTAGCCAAACCATTTCTGGTGCCAAAACGCTCAGTGGCAAGACCACTCTGAGTGGCGGCGTTGCTGGTAACACCACCTTTGACAACAACGTCACTGTTACGGGCGATCTGACTGTTCAGGGCGCTCTGACCAGTATTTCCTCTGTGACCCTTGAGGTCGAGGACAAAAACATTGAGCTGGGCAAGGTCGACACGCCGACCGACACCACAGCTGACGGTGGTGGCATCACCCTGCTGGGCGCCACCAACAAGCAATTCCGCTGGCTTAATGCCACGGATTCCTGGACCTCCAGCGAAGACATTGATCTCGCCAGCGGCAAAGCGTTTCGCATTGACGGGAACATCGTCCTCAGCGGCAGCACTCTCGGCAGCGGTGTCACTGGTTCCAGCCTGACCAGCGTCGGAACGCTGACCAGTGGCACTTGGCAAGCCAGCACAATTGGGGCGGCCTACGGCGGCACGGGCATTGCTGGCGGTTATGCCAACGGTGAACTGCTCATTGGTAACGCCAGCGGTGGACTTAGCAAAGCAACCCTGACTGCCGGCACTGGTGTCTCGATCACCAACGGCAATGGCACCATCACCATCAATGCCGCTGATCAGCAAACCGCTGGTGACGGTCTTGATCTCAATGCCGGTGTCTTTAGCCTCGATCTCAAGGCCAACGGTGGTGCCGTTATCGAAGGGGGTGAGCTGGCCATTGACCTTGGCGCCAGCAGCATCACCGGAACGCTTGGCGTTGCCGACGGTGGAACGGGGCAAACCTCGTTCACTGACGGCCAACTACTAATTGGCAACACCGCTGGTGGTTTGACTAAGGCCACCCTGACGGCGGGCACCGGCGTTTCGATCACCAACGGCAACGGTTCCATCACGATCAACAGCACCGGCACCACCTACACGGTGGGCGACGGTCTTGACATGGCCAATGATCAGATCTCTGTGGATCTGAAGGCCAACGGCGGTCTGGTGATCGAAAGCACCGAGCTTGCGCTTGATCTCGGTGCATCCAGCATCACCGGCACTCTTGCCATTACTGATGGTGGTACTGGTGCCACCGATGCCGGTACTGCCCGCACCAACCTCGGTCTGGCCATCGGCACCGATGTTCAGGCATACGACGCAGATCTGGCCACCCTCAGTGGTATGCAAGCAGGCGCTGCTACTGCCCTAGCGCTGCTGACTGCTACTGAAATCGGCATCCTTGATGGCGCGACGGTCACCACCGCTGAGCTGAACATCATTGATGGCAGCACCACAGCGACTGCAACCACCTTGGCTGCAACAGATCGCCTAGTCGTCAATGATGGCGGCACCATGGTGCAGGTTGCACTGAGCGATCTGGTCACCTTCTTTGAGGATGGCACCGCCAGTGGCTTCGACCTGGATGGCGGTACGTTCTGATCAGGCGTCGGCAACTTAGGCAGTCCGGCTTTATAGCCACGCAAGGACTGCCACATGGCCAATCTGATCAAGCTGAAACGCTCAGCAGTCTCTGGTAAGGCACCAGCTGTTGGTGATTTACAGCTCGGCGAGCTTGCTCTCAACACGTTTGACGGCAAGCTCTACACCAAGAAAGACAACGGCACAGCCAGCATCGTTGAGATTGGTGCTGGCGGTTCTGTGACAAGCACTGGGGTTTCACGTTCAAAGGCATTCTTTTACTCAGGGTTTTAGTAATGGCTAACGGGATCCTTGGCCAATCAGCGCCTCTGGCTACGACTAACACAACTGTTTACACAGTGCCAGCATCTGCAACAGCAACATTCTGCGCCAGTATTTGCAATCGAGGAGGCACTGCAATGTCAGTCAGATTAGCCATTGCCTCTACCGGTAGCCCCAGCAACAGTGAATGGCTGGAGTACGATGCATTAATTCCCGCAAACGGTGTTTTAGAACGGTCAGGTCTTGTAGCTCAAGCCACAAAAAATATTGTCATTTATACGAGTACCGCTAATGCTTCAGTTTCCGTCTACGGCTTTGAGGAGTTTTAATCATGGGACGCTCCTTAACAGTTAGCGCTGTTTCACCAGCATACAATCCCTACTATCCAGTTAGCGGACCGTTTGGCACCGGCAAAATTGAAATCTTTGGTGCCAGTGGAACATTTACTGTTCCTTCAGGAATTACAACAGTTCGTGCAAGAGTATGGGGCGGCGGTGGCGGTGGAGCCAATCAGAATAGTGGTAGTGGAACTTCAGGGGGAAGTTCGTCTTTTGGCGCCTTTTGTTCTGCAACAGGCGGTGGTGCCGGCAGTACAAATAGCGGCGCTAGCGGAGGAAGCGGTTCATCCGGAGACTTAAACTACACCGGTGGCAATACTTCAGGAAGTGGTTTTTCAAACGGCGGTGGAGGCGGCGGTGTTGCAAATCTTTTTGGAAGTGGTGGAAACGGTGCAACAGGACAGAGACGTAATGGCCAATCAGCTTCTAGTGGAGGCGGTGGAGGACATAACTCTAATTCTAATTCAGGTATTGGTGGAAATGGTGGAAGTGGTTTTACCGGATCAGGAGGACTTGCAACTGGATACTTTGCTACATTCACATCTTCTGGCACACCTCCAACTCTAAATCCAACAACATTATCTATTGATTTCATTGGCACAGGAGCTGGTGGAGCTGGAGGAGCGCGTTCAGGTGACGCCTGCGCTGTTCCAAGTTCCGGGGTTAACGGAGGTGGGGGCGGTAGTGGAGGAGAGCAAGGAGCAAGTGGAGGCTATCCTGGTGGCGGAGGAGGAGCAGCTAACAACGGTTCCAACGGCTGGCCAGGTGCTGGAGGTGGTTTTAGTATTAAAACTATTACTGGTTTGACGCCAGGATCAACAGTAGCTGTCACAGTTGGCGCCGGTGGTGATGGGGCAAGTAACAACCAAGGCGGTAGTGGTGGACGCGGCCTTGTTATTGTGGAGTACTGATTACTATGAAGTACGCACGTCTTTCTTCTGATAACATTGTGATTGAAGTGTTTACACCGCCTCCTGCCTTTGCAATTGAAGATTGTTTTACTCCAGAAATTGTGGCACAGTTTGAACCGTGCCCACAAGAAGTAGATCAAAACTGGATCAAGAGCCTTGACGGCAATTACATTGCTCCCATACGTGTACAGAGCCAGGCTCTTTAGTGGCGATCACTAAGAGCGTGGAACGTCATCTCGCTACAGCGGGTGCAGTGATTGCGGTGCTCACGGCCATCGTGGGCACCACCATCGCCATTGAGAACCGCTACGCCAAGGCTGCTGACGTGAAGGAACAGCTCAATGAGCTGTATGCCAAGCAGCTGAAGCTCAAGGTGCTGGAGCTGGACCTCAAGGCCGATCCGACACCAGCAGATCGCGCCATGCGCCAATACTTGCTTCAAGAACTACAGAAAAGCAAGTAGTCAGCCGCTCTAGCTGGCTGTGCTATCAATGAGGTGGGACAGCGCCGCGCCAACGGCCTGCCCCGTGACCAGATCCAGTTGCATTGGACCCGATGGCCAGAGCCTATCGCTCGCAGATCGCTGCGCCCGTCTGCCCTCACACAGTTTCTGAAGTGTGGGCGATGTTCCTGAAAGAGCGCAGCATTGCGCTGTGCCCCACCAGCCTGACCTCGGACTACCAGCAGGTGACCAAGTGGTTGGCACGCTGTCCTGTTCAGGATCTTGCCGAAGGAAGGCAAGTGCTGATTTGGCTGCTCACCCAGAAGCCAACACTGGCTGCACGGCGGGTGTGCATGTATGTGCGCAGCATGTACCGCTGGGCCTGCGCTGAAGACGTTGGCTTGATCAGCGGTAACCCAGTCGCCAACTTCAGGATGCCGAAGGCGCCGCAGAAAAGCTGCGAGATTACTGTGATTCCGCGCCATGAGATTGCACTGGTCCTTGCTGGACTAAGCGCCAAGATCCACCACAAGACTGTGGATTGGTCTCTGTTTGCAGAGTTCATGCTGCAGACCGCCATGCGCACCGGCGAGGTGCGTGCTGCCAAATGGAGCGACATCAAAGACGGACGCCTACTGGTCCACAGCAATTACACGCTGACCCATGGCCTCAAAGACAGCACCAAGACCAACAAGCAGCGCTGGGTGCCCCTTAACCAGCGAGCTCTTGAGATCTTGGAGCACCTGCCACGCGATAGCGACTACATCTTCCCGTGGAACCGTTTGGCCTTTCAATCATTCTTTGGCCAGCGCATGACCCAGATGCACGAAGCCGGCTTAATCCAAAAGCGCTATCGGCCCTATGACCTGCGCCATGTTGCGATCAGCCGCTGGCTGGAGGCTGGCATCCCGGTAACCCAAGCAGCTCAGTGGGCAGGCAACACCAGTGAGGTCATCTGGAAGCATTACGCCGGCAGCACCACGGACTATGAAATGCCTGTGCTGTAAAGGGCTCGGGCAACTTAGGGACATCAGCCCTGCCAGCTATGACCCCGGAAGAACTTGCAGGCTTGGCCATTGCTCTACTAGCGGGCAGTGAACTGCTCAGCTACATCCCTGGGGTCAAGGCCAATGGCTGGGTGCAGCTGATCCTTGCTGCACTACGCGGCATTGCAGCTGCAGCTCAGGCCGAGCAAAACAACAAAAAGCGTCGCCGCTGATCGTGGTTGAAGTCCTGGCTGCCGTCATCGGTGCTGCTGTTGGCATTGGTGCCAGCGGTGTTGGCAACTTCATGCGCAAAGACGACGAAGCCTCAAAGGCCGTCATCCGGCTGACTTTGGCCGTAGAGCACATTGCCGGTGAGGTGTCGCTGCTGCGCGCTGAGATCAAGGAAGACCGGCAAGAGCTATATCCGCGCCTCAATGCCATCGAGCAACGCATCGCTGTTCTGGAGACCAAGGTTTGAGCGCTATTCAGCTCCGTCAAGCCGCCAAGCACTTCAAGGAACTGCCGCACCAGCTTGCTGCTTGGGATTGGTTGCAAGGGCACCTCAGCGATCAAGTAATCAGTGAGTTTGCAGAGCTGTATCGCGCAGACCCTCTTGTCAAAAAGCCGCTTCCCCAGCCTTGGGTAGCGCCTGCACTCAAGCTGATCCGTGAATTTGAAGGCTGTCACCTAGAGGCCTACAAGTGCCCGGCTGGCGTGTGGACCATTGGCTGGGGCACGACGCGGTTGATTGATGCGCCCGTGCGCAGCGGCGACAAGATCAGTCAGGCCATGGCCGATGAGCTGCTGCAAAACGAGGTTGAAAACCTCTTCGGCCCTGGTGTGCTGCATCTGTTGCCACTGGCCAAGGGCTGGAAGCCTGAGCAGGTCGGTGCGCTCGTCAGCTTTGCCTACAACCTCGGCCTCGGCGCTCTAGAGGAAAGCACTCTGCGCAAGCGCTTGCTGGCAGGTGAGGAACCCTGCAAGGTGGTGCGGGAAGAGCTGCCCAAGTGGGTGCATGCCGGTGAGGCAGTGCTTGCTGGTCTAGAGCGCCGGCGTGCTGCTGAGGTTGCAGTCTTCTGCGGTGACAAGCGCCTGCAAAGCCCGCCGCAGCAAAAGCCTGGTGATCCGCTGAAGGTGCCCTACTTCAGCCAGCGCGATTCCACGGTGGCCGGCCAAGCCAATCGCATGTGCTTCAGCTCCAGCTGCGCCATGTTGCTGGCTTACTTGCGGCCTGGTGTGATCAGCGGTGCTGCTGCCGATGACCAGTACCTCAAAACCGTGCTGCGCTTTGGCGACACCACCGATGTCAATGCCCAGCTCAAGGCTTTGGCCCACTACGGAATCAAGGCGAGCTTCAAGCAAGACGGCGGATGGGATGACCTACAGCGTCAGATCGCCCGCAATGTGCCTGTGCCCTGCGGGTTCTTGCATCACGGCAGCAGCAGCAAACCATCCGGTGGTGGTCATTGGCTCACGGTCATCGGCATCACCTCCGGTCACGTCATCGTCAACGACCCGTTCGGTGAGATGGACGTGGTACGTGGCACCTATCTCAACAGCAAAGGCGGCGGCATCGCCTACAGCAAAGCCAACTGGGGACCGCGCTGGCTAGTGGAAGGAACCCGCAGTGGGTGGTGCATCATCGCTGAGCCATGAGAGAGCCCAACGTCAGCCGTCGCATCCAGCCAGGTCTCTGGATCGTTGAACGCCCCAAGACCGGCGTGAAGGTCTGGATGGCGATGGCCAATGGCATCACCTACATGAGCTACGACGAGGCCAACACCAGGCTCTGGCTTAGCCGTGAACTAGACGACCCCGAACCACCAGGAGCGGCTTAGCGACTCGGCTTATCGGGGCAACCCTTGGCAATCATTAAACATTCGTGCAGGATTTCTGCTTGCCAGAGTTGCTGATGTTCGGTGCAGTATCCCAAGCCACATACCTGCCATTTCATACCATCTTTCGTTTGTACATACTTGATAGTTGGCTCTTCCAACGGAATACTTAACCCAACCATCTAGGTTCCCGGTATGGCTTGGGGTGAGTGGATGGTGCCCCAGCCAGGGCCGGAACACCTTCTTACTTTGGAGCGCCAGAAGCGGGCAGTGGAGGCCTACGACCTAGCCCAGGCACAGCAGATGCTGATCAAGCTGTGTCAGCTTTCCATGCACCAAGATCTAATCATCCGAGGCGCTACGCGGCGGATTGCAGAGCTTGAATGTAATCTTGCCCTCTTAGATCACCAAGCTTGAGCCGCAGGCTATTAAGGGCTTCATCATGGAGATGACGGGCAGTCTCTCGTGATGTGCCAATCTCTTGCCCCAATACCTTGTAAGTAGTGGGCCGCTTTTCACCGTTCAGGTAGCGCTGGCGAACGATCCGCTGCAATTGAGCTGGCAGGTTGCTCACTTCACGCAAGACGACATCAGCTAGGACCTCGCTGTCGTTGACTTGCGGGCCGTTGTCGCTCTGATCAGCCACCACGTCCATCCATGTGCTGGGCTCACTGCTGTTGGGCATCAGTGAATCCAGGCTGATCAAGCTGGCATTGTGATTGAGATAGGCCAGCAGCGTTCTGGGGCCAATCTCACAGACATCTGCAACCTCAGCCACAGGCGGCAACTTGCCATGTTCGCGGCTGTAGTCGCGCATGTAGTCCATGGCCTTGCGGATCGAGTCATTTGCTGCTGTTGGCAGATGAATGACTCGGCTGTATTTGTTAATCGAGCGGATGATTCCTTGGCGGATCCACCAGTAGCTGTAGGTAGAAAACTTGTAGCCAAGGGTCGGATCAAACTTGTTGATCGCTGAATCCAAGCCCAGCAGCCCCTCTTGGATCAGGTCTTCTAGGGTCAAAGTACCGGCGCAACTTGCGTATTTGCCGGCGCAGGTCACCGCGAGGCGAATGTTGCAGAGGTAGAAGCGTTCACGAGCACGCATCCCCTTGCGGATAATCGCTTTTTGCCGTTTCGTTGGTCTTTTGATCTCACCCAGTGCAAGCCAAGCTTGTACATGGCGGGCAAGCGTAATCTCATCTTCTGCTGTCAGAAGCGGGTACCGGTGGGACTGCTTAAGGATCCAGTCAAGGGAACTGGCAGGGTGCGCCATCTACAGCAATAGGGAGAAGTTGCTAAACTTTTGGCTCGACCTCTAACAAGGCTCGAAGCGTCCGTAGCGGCAGGCTGCGGTGAGGCCGGCACCTCGGGAGGACCGGCCACCTGCCACCCTCTTCAATTAGACCGTGGCCAGCGTGACGCCGTGCTCTTGGTCTTGGTATTTGCCTGAGCGTTTCTCATAGGTGACCTCACAGGGTTCACCTTCAAAGAACAGCAGTTGGCAGATCCCTTCGTTGGCATAAATGCGGCAGTCAGCACCTGAGGAGTTCGAGAACTCCAGGGTGAGGTGACCGCGCCAGCCCGCTTCTGCTGGGGTCATGTTGGCAATCACACCCATGCGCGCATAGGTCGACTTGCCGAGACAGATCACGGTGACATTTTCAGGCACGCAGATCTTTTCCAATGCCACGCCAAGGCCATAGCTATGGGCGGGCAGCACGAAGAAACGACCGCGCTCGTCTCCTTGCAAGTCGACATTGCGCAGGTTGTCAGGGTTGAAGGCCTTGGGGTCCATGATTGTTCCAGGCACATGCTGAAACACGCGGAAATCCGCTGGTGAGAGACGGATGTCGTAGCCGTAGGAGCTACAGCCGTAGCTGAGCACTTTGCGGCTGGCGATCTGGCGGATCAGGGTTGGCTCAAAAGGTTGGATCATGCCCGCAGCAGCGAGGTCACGAATCCAGTGGTCGGCCTTGATCACGCAGCCACCTCTTGCGCATGAAAAGCGTTGAGCCATGCCACAAACGCAACGGCCAAGGATCGGGTTTGCGTGTTGATGGTGTCGTTAGGGCGTGTGCTGGTCAGCCAAGCCGCGAGTTGATCTTCGAGCGTTCCGGCGATCTTGGTGGGCTGGGCAACAGCTGCAAACGCAACGATCAGTGCAGCGGTTTGATTGTTGATGGCTGATGCATGCGGGTAGCTATCGCGCCACCACTCGGCAAGACGATCCTCAAGCGTTGGTCTCATTGCTGTCATCGGTCTTGGTGAGGAGTCCTGTGTAGGTGGATTTATGCGGGTGACCGTCAGGCAGCTGATCGCGGCCGCTGGCTTGGTAGGCAGCCTCTAGGCGGTCTTGGACGGCCTGCTGCTCAATCGGGTTGCAGTCGTTATTCATCAGAAAGGCATTTCTTCGGTGGTTGGCTGGACTGTTGCCAATTGCTTGGCTTGGGAGTTAACCACATTGATCTCACGTGCTTTCACCAAAAGATCTGTGCGCTCTTCGCCGTTTTTTGTAGTCCACTTTTTGGTCGCAACACGTCCAGTGGCAACAATTAAACTGCCTTTGGTGCAGCGATCAGCCAAGCTTTCCGCCAATCCTTCCCAGGCTTCAACGGTGAACCAATGCGGCTCACTGTCTTTGCCTGTGTTGACTGCGATGCGGACCTTGGCGACTGCCTTGCCGCCATCTAAGTAGCGAACCTCTGGATCGTGCCCCGCACGGCCGGCAATGGTGAACTCTGCCGATTCAAGAATGGCGCTGATTGTGCTGGTAGCTGAAATGTTCATCAGTCGATGATGGGAAGGTTGAAGTAACGGCGCAGCGCGTCGTGCACAGCGCCGCTTGGGGTGAGCTGGTGCTCATCCGCGTGTTGGCGAATGAGTTGCATCACGTCTGGCCAGAGATGGGCGCAGACAGCAACGCTTTTGGTGCTGCGGCCGTAACGCCGACGCGGTTCATGCTTGCCTTTGCTAGCGCTAGTCATCTGTGGTGCACCAAAGATGGGGTGTGCTGCGGTGGGCATAGAAATCAACGGGAGAAATTGCTAATCGCTCATCCTCCAATACCGCGCACTCTCTTAGCTGAAGCCAGTACGACTTCACTCGCTGATGTGTGCAAAAACGGTATTCAGCAGGAACAAGGTTTGCGGATTTCTCCCATTGCAGCAAAGTGCCGTGAATTGCTGCAAGGTAATAACCTTGGTTATTCGTCAGCAGCCAATAAACCCGGTGCAGATACGGATCGCTGTAGCAGCGTGAGATCTGAGCGGATTCGCTGGAGCAGGATGCGCTTGGCGCAGTGGTTGCCGAAGTTTGTAAGACGCGCATTGTATGCAGCTTCTGCATAAGCGTCTGCTGCTGTTGATTCAATGCCTCGGATGGCATCGCATACATGCGCGTGAGCCAGTCGGATGTGGTCATCAGGCGACTGCTGCATGAAGCTGCTCCATCAGGAAGTCGCGGTGGGCGGCGGTCTTGATGTAGTCGGCAGCCTTCTTATCGGCCGGCAAGCTGAAGCGCTCCTGGAACGCCAGCACGATCTGCTTGCGGCGATCATCCGACACCTTGAGCACAGCCTCCACCAGCTCTTGGATCTCAGCAGCGCTGAGGCGATCTGGGTTGGGAGAGCTAGGCGCCTTCTTTGCAGGCGTCACCTTGGCTGCCGGTAGCTTGCTAGCGCTAGCCGGTACAGGCAGCGCTTCATCGTCCCGCATCGGGTTTTCAACCTCAACGCGAGCCCAGAGTTCGTAGCCCAAGCCAAAGGTGAACGCCGCGGCGGTGCACAGACAACGGCGGTGCGTGTCCGTCAGTGTCCGCGCTGTGATCCGCTCGAACGGGATCGGGTTGTTGCGGTTGTCCATGCACGCCTGCGGAAAGTCAGGCGTCACTTCGTCGCCGTTGACGAAGTAGCCAACGACATAGCCAGTCCCATCAGGGGCTTTCCAGACGTGGCCGCCATCGGGTGCGCTGCTCAGTTGAAACTGCCAACCCGGTGCATGAAGGTGCAGCAAGTGGGCGATCTTCGCCCAGTTCACATAGTCAGCGGCATACGAGCCGCTGCCCTTGGTGGAGATGTCATCAGGCGTGATGACCCCACCAAGCTGCGGGAAATCAGTCATGGATGCGGTGGTATCGGGTGCTGCGTCGCTGCAGCACACCTTCACACTAGGCTAGCCTTCGCTAGCGGTCAAGGGGTTTTATCCATTGCCGCTAGCGCGTCGGCGACCGGGTCGGAGCCGTTTGCGCAGATCGCCTCCCATTCGCTCGGGGTCCACTCGTGCCAACCGCTCAAGACGTTCCGCAGCAGGTCGCGCTGGCTGGCGCTTAGGCCTTGGCAGTGTTGCTCCAACTCTTTCCAGGCAGCAACGGGAGACAACTGACGATCCAAGGTGATCGTCATAAATCGGTCGCGGTGCAGCTTGCTGAGCGCTAGTGCCTCGCGTTCGGTGAGCGGCTTGGGCTGCTGCAGCCAGTCCGGTGCATCCAGTTCACCGATGAAGTGGGAAAAGAACTCAGTGGCCCGCCAAGGGGTCCCGTCATCACCGCAGATCGCTTGCGAATCTTTCAGGCGATCCTTCAGTCGCCGGTCGGTGACCCCGCTGTAGTCGCCATCAGCAACCCGGGCGTTGGCAATCGCCAGCTGAATAAACGTGAGCGGTTGCGGTTGCTCGGTTTTTGCGTTTTGTAATTTGTTAAAGGAGCTGTCGCGCACCGCAGGAAATCCTGCCTGCTCGCCCCACTCGTGCAGCGTGCTGTGAATCCAACCGTTGCGGTTGCACCAGGCCGTCAAGGTCCGGCCAAACCGCTGACGCGTGGCTAGCGGTGGGTGCTGGTACCGGTCGTGTTCCACTGAAGAGGCTTCGCTAGCGGCTAGCCTAACCCTAGGGAGGAGGAGTTTCGCCCGCCCGCAGCCGCACCTGTTCCACCGCTCCATCACCCACCAACACCCGCTCAACCCACTGCGACACCAGTCGCCGCGTTTGTTCTGGTGTCTTCGTCATTTCGGCCCAAATCATTGGTTGATTCAGCGCCTCCAGCGCATCGCTCAACGTAAAGCGACTGCCGCCATCGCCCACGCAGTTCTGCAACAGCGTGTTCAGGCGTGACTCCTTCTTTGCGATTACTTCCACCAGATCCGGGTCATCCAGCAGCCGCAGGTCACTGATCTGACCTTGCAGCTCCTTGATCTCAGGGCTGAGCTGTTGCTTGATCCGCAGTTCATCGATCACGCTGCCGTAGGCCAGCAGCTCACGCTTTTCCCAGAGCCGCTCCAGCACCGCATCAAGCACCCGTTCTTCCCCGATTACCTTGTGCGGCCGCACCGGGCACACCTCGTGGGTGCAACGCAAGTAGGTCGGGCCTGGCTTCCGTGGTTGGTGGTAGTGCATCAGCCCACCGCAATGGCTACAAAACACCAAACCGGTAAGCACCCGGCTGCGCCGCTTGCGAATGGGCGATGCAGACTTGATCCTCAGCGATTGCATCACTTGGTGAATCTGCACCTGCTCGTCGTTTGAGACCAGCGCCGGATGGGCGTGCGGATGGATCTCCTCAACATCGCCGGGCTTGTTCAGCAGCCGGCTTTTGTTGCCGTCAGCATCGAGCTTCCACTTAAACGTCCCATAGACCCGGTGGCCCGCAATTGCTGGGTTCATCAGCCAGCGACGCAAACCTTCGCGGCTGCGAAACGCCCGATTGCACTGCTGGTACTGATAGTCGAAGGTGTCCCTGAGGCTGGCGCTTTCTAAAAAGTGTTCAACGATCCGCCGTGCCTTTGGTGCCGTGTCTGGATCCAGCTCATAGTTCAACTTTTGCTCGGTGTACCGGTAGCCATACGGCGGCTTGCCGGATTGCGGCTTGAGCTGCTTGCGGGCATACATTTGGCCGTGATGGACGCGCTCACCGATCAGCTCCGATTCCATCTGCGCCATGCCCATCAGCAAGTTGGCGTAGAAGCGCCCCATCGCTGACGACAAATCAATCGACTGATCTAGGCAGATCAGGTTGGGCCAGCTGTCTTGGTTGAACAGGCGCAGCAGCTTGCCGCCATGCACCGTAGAGCGGCTCATCCGGTCCAGGCGCGTGCAGACCACCGTGTTAAGCAGGCTGCCTTGGCAGCACTCCAGCAGGCGCTTTAGCTCAGGCCTGTCGTCGCGGGTGCCTGAGGCCACATCCACAAACTCCACCACCGGCTCGCCCAGTTGGGCGGCGTGCTCGCGCAGGCGATGCAATTGCTGCTCCAAAGCGTGGGCCTGATCCTCACTTTCGGTGCTGACGCGGGCGTAGATCGCCGTCGTCATTGCTTGAATTCGCTCCGGGCTATTCTGTGGCTACATGCCTAGCCGCGCCAGAGCTGCTTGGCAAGTAACCACAGCCGAAAAGCCGCACCATGACTGCACTCTCAGAGCTGACCGCTCAGCCGATCAGCCGCAGCACTCTGCTGGACTTGCTCAGCAGCCAAGGGGTTGCCTACGAAAACCTCGGCGCCGGGGTTCGCGAGGCTGCCATGTGCCTTGCCCATGCACAAGCCTTCTACGACCTGCCTGCGGTCCTCAGCGAGCCCCTGACGCGCTTCCGGTGGCACCTGGACCAAGCGTTCGTCGCTTTAGAGGACGCGAGGCAGCTGGTGGATGCCGCAGCAGATTTGCAGCGCCCCAACTAATTCTCGCTAGCGCAGTTTATTGTTCGGATACGCGCTAGTCCCGCAATGCGACGGCTAGCGATTGCCACTTCCGACCATGACCGCAAACCTCTCCATGGTGTCGCGCCGGCCGAAGCGCATCACCATCACCGTGTCCTACGCCGTCGCCGAGCACCTGTTGAGCATCAGCGATGAGCAGGGCCGATCCGCCAGCAACCTGGCCGCACACCTGTTGGAGGTCGCGCTAGGCGGCATGCAGAAGCCGCCGATCAAGAAGCGATGGCCTGGTCATGCTGCATAGCCCAAGGCCCCGCAAGGGGCTTTTTTAGTGCGCGTTTGCACCAGTCCTGCAGCGGGTCGCAAGGGACTTGGCGGCTAGGGCGAGAAAGCCTTGTCGCTGCGGCTAGCTGCCGCTAATTTCTGCACGAAGCAGCGCAGAGCTGCTGCAAGCATCCCCGAGCAATGCCACGCATCACCCTCACTTTGGAGGCGGATCTGTTGGATCTGCTTCAGCGCTACAAGCCCAAACGCCAGGCTCTGTCGGCCTTTTGCGCTGATCTCATCGAACAGCAGACACTAGGGCTTGACAGCGCTAGTAGCCTACCCGCGTACCGTGTCGGTGCGGGAACCCAGGATTCCAACGGGTTTCTGGCTGTTACGGCTTCAGACGCAGAGCTAGGACGCTCTGCCTCAGCTGCCTTGGATCAAGCGGCTGTTGAGGTTGTCCAACCGGACATTGACCAAGCCCTTGAACCCCAAAAAAAAGGGGGTGCAGGGGGAAAACGCAGTCCCTACAGCGTCAAGGCAATCAGTCCGGAATTGGTGCCCGATGACCTGCTCGATTGCCAGCAGCTGCTGCCTGAGTTCTGGGCGGTCAAGAAAGGCACTCGATCTGAAGGTGTCTGGAACCGCGTGTGCAACAAGCTCAGGCAGTGGACGCCAGAGCAGCGGCGTGAGGCCCTAGAGCGTGCCATTTCTAGCGGCTGGGGCGACGTGTTTGAACCACCTGCAGCCAAGCCTGTGCAGCAGGGCTTCACGCTCTCAGCCACCGGCACGCCCTTGACGGTCAACGAGCAGATCGCAGCCGCTGCCATACGCAACATCCGAGCCATGGAGGAACGCTGTGCTGCAGCTTGAGCACTTCATCTCCACCCTGAACGCTCTGCAGGAGGCACTGCCACGCGGTAAGCGCCTAGGAGAAGCCACCTATGCCTTGATGTGGGCCACGTTCCCTGCGAAGGCCAAGCAAGACCTCACGCCTGAGGTCTGGATGTATGCGGCCGCGCAGCGCCTCTTGGATCCCGATCCGATGGAAGATCTGCCGCTGCCGATGCAGCTGCTCAACTACGTCTTCCGCAATGAGAACGGCCGCGCCAACGTCTCGTGGGGGCTCAAGGCCGATCTGCCAGAGCGCATGGCCAACCCAGATCGGTTCAACCCACAGCCGGTGCCGGGACAACTGGTGCTGCCACCAGAGCCTGCGGTGAGCAACCCGCTGCTGCAAGAGGTGCGCTGGTGACCTACGGACCTCTGTTTGACTTCTCGGCTAGGGCTAGCGAGGCTGCCAGAGACCAAGCCATCGCCACGGTCGCTCGCAATGCCGGCACCGCGTTCATGGAGCAAGCCAAGGCCGTGATCCTGGACCGCCTCTCTGGCACTGAGTGCTTAGCCGAGGAAATGCGTCGCGTCTGCGAGGAAGCCGGTGTGGTTCCCCATCACCACAACGCATGGGGCAGCCTCACCAATCAACTGGTCAGGGCAGGCGTTCTGATCGACACCGGCCGCTTGGGCAAAAGCACCAGCCTGCGCAGCCACGCCCGCCGCCAGCCGATCTGGAGGGTGCGTTGATGAAGCTGCGCCCCTATCAGCAAGAAGCCATTGCTCAAATTGAAGGTCACTTCAACAACGGCACGCGCTCGGTTCTCTACCAACTTCCCACTGGTGGCGGCAAGACCGTTGTGTTTTCCTCGATCATCACAAAGTGGGTTCAAGCCAACAAGCGCGTTTGCGTCTTGGTGCATCGCGTTGAGCTGCTCAATCAAGCTGCAGAGACGCTGCGAAAGCTAGGTATCAACAGCGGACGCATCAAAGGCAAAGAGCGCTATGACCATCAGCACCTTGTACACGTTGCGTCAGTTCAGACGCTAAGCAGAAACAAGAGCGCCTACCCGCCGGATCTCTTTGATCTGTTGGTCGTAGACGAGGCTCACCATGCAGTTGCTGGAAGCTGGGATCGTGTCATCAAGCGCTTCAACACAGCAAAGGTTCTTGGCGTTTCTGCCACACCATGTCGACTTGATGGACGTGGCCTCGGCAATGCGTTTGATGTCCTGATACAAGGTCCACAGCCTTTTACCTTGAGCCAGCAAGGCTTCTTGGCACTTGCCAAGGTCTATGCGCCACCGCCGAAGTTTGAGCCTGGAAAGCTGAAAACCAGAATGGGTGATTTCCAGCTGGATGATGCTTCATCGCAGCTATCAGCCGTTCACGTCATCGGTGATGTCATCACCCACTACAAAAAACACCTAAAGGGTTCAACTGCAATCGCGTTCTGCTGCTCTATTGCGCACGCAGAGTCAGTCGCTGCAGCACTGACACAGGCTGGCATACCTTCCGCTTCGATTGACGGCTCAATGTCAGAAGAGCAGCGAGCATCTTTGCTGGCTCAGCTGGCAAGCAAATCCATCAAGGTGCTGACAAGCTGTGCCTTGATCGGCGAGGGCGTTGATGTCCCCAGTGTTGGAGGCTGCATCCTCCTGCGGCCGACCAAGAGCCTGGCGTTGTTCCTGCAGATGGTGGGTCGGTGCTTACGGCCTGACGGCGACAGCTTTGCTGTTGTGCTTGATCACGTTGGCAACTACCAACGACTTGGCCACCACTTATTGGAACGGTCGTGGTCGCTGGCTGATGGCGTCTCATTGAGCCAGGCAGGCAAAGGTAAAGATGGCAGCACTGCATGGCTCTGCCAGTCCTGTGACTTCTTGGCGCCTAAAGACAGCGATCAATGCCCAGAATGTGGCACGCCTCGACCTGTTACCGATAGGGAAATTGTCACCATCGAGGCCGAGCTTGTAGAAGTTCAGCTGCAACAACAATTACCCGAGAAATCTGATTTCGATCAAAAAGTAGATAAAGCATTCAAGCAATGGTTGATAGATCCTTTTCGAAAAGGTGATCCTGTACTTGTTGACTTTCCTGCTGGATATTTTCGTCGCTATTCTCCATGGCGCGAACCAGATCCAAAGCCGACTGATCGTATTGCCTGGATCGTCGACACTTATCCAGATGAAGGCCTATTTGCGGTCAAGCTGCAATCGCACGCTGTGTCTGGGATGAAAGAATACGTCCCTCCTGAGTGGCTAACCAAGGACCCTGAAAGAGGCCGTATTGATTGTGAACTCGCGGAGAAAAGAGATTTTGAAAATCAGTTTTATCGCGAGTTTTACGATTCAAAAGACAAGGCCAAAACCCTTGAAGATTTGATTGAAGTTGGAAGACGTTTTAACCAACGCAATCCGGTTGGTTGGGCAAAAACGATCATGTGGCATCGCAATGGTCGCCCGCCTAAGGAGCGTGGATCTACAGGGTGTCCAGAATTAGAAAATGCCAAGCGCAATGCGAAAACTCTTGAAGAGTTGATTGATGTAGCTCAACGCTTTAATAAGCGCAGTCCTGTTGCTTGGGCCAAAACAGTCCTTTGGCACCGAAATGGTCGTCCCTCTCGGCAACCAATACCCAATGAATCTCTAGCTGCATGAACCGCGCTTTTGATCTCTCATCTGTCCAAGCGCTGCTGCAGCGCGGCATCAACAAGGGCTACTGGACCCTGGAACAGCTTGACTTCCCCTCACCGGACTACGAGCGCAACCTGATCGAAGCTCGCCGTTCTCAATACTTCGGCCACACCTACGAACCACCCACGCCCTATGCCAACCCGCTCCGATCCCCCAACACCGGCGAATCCGTCCAACCCATCAGCCCTCGCGACTTCGATGTGGCTGCAGCCACTAGGGCTAACAAGGGACAGCCAGACGTGGACCTACTCCCTCACCAATGGCCACCAGTTCCCCGTGTCCGTCACGAGCCTGATCTCGGCGGTCACCAAGACGCCGCAACAGATGGAGGCGATCATGGCCAGCCGCCACATCTGGGAACCACGGGGCAACACGATCCATCAAGCGCTGGAGGTGATGGCACACCAGCGCTTCAACCCCAACCCACCGCCGAACCTGTCTCCACCGCCCCATGGTGACTACGGCACCTGGATCGAGCCGTTGCTCACCGATCCGCTCTGGGATCGAGTGACCGTGATCGGCGCTGAAGTCATGTCCTACAGCATGCGCCGCAACGTGGCCGGCACTGCCGATCTGGTGCTCCGCTTCCCGGACGGCACCTACGGCATCGCTGACCTGAAAACCCAGAGCAGCAAAACCTCAACCCCCTACGACACACGCCCGCAACTGGGCGCCGGTGTGGAGATGATCGGCGACCACTACAAGCTGCTGATCTCCCGCTGCCTCACGCTCTGGTCACGACCCGGCAGCCTCACGATCCAGACCCACACCGCCGATGAGTGCCTACAAGCCTGGCTCGACATCTGCGAGCTGTACGCCGCACGGTTCCGCCCCTTCTAAGCCGCTAATCAGCCGCCGCTAGTCCACCAGCGGCACATCCCGTGGCACTCTTGAACCGCCGGGATGGCCCGAATACAACACCCGCAAGGGGAATCAGGGCAGGTGCATGCGGCACCATCGGAATCCCGGCACCCTTCCGCTAGTTATACCTTGACGCCTAGCGTTGGCTAGCCTATTGTTCTGTTCAAGGGGGCGACCCCACCGCACACTCCACCCATGAACCCGCTCTGCACGGTTCTCCCAGATCTCCCGCCTTCCGGTTGGGCTGAGCGCTATCTCTTCAACAGCGCCATCCTTTCCGACTGGTGTCACGAGCACGATCTCAGCGACATGCATGCCACCTTCGTTGAGGCTGGCATCCCCTACACCGTTCAGTTTGTCCCGCCTGCTGTCAAAGCTGACGACAGCAACTGGTCAGAAGAACTGCGTTCTCCTGAGTCCCGCAACTCTTTCGCTCGCCTGCAATGACTAGCGCTAGCGAGCTGCAGTCTCTCCTCGCCACTGCCCTGTTCTCCGACGAGCACGAGGAATCCGCTCAGGACTTCCTCGACGACAACGGCATCCCCTACTTCACCCACAACCGTCAAACGCTGATCACCCTCGCCTTTCGCAACGGCTGGCGACCTCAGCAATGACCTGCACCTTCCGCATCCAATTCATCTCCGCTCTTGATCACGCCCTCATCCGTAAAGGCGTCGAACTCATCCCTCAAGAAACCACCCTCGTCGCACCCTCCGGTTGGGAACCCGACGAAGTCGCTGAAGCCTTTGAGAACCAATACCCCGGCAGCACCGTCATCCACTGCAAACCAACCCCATGACATCCCCATCTCTCCCGCCCTTCATCACCCGCACACAACGCCGCGTTTACACCCGCACTGTGCATCCCACCCGTCGTCCACACCGCACACCACAACCCAAACTCACCTTCCTCCAACGCCATGGCGACCTCA
>JACCDU010926452.1_pt1 | contig 41204 bp, 46 predicted proteins | sample 7446081 | NCBI WGS metagenome assembly JACCDU01 (sample SAMN15323447, study PRJNA562643) | freshwater metagenome | isolation source: river surface water | place: USA:Blue River Watershed | collected 2017-08-17
CAAGATCTAATTCAAGTGCAGCATTAGCAATTGCACCGCCTGTACCGAGAGGCTCGTTTTCAACTGCATAGGTAATTTTCAAGCCAAATTTCGAGCCATCGCCAAAATAAGGCTCGAAAACCTCTGCTAGATAAGAGGTTGCCAGCACTAATTCAGTTATGCCTGCATCTTTTGCTTTAACAATTTGATGTTCGGTAACAGGCTTGCCGGCAACTTTCAACATCGGTTTGGGTGTGTTGTTGGTGAGAGGTGCAAGCCTCGTGCCCTTGCCGCCGACCAAGAGAATGGCTTTAGTAATTTGGTTGCGGTCTGGCTCGCTTGCCAATTTTTTCTCCATCACTTAGAAAGTTATTCGCCTAATTGCTAAGAATTCTCTGGGCCACTTCGGCAATTTTTTCATCAGTAGCGGTAAGTGCGATGCGAACATGTTTTGCACCTTTATCGCCATAAAAGCGGCCGGGCGTAACTAGGACACCACGATCTGCAAACCAAGAGACGGTCTGCCAATCCTCTTCATTTCGCGTAGCCCAGATGTAAAGCCCCGCCTCCGAGAACTCCACCGTAAAACCTATTTTTTCAATCGCTTCACGAATAACTTTTCTGCGATTTACATATCTTTGACCTTGATCTGCTACGTGATTCTCATCTTTAAGAGCCTCAGCCGTTGCAAATTGAATGGGCAATGGAACCATCATGCCCATGTGCTTGCGTACTTCTAAAAGCTGAGCAATTAATGCAGGATCGCCCGCTACGAATGAACCACGATATCCAGCCATATTGGAACGCTTAGAAAGAGAATGGATGGCCAGAATTCCTTTGTTGTTACCGTCCGCTAACTCCAAGATTGATTTACCCTGCTTGCTATCGGGAAAAGATAAATAGCACTCATCGCTGGCGAGTACCGAACCAGTATTCCGACTCCAATCCAGCGCCGCCATCAGCTCCAAATCACTATGGACTCGACCAGTTGGGTTTGAAGGTGAGTTAATCCAAGCTAAATCAATGTTTTCTCGGGGCCATGTGTCTGCTTCAACTGCTACTTCAATTACCTGGGCCCCTGCCAAAATTCCACCAACACGGTAAGTGGGATAAGCGATCTCCGGGATCAATACCTTTTTTGCTTGCAATAGAAATGGCAGTAATGAAACGATTTCTTTCGATCCGATCGTTGGCAAAACATCAAAATCACCCGAGGCGTGAAGAACTGTGCTGCAGTACTTTTTTAGACTTTCACGCAGAGCAGGTGCGCCAGTTGTTACTGGATAGCTCGGGGAATTAGCGTTTTCCCGTAAAGCTTTTTGGATGAACTCTGGTGTTGGATCTACCGGAGTGCCTTGAGATAAATCAATAATTCCTTGCGGGTGAAGTCGTGCTCGTTGTCCGTAAGGAGCAAGAGCATCCCAAGGGAAATCCGGAAGCTTGATAAAAAATCCTTTATTCGGTTGGCTTCTTTTGAATTTGAAGAAGCTTTGGATGATCCTTAGCTACCGGACCAACTTTGCTGGCGCCACCTGGTGATCCAAGTTCATCAAAGAACTCGGCATTAACCTCTTTGTACTCATTCCATTGATTTGGAACATCATCTTCATAATAAATCGCTTCGACTGGGCAAACTGGCTCACAAGCTCCACAATCCACGCACTCATCTGGCTGTATGTACATCATGCGTTCACCCTCGTAAATACAATCAACTGGGCACTCTTCAATACATGACTTGTCCTTCACATCAACACAAGGAAGGGCGATTACATAGGTCATGTTTAACTCCTTTTAAGAGACCCGGGGCAAACCGGCAACTGGTGATGACTACAGCGCTCCCTATCCTACAGAATAGGAGGGTATGAAGCGCGAGCAACTGGAGCCTAAGACGCTTCAAATCTATGACACCCTCAATCGAAGACTCATGCCGGTTATTGCCTCAAATGGCGAGAGTTACCGGATTTATTGTTGTGGGCCAACTGTCTATCGCGACGCTCATGTCGGAAACCTTCGCACCTTTATGTTGAGTGATTTGGTCAGAAGGACGTTGGAGTTTGCCAATCAAAAAGTAACTCTGATTCAAAACATTACCGATGTTGGTCACATGAGCGAAGATTTTGCCGAAGACAAAATGCTTTCGCAATCTAAACTCGAAAATCGAGATCCTTTTTCTATCGCGCGTGATTATGAATCTAAGTTCCATCATGATTTGAACGCTATGAATGTAATACCTGCAGATGAATATCCCCGGGCCAGCGAATGCATAGAAATGATGATTCAACATATTCAAGCGCTGATAGATCTTGACTATGCATATGTCGGAGCGGACTCATCGGTTTATTTTTCCGCAGCAAAGTTTGAAAGCTACGGAGAGCTCAGCGGCAATCGCTTAGATGCACTCAAGCCAGGACATAGATACGAATACAGTGAAGATGGCGCGAAAAGATTTCATGCCGATTGGGCACTTTGGAAAGCAGCAGGCAATAGAACTCAAATGGTCTGGCAGACACCATGGGGAATGGGATTTCCGGGCTGGCATATCGAATGTTCTGCGATGTCATTGCACTACCTAAACCAACATGTAGATCTTCATATTGGTGGAATTGATCTGCGATTCCCGCATCACGAGAATGAGCGCGCGCAATCAAATCCACTAGTTTCAAATAAAGAGCATTCAGGTGAAGCGGTTTCACTTTGGCTACACGGTGAACATCTGCTTTTTGAGGGTAGAAAAATGTCAAAAAGCGCGGGGAATGTCGTATTGGTCAGTGATGTCATCAAAAAAGGGTTTGATCCTTTGGCGCTGCGTTTCTGTTTTCTAGAAAACCGATATCGCGGACAAATGGATCTCTCCTGGGCTTCGATTAATGCAGCTTTTTCAACGCTGCAGCGCTGGCGGGAGAAGTATCAACAATGGCGACTTTCTGGCTCAGACCAAAGTGCGATAGCCCTTTCCTTAATTGATGAGATGTACTCCGATTTCTGCAACGATTTAGATACCCCCCGCGCTATGTTGAAATTGAGAGCTTTGGAAAAAGATGATTCATTTTCCGACCCAGAAAAAGCCTTTGTTTTCGAAGCGGTTGAAAAACTGTTTGGATTAAAACTGTTAAGCACAATAGAGAAGGATCTGAGTCCAGAGTTGGCGGATCTACTAAATCAACGAGTTACTGCGCGGGCATACAAAGATTTCAAACGCAGCGATGAAATTCGAGATGAACTATTGGCTGCTGGAGTTGAGGTTCGCGACAGCGCTGATGGCCAGATTTGGAAGTGGCTTAAAATTTAATTCGTCGCAATAAAGATACGAAAGCAACGCCTAGCCCACCAAAAACAAATAGGTTTCCATAAAGATTTGCCTCAATCAAAACCTCGCCGCCATTGCCTAGAGTCGATGCTCTTACAATCACAAAAAGCCAGCCCAGAACAAATGCAAACTGCATTAATTTAGCTTTATACATATTCAAGTTAAGTCGCAGGCCAATAATCAATGCCAGTAAGGAAACCACTAAACCTGCTGGCTGATAAGCATTATGTAAAAATGTGCCAGAAACCCCCACTAGAGCTCCGAAAACTAAACTAACAATTATTTTCAAAACTTTACCCCGGAAAACAAATCAATCTCTCGACCATCGGAATTCCGATCTGGACCCTTTTGGCCGTAAACCAGACGATAAAACTCCTGTCCCCAAACCTTGAACCCCAAGTTGTCGGATAAAGCAAAGAAAGGACCATCAACTGAAATCTGAGTTGGATGAGCTCTCATGGCATCCATCTTTTGCGCTACGAATTCCTCCGCATTTACAACTGTAGTAACTAACTCGTCGGGTTGTGCAAAAGGGAAATCCTCGGCTTTATCGACCCCAAAAAATTGATTTCCAGTTCCCTTGAGCGCCTCAATACCTTGTTCTATAACAGACATTGGAATTGTGTTCCAATAAATTTTTTGAATCTCCCAACCTCGATGTCTGGCAATCTCTGCAGCTTTCATCGCAACTCGATGCGCCTGAATATGATCGGGGTGGCCATATCCCCCAATTTCATCGTATGTGACCAGCACATGAGGTTTTACTTCGAGGATAATGGAAACTAAATACTCCGCCGCTTCTTCAAGATCAGCATTCCAGAAATTGTCAGCTCGCTTATTAGGTTCGGTATCCATCATTCCGCTGTCTCGATAAATCTTTGTCGGCGCACCTAGAAAACGAAAATCTTTAACTCCCAATACCGACATCGCCGCTGCCAGCTCTCCCTCGCGATGTGAGCCAAGTTGATCCTGCTGATTACTCGCTAAATGTGCGAGCTCAGGAACCAGCACCTCACCTTCTTCGCCTCGAGTGCAGGTTACTAATGTGACTTGAGCTCCTTTTTTTACATACTGCGCCATGGTTGCACCATTATTTATGGTCTCATCATCAGGATGGGCGTGAACTAGTAATAGGCGTGGATTGCTCATAAGTGAGACCAGAATACTAGTTTCTATTCGTTAATTCTCGATTCATCTCGTACGATGATGCCGATGAGTACAAATGACAGATTAGACAATCGCGCTCGTCTGCCACGCGATGAACGCCGCGCTATGTTGTTATCGGCAGCGCTTGAGGTATTTACTGTCTCCGGATTCCATGCTGCATCAATGGATGACATTGCTGATCGAGCAAATGTAAGCAAACCGGTTCTGTACCAGCACTTTCCATCAAAATTGGACCTGTATTTAGCGGTTCTCGATCTACATATCGATTCTCTAGTTTTTGCTCTGCAAAAAGCAATTGCATCTACCAAAGAAAATAAAAACCGCGTAAAGGCAACAGTTGATGCTTACTTCGGTTTCATTGATTCCGAAGGTGGTGCATTTAGATTACTTTTTGAAAGTGATATGAATGTTGAACCTCAAGTTCGAGAGCGACTTAATCGCATGACTTACGATTGTGCGGCTGCGGTTAGCGCAGTTATCTCATTAGACACAGGATTTCCTAAAGAAGAATCCATGATGCTTGCAATTGGCTTGATTGGCTGTGCTCAGATCACAGCGCGACACTGGCTGGAAAAGGATGGAAAAATAGAACGCGAGAAGGCATCGGCCATGGTCACAAACCTTATGTGGCGCGGAATATCTGGCTTTCCGCTACAAAACTAGCTCCCATTAGAAATCGAATCGCGTAAATCTTGCAAAATCTTTAGGATTGGGCCATGACTTCAAAGAAGACCGCCACCGGAAAATCTGAAACCGCTAAATCTGAGGTAAGAATCTCTGTTGCCGATCAGGTACGAGAACTTTCCATTGAGACAGCAGCTGATCGTGATGAGGTGGTCGCTTTGATTACTAAGGCGCTGGATAGCTCCCAGCCGTTAATCCTTACCGATACCCGTGGACGTCAATATGTTGTTCCGGCAAGCAAAATTGGTTCGGTTGAGATTGGCGATATTTCAGAGCGTCGCGTCGGTTTTGCCGGCGCTTAAATCAGTCCGACTTTCTCAAGCATTGAATAAGTAATTTCTCGGACATCTGCGGAAACCTCGCTTTGATTCGCAGTAGTCAAAAAAGACTTTCCAGTCATTTGTGATTGAGGAACGAGTGCATCGAATCGAATTGCTGGTTCCAGTATCTCGAAATCGCCCTGTAATTGACGCTTTATCTCCGCATCAACTTCAACACTAGATTTGTTGAAAATCAAAAGCGGAATGCCTTCAAAACCAGATTGGGCGGCAAACTCCTTTGTATGAACCGCTCCCCTGATTGAGAGAATATCCGATGTGCTTGGGATTAATAGCAGGTCTGCAAGAGCCGTAAAATAATTGGTTAAGCCCGAAAAAGCTGATTGGGTATCCACCACAACCAGATCGAAATCTTGCAACTTATCTTTAGCTTTTCCACTTGCAAGTAGTTTTTCAAACTCTAAATTTGCCAACCTGCTTGAAGCGGGCAAAAGTGAAAATCTCTCGCTGGTTTTGACCATGGAAGCATCTAATGAAAATTCATCACTTAAGAATTCTTTGATTGTAACCCTTGGATTTTCTACTCCACATGAGAAAGTTACGCCAGCTTTTGGATCAGCATCGATCAAAAGAGTTTTCTTTCCATACTCTGTTGCAGCCACTGAGCAGGCAAGAGCGATTGATGTCTTTCCTACCCCTCCAGCAGCGTTCGCAATTACAACTAACTTCATTTCGCACCCGCGAATCTCTGCATTGCAGATTTCAATTGCGGGGGTTGTCGGAATGATTCTGGCATTAGTGCAAGAGCGCTACGAGTTGTTTTCAACGCCAAATCAGTGGCTTGAGTTTGTCCCGGAAGGTTTGGCCAGCCATAAAGTTTTCTAGCCCATCTTGGCAAAGCTGCGGCTGCCAGCGAAGTAATTCCGCCCCACAGCGGAGCAATTGGCGTTCCAAATCTTAGTAACGGAGGTAGAGGTGGTAGCGCGATAAAAATCGCTGCCCTTTTTGCATCATCACTGGCAGAAAGCTTGGGCATGACCTCAGAAAAATAATTCTCTAGCTGGCCCATTGATCGAGGTACCGAACTCTCTTCAATCCCTACCAACAACGCAAAGGTCACCATTTCATTTACATAATCATCACATTCTGCCGCCGTTAAATTCATCCCAGAGCGAATTGCGGTGTCAATAAATGCATCAACCATAGCCATATGCACCCAAAGCAATAACTCTTGTTGGTCTAAGTTAAGTTTTGCATGAACTTTGCGGACTCTAGATGCCAAAGCATCAGCATCCTCTTTTGTTCCAAAAGTTAATGTGCTTACGTAATCTCCCGTGCGTTGTAAACGACCCCAAGCATCTTCGCGAAAATTAGAATGTGCAGCTACTCCAGCCATAGCCTCTGGATGCAAAGCTTGTTCCAACAAGGCACGAATTCCACCCACAAACATCGATGGATCGGCATGTACCCGCCAAGTTACCGAATTCGGGGAAAAGTATCCGTTACTCACACGGAGAATAATTCCTTAATTCCAGTCATTAGCATCTCGAAAGCAATAGCTGCGGTGAGCAAACCAGCCACTTTGGCAAGCAACATCACACCTGATTCCTTAATTAACGCAACTACATGGGTGGAAAACATCAGCGTAATTCCGATTACTAGATGGGCTCCGATGACAGCAAGCGCCAGCGCTAAAGTCATAGCGGATGAGTCGACATCTTGGGCAAACAACATGATTGTGACAATTGCGCCAGGTCCCGCCAATAACGGGGTACCGAGAGGAACCAAAGCTAGATTCTTTTTGGAGTTTTCATCATCTTTATGATCATTGCCTTTTAAAAGATCTAAAGAAACTAGAAGTAACAATAAACCACCAGCTCCTTGCAACGCTGGCATTGAAATATCCAAGTAACCAACTATGAACTGTCCAAACAAAGCAAAAAGAGTAATTACAAATAGCGAGGTAGCAGCAGCCTGCCAAGCCAAACGAGTTTGTTCAGAGCGGCTGCGATTTCCCAAAACGCCTAAAAAGATTGGTGTCGCTCCTGGCGGATCGAGAATTACTAGCAAAGTAACAAAGGCCTGCAAGCCAAAAGTTAAAGCGGTTAAATCATTCATCTACTTACAACTCTCCGATCACGGGCGCGAGACTCCAACGCCTCCCATTGTGCCGGATGGGTGGTGAACTCTGCTAATTGATTAAGTTTTCCCGTTCCGTGATAGTCACTTGATCCGGTAACAATTAAATCGTGTTCTATGGCTAATCGAAGCAACTCTGACTTCTCCAGATCTGAATGATCACGGTGGTCAACTTCAATTCCATCTAGACCCGCTGTAATCAACTCCCCAAACAACTCCATACTGATAACTCGACCGCGCTGTGAAGCCAATGGGTGAGCAATTATCGCAACACCTCCGGCTTCCTTAATCAATCTAATTGCATCCATCGGTGATGGGGAGTAGTGATTTATGTAGTACTTAGAGCCGTTATGCAATAAGGCGGCAAATGCTTCTTCTCTTGAAGCAACATGTCCACGCGCAACCAAGGCATCAGCTAAATGTGGTCGCCCCAGAGTTGCATCTCCTTGCTTCTGGGCATAGACCTCTTCAATCGTGATTTCGATTCCTGCTTCATTTAATCGCGCGACAATTTTCTCCATGCGCGAAAGACGATTTTCTCGAGTTTTTTCCAGTTCATTAATCAATGGCTCGTAGGTTGGATCAAACAAGAGTCCCAACATGTGAATACTGATGCCATTTTCATCCTGACACGAGATTTCCGAGCCTAAAACAAGTTGCAAAGACGAGTTTGAAGGATGATTGAGCAGCGCTTTAGTCGCCTCATCCCAGCCTCGAGTGGTGTCGTGATCGGTGAGAGCCAATACATCGAGGTGTTTGTTGATTGCCTTATCAATCAGCTCACCAGGCGTATCCGTACCATCGCTGGCATTGGAATGGGTGTGTAAATCAATCAACATATGTGCAAGGTTACAGCTTGTCGGAAGTTTTACTCCGCATCACGAAAATCCCACAACCCAGCAATAAAAGAACGAGTCCTGGGATGGTTCCTGCGGGCGGTAATTGATCCAACCACCAATACGCCAAAATCGCACTTACCGGTACTTCAAAAAATACTATTAATGAGACGATAGCTGGCGATACTCTTTTAAGGGCAAAATTAAACATGGTATGACCAAGTAGCTGTGCACCTGCAATTAGTGCGATGAGCAACCACCATTCGCGGGCATTGAAACCCCAAATCTGAACTCCGGAAATTAAGGCAATTGGAAGTGCCGTGAGTGCACAAACTAAATAACAAATCGATGTGTATGTCGATGTGGCAAGATTTTTTTGAGCTTGCGAACCAAGCATCACATAAAGCGCAGCAAGCGCAGCGCAGGCGATTGCCGCCAAATCGCCCAAAAAAGCACGTTGCGAAATTTGAAAATCCACACCGGTTATTACCAAGACGCCAAGAAAACTAATAACCATTCCAATCCAGGCTTTTCTTGGAATATGTCCGCCGAGTCGTTTTACAAAATATGCGGCAAAAATTGGTTGTAGTGCTGTTAATGCAGTACCGGCAGCCACCGTTGTGTACCTCATGGCAATAAAGAAACCCACAAAATGAAATGCCAGTGTTACACCAGCAAGTGCAGACCAGAGAAGAGCTTTGCGATATGCAGGATTACGCAATTGAGATTGATTCATTTTGACCAAGCGAAATTCATGTCGTATTGCAAAAGGAAGCATCAATAGCGCTCCCCCGAGATTGCGCCAAAAAATCAACGCCAATATGGGCATTGTGCTTAGGGCAATTACCGGACCTGAGGTTCCAATGCCGATGATTCCAATAAGCAACAAAGGAATATCTCGCCCAGTTGGCATTTGAGTGTGGTTTTGGTCGCGCACATGGCAAACCTACTATCGGCTAGCCTTATCCCATGGAGGTACCTGATGCGCCAAGCAGAGTTAACAAGAATATTTCTGGCCAAGCTGGCCGGTACCCCGGTATTTGATCCAAACGCAGATCGCGTTGGAAAGATTCGAGATGCTGTTGCATCCATTCGTCAAGATAATTTAGCTCCCCGCATTCTTGGTTTTATTGTCGAGGTTCCGCAACGACGCAAAATTTTCATTCCTATAACTAGGGTTACCTCAATTGAGGATGGCGGCGTATTCATAACTGGCTCTCTAAATATTCGTCGCTATCAAAGACGGCATAGTGAGCTGTTATTGCTGGAGACTCTTCTTGATCACAGCACCAGATTGCTCGAAACTGGCGAGCTTGTAACTATTGAAGACATCGGAATTGAGAGAAATAGCAGCAGCGACTGGTATGCCAGCTATATTCATATTCTTAAAAAAGCCGGTGCTTTCCGACGGGGAATCGGTGCCACAGTCAAATGGTCAGAAATTGAAATTGAATCTGCCAAGCACACCATAAACATCTCAGTTGTTGAAGAGGACATCAATCTGCTGCCAGCCCAAGAGGTCGCAGCTGCGTTGCATGAACTTGATGTTGAAAAGCAAACTGAAATTGCCCGCACTATGAATGATGAAAAATTAGCTGATGTGCTGGAAGAAATGGATGATGCAGATCGCGTCGCGCTCGTCTCTCAACTCGAAGGTGAATTAGTTGCTGATGTTCTTAGCGAAATGGCGCCAGATGATGCAGCGGATGTGCTTCGTGAAGTTGGAACTGAAAAAGCAGAATCCCTCCTTAACCTTATGGAAGAGCATGAAGCTCAAGATGTTCGAAGATTGATGGAGTATGAAGATTTTTCCGCCGGCGGAATGATGACAACCGATCCAGTAATTCTGAGTACCGATTCAACTGTGGCTGATGCACTAGCGGCGGTTCGAAAGAAAGATTTGGCTCCGGCCTCTGCAGCTCAAGTTTTTGTCTGTCGCGCACCACTTGAAACCCCTACTGGAAGGCTTGTTGGAGTAGTTCACATGCAGCGTTTGCTACGAGAACCACCTGCGTTGAGTCTTGGAATTGTGGCGGAGCGGGAAACAAATGCCATCAGCCCAGATACTTCGTTAAATGATGTTGTTAAACACTTGGCAAATTACAACTTAATTGCTGCTCCTGTTGTTGATGAAAATGAAAGATTACTTGGCGCGGTAACTGTTGATGATGTTCTCGATCACTTATTGCCGGCTAACTGGCGTAGCTCTGAAAGAGAGGGGTAGATATGGCACGGGTATCAAGATTAGAAACACCTCGCGAGTCCAGACGCGCCTTAAGGCCAAGCTACGACCCCGAAGCATTTGGTCAGCTATCGGAGAAATTTGCCCGTTTTATTGGAACCGCAAAGTTTCTGGTCTACATGACCGTTTTTGTCGCAGTTTGGATTCTTTGGAACGCATTTGGTCCGACACACCTACGTTTTGATGAATATCCATTTATCTTTTTAACACTTCTACTTTCATTGCAAGCATCTTATGCAGCGCCATTAATTCTTCTGGCACAAAATAGACAGGCCGATAGAGACCGAGTCACTTCTCAAGAAGATAGAGCTCGCGATGAAAGAAACTTGGCGGTTACTGAGTTTATGGTCCGCGAGATTGCAGCTATGCGAAAAGAATTGGTTGCTGAAATCAAAGAATTGATTGATCAGAAATCAAGTACTGACGCCAAGCCTGACACCAAGTAAGGATTTCTTACGTGGTGCTAGCGCATCAACTACTTTAAAGAATTGTTGGGCGGCAGCCGAATCTGGATTTTGCCAAACTATGGGCTGGCCATTGTCGCCGCCAGCGCGTAGCTCAATTTCAAATGGAACTTCACCAACTAGCGGAACCTCAGCTCCAATTAAGGTGCTTAAACGTTTTGCGGTCTCAGCTCCCCCGCCCTCACCAAATAACGCCACTCGAGTACCGGTTGTTGGATCGTTAAAAGCAGACATGTTTTCAATAACGCCGATGATGTGTTGTTTTAATTGGTGAGCAATTCGCCCAGCCCGCTCTGCAACCTCTGCTGCTGCTAGCTGTGGTGTTGTGACGACGATGATTTCAGATGCGGGAATTAATTGACCCAGAGAAATCGCAATATCTCCAGTTCCTGGAGGTAAATCAAGTAAGAGGAAATCTAAGTCACCCCAGTAAGCATCGCTCAATAATTGCTCGAGAACTCGATGAAGCAATGGTCCTCGATACGCAACTGGATCGGCACGATCAGGTTTAAACATTTCAATTGAAACTACTTTGATTCCGTTAATCTCAACTGGAATAAAGGTTTGATCGATAGCTGTGGGTCTTTGACCTTCAATTCCTAACAAACGTGGGATTGAGTGTCCGTACACATCCGCATCCAAAACCCCTACTTTGAAACCACGACTTGCTAACGCCGCTGCTAAATTCACAGTTACCGAAGATTTTCCAACACCACCTTTTCCAGAGGAGATTCCCCAAACTCGCGTTAGGGAATCAGGTTGTGCAAAAGGAATAAACTTTTCTTTTCCACCACGAAGCAATTTCTTTACATTGTCTCGTTGCTGCTCATTCATTACGCCAAACTCAAGAGAGACTTGATTTACACCTGGAACTTTTGAAACCGCTTCAGTTACATCTTTTTGCAATCTATCTCGCATTGGACAACCAGAGATAGTAAGCAAAATCTTTAGATCGGCAACACCGTTGGAAAACTCGACCCGCTCAACCATCCCGAGATCAGGCAGTGGTCTGTGAAGCTCTGGATCAGAAACGGTAGCTAGCGCGGCATTTATTAATGCAATTACGTCGGAACTCACAATAAATCCGGATCAATCTTGGCGACATCTTTGATGTCTTTAGTTTGGCGCTTTATCTCACTCGCCACAGGTTTAACTTCGCCCTTTATGTCATCCATTGCGGTGCCAATAACTTTTTTCGCCAAATTCTTTGGGGTTAAATCTGTTACATCCAAATCTTCAAATCCAGGTCCCAAATTTTCTTTCAACTCGCGTGAAGCATAAGAGGTGAAATTGCGGACCTTATGTAGAAAGCGAGCAAATTCTCGAGCGGCATTAGGTAGCTTGTCAGGGCCGACCAGGAATAAACCAAGGACAACTAGCCCCAGAAACTCTCCCATGCCGATTCCAAACATTTGCCTATCCTAATCAATTAACTTTTGTAGCGACTAAAACCCCGTCGCCTACCGGCAAAAGCATTGGTAGCCAATGATCTGATGATTCTTTAATCATCTTGATTACCTCTTTGTAAGCAATAGTTTCCGGATCGCGCTGTGTTGGATCTGCTACTTTTCCAGCTAAAAGGGCCCGGTCAATTACCAGGATGCCACCTGGGCGCAGAGATCTGTATGCATTCTCTACATTTTCGAGTAAATCTGTGTTGCTGCGCAAAACAAAAATGTCATACAGGCTATCGGCAAGCTTGCCCACTACCTCTCGACTATTGCCCGTAATCAGTCGGTAACGTGAAGCACTGATCCCTGCTTCATCAAAGGCTTGTTTTGCCAACTTTGCATTCTCAACTTCATCATCAATTGAAGTTAGAAGACCTTTCTGAGACAGAGTCTGAAAAATCCAAAGTCCACTTACGCCTGCCCCAGTTCCAACTTCCACGATTGAGTTTGCACCAATCAAGTGGGTTAAGTAGCGCAAAAGTGATCCAACTGCTGAAGTTGTGTCATAGGCGCCGATCTCAACACCTCGTGACCTGGCGCGCTGAATTACCTCAGTTTCAGGAACAAAAGAGTTGGAGAAAGGACGCATGTCTCCACGATTTGCCAAAGTTCTATCAGCAAATCCTTTATCTCCGATCTCTGGAATCACAGTTTGGAAATCCATTCGATCAGCAATCGAACCCCGTAACCAGTTCCACCCTTAACATTTTCGCCGGCATCAATTTCAGAACGAGCTGGACCGGCAATGTCGAGATGTGCCCATTTGCGCTTACCCACAAACTTTTCTAAAAACAATGCTGCAGTAACAGATCCCGCTTGGAATTTGTATTTATCGGCGGTGTGATTGAAATCCGCAACATCGCTATCTAAGGCAATCGAATAATCATCAACTAAAGGCATATGCCAAATACGATCACCTGTTAAATCACTCAAATCCGATAATTGATTAGCCAGTTTCTTATCTCTTGTGTACATGGCGCCATAAAATCTGCTTAGTCCCAAAGTTGCGGCGCCGGTTAAGGTTGCGACATCGATTAAATAATCTGGATCTAGATTCTTATCGGCATATGCCAAGCCGTCTGCTAGAACTAATCGCCCCTCTGCATCTGTATTAATAACCTCGACCGTGGTTCCGCCGTAATGTGTAATGACATCTGAGGGTCGCTGCGAAGTTCCGGACAAAGCATTTTCCGCCAGCATTAATAATGCGGTCACTCTGACTGGAAGCTTGAGCTCAGCCGCAGCAACAGCAACCATCAAAACCGCCGCCGCGCCAGACATATCACTCTTCATAGCGGTCATCGTGTCGTATGGACGTTTTAGCGAAACTCCTCCAGTATCAAAGGTGATTCCTTTACCCACTAAAACCACATGTGGAATCTTTTTTGTGGTTTTTGGGCGATAAGAAACCTCTACAAAACGTGGCGGATTTTTCTGACTGGAGTTACCGACAGCACGAAGACCGCCAAATTCAGCGAGCTCTTTCCCAGATTTTACTTTGATGCTTACTGAAGTTGTCTTTGCCAACTTCTTTGCTTGCTCCGCCATCCAAGCTGGGGATTTGATGTTTGAAGGTGTGTGGATCAAATCTCTTGCCTGCCAAGTTGCTTTAAGCAAAACAGCTGCGTAGTCAGCAGTTTCAGAAAAATCGCCAAGCAAATGAAACTCAGGTGTGTCCGGCTGCGCAGCGGTCTTCTGACTCCAAGAGTAAGTTGCCAGCGCTGAAGCAATAAAGTGAATCTGGGCTGATTGCGCGTTCTTAGCAATTAACGATAAAACTTTTGCTTTTGAAGCTTTTACTTTTCTGCCGACCGCAGCTCCGGCTTTTCTTACATCACTTTGAGTTTTGGCTCCGACACCGACCAGCAAAACTCTCATCACTTCATTATTTGATTTTTCATTCAGAACTGGAATATCAATTACTTCTCCAGCTTTGCCAATGATGCCGTTACCAAATTTCTTTATCTCTGCATCAAAATCTAAATTGTAAATCGCAGCGATTTGCTTAATCTCTTTTTTACTGAGATCAATCTCTAATTTGCCCTCTTGAGAAACGAGAGGCAATGCAATGTGGGTGAATTTTCTTAAAAGCTTTTCCGAGATTTCACTCGGACTTTCTACCGATCCGAGTTTTGGGATCGGACGGTTCACTTCTTTAGTAGTGCGATAGATGCGTTAAGAACATCTGCCAAATTGCGAGCTTCCTCTTGATTGAGCTCAACAACCAGGCGGCCGCCACCTTCTAGCGGTATTCGCATTACAAGACTGCGGGCCTCTTTGGTAACTTCCATTGGTCCATCGCCAGTGCGGGGTTTCATGGCTGCCATGGGGTGCCCTTTCTATAGAAAATCCTTTTCGAAAATACCGAGCGCGAATTATCTCTTATGGGCCTACCCGAGGGGAAATTGAGAATGGAGGTTTAGGGCGGCGCGCAGCCGTGCTCGACCAGAGGCCAAAACAGCATTTACTGCACGCTCGGGAACCCCGAGCGTCCCAGAAATCTCCGCCACCGTGAGCTGACGCAAAAAATGCAGGGTAAGAATCACCCGCTCCTCCTCCGGGAGCGTGGCAATCAACTCACTCAGCGTTTGTCCCACGACATAAAGGTTACTGGCTGCCTTCGTATCAGGCGTTGAACGAGCCTTTGAAGGTGCGGGCGAACTTGCGAAGTGAGTAAGTGACCGCGAGCAAAATTCCCGGCTTAATTAACGCAAGCATGACCTTTGGTGCCTCGATCTCTTCATACCAATCAAAGCGAACTTTACTTTCTTCAATCGCGGTCAATCGAAATTCTCCGATGCCCTTAATAATTTTTCCGTAATGATAAACGGCGCAAAATTTTGGCGGTTCCCAAGCTGTAACTCTCATCTTGTCTAGTACGCCGATTTTTCCAATTCCGGTAAATGCCGAAATTTCAGTTCCGATTCCAGATGCGCCGCCGTCGTCAATGCTGGACCATACTTTTGTCAGAGCCATCCATTCGCCTTGCGACTTCCAATCAACTAGCTTTTGCCAAACTTCATTTACTTCGGCATCAATCGTTACGCTAACTCTAAACTCCTTTAACATCTTTGCTCGCCCCTACAATTGTTTTGTAACGTGATTGAGTGCAGCTTCGATCTCTGTGCACCAATTCACCAATTCATGTTGACCTGGTTTCATGAAATTCTTAGCGGTTAGGTCATCAAGTGCAACACGTAACGTTTTATAGACATTATCTGGATCAAGGACCGCAATCGGCTTATTGTGAAAACCTAAATACCGGCCAACCCATATCTCGAAAAACTCCTCCAGCGTTCCAATACCGCCTGGCAGTGCGATAAAGCCATCGGCAAGTTTTTCAATCAAACCTTTTCGCTCCCGCATGTCAGCAACAACATGAAGCTCCGTGGAATCATGGTCGATGAACTCAACATTCATCAAACGTTCGGGAATTACTCCAATGGTCTTGCCGCCAAACTCACGTGCACCTTTTGCGACCTCTCCCATAACTGAAATTGCTCCGCCACCCCAAACTAACTCATGACCTTGCTGTGCGATTGCCGCTCCAAGTTGAAACCCAAGGGTTAAATTCTCTGGCGATACCGCGGTCGAAGATGCGCAGTAAACGGAAATTCTCATGGGCGCACTCTATGGGCATCTAGCAGCACCAACGAGTTCAGAAATTATGTTGGTAGCGTTCGCTCATGACTGATGCTCAGACCAACAGCAGAACCGCCTTTGGATTTGGAGTCGCGACTATCGCTGATTCTGGCTTGGTTCTTGATACCTATTTCCACGCTCTCGGTTTAGGCAAATTAGATAAGTCAGCAGCTCCCGAGCTGAATGGACTGGTTGGCGCTGATGACACTCGAAAAATTAAGCGTGAGATTGTCGAAATTGAAATTGATCTGGATGTTCCGCCAGCAAATGTCTCAGATGCTTACCTTCGGCTACATCTTCTTTCACATCGACTAGTAAAACCACACGGTTTATCACTCGATGGGATTTTTGGGATTCTTAATAACGTGGTTTGGACATCTTTCGGTCCTTGTGCAGTTGTCGGGTTTTCTGAGGTTCGTTTGCAATTACAAAAGAAGCATGGCTTCGTAGCCGTCTACGGAGTGGATAAATTCCCACGCATGGTTGATTACGTAATTCCAGATGGAGTCCGCATTGCCGATGCTGATCGTGTTCGCCTCGGCGCTCATCTTGCAAGTGGTACAACTGTGATGCATGAAGGATTTGTTAATTTCAATGCCGGAACACTTGGCGCATCGATGGTTGAGGGGCGAATATCTGCTGGAGTAATTGTCGGAGATGGATCGGATATTGGCGGCGGTGCATCAATTATGGGCACTTTAAGTGGTGGTGGTAAAGAGGTTATTTCTATTGGCTCCAAAACCTTATTGGGAGCAAACTCTGGACTTGGTATTTCATTAGGTGATGACTGCGTCGTAGAAGCCGGTGTTTATATAACCGCTGGTTCAAAGATTAAGTTGCCTGATGGCACGACTGTAAAAGCACGTGAACTTTCCGGTGCAAATGGAATGTTATTTAGGAGAAATTCCCAAACCGGATCACTTGAAGCCCTACCTAAATCAGGTTCGTGGGGCGGGTTGAATTCAATTCTTCACTCAAATTAACTAAGACTCACTTAAGGCAAAGCGGAGCTCTTTCCACTAGCATCTCCATACAGTCCGTAGCTTTAAACTGAACTCTGATAATTGGTTTTGTATTGTGAATCCATGTTGAAGGTAGTTTTACTCGAGAGCGAAAGACCTCGCCGGTTAGCGTCACGCTAGAGCCATTTAAAGAAAGTGCAGTGATCGACGAAATGCTGCCGGTAGGTGTGCGCGAATTAATCGTGTAAGTAACCACGTTTGGAAGTCCAAAAGCTTGCGCCATGGTTTGCTGGGATACAAACCTTGACCATAAGGCGTATCGGCGATTTATTTGCGGGTCCAAACTCCACGGATCAGGAACCCCTTGTAGGTATGCGATTGCGTTACCCCAGACATCCTTAACATTTTGGGTTACACCGCCACTGGAAGAAAAATAAAAGGCGCTTATTGGCCTCTTATTCAAAGTTATGGTCAAGGCATTGTCAGCGTCAACAAATGTTCGGCTTACCGCCTCTTTCCACTTAATGCCATAAATAGGTTCTATTTCTTTTGCGTAACCCACAAAGTTTTGATCAACGGTTGTGCTATAAATATTGCAGTCGCACTCCGGTCTTAATCGTGACAATTTGCCTAATGCATAGGTGCGCGCTGCAATTGCTTGTGCCTCTAAAGCCGCTGCTGGCCAAGAGGATGGAACCTCTCCCAATCCCCAGAGATATTCATCATGCAAACGCAAAGTGTTTGTCACGGCTAAATATGAAGTTAGTAAATTTTGTACGCTTTTGAAAACAATTTGGCCGTATTTATATTGATTTGTTGTAGTGCCATTCGTTATTGCAATCGTAGTGGTGCTAGTTTCCCACCTAATAGTCCAAGCTTTATCGGGATTTATTGCAGCATACTTTGCCGTTGGCGAGGACATAACTGGAACAACGTTGCCAGCAAAGTTTGTGAACAAAGCGGTTGTATCACCAGAGTAAACGCCAAATGGTTCAGGGCTTTCAGTTGGAGGTATGTCTCCGCGATAAACTCTTATCTCCCCTTTACCGCCCACCATGTTTAGCGAAATAGAGTTTGCGAGATTAGCAATGTTGACCCTTATCAATTGATTATCTGGATACGGAGTTACCGCGGTACCGGGATAGTAGTAATTGAGAATTTCTACTGCGGTCTTACCTTCAAGAGCTTGTCCACGTGCACCAATCTGACTCATTCCGACTCCGTGCCCGTATCCAGATCCAAAGAATCTGAATTCGGTAGGGATTTGAATCATCGCCCGGGCAGGGGTAAATGAAGATAGAAGTACAGTGATTAACACTGTAAAAGAAGTGAGGAAGTGCCATCTTTTACCCATATTTCTTAGGGTACCGCAGCAACTTTAATTTAATGCTTAATTAGATTGCGAGGTGAGGAAATGAAACCAAATCCCCAGCAAAAATGCATAGTTATCAAAACTATCGGCAATCTAACGCGCTCCCCCCAGCTCTTACCAATAACTAAAGCGGCCAAGGAAATCGCTGTTAGGTAGCCCACGGTTGGCATCAAGAGCCAAGGGGAAGCAAATAGTCCGAAAATTATCGAAATGAGATTAACTATTAAATTAACTGGTGGCGCAAGATATCGAAAATTGATTGTGCCTTTGTGAGTTCTACTAACCATGCGGCGCCATCGCCCATATTCAAAATATTGTTTTGCCAACTTACGAATTGAATTGCGTGGTCGATAAGTAACTTTCAAATCTGGGTTAAACCAAATTAATCCACCATTTGCACGCAAACGAAAATTCATCTCCCAATCTTGTGCTCTGATGAAATTTTCATCATAGCCACCGACTGCATTTAGCGCTGAGCGCTGAAAAACTCCCAAATAGACAGTGTCTGTTTCACCGGCTTTACCACCGGTATGAAACTTTGCTCCACCTACCCCAATTGGAGATCTCATCGCCGTAGCAACAGCTTTTTCGAAAACTGTAATGCCCTCTGCGGCCATCACTCCGCCAACATTGACCGCGCCGGTTTCATTTAAAGTTTTGACCGCTTTTTCAATGTAATCACGCTCAATCTCAGAGTGACCATCAATGCGAACCACAATTTCATGCTTTGAGTTTTTAAGTGCCACATTTAAGCCAGCTGGGGTTTTGCCACTTGGATTCTCAATTACTTTAACCCGCGAATCGCTCTTTGCAATCTCTTGTGCAATTTTCCAAGTCTCATCACTTGATGGCCCAACTGCGACCACCACTTCTAACTCTCCGGAGTAATGCGAGTTCAGAGCAGCTGAAATCGCCTCCCGTAAATGAGCCTCTTCGTTCAAAACTGTGAGGATGATAGAAACTGGCGGCGAATCCGCTGGGTGGGATTTATCACCGCGCTTAAATTGAGTGGCCATAGCGTTCAAACGCTATCGTCCAATTACTCTTAGGCTCGTGAAATCACCACGGGCAATTCGTTTCTTCACAATACTCTCCATATCTATTGTGGCGATTTCAGCTATCTCCTGGGCCGGCCTGGGGCGGATCACTGCAGCGATACCCAAAATCGACGCATTCGCCGGATTGAATGATCGGCCAAAAAAAGAATCTTCAGCGGTCAATTATCTAGTTGTTGGCTCAGATACTCGCGAAGGTTTAAGTCGAGCAGAAATTAAAAGATTGAAAGTTGGTGGAACTGACGTTGCCGCAGGCAAACGTTCAGACACCATGCTGCTGGTGCATATCTCTAAGAAACGGGATAAAGCGGCAATCATCTCCGTGCCAAGAGATACATACGCTCGTATTCCAGAACATGAAAACTCTCAAGGAAAATTAATTCCCGCTACCTATTCAAAAATTAACTCTGCCTACAACTGGGGTGGCGCACCACTTTTAATTCAAACTTTTGAAGCGATGTCAGGTTTGCGAATTGATCATTATGTAGAAATCAACTTTGTTGGCTTCGTAAGAATGGTGGACGCACTTGGCGGTGTCGAAATTTGCACCAAGCGAGATATCGATGATCCTAAGAGTCATTTAGTTCTTCCAGCCGGACGACATATATTGGATGGCGTTGATTCCTTGAAATATGTCCGAACCCGTCAATTTGATGGACTTGGTGATCTAGGAAGAATGAAAAGGCAACAAGAGTTTGCCGGTGCAATGTTGAGAAAAGCAACTAGCGCTGGCGTTTTGCTAAACCCAGTGAAGATGGTTGATTTTGTGGGTTCAGCTCTAGACACTGTGGTTACCGATGAAGGTCTCAACCAAGGAGATTTGCTAACTCTTGGAAAACAGTTGCGTAATCTTTCCGCTTCAAATGTAAGAACCCTTACTATCCCTCTGAAGTATTACAACTACAGTAAAAATGGCGTTAGCGCCGCAGTCCTTTGGGACCCGGTCTTAGCCCCTGAACTATTTGAACGCATCAAAAATGACGAAGCTTTATTGGACAAAGTTAAAGCTGACCCATCTGCCTCACCGTCAATCGTTGATAAATTCAAGACCGGAAGCGCAGCAGATAACCCTTGTAAGAGCTAGGCTTTTCGCATCATGCTCAAACTTTCGGTAATAGGCACCGGTTATCTCGGCGCTACACATGCGGCTGCCATGTCTTCGCTGGGATTTGAAGTTATTGGCGTTGATACCGACGAAAGTAAAATCGCCCAGTTAAATTTGGGAAAAGTTCCTTTTTTTGAACCGGACCTGGAAGAGCTTTTAACTCAAGAGCTAGCTTCCGGCCGATTGAAATTTACAACTGATATATCAAAAGCTGCAGATTGCGATGTTCATTTTATCTGCGTTGGCACTCCGCAACTTAAAGATAGCTTGGCCGCAGACTTAAGTTATGTGAATGCTTCATTTCATGCCGTAGCTAAAATTGCAAAAGCTGGTTCAGTTATTGTCGGAAAATCGACGGTACCAGTTGGAACCGCCGAAAGATTAAGCAAAGAATTGCAAACCGTTAATAACCAAGTAGAGCTTGCTTGGAATCCAGAGTTTTTACGGGAAGGATTTGCCGTAGCAGATACTTTGCGACCAAATCGTCTAGTAGTTGGCGTCACATCTGATCGTGCTGAAGATGTTTTGCGTCAAGCTTATAAACCATTACTCGATAACAATGTGCCATGGATTAGAGCGGACCTGCCTACCGCTGAATTGGTAAAAGTTGCGGCTAATTCGTTTTTGGCAACCAAAATCTCTTTCATTAATGCGATGGCAGAAATTTGCGAGGCTGCGGGTGGCGATGTAACCGTTCTTGCACAAGCAATTGGATATGACCCTCGAATTGGGTCACGATTCTTGCAGGCTGGTATTGGATTTGGTGGCGGATGTCTTCCTAAAGATATTCGGGCCTTCATGGCTCGCTCTGAGGAATTAGGCGCCAAGCAATCCGTGGAATTTTTGCGAGAGATTGACTCAATTAACTTACGAGCTCGCCAGCGCATGATCGATCTAGTCCGCGCAGATATCGGTAATGATCTAAAAGGCAAGAAAATCGCGGTATTAGGCGCTGCTTTCAAGCCCGATAGTGATGATGTACGAGACTCCCCTGCTTTAGATATTGCAGCACAGATTCACGCATCTGGTGCTCAAGTAATGGTTCATGATCCCAAGGCAATCATTCCTGCTAAAGCCAGACATCCTGAATTGACATACTCCGAGTCCATCGAGGATGTAGTCGATGCTGCAGATGTTATTTTGCATTTGACTGAGTGGAAAATTTATCGCGAGCTGGATCCTCAATTATTAAAGGGTCTAGTAAAACAACCAGTAATCATTGATGGTCGAAATTCACTCAACAGAGAACTTTGGCTCAAGGCTGGCTGGAAGTTCAGAGCGCTAGGTAGAAGTAGTGCCTCCTAAGATTGTTTTAGCATCATCCTCACCATCAAGACTTCGCTTATTAAATAATGCTGGAATCAAACCTGAAGTTGTTGTTAGCGGCGTTGATGAAGAAGATTCTGCGTACTCCAAATTAACTCCAAGTGAATTGGTTATCGCACTAGCCATAGTAAAGGCGCACACAGTTCGAAAAACTATAAATTACCCCGCGCTGATAATTGGCTGTGATTCCACCTTTGAATTTGAAGGCGAATCTTTAGGTAAACCACTCACGGCAGAAAATGCAATTGCGCGCGCGAAATTATTGCGGGGCAAGTCGGGGCTGTTGCACACTGGACATTGCATAATCGATACTGAAAAAGGAATCGAGTTCAGCGATATAGCCACTACCCGAGTTTTCTTTGCCGAAATGACAGATGAGGAAATCGTGAGCTATGTAGCAACGGGCGAACCTTTGAACGTGGCAGGCGGATTTACTTTGGATGGATTGAGTTCGCCTTTTATTGCGAAAATTGAGGGTGAAACCTCAAATGTAATCGGCCTATCGCTACCCCTTTTGAGAAACACTGTTAACAAATTGGGTTATCGGTGGTTTGATTTACTGTCATGACTCTCTACGCAGCATATGGCTCGAATTTAGACCCTCGGCAAATGCTGCTGCGTGCTCCCCATTCGCCACATCGAGGCACGGGCTGGCTTCGCGGCTGGAGATTAACTTTTGGCGGTGAAGAGATTGGCTGGGAAGGTGCAGTGGCAACTCTTGCAGAGGATCCATTACACAGTGTTTTCGTTTCAATTTACGACCTAACGACAACAGATGAAAGTGCACTTGATGAATGGGAAGGCGTCACTACCGACCTATATCGAAAGATTCGCGTTCGAGTAGAGACTTTAGATGGTTCTTCACTTTGTTATGTTTACGTTCTAAATTCATTCGAGGGTGGTCTACCATCTCAGAGATACTTAGAAATCATGGTGGCTGCAGCAAGAGAGGCCGGCGCACCAGATGATTATTTATCCGATTTAATGAACCGACCAACTCGGTAGTAGGTTTTGAGCATGGGAAATACTCTTGATTCAACGTTGGTCGAAGAAGTAAAAAATTGGATTGCAGAAGATCCTGACCCAAAGACCCGTTCAGCATTACAAGAGTTATTAGATAGTGGAAACGAAACGGAACTCAAGTCCTGCTTCGCTGGATTTCTAGAGTTTGGAACAGCTGGCCTTCGTGGCCCACTCGGCCCTGGTCCATCGAGAATGAATCGAGCTGTAGTAACAAAGACAGCTGCCGGCATCGCGAGTTACATGAAAAAACATGGAATGAGTTCGGTAGTAATTGGGCGCGATGCCAGATACGGATCTGAGGATTTCACCCGCGATACCGCCCAGATAATGATGGGTGCTGGATTTAAAGTTTATGTTTTGCCAAGACCGCTTCCTACTCCGGTGCTTGCTTACACGACACGATCCTTGAAATGCGATGTCGGGATTATGGTGACCGCTAGTCACAATCCACCACAAGACAATGGATACAAAGTTTATCTGGGCGGAACAGTTGATGGCGTTTTCTATGACGGCTCGCAAATTATCTCCCCCGCAGATAAGCAAATTTCAGCTGAAATTGCCCAAGTTCCGCCACTGCCACAACTGCCTAGAGCTGATGGCTGGGAGGTGTTGGATGAATCTTTTGTGGATGCTTATGTCAATGCCACATCTGCACTAGTTAAAAAGACGGGAAAGTTAAAAATTGTTTATACCGCAATGCATGGTGTTGGAACTGAAACACTTACTAAAGTTTTTACTAAAGCAGGTTTCCCAGCTCCAATCTTGGTAAAAGCTCAAGCCGAACCAGATCCAGATTTCTCAACGGTTGCTTTTCCAAACCCAGAAGAACCTGGCGCGATTGATTTAGCGTTAGAAACTGCACGGCAAAACGATGCAGATCTTGTAATTGCTAATGACCCAGACGCAGATCGATGTGCGGTTGCAATAAAAGATGGAGCAAAGGGATGGAGGATGCTCCGCGGCGATGAGGTAGGTGCCTTACTCGGCGAATACATCGCTCGCAACAACCCTCCTAGCAACTCAATAATGGCAAACTCGATTGTTTCCTCTTCCATTTTAGGCAAGATTGCTAAACATTATGGAATCAATTTCCAAGAAACCTTGACCGGATTTAAATGGTTGGCGAAATTACCAAATCTATGTTTTGCATATGAAGAAGCGTTGGGTTATGCGGTAGATGCAAAATCTGTAAACGACAAAGATGGAATTAGCGCTGCATTATTGATGGCGCAATTAGCTACTGAATTAGCTAATGAAGGCAAAACAATCTTGGACATGCTGGATGAAATTTGGGCGCGCCATGGTTATCACGCTACTCGACAGATTTCAGTGCGCACCTCTAGCATCGAACATATCGATGGCATCCTAGGCAAATTTAGAAACCACACCCCGAGTGAGGTAGCAGGATTTAAACTGGTTCAATTTGATGATTTAGAGGCCCCAAAAGATCACCTTCCACCTACAAATGGTGTGCGCATGTTTCTTGAGGGCGGAACTCGAATCATCATTAGGCCAAGCGGTACTGAGCCGAAAATCAAGTGTTACATAGAGGTTGTAACCCATGGAGTTGTGGCAGAGGCCAAATCACAAGCCGAACTGAACATGAACGCAATCGAAGAAACGCTTCGCAAAATGCTCACCACACCCTAAACTTCCAGAATGGGCGAAAACATGAATGAAATAAATTGGGAAAAATTACAGGCTAGCGCCGTAGAGGCAATGAAAAAGGCTTATGCTCCTTACTCAAACTTTCCGGTTGGAGTTGCTGCTCAAACTGAAGATGGACGAATTGTCACCGGATGCAACGTTGAAAATGCCAGCTACGGATTAGGTTTATGTGCTGAATGCGGTTTGGTCTCAAATTTAGTTTTAGGTGGTAGATCAATTCTTCGAGCTATCTACTGTGTTGATGCACATGGTCAGGCGCTGTCTCCTTGCGGACGTTGCCGACAACTTCTATGGGAGCACAGCACGCCAAACACACAGTTCATGACCCCTGAAGGTCCAGCTCCGCTTTCAACTTTGTTGCCTTGGGCGTTTGGCCCAGAAAATCTCTAATTGAATCCGCTGGCGTGCTGATTCAAGATATTCAGGATCTACCTAAGGTCTTGTTGCATGATCATGTTGACGGTGGATTACGTCCGCAGACAATCATTGAACTGGCTAGAGAGATTAATCTTGATTTACCCTCTCTAGATCCCGATGAATTACAGGAACTCATCTTTGCTAGCTGCAATGAAGGCTCACTCGAGAGATACTTAAAAAACTTTGATTACACGATTGCTGTTATGCAAAGTTACGAAAACTTGGTCCGAGTTTCGCGGGAGTGTGTCCTTGATTTGGCTTCGGACGGTGTTGTTTACGCCGAGGTTCGCGGTGCTCCCGAATTGTTTACCCAAGGTGGTTTAACGATCTCCGATGTAATTGCAGCTACCCTCGAAGGGATTGCCGAAGGTGTTCAGGAAGCTAAATCTCGCGGAAAAAGCATTGAAACCTACTTCATAGCCTGCGCGATGCGTCACGCGAGTCGAAGCCTGGAGGTAGCTGAAGTGGTTCTTAATTACCGAAATAAGGGCGTTGTTGGTTTTGATATCGCCGGCGCTGAGGCGGGATTTCCAGCAAGTAATCACCGCGCGGCCTTTGATTTGTTGCATCGCAATAACTTTCCCTACACCATCCACGCAGGTGAAGCAGCACCTTTCAGCTCTATGCAGGATGCGATTACAAATTGCAAAGCTAATCGAATCGGGCACGGCGTTAGATTGATCGATGAGATTGATTTCTCCACCGAATATCCCAAGCTGTCTGACGCCGCGAAATATATTAGAGATCATCAGATCCATTTAGAAATGGCACCTACCTCCAATCTACAGACCGGAGCGGCGCAAAGTTATAAAGAGCATCCAGCTGCAGCTCTTCATGCGCTTGGATTCAATGTTGCGCTAAATACCGACAATCGCTTGATGAGCAATACCTCGCTATCTCGAGAGTATGAATTGATGAGCCAATCCCATGATTGGAATCTAGAGACAATAACGGTGATGAACCAGAGAGCTCGAGCTGCCGCTTTCCATCAAGGGTAGGATTATCGCCATGATTGACTTTCGCAACTCTGAGGTAATTGAGAATCCATATCCGCACTTAGCGGAGTTGCGTAAGTTTGATAAACCAATTTGGCATCCAGAGTTAAATGTATTCCTTGCTGCAACGCATCGTGATGCAAATGAAGTATTACGAAATAAGGGTCTAGGACGGATTTATCAAGACCGAGTTCCCGAATCTGAATGGCAGGTTTTTAATTGGCTTCACTCCGATTCAATTTTGGATAGCGAGCCGCCAAAACACACTCGTCTGCGTGGGCTAGTTCTAAAGGCCTTCAACCGCAACCGAATTGAGTCGCTCCGGCCGGAAATTGCCCGAATAACCGATTCACTTCTTGATGAAATCTCCAATAAAGGCGGGGTTTTTGATCTGATTTCAGATTATGCCGAGCCACTTCCAGTCAAAGTAATCGCGCTCCTACTTGGTTTTCCGCCGGAGGATGAACATTTATTGCGGCCCTGGTCGCAAGCAATTGTAAAGATGTATGAAGTGAATCCACCTTTAGAACATCAACGTGAGGCTCAAAAAGCAGCCCAAGAGTTCGCAGATTATGTCCACACCCTTATGGAAAAACGTAAGCAAGTTCCGCAGAATGATCTAATTACTGAGTTAACTCAGGTTCATGAAGCTGGAGATCGATTATCAACTCATGAATTGATTGCAACATGTGTCTTGCTTTTAAATGCTGGACATGAGGCAAGTGTTAATGGATTTGGAAATGGCATGGTTTCGCTCCTACAAAATGAAGCCCAAAGGGATCTGCTTTTTGCTAATCCGGACCAACACTCCGAAACCGCTGTTGAAGAGTTTTTAAGATATGACTCTCCGCTGCAATATTTTGAAAGAACCGCCACTAGCGATATTGAAATCTCAGGAGTAGCGATTAAGCAAGGTCAAAAGATTGTAAGTTTGCTGGGTTCTGCTAATCGAGATGAAGCGGTTTTTGCTAATTCAAATGAATTTGATGTGACCAGACACCCCAATCCACATATTGGTTTCGGGGCCGGAATTCACTTCTGTATTGGTGCGCCTTTGGCACGCCTGGAGATGTCAGTCTCTTTACCAGCACTTCTAAAGCGTTTCCCAAGTCTTTCACTCGCTCAAGATCCAATTAGAAGAGAAACCTTTTCCCTGCGCGGATATGAAAAAGTTTTAGTAAAAAGCTAAATGCCGATTGGGTGCCAGACTGTTTTGTGCTCCATGAAACTCAAAACGCGCTGCGGGTTCTCGACAGACTTGAATCTTTGAATACGTTTCAAATTATCAGCACCCTCACGCTTTAGAGCTTCATAGTTGGCAGCATCCAGACCTGAGCCATCAACACCGTCTATATCCATATGAGAGGCAACCCAAGGGGCCAATTCCGCTGATTTTCCAGTCAGAATATTGACTGTTCCTGCTGGAACATCGCTGGTGGCTATTACCTCCGCCAAAGTTATTGCCGACAATGGGTAATCTTCAGCGGCAATTGCAATTACAACATTTCCGCCAGCCAAAACTGGAGCGATTCCATGCACCACATCGGTTAATGACTTGTTTTCGGAGATGAAAACCGCAACTACTCCCAATGGTTCTGGGGTTGTGAAGTTGTAAAAAGAACCAGAGACGGGATTTGTCGAACCATAAATTGTTGAAATTTTGTCACACCAACCGGCGTACCAAACCCAAAGGTCGATTGCTTCATCAACCTGCTTTAGAGATTGCGCTTTTGTTAATCCCTCTTGCGCCATGATCTCTGCAGCAAATTGATCTCGTCGCCCCTCCATTACCTCGGCTACTCGATAAAGTATTTGGGAGCGGTTGAATGCAGATGCTGTGGCCCATTTTTCTGAAGCGTTGCGTGCTGCAACTACCGCATCACGTAAATCTTTCCGCGATGCCAGGGCGGGATTAGCAAGGAAATTTCCTTTAGCATCCAGTAACTCGTAACTGCGTCCTGATTCACTTCTTGGAAAAGCGCCACCGATGAATAACTTATAAGTTTTTCTCACATCTAATCTCATGAGAAATCTCCTTTTAGATATGCGGCCAAACCATGTCTTCCGCCCTCACGGCCCCATCCTGATTCCTTATATCCACCAAATGGGCTGGCTGGATCAAATTTATTAAAGGTATTGGCCCAAATAACTCCCGCTTTGAGCTGTTGCGCGCTCCACAAAATTCGAGAGCCTTTATCGGTCCAGATTCCCGCTGACAATCCATATGGAGTGTTGTTGGCTTTTTCAATAGCCTCACTTGGAGTTCTAAATGTGATTACTGAGAGCACTGGACCAAAAATTTCTTCTCGCGCGATTCGATGGGCTTGGGAAACTCCAGTGAAGAATGTTGGTGGGAACCAGAAACCTTTTTCTGGCAAGTTGCATTGTGGCGACCAGCGCTCTGCGCCCTCTGCATCGCCTGATTCCGCCATTTCGCGAATCTTCATCAATTGGGCCGCAGAGTTAATTGCGCCCAAATCAGTGTTCTTATCGAGCGGATCTCCCACTCGAATTAGCGACATCCGGCGCTTCAATTTCTCTAGAAGCTCATCTTTAATATTTTCTTGAACCAATAAACGAGATCCAGCACAACACACATGACCTTGATTGAAATAGATTCCATTAATGATTCCCTCAACGGTCTCATCAATCGGAGCATCTTCAAAAATAATGTTTGCGCCCTTACCGCCAAGCTCTAGAGTTAAAGCTTTCTTGGCTCCAGCAACGCTTTTAGCAATTATTTTTCCAACCTCGGTTGAGCCAGTAAATGCGATTTTGTTGATTCCTGGGTGATTGACGATAGCTGCGCCAGTTAAACCATCTCCAGTAAGGATATTGACCACGCCTTTTGGTAAATCTGCTTGCTGGCAAACCTCTGCAAAAAGTAATGCGGTCAATGGTGTTGTCTCTGCCGGCTTTAGAACTACTGTATTTCCAGTAGCAAGAGCTGGCGCTACCTTCCATGCGAGCATCAACATCGGGAAGTTCCAAGGAATTATCTGACCAACAACTCCGTGTGGTTTTGGATTATCTCCAAGACCTGCGTAATCAAGCTTGTCAGCCCATCCAGCGTGATAGAAGAAATGTGCCGCCGCTAATGGAATGTCGGTATCGCGAGTTTCGCGGATTGGCTTTCCATTGTCCATTGATTCAAGAACCGCAAACTCGCGCGCTCTTTCCTGCAAAATTCTGGCAATTCTAAAAAGATACTTGCCGCGCTGAGCGCCGCTCAACTTTGACCAAGTTTTTCGGTAAGCCTCAGTTGCAGCTTTGACTGCTCGATCTACATCTGCCGCACTTGCTTGAGTTACTCGAGAAAGAACCTTCTCATTTGCAGGGTTAATGGTTTCAAATTTCTTGCCACTCTTTGAGGCGACGAATTTGCCATCTATAAATAACTCATATTCTGGTTTGATATCAACAATTGCCGTTGATTCTGGCGCGGGGGCATATTCAAATTTCATCATTAATCCAATGTCACATAATTTCTACCGGAGTACTGGCCATTTTTCATTTTCATGCGTTGCATCAATAGGTCGTTCAATAATGCGCTAGCTCCAATGCGAAATAGATTTGGATCCAACCACTCTGGACCTGCTGTTTCATTGACTAGAACTAACTGCTTAATCGCATCCTTTGTGGTGCGAATTCCTCCAGCTGGCTTTACCCCGATTCTTTGTCCCGTCATCTGGAAGTAATCACGGACCGCTTCCAACATGACCAAAACAACTGGGGCGGTTGCCGCAGGAGAAACTTTTCCAGTACTGGTTTTAATGAAGTCAGCGCCTGCTGCCATTGCCAAAAAGGAAGCTCGGCGAACATTGTCGTAAGTGACAAGCTCCCCGGTCTCCAAAATGACCTTGAGATGGGCGCGATCACCACAAATTTCCTTAATGCAAACGATTTCAGTAAAAACCTTGCCCAGATTTCCAGATAAGAAAGCACCACGATCAATCACCATATCAATCTCAGTGGCCCCGTTAGCGATTGCATCTTCAGTGTCTTGTTTTTTTACATCCAGACTAGCTCTACCAGATGGGAATGCGGTTGAAACCGCAGCAACTGGAATTTCTTTTCCGCCATTGTTATCTAGATGCTCACGTGCAATCTTCACCATATCGTTGTAGACACAAACAGCGCCAACATGTGGGACTGAGTTATCAGTCGGATCTGGTCTTACAGCTTTGGTACAAAGCGCCTTAACTTTGCCTGGAGTGTCTGCACCTTCAAGAGTTGTTAAATCAATCATTGAGATTGCAGTATCTATTGCCCAAAGTTTGCTCGAAGTTTTAATACTTCTAGTTGCAAGCATGGCAGCTCGCGCCTCTGCACCTACTTGATCAACAGGTGAAAGTGTTTTCAAAAAACTCTTAATAGAGCTTTCGCTGCCATCGGTTAGAAGCATTACATAATCCTATCTAGCAAATTTCATCTTGAGAAGTGCGTTTTATTAAGTTTAGAGACAAAACAGCCTCTACCCTTGGCTCATGAAGCCGATTCCTTTAATTCTGGACTGTGACCCTGGGCATGATGATGCCTTAGCAATGATTCTTGCCGCGCATAACCCAGCCCTCAATTTGCTGGGCATCACAACCGTCTCCGGTAATGGTGGAATTGCTAAAGTGACATTAAATGCAAGACGTGTAGCAACAATGGCAAATATCAATGTACCGATTGCTGAAGGTGCAGGAAAAGCAATTCTCGGAGCAATCGAAGAGGCCAGTGACATTCATGGCGAATCAGCGCTCGATGGTGCAGAACTTCCGGAACCAAAAATTGAATTATCTGGGCTTCATGCCGTTGACTTGATGGCAAAGTTGATTAAGGATCACTCCGAACCAGTGACCCTTGTAGCAACCGGTCCACTTACAAACATCGCATTATTTCTAAAAATGTACCCGCAATTGAAAAATCGCGTTGCCGAGATTGTTTTTATGGGCGGTAGCGCTAGTCGCGGAAACCGCACCCCGTATGCCGAATTTAATATTTGGATGGATCCAGAGGCTGCAGATGTCGTGCTACGAAGTGGTTTGCCTCTGACGATGTGCGGTCTTGATGTAACTCACCAAGCGTTGGTTACTAAAGAGATTTTTACCGCTTTGGAGCAGATGGGTACGCCATTGAGTTCGACCATTATTGGCTTACTGAAATTCTTCGCAAAAACTTATGATGAAGTTTTTGAAATGCCAGATCCGCCTTTGCATGATCCAGTTGCTATCTCGCTGCTGATTGATCGAAGCGTTGTGAAGTCTCGACATGTAAATGTTCAGGTTGAACTCAGCGGACCATTAACTCGTGGCGCCACCGTAGTCGATATTTATCAACGCCTTGGCGAACCTGCTAACTGCAATGTCGCTTTGGATTTAGATTTCGATAAGTTCTGGTCGATGATGCTCGAGGCTATTAGCAAAGCTGCAATTAAAGCGTAACCGCTCTTCCTGCAGCTTTATCATTTGCAATCAACTCCCGAAGAGCCTGTACCGCTGTTTCTAGCAGGATATCAAGTGGTGGCATTGGCTCTTTGCCATGAACCATCATCACTCCACCGGCCCGCACTCTCAGCATCGAGGCAATAACAAACAAAGCTGAAGCCTCCATCTCTGAACACAAAGCACCGCCTATCTCCCATGCTCTCCAGCGCTCCAGTAGATCTTTAGCTACTCCCATTCGCTCTGGCTCATGTTGACCATAGAAAGAATCTTTTGATTGAGTAATTCCAGTTCGAAATTTCGCTCCAGTCTTTTTAGCTGCAGCCTGCAAGGCTAGGACTACATCGATATCAGCAATCGCAGGAAACTCGATTGGCATGTAATGACGAGAGGTACCTTCATCACGAATAGCAGCTGAAATAACTGCAAGTTCACCCGAAGTAATATCTTTTTGAATATGGCCAGAGGTTCCAACTCGGATGAAGGTGTCGGCGCCACATTTAACAAGCTCTTCTAATGCGATTGCAGCTGAAGGGCAGCCAATTCCAGTCGAAGTTACCGAGACCGGCACTCCATCAATTGTTCCGGTGTAGGTCACATACTCTCGATTAGTTGCTACTAGTTTTGGATTGTCAAAGAGCCTTGAAATTGGCTCGCATCGACCTGGATCTCCGGGCAACAAAACATACTTTCCCACATCACCGCGTTGTAGTTGAACGTGATATTGCTTGCCATTGGTTTCCATTATCTGCCCCGTTCTTTATCCATCTTTATTAACTCTTTTACCGATTCGACTGCCGCAACGATTAATCCATCCAAAGGACCAAACTCCCCTTCACCATGCATAGCCATGATTCCGCCAGCTCTGGCGCGCAAAATGCTAGAAACTACACAAATCGTGGAGATTTCCATTTCAGAACAGATCGCTCCGCCGATCTGCCAGGCTCGCCACAGATCCTTTAGCTCTTCACTTATTGCCGAGCGTTCTGGTTCAACCTCACCGTAAAAAGAGTCTTTAGAATGTGAGATCCCTACTTGATAGCGAGCTCCTAATCTATTAACGGCTGCTCTCATCGCAGTAACCACTTCAAGGTCGCAGACCGCTGGAAATTCAATCGGCATGTAATGTGATGATGTTCCTTCATGCCTGATTGCGCCGGTAACAACCGCTAAATCATTAGATTTTGTACCAGGCTGCAAACTGCCAGATGTTCCAACTCTGATAAAGGTGTCGGCACCGCAGCGATACAACTCTTCAACCGCGATTGCACTGGAAGGACAACCAATTCCGGTTGAGGTTACGGAAACCTTTTCACCATCTAGCCAGCCGGTGTAAGTGACGTACTCTCGGTTTGTCGCAATGTGTTTTGCATTCTCCAGATGTGCAGCAATTAAAGGCACTCGACCAGGATCTCCGGGAAGTAAAACATATCGACCCACATCTCCTTGCGCAGTATGGGTGTGATACTGCTTCATCATGCAAGCCTATTCATGCGCTCAATAAACAGATCCATAAATTTCTCTACTTCGACCTCCATGGCCACCTTCGCATTTGGTTGTTTTTTCAGCGCTCCATAATGATCAGCGATAGTTTTTGCCTTTGATGTCGGGCTTTGTAATTCAATTGCTAAGAAATAATCTCGATATGTGACTAGATCTGGAGCAAGCAGAATTGCAGCCGCTAGAGGATCATTAATCGCACAACCCTGGATTCCTTGGTATGTGGCGTGAAACTCCATATAAAAACGGGTTGATTCCTTAATAAAATCAAAGATTGCCGCAGGCGCTTTATTAATTCTAGATAAATGGTCCGTTGTAAATAGGCATTGATAAGTAACATCTAACGGCACCAAGGTGAAATCAATTCCGGCATTTAAAACAATTTCAAAAGCCTCGGGGTCACAAAATACGTTGTACTCAGCTTGCGGCGTAACATTTCCGGGGTAATGAATTGCACCGCCCATTGAAACAATTCTCTTAATCTGTTTTGCAATACCTGGCTGCTTTAAAAGCGCCACGGCAATATTTGTCATTGGACCGACACAAAGTAGCGTGACTTCACCAGGGTTTTCTTCAATCAATCTAATAATCAAATCATGAGCCGGCTGTGATACCGGTTGCAGTTTTGGTTCCGGCAATTGCGCATAACCTAGACCGCCATCACCGTGGGTCTCCTCCGCAACAGACAACTCTTTGACCAGCGGTTCTTGTGCACCTCTCGCAATTGGCACATGAGTAAGTCCACAAAGCTCAGCAAGCTGAAGTGCGTTTCGTAAACACTTGTCTTGAGAGGTATTGCCGTGAGTTACAGTTATCGCTAACAGATCAATTTCCGGGGCTGCGGCAAGCAACAACAATCCCAGCGCATCATCAATACCTGGATCTGTATCGTAGATTAGCTTTTCAGCCATGATTTATTGTTTCACCTAAAGCTTGATGCTTACCAGCATTAATGCCGATTAATGAAAGGATTGTGGCTAACAGGGTCGCACCAGACATGAAGTAGAAGCCGTTCCACCCACCAAAACGATCCACCAACATTCCACTGAATGTACTTCCCATCGTGATTCCAATAGAAAGTGAAGCCCCTAGCAAGGAAAAGGCCTCATTTAGGCGGCTAAGAGGCACCAACTCCTTTAGATGGGCATTTGCCGCAATTAAAGCGGGAGCAATTCCAATTCCAGAGAGAATAATGAAATAAATGATGGTGTCGATATCTTGAAAGAAAAGAATTGCACTTGTAGACAAAGTCATGAAAGCCAACGCCAAGCTATAACGAGTAGCGTTTCGTGATTTCCAATGAATTAGACCGTATACGAGTCCGGCAATAGTGCTTCCAATTGGATAAAGCCCAACCCAGAGGCCGCCCTCTGCCGCTCTTCCACTCTCCTTTGCTACCGCAAGAATTACAACGAAGTTTGATCCAAACAAAAGTCCGAGCGCTACCAAGGATGCAAGAAGTGACTTAACATATTTGATCTTAAGCAATCCACCATGCGGAGTCTTTCGATCTTCATCCTTTGCGTGATCAAATGAAGTAATAGCAAGACCAACTCCACCAATTATCGTAAAAACAATTCCGGCAATCAGTGGTGAGTTAGAGCCATAAAGCGAGAACAAAAATCCCGCTAAAGCAGGTCCAACAACAAAAGCGGTTTCATCTAAAACAGATTCGAGAGAGAGCGCAACGCCTAACTCCCGGTTATCTTTTATTGTTCTGCTCCAGCGGGTTCGGGTATAGCTGCCGAAGCTTGGCATCGTTGCGCCAGATAGAGCTGAGAAAAATAAAAGCAACGGGATAGAACGGGTACTAAAAAATACAACTCCTAAAATCGAGATGGCATTGATTGCTGTGATTGGAAGTAGGACAACTCTGGTACCCAAGCGATCTGCAAGCCGGCCAATTCGTGGTCCAACTATCGCGCCACATAAGGTGTAAAAGGATGATGCGATTCCTGCCAACAAGAAGGAGTCCCGCACTGAAGAGATAAGAAAAACTAAAGCGACCGTATTCATTGCTACCGGAATACGACCGATCATTCCGTAGCCAAAAGTTGGAGCTGCGTGGCTATGTTTGATTACATCTCGGTAAGAGGTAAGCAAATTCCGCTCTTTTCTGCCACTGAGTGTTCGGATGAAAAATCCTCTAGAAAGACCCAGTGAAACCGATTGCAGAAATCTACCGTTAAAGGCTACCCTCGTCTATAGACCTAAGGGAGTGTTGCTAAATGCGCATTTATTTTGCCGGACCACTTTTTACGCCATACGAAAGAAGTTTCATTGATCAATGCGCAGCGCAACTGCGTAGTGAAGGTTTTGAAGTTTTCGTGCCTCATGAAATTCCATTACCTGATCCGGTAACTGCAAAGTTTATTTTTGAGGTTGACTCAAAAGAGGTTATGAATGCAAATGCAGTCCTAGCTTTACTAGATGGACCAATGGTTGATGATGGAACAGCAACCGAGATTGGAATCTTCTGGGCGGCTATGCGTTCAGACAAATCCAAAAAGGGAATTGTTGGACTCGTTACCGATACCCGGGTAATACGTGATCGAAACATGATTGATGGCAAAGGTATTAACTTATTTGTTCGCGGCTGCGTTGAAGATGTTGGACAAGTAGTTGATAAATTTGAAAAAGCGTTACCGATCTTAAGACAGTGGAAAGATGACCTTTCAGCTCAGGGTTAGTACATAACCGTCTTAGTTAAGTGGTGAGGCCAGTGAGTCGCGTGGTAAGTCTTCCAAAACCTAAAATCCACCTGCGGCATAAGTAATGGCGTCATGCCAGGTCGGCGTTTATTGATTTCCTCAGTTAGTAATGCAATGCAATATATAGAGTCAGCACGAAGTTCAACTTCCGCATCGCTATCGCGTTTTACCTCTTGAAGATTATTAATCTGATCTTCTAACTCTTTGGCGTACTCAAAAATACCCATCACGCGCAGCCCGACCGGCACTATGTAATCGGCAAAAGCTGTTAGCTCGCTGGCATCCTCTAATTTCCAATGCCCACGTGGCGATAAAGCAAGATGCATTCCCCAGATACCCAATTGGGCTAATTTGAATATTTGAACCTTATTACCGTGATAATCGCTGACATCATTAAACCTTGGAAACTCAGTGACTAGCCGCTCAAGTAAGCCATTTCCCTGGTCATAAAGCCGCGGCGAACAGGAACGCACAAAGTTGTGATAGCTGCCCTGATATTTCTCTACTAGAACCCGTCCAACCTCATTGAATATCGCAACACGCTCATCAACCATTGGCATTTGAATGGTGCCGGCAAAAATCGTGTTGAACTGCTCTTTGGTGAGATTTGCTAAGTACTCCCCTGAGAAAAGCGGAATACCTGAATTAATCGCACGGTGCATGCAAGCCAACATCGCCTCACTGTCACACCATCTCTTGCCTTGATAATCAGTTTCAAACTTAACGCCGGTTGTGAAATCGGTAAAGGCAAAGTTCATCGTGTTAACAACCATTGTGAAGTCCATTAGGACATCAGGATCATTGCCGAAGTCAAAGAGCATGGAGCCATCTGGCTTTGGAAACTCTTCGTAAGCCATCCAATTAGCCACATCAATCAACTTTTCTTTGTTGATGTGAACTAGTTTTGCATTATTCAAAACCGGTTCAAGGCTATTTAAGACAGGTGAATTCCAATTTACGGTCACAGATTACTTCTAACTACTCAGAGCCGCGTCGATAAGGCATACCTGCCATAGCGGGCGGCGTTAGACGCTGCGCTAGGAAGGTGAGAACTATCAACGTAGCGAAGTTTGGAAATACTGTTACAAACTCTTGCGGAATTGTGTCTACTTTTTGGTTTACCCAAAGCGCGAACAACGCAATTCCAAAATAAGCGCCAGCCGGTTTCCAACTACGTGAAACCGAGTAATAAATAGCCAGCAGTAAGGCCACTATTCCAGCTGCCAAAATCAGTGACATAACTGATTCCGCCTGACGCACACGCAGCGCATCGGTAAAGCCGAATAGTAAAGAGCCCGCAAATACGCCACTTGGGCGCCAGTTACCGAAGATAACTGTCGCTAGCCCGATGAAGCCACGTCCTGCAGTTTGTCCCTCGCGATAAACAGATGAGGCGACCAGGGCAAGGTACGCACCACCTAGGCTGGCAAGCATTCCAGAAATGGAGATCGCGATATATCTAGTGCGATAAACATTGATACCTAATGACTCTGCCGCCATTGGATTCTCGCCAGAGAATCTCATGCGTAATCCAAATTTGCTGCGCCACAAAATCCAAGAGGTAAGAGGAACTAGAAGAAGTAATGAAACCGTGACTATCGATAGATCTCTAGTAATTCCATACAACAACCCAGATATGTTTGATAAGAAGAAAATATTTTTCTCATCAATACTCTTAAAGAAATCAGCGACAAATGGAATTGTGAAGGATGGCAAGGTTTCAACTGGAGGCGAAACGGTGCGATCTCCACCTACCGGAGGGAAATAAATTCCAGAGAGATATCTAGCAGCTCCAGCAGCAATCAAATTGATCGCCAAACCTGAAACCGCCTGATCAATTCCAATCTTCACAGTGAGAATTGCGTGGAAAAATCCAGAAGCTAAACCAAATACCGCAGCTGCCAAAATTCCAACGTATGGTCCATGTAAATAACCAAACCAGGCGGCGGTCCAGGTTCCGACAATCATCATTCCCTCAAGACCAATGTTGATAACTCCAGCTCTTTCGGCCCAAAGTCCTCCGAGTCCAGCCATTAATAATGGAATTGCGAAACGCAGAGTTGCGCCCGAGGTTCCAGGAGAGGAAATATCAACTGATCCCGTGATGCTTTCCACCAAAGAAATAATCAGGAACAATCCAGCAATTAATAGCGTGATGCGTGCTGGTGACTTGAAAAAGGATTTTGCTTTAGCAGTTTTCGTTTCAGTCGACATTACTTGCTCTCCTTAACGCTAGCTGCTTCAGTTCCAGCGCTCTCTGCATTAACGCTACCGACCGCACGTTGTTGCTGGCGCAAATTGATACGGGCGACAACTTCGTAGGCGATAACAATTGAGAGAACGATGGTTCCCTGCATAACAATCACAATCTCAGGCGGAACTCCCTCGAACTCAAGCACTGGAGCTGAGCGCTCTAGGAATGACCAGAGAAAGGCGGCAAAGAAAATCCCGACTGGATGATTTCTTCCCAATAGCGCAAGTGCTAAACCAGTGAAAGCGTAACCAGATGGAAATGCCATGCTGTAAGAGTAGGTTTCAGATAACAGAGTTCCCATTCCCACTAGACCGGCAATTGCTCCCGATAGAACTGTGGTTATAAAAATCATACCCGGTGCGTTTACACCGCTAGCTCGGGCCGCACGGAAAGACAAACCAGTTGCACGTAAATTGAAACCAAAAACTGTTTTATTGAGCATTACCCAATAAGCAATGCCAACAAAAAGCGCAAGGAAAATTACGGAATAAATCTCCCCTTCAAACGCCTTAATGGTTGGCATCTGGCCGCTCTTTGGAATTGGCTTGGTCTGAAGATTTTGCGAACCTTCTGGCAAAGACCCTAGAAGATTTGGACTTAATAAAAAGGCAATGATCGCTGCAGCAATAAAGTTGAGCATAATGTTGCTGATAACTTCATTAACACCGCGCTTCACCTTTAAATATCCTGCGATTGCCGCCCACAGACCGCCCGCCAACATTGCGGTCACGATAATGATTAATACATGAAGAATCGGCGGTAAGGAGACGGCAGCACCAACCACGGCGCCAAAAAATGCACCCATACGATATTGACCGTCGATACCGATGTTAAACAACAACATTTTAAAACCAATAGCCGCGGCGACTCCCGCCATGTAATAAGCGATAGTTTGATTGATTTCCGAAACCAGGTTTCGTGGATCAAATCCGTAGGAAACCATCAACTTAAACATTTCAACAGGATCTACACCGCGAATCTTGAGAATGATGTAAACAAACAACAATGAGTTCAGAATCGCAGCGGTTGGTGCAACCGTGCCCCAGAAAAGCCGGCTTTTTGTCATGCGCTCTTTGCTCCTGTCATTGCTAGGCCCAGATCTTCTGGAGTGGTTTTAGCAGGGTTCAAAATAGAAACAATTGAACCGCTGTAAATAACCGCGATGCGATCAGAAAGTGAGAAAAGCTCTTCTAAATCAGCTGTGACCAACAGAACGCCAGCGCCCTTAGAGCGGGCCTGCATTAAGTGATCCCAGATGATGGCCTGTGCGCCGACATCAACGCCTCTGGTTGGTTGTGCAGCCACAATTAGCTTTGGGTCTCCGGTTAGCTCACGCCCCACAATAAATTTCTGTTGGTTACCACCAGATAGCGCGCTGGCCAAAACATTAATTCCGGGAGTTCTAACATCAAACTCATTAACTACTCGCTTTGAATCCTCAATCGCGGCACCTTTATTTACCCAAACACCTTTAGCCATCGGATCTGCAAATTGATGACCCAAAATGCGGTTCTCCCACAAGGGAGCCGACATCAACAAGCCATCTCGTTGACGATCTTGAGGAATGTAGGCCACACCGGCATTTCTAATATCTCTGGTTAAAGTAGTTGCTGCATCGAGACCCAAGACCTGAACTGATCCCGCAGAAGGTTGGGCCAGACCCATAATCAATTCAATTAATTCGCTTTGCCCATTGCCTTCAACACCGGCAAGACCAACAATTTCGCCGCCATGTAGCTCGAGATTCACATCATGCAAAATTTCACGGCCATCTGCTCGGGAATATGAGGCGTTTTTAATACTCAAAATACTTTCTGCACTTACCTTCAATTCTCCAGCTTTTGGTTTTGGCAACTCTCCGCCCACCATTAACTCCGCAAGCTCTTTTTTGTTGGTTTCTTTCGGCTTGCGAGTTGCAACTGTAGTTCCCTGGCGCATGATTGTTATGTCATCAGCGATGGAAAGAACTTCATCTAACTTGTGCGAAATAAATAGAACGGTAAGACCGTTTTTAACGAGCTCGCGTAAATTGGCAAACAGCTCATCAACTTCTTGCGGGACTAGAACCGCGGTTGGCTCATCAAGAATGAGAATCTTGGCGCCACGAAAAAGCACTTTGGCGATTTCAACTCTTTGGCGTTCACCCACACCCAAATTTGATAATGATTCATCTGGATCAATATCTAATCCATAATTCTTAGTGATTTCCAAAAGCTTCTTGCGGGCTTGATCGTACTTAACTACAAATCCAAAACGTGTGGGCTCGCTGCCCAAAATAACATTCTCTAAAACCGTTGCATTGTCTGCTAACTTGAAGTGCTGGTGCACCATGCCAATTCCCAGTTCAATGGCATCTTGTGGCGATTTCAAATTTACTTCACTACCAAAAACTTTTATCTGTCCAGCATCTGGCTTGATTAAGCCATACAGCGACTTCATCAGGGTTGATTTACCTGCGCCATTTTCACCGATGATGGCGTGAATTGATCCCTCACGAACTTGAAGTGAGACATCTCGGTTTGCAATTACACCGGGATATTTCTTTTCGACCCCTATTACCTCAAGAACATTTGTCATCAAATCTCCCCCTTTAAAACAAGGTGCGCCACTTAACGCAGCGCACCTTGTCTCTACTTACTTATTTGATTTATGCCTTGCTTGGATCTGTTGGAACTTTTACAGCTCCAGATCTGATCTTTGCTGCATAGTTATTGATTACCTTTGTATCGGCACCAAGATATCCACCGGTTGTTGTGTAGCCAACGCCACCCTGCGCATAACCCCAGACCTTTACGCCTGCAGTCTTCTTCTTGGCAAGAGCATCAGCAACGAATGCACGTGTTCCTAGATCAACGCGCTTTAGCATTGAGGTAAGGATTGTGCTCTTGTATGCAGCGTGTGCTGGGTAGGTTGCTTCATCAGCATCTACACCAATTGACCACTTCTTCAACTCTGAAGCATCCTTGTGCATACCGGTTCCGGTTCCACCAGCTGCTGCGTAAACAACATCTGCGCCGTTTTCATACATACCCTTTGCAGCTTCATAACCCTTTGCAGGATCGTTAAATCCTGAGAAGTCAGGGAAGTTGCTGATGTATGTTGATTGAATCTTGATCTTTGGATTGATCGCCTTCGCACCAGCAATGAAGCCAGCTTCGAACTTAGCGATTAGTGGTGTGTTAACGCCACCGATGAATC
>JACCDU010752983.1_pt1 | contig 41195 bp, 39 predicted proteins | sample 7446081 | NCBI WGS metagenome assembly JACCDU01 (sample SAMN15323447, study PRJNA562643) | freshwater metagenome | isolation source: river surface water | place: USA:Blue River Watershed | collected 2017-08-17
CTTTGGATATACAGGTATTGCGGTCATTGCGGGGGTGGCCTCTATGCTTATTCCGCGGGTCCCGCATATCAAAAACACCATCAAGGAGGTCAAGCAGAAGATTGCCGACGATGATATGCCAGACCAGAGCGCACTCCTTGCTTCCGACGACTAGTGGCGCAGTCGTGGTATACTAAGAACGCTCGAGATGACAAGAATCAACAACCATGGTATAGTATTATCAGATTGATTTGGAACAGTTATGCAGCATACACAATTTTCCTGGGAACGAGATGCTCACGCCCTCGTGTTGGGTGGGAGTGGTGGCATTGGCGTCGCAGTCGTTCGCGACCTCGTCGCAACTGGAGTGAAGCACATCACATTGACCTATGGTCGCAACAAAGACGCCGCCGACGCACTGGTGGCCGAACTCGAACAAGTAGGTGGCGTGTCGGTATTGGCGCTTCCGTATGATCGAATGAGTCCCACTTCCTGTGATGATGTACTGGAGTCCGCAGTGAAGCACCATGGGACTGAGGTGACGACGTGCATCGACACTGTCGGTATCTCTCCCAACACTCCTCACGATGAGCAGACGGTGGAAGAGTGGCGAAAAGTATTTGAGGTGAACGTCACTGGTTCTTTTCTCTCACTGCGCAGTGTCGCGAATCGTATGATCAAGATGGGTGTCCGAGGATCCATCGTGCTGATTACGTCGTCAAATGGGGTTAATTCCCAGGCTTCGTACTCCGTGCACTACGATGCATCCAAGGCAGCACAGGCCCACATGATGCGCACCCTCGCAGAGCCATATGCGCGCCAAGGTGTTCGTATCAATGCCGTTGCACCAGGATGGGTGGCCACCAGTATGAACGACACTCTTCCGCCTGGTGAACAAGAAGCAGAAGAAAAGAAGATTTGGATTGGTCGTTTTGCGACCCCTCAAGAAATCGCTCGCATCTGCACCTTCTGTGCGGCACCAGACTCTGCGTTTTTGGTCGGGCAGAACATTATGCCTGATGGGGGATACCGATAGGCCCCAAGAACCCTGCTTGAGCAGGGTTTCTTTCTGAGGCAAAGTTGTTGACTATATATCAATCATGTTGTACTCTTTGATGAGGTTCGTTCAAGGAGTTTCTGATGCCATATATGCTCCTCTTCATGTTTGTCCTATGGAGTCAAGGTGCGTGGTCACGAGAGTGTAGTGGTGATGCGCAGACTCCAATCTCATCTGTGGTTTCAGTCGAATCCGAAGTTCCTGGATCTGGGGTGGTCGTGAGTGCCTCTCTGGTGGCCATGACTGCGCATCAGGCATATTTGCACAGTCGAGTCGCCATCTACACCTGTACGAAGAAGGTGGTGTATGGAACGGTCGTCGCACGATTTCCTGTGCTTGACCTTGCTCTGGTGCGCTCGGATACACTCATTCCCGCACCTCCGATTCGTGTCCGCAGGAGTCCGCTCAGGTCCCATGACATGGTCCGTACTATTGGTCATCCAGATGGTGAGGCCTGGGTGGTGTCTGCCCCAGATATCGTATGGCGCACTGATGCACAGGTGATGCGACCCGTGCCAAGCGATGACCCTGATCAGCCTGCAGTGATCCCCGAAAAAGGTTTGATTGATAGCAGTGCGCTTGGGTGGTACCGGAGTTCTGGTGGTGCACTTATCGATAGCGAAGGGCAATTGGTCGGCATCGTCACCAACGGCGTCATCATTCCACAAAGTGCTACCTCGAGACGTATGGGTACCTATTCGCGCCCCATTCATGCATTGTGTCCACATCTCCCGCACCTTGATTGGTGCACAAAGTAATCAACCCGCCACAATGTGGCGGGTGTTTTTATGGAGTGACTGCGCGAAGGATATCGCTCAACAGGGTGTCCGGTGTGCTCCCGATGGCGAGATTCTGCACGTGACGGCGGATGACGATTTCTGCATCCGTGCCATATTTCTCAGTGAGCGCACGAAACTCTTGTGCTAGTGATTGGAGTGCGTTTCGCTCAAGGAGTCGCATGCGAGTGAGTGCTTCGATGGCCAGCGCAGAGGGTGTATCCGTGTGCTCGTCCATGAGTTGGGTGAGCTCATGATATTCCTTTACTCCGATTGGCCCAATAACAGGAATGAAGCGGTAGTGTCCCGCGCCATAATTGATGAGATACATATCACCGGAGGATACCCCTTCACCCGTGTGGTGAATTGCTACCCCATCGATGCGGTCCACGCTCTCTTTGAATGCATCGACGGCGCGATCGAGCGACAAGGCAATAGCAGAACGATACTCCTGCATGAGCGAATTGTCCCATACTTTTGTGAGACCTCGTGAGGAGATGATGAGGCGCAGGTCTTCTTCTGCACTCAAATACCCAATGCGCATGGAGGCGGTAAATGCATCACTCGCGTTTTGCACAAGATCAGGCCTCTCTTTGCGCATGCGATACGTGGACAGGAGTGCGCGGGTGGTCTGGTGATGCCAGGAAGGCCGACTGCGCTCTGTCATCATCAATTGGAAATAGGTATGAGCTGTCTCCATGCCATCGTGCCGAGCGATTTCTATGAGCGCGCGGGCGTCAGCAATGCTTTCTCCTGCGGTGATGATGAGGTGAGTCACCAAGCGCTCTTCGACGGTGCGAGTGTCGTCGGGGAGACTAGGATGCCAATATGGCGTAATCAGGCAGTGTGTCATTTCATGGATGAGTTGACCACGTGTCTCAAGGTCATGCATGCTCGGATGAGTACTGAGAAGCGGTTGAAAACCCCGCACCGTGCACACAGGTCGATGGTGTTGTGCCGTGAAATCCGCAGAACCCTGAGTGTGGGCTTGCCTGATGTGTATCTCAGTATTTCCGAAACCCTGCACCAGCTCATAGTGCATGAGTCTGCGAGTGATATGATCGACATAGGATGCGGATGATTGTGCATGACTGATCGAAGAAATCATCCACATGAAAAGGATAATCCAGATGCGAAAGAGCATTGCAAACTCCAAAAACTGCTTCCTTTTGAATCATGTCACAAGGTGGACACTTGTCAAATTGAGTAGAGTATACTGCTACTCTACTGTGTATTTGGTATACTGAGGACATATTATTTATTGCCATCATCATCTATGAAAATACCGCTTAATTCACTTCCATGTAAAATTATGTTTGGTCTCATGGCGCTTTTGGTGGCATTTTTGGCCTATACAGTGATTGCGCAGAAGCAGAAGGCACCTCCACCTGTTGTGGTCGCCCCAGATGATATTGCGACCTCGACGGTAGTCTATGCAGACCAGGTGAGTGGATACTTGGCATTACCAAAAGGTGACGGCAAGGCGCCAGCAGTGATATTGATTCATGAATGGTGGGGACTCAATGATGACATTCGCCGTATGGCTGATGCATATGCAGAAGCAGGATATGTGGCGCTCGCTGTCGATATGTACCGCGGGAAGTCTACTACCGATCCAGCCATCGCCCGAGAGCTCGCCAGTGCGGTGCGTGGGGATGAGGCATCAGCATTTGCACATTTGCGTGGTGCGGTGGCATTTGTCCAATCCCTCTCGCGCGTGGATGCAGAAAAGGTGGCCTCAGTCGGGTGGTGCTTTGGGGGAGGGTGGTCGTATCAGATGGCACTCAACTCGCTCGGCACTGTCGCTTCGGTGATGTACTATGGTCAGTTTGATCCCGAGGATGATTTTAGTCATATGAAGTCTCATATTTTGGGACATTTTGGTGAGGCTGACACGGCCATCAAGATTGATGACGTCAAAGAATTTCAGGCACGTCTCTCTACCGTATCTGGAGCACACGAAGTGTACATTTACCCCAATGTAGGTCATGGATTTGCCAACGAGCGCGGAGGAAACAATTTGGCCTATAGCGAAGAAGCTGCACATACGGCATGGCTACGCACTCTCGATTTCTTGGATGGCATCTTTAATCCCAAGATTCCACAGTAAGATGACGGGCTCCGATCAGTCCATACGCATATCCTTTACAGAAGAGGTATGGTTGTACCCAAGCGAGACCGCGGCATGGCACTTTGTCACACTTCCACTTGCTCAAGCACAAAAGGTACGGCGCGCGACGATGGGGCGTCCACGTGCCGGATTTGGCTCGGTACGAGTAGAAGCCACAATCGGAAGGACGAGCTGGAAGACTTCGGTATTTCCAGATACGCATTCAAAGAGCTATATCCTTCCACTTAAAGCGGCAGTACGCAAGAAGGAAGGGGTGTATGCAAAGGACCATGTGCGAGTAATGTTGAAGATTGAAGGTATCTAGTGTGAGAGTTGTCCCTTGCACCCTCATTCGCGCCCACCTATAATACAGTTATGGAACCACACGAATCTAGTGGCAAGAAGTTGCTCGTTGTCGAAGATGACAAGGGGTTGCGTCGCGCTATCACGTTTATGCTTGCCCAGGTGGGACATGAAGTTATTTTGGCTCAGGATGGAGAAGAAGCCCTCAATCTTATTGCTGTACACCATCCCAATCTGGTACTTCTTGATTTGATTATTCCCAAGATTAATGGCTTTGAAGTGCTCAGGCGCATGAAGGCAGATCCTGTTACTGCAGATATTCCCGTGGTATGTTTTTCGAATCTCTCGCAGGATAACGACAAGGAACAAGTGCTCGCTCTCGGTGCCGCTCAATTTGTGACCAAAGCAGATATTTCAGTAGAACAAATCCTTGGTATCGTGAATAAGTATCTCGGATAAATTACTCACTCGTTTACGCACCTCACATCATCATATGGCACTGGGACACGAAGAACTGAAGTCTATCTTTGTGACGCGGACAGGTATCCTTACCGACTTGGAGTTCGAGGATATCAAGAAGGCGGCACACGGAGCAAACCGCCCGTTTGAACAACTCCTTATGGAGCGCGGGTTTGTGTCCTCGAGATATTTTCTCGAGCTTATTGGGGAGTATTATGGCAAGCCAATTGCTGAGCTCAAACTCGGTTCTATTGACCCCAGCGCACTTGCGCTGATTCCCGAACACTTTGCGACGACCAACATGGTGATTCCGTTTGCGAAGTCCAACAGCGTGCTCAAGGTCGCCATGGTAGACCCCAAGAATGAAGAGGTGATTCGCGCAATGCGTCGAGTGGCGGACTGCGATTTGGAGATTTTTGTTTCGACTGAGCATGCAATCAAGAAAGCCCTGATTCTCTACCACGGAGGGATTCGTGGCATTCTCCATGAGCGTATTGAGGGGCTGACTCGTGCGGTGGGGGACAAGCCCGAGGAAGCACCTTCTGCAGTCTCGCTCATCGATGCCATTATTGATGCTGCAGTACTTACGGAGACTTCCGATATTCACATCGAGCCCTTTGAAAACCAAACAATTGTGCGCTTTCGTATTGATGGACAACTCCGCTCAATGACCAGTATTCCCAAGGTTTTTCATTTGCCGATTATTGCGCGACTCAAGATTATGTCGTCACTCCGCGTGGATGACCGTAGGCATCCCCAAGATGGCCGTATGACGCTTCAGATCAAGGGTGAACAGGTTGATGTGCGTATTTCTTTGGTGCCCTCTATGTGGGGCGAAAAGGTGGTGATGCGTGTCTTGCCTAAAGGTTCGCTCTTGTTTGATTTGCGCAGTTTAGGATTTTTGGATTATGACCTCAACATCATTCAGCATCATCTGCGTCGCACATATGGCATGATTTTAGTGTGTGGACCCACGGGGTCAGGAAAAACGTCGACGTTGTATTCTTTTTTGCAGGAAATTGGCCTCGAGCGCGTGGACTCAGTGAATATCTCTACTATTGAGGATCCTATTGAGTATACTGTCGAGCGGGTGACTCAGATTCAGACTCAACCCGATATCAAGCTCACCTTTGCAGAAGGATTGCGTGCGCTCCTGCGTCAGGACCCTGATATTATTATGGTGGGTGAGATTCGTGACGTAGAGACCGCAGACATGGCGGTGCGAGCGTCCTTGGTGGGAAGGTTGGTGGTCTCATCGCTTCACACAAATGATGCACTCGGAGCAGTGCCACGCCTGCTAGACATGGGTGTCGAGTCTTATTTGGTATCTTCTACGCTTTCTCTCGTGGTGGCACAGAGACTCGCGCGCAAGCTGTGTATGCACTGTCGCGAAAGTTATACTCCAGACCAAGACACCATTTTGCGATTGCGAAAATTTTATGATTATGACTACGCCCTATTTGTGTTGGCAAAAATTGGAGTTCTCAGTAATGACCTCGACCCCATGAATGGTGTGCGATTCTTTCGCGCCAAGGGGTGTGCACAGTGTGATCATGTGGGATATCGGGGGCGCATCGGTATCTTTGAACTCTTGGAAGTTTCACCCGCTTTGCGCGATCAGGTGATGACACACCGAGATAGTGTGGCAATGCAACGCATTGTCCGCAGTGAGGGAATGAAGACCCTGCAGATTGATGGCTTGGCAAAAGTCATTCTCGGTCTCTCTGACTTAGACGAAGTCATGCGTATTACTTCGTAAACCCTTGATTTACTTGGTTGTTGTCGTGGCTTTGGTGCTCGTGCCTTTGGTAAATGCCAGTTCGGGAAGCAGAGCCTCGACTTCTTCTCGGGTCTTGAATCCGTAGTAGGGTTTTCGATTGACGACGAGGACTGGGAGTCGGTTCTCTAGTTTGTAGATAGACTTCAGTGTCTCAATGGCAGAGAGGCCAAGATTAAAGTCAAACGCATACACATGTAAATCCGCATAGTCTTCTCGCATGGAGGTGAGGACATATCCCATGCGCTTACAATCCACACAGTCCCCCTCATTGGAGTAGAAATACAGGACTGAAAGGGGCTTGGCACCACACTGCTTGGTCCGCTCTCGAAGCAAAAGGTAGTCCTTTACTTGAAGCAGAGAGTAGTGCTTCTTGATGCCAATGACCTCAGGGTCATCTGCACCTCGCTGATCTTCCATGTAGGCAAGACGCTTGGTGAGGTTGTTGAGCTCATTGATGAGGAGCGTGTTGCCCCCTTCCTCTGTATCGCAGGATGCATCGGCAAGGAGTGCATACTGAATCTCGGATTCCAAAATACTCCGATTGATATTGTCCTCAATGGTGCCAATCTGGGTGACGCGTTTCTGATAGAGATACTCGGAAAAGAGAAATACGATAGCAAAAATCGAGAGCGTGATAAGGAATACGCGAGTATATTTTGATGTCGATACGCCTTGTTGTGGGTGCATGGTAGGTGTGGGTTAGCGCCATTTAGCTTCCTTGGCGGTGATAAGATTATAGAGTGAGGTGACAAGCCAGAACGGGGCAATCAGTCCATACAGGAGGAGAAAGTAGAGCATGTTGCGGGTAAACACAAAACGCGAGAGCACCATGCGCATCCCCATGATGATAAAGAAGATAGTGGCAAAGAAGAGGGTGTACACGAGGAGTCGCTGAAATTCAAGGTTGAGCGAGAACCAGTCAAACTCTGGCCATCCAAAGGATGGAGGACGGACACCCAGTGCACTGTACTTGAGGTAGCGTTCGTAGGCAAGGACCATTAAATTTTTTACATACATTGCCGAAAAGAAGAGCGCGATGAAAATGGAGAAGAATGCGAAGGGCATCGTGAGGACCCCAAGATTGCCATACTTTTTATCAAAGAACATAAAGCGATACTTAAAGAAGGCATTTTTAAGAAATCCTGAGACCCACCTGACGCGTTGCTTGTAGAGGGCCTTTGGGGAGGCGGGGGAGACGGTGTAGACCAATGCGTCATGGGCATTTTCGATGCGCATACCGTGTGATTGCATGCGGAGTGCCATTTCCATGTCTTCGGTATTGAAGGCATGGACAAATCCGCCAATCTTCGCAAAAATAGAACGGCGATAAATGGAGAATGGGCCAGGGGTCACATAGAGCCCATTGATACGACTGAAGATTTTGCGGGTAAATTCCCCCACCATATACTCGACGGATTGGATACGCTGAAGCACGCTTTCAGGCTCGTGAATCTGCACGGATGGAGTAACTGCCATGACCTCTGGGTCATCAAAATACTGAATAATATGAAGGAGTGCATCCTTATCTACGTATGAATCCGCATCAAGACATCCAATGAGTTCGGTGGATGACTCCGCGATCCCCATATTGAGTGCAGTAAATTTCCCCCCATTTTCCTTGGTTTTGACGGTTATCTGGGGGTGGCCTTCATAGCGTCGTGCGATCGTGAGGGTGTCGTCGGTCGAGCCGTCATCAATGATCATGATCCGAAGGCGGTCCTTGGGGTAATGCAGATTCAACAGTGATTCGACGGTACCGAGAATGGTCAAACCCTCATTCCATGCCGGGACGACAATAGTGACACTGGGATGCTTTCCGGGGGGTCGCGTCGGGAGTGGGGTTGCGGTGAAGCGCTCCTTTTCCTCGAAGTACGTGAGCAGCACAAAAACCTCAAAGTACATCGTGAGGAAGAGAAGCATATAGACCGGAAGAGTCAGAAATGAGTCCATGAGATGGGGGTCGCACAGGTGTGCGTTCATCGGATAATAATTCCAAATGAGCTATAAGTAAAGGCATTTTTGCCTGATTTCTGTGTTGTTGTGGGGGAGTGAAAAACGAGAAGAAATGCCTGATATCCGAAAATATCGCTCAAACAAAGGACTTTATCTCGAAAAGAACATTTTTTATGCGACTCGTCAATTCAAGAATAAGATAGGTCTGAGTGGTGCAAAAAATTTTCTTTCCTGAGAAATCTCAAAATATGTATATATATCAACACGAAATGGAATGTGGAGAAGACCCATTGCCTCACCATACCCCCTAGGTACAATGCTCAAGTGTTGCCGTGGAGACGAAAATGTATTGACCAATTTACAATAACGTGGTAATATATTTTCATACTCATCACGTGCAGTACTACGGAGCTTCGGCTTCGTCCCATAACCCACATATGACTACCACACACGAGAACGACTTGGTTGGTGAACAGAAGGGGGATACGTCCCCCGTCCTCACCGCCACCTTCGCCCTCACGGCAGTTGCACTAGGCCTACTCCTCCCACTTCAGGCGCTCGCTGCAACCACCTACCTCATCAATAACGCAGAGGAATTCGTCGAGTATACTCAGAATTCTTATGGCGAAATGATTGATATCGCTGCACTCTTGCATGACTATGACCCAAAGATGATCACCGCAGTCATCGTGGTGGAGTCTGAAGGAAAGTCACTCGCACTCTCGCATAAGGGTGCTCGCGGTCTGATGCAACTCATGCCCGGGACAGCCAAGGCAATGGGTGCCAGCGACCCCAAAGACCCATTTCAGAATATTCTGGCGGGGACTAAATATCTCAAGGAGCTAGAAGAGCGTTATGGCTTTGAAGATGTCGGATCAGCTTTGGTGGCATACAACATGGGGCCATCCCGTGCAAAGCGCTGGTTGTCTCAGTATGACGCCGCAGAATACGGTTACGTCAAAAAGGTCATGTATGTCTACGATGTGCTCGCAGAGAAGGAGGCAAAAGATCGCTCGCTCGCAGCCAACCTTCGTGCACGCATCGATGCGCATACTGGTGCTGGAGTAGGTGGTCCCATTATGACTAAGCCCCGCTCGTTATCGCTCATCTCGACCCCCCTCTCGTTTCCGGTGCTGACTCCCGAGCTTGATTAAATCGGATTCAATCCAGAGAGGTATCTGATATACTAGCGACATGTCTATTGATGTGTCGCTATTTTCAGCTTTCTTGGGCGGACTCCTGACTTTCTTGGCACCATGCACGCTCCCGCTCATTCCCGCTTTTTTGGCATATATCGGCGGTGCATCACATGGCGCGAATGCATCTCGAGCGCAGGTGATGTGGTCTGCGACGACTTTTGTCCTCGGATTCACTGTGGTCTTTTTTGTCTTTGGTATGGCGTCAGGAGCACTGGGAGCCTTTTTGACTCTCAATAAAACTTTAATAGCGCAAATTGGGGGGGTGTTCATTATGATGCTCGGGTTTGGGATGCTCGGACTTATTCCGCTTCCAAGTCTCTCTCGAGTGCTTGGTCGAGGGTATGGGGGAGGGAAGTCGGGGACGCGCACCGGTGGGTTCTTGCTCGGGTTACTCTTTGGTCTGGGGTGGAGTCCCTGTTTGGGTCCTATCTTGGGTACCATTTTGATTCTAGCTGCGACTTCGAGTACTGCCGAAACAGGAGCATTGCTCCTCCTGGCATATGCGGTGGGACTCGGACTTCCATTTCTGCTTCTCTCGTATTGGTATAGCGGTGCACTCCAATTTGTCACGCGACTCTCTCCTTATTCCTCTATCATTTCCAAGGTGGGAGGCATACTCGTTATTGGGCTCGGGGTCCTCATGGCCACAGGGCAGTTTGGCGTAGTGGCTTCTGCGGGCTTTGATCTCTATCGCGTCCCGCTATTTTCTGTACTCATGGACTATATGTAGTGTTGCGCCACGGGGGTAGCTGTGGTCAACTGCCGTCACTCTCGGATATCCACTTGCTCCGACCGAAAGAGATTTGTACCCTATGGAGCATATGACAAAACAATCCCAAAAACTTGCCCTTATGTTTGGTATCGGTGCGCTCGTCGGTGTCGCACTTGCGCATCTCCTGAATTCAGGTGCACCGAAGATGGAGGTCGAAATGTTGCCCATGACTCCTTCCACTACTGCCGTCGCGATGGGCGATACAGCACCGACGTTGTCCTCGGCGCGAGCATTTCCTCTTCCACCGACTGTGCCTATGAATACGCGTGTGGGGTTAAGCGTGCTCGATCAGACTGCTAGTAGTGCAGTCATGGTAGCCCAAGTGGCCGTCACCGCCCCCTCGTGGGTCGCGGTGTATGAGGATACTGCCGGTACGCCCGGAGCTATTTTGGGTGCCAAGAAGGTCGTCCCAGGAGAGACATTCACCGTGGTTCCACTTTTGCGAGAAGAGGGCACACAAGGAGGGAAGACTTACTTTGCAGTCGTCTTGCCAGATAACGGTGATGGAGCATTTGATCATAAGTCCGATACTCCTCCGCTCACGCCAGACCTCGTCGTGATGGTGAAGTTTCAGGTCAAATAGTGCGTGCTTGTGCTGTAGGGATATACCCACACTTACAATAGTAAAAGTATCACGGCAACTTATGCACAGTTGCCGTGTGCTTTTGTGGTATACTATAGCCATGAAAGTTGAACCCAGTTTCGGGGACAGCTTTTCGGGCGTCATTCGTTCCATGAAGCACATTCGCGTACTCATGTTCGGCTGGGAATTCCCGCCACACAATAGTGGCGGTCTTGGAGTAGCGTGTTATGGATTATCCAAAAGCTTAGTTCGCCAGCCCATTTCTCTTACTTTTGTGCTTCCAAAAAAGCTCTCTGGAATGCATCACGATTTTCTGCATCTCGTGTATGCCAATATCAAGAACTGGAAGATGCGAAGCGTGTCGACGCTCATACATCCCTACATTACGACTACGCTCTATGATGAGTATGTGCGCACAGACGAGGATCGGGCCAATTACGGTACTGATCTTTTTGACGAAGTGCGTCGTTATGGTTTGGAGGCGCGGAATATTGCCCTAGAAGAGCCGCATGATGTGATTCATGCTCACGATTGGTTGTCGTTTCGCGCTGGGATAGAAGCCAAGCAGATTTCCGGGAAGCCTCTCGTGGTGCATGTGCATGCCACTGAATTTGACCGCACTGGTGGTCATCCGAATCAATACATTTACGAAGAAGAGCGTCGAGGACTACATGCCGCAGACTGCATCATTGCGGTATCTGAGCACACGAAGCGCGTGATTGTCGAACACTACGGTATTCATCCCGATGACGTCACCGTTGTCCATAATGGAATTGATCATGCTCTGTACCAGCACACACTTCCACCAGCACTTAGTCATGTGAAGGCGGAAGGGAAAAAGATTGTGCTTTTTGTGGGGCGTATCACCATTCAAAAAGGTGCAGATTACTTTATCAAGGTTGCTAAACGCGTCCTCGACTTTGACCCCAATGTGCTATTTATCGTGTCGGGGTCTGGAGACATGGAGCATCAAATTATTCGCCTCGCGAGTGATTTGGGATTATCCGACAAAGTTGTTTTTGCGGGATTTGTGCGAGGGGATGAATTGCTTCAATTATACCGAGCGGCGGACCTCTATGTCATGCCCTCGATTTCTGAGCCATTTGGACTGACAGCGCTTGAGGCACTTGCCAATGGTACTCCTATTTTAGTATCGCGTCAGTCGGGAGTATCTGAAGTCATCACTCATGCACTGAAGTCCGATTTCTGGGATGTAGATGATATGACGGACAAAATCGTGAACGTGGTCAGTAGTCCTGGGCTCAAGCATACACTTGGAGAACTCGGGGCCAAGGATGTCGAGTCGGTGACATGGGACAAAGCGGGGGCGAAATGTGCCGCGATATACGAACGCATCATCAATTAAGAGCCATTATTTTTCTGCCATGCCTTCTATTTGCTTTTACTTTCAAGTTCATCAGCCCTATCGCATCAAGAAGTATCGCATCTTTGATGTGGGGCATGACCATGCATATTTTAATGATCGTTCAGAATTAGATATCAACAACGAGAAAATTTTTCATAAGGTTGCACGAAAGTGCTATCTGCCCGCTAATGCCCTGATGCTTGAGTTGCTCACGCGCCACCCAGAATTCAAAATTGCGTACTCTCTTTCGGGCGTCTTTATGGATCAGATGGAAGAGTTTTCCCCTGAGGTGCTCCACTCATTTCAGCAGTTGGTCAAAACCGGGCGAGTAGAAATTTTGGATGAGACGTATTATCACTCCCTTGCATACTTGTACAACAAGGATGAATTTAAGGAGCAAGTAGCTCTTCATCGCGCAAAGGTGAAAAAGCTCTTTGGCGTCACTCCTACTGCATTTCGCAATACTGAACTCATCTACAACAACGAGCTGGCGCAGTATGTTGAAGGTATGGGCTATGAGGCGGTTATTGCCGAGGGGGCAGATCATCTTCTGGGTTGGAGAAGCCCCAATTTCCTCTATAGATCCCCAGGCACGAAGTCCATCAAGACCTTACTCAAAAATTACCAGCTCTCAGATGATATTGCATTTCGTTTTTCCTCACGCTCGTGGGCCGAGTGGCCCCTCTCGGCAGAAAAATTTGCCTCGTGGGTACACGCGGTAAATGGTAATGGTGAGGTGGTGAATCTCTTTATGGATTATGAGACTTTCGGTGAGCACCAATGGGAAGATACGGGAATTTTTGATTTTATGCGTGCACTCCCGGGCGAAGTACTTCGGCATCCAGACATAGACTTTGTCACTCCCACTGAAGCGGCTCGCCGGTATCAGACTGTAGGGGAGTTTGATGCGCATCATTTTGTCTCATGGGCAGATGTGGAGCGTGACCTATCTGCATGGAGATCAAATAGCATGCAATACGAAGCGCTCGATGCAATTTATGCCCTAGCAAAGGATGTTTTTGCGTCTGGAGATCAGCACATTATTGAGGACTGGCGAAAGCTCCAGACTTCGGACCATTTTTACTACATGTGCACCAAGTGGTTTGCCGATGGGGATGTGCATAAGTATTTTAATCCCTACGAAACACCGTACGATGCCTTTATTGCATTTAATAATGTCCTCCATGATTTGCGCGATCGCATTGCCTTGCGGGTAGGTCGACGCGCAGAGGCGCGGGTGGCCAAAAAAGTCATTCCAAAGAAAAAGCCCAAGACTAGGGCAGTTGTGGCAAAAAAGGCGCCAGCACCAAAGAAGGGAGCAAAGAAAACTCCCCCAAAGAAGAAGATTGCCAAGCCCACCAAGTAGTTTGGTGGTCTTGCAAAAAGGTGGAGAAATGCCCAAAGTAGCATCTCCACTTTTGTTTTTTCGCCAAATATGCTACCGTGGAGCCACTTATGGAGCATGAATTTCATGTTGCGATTGCAGCCCAGGAATTAACCCAGATTTGGGGATTTCCTGTCACGAACTCTTTTGTCATGGGGCTCATCGTCCTCCTTGTTGTGGTGGTGTTTGCGCTGGTGGTGTCGAGTGTCACGCGCTTGCGCCCAGGAAAATTCCAGATAGCCCTCGAACTGGTGTTGTCCGGATACCACAAATTTATTGCTGAGAACTTGGGAGGCAAGGATATTGCTGATCGATTCTTTCCGCTTCTCATGTCTTTGATTATCTTCATTTTCTTTGCGAATTTCTTGGAATTTATTCCTGGAGTGGAAAGCATTATGTGGGGTCATGGTGAACATGCGGTTCCATTTCTGCGCTCCTTGAATGCGGATTTGAATACCACGATTGCACTTGCAGTCATTGCATTTCTTACAATTGAAATCACCGGTATTCGTCGCTTCGGTATTCGATACTTCTCTCGCTTCTTCAATTTTCATTCGTTTATGGGATTTTTTGTTGGACTCATCGAACTGATTTCTGAACTCATCCGTCTGGTTTCGTTCTCATTCCGTTTATTTGGAAACATTTTTGCAGGAGGTATTCTGATTGGTGTCCTGACCTTCTTTGTTCCATACATTCTCCCAGCCCCTTTCATGGTGTTCGAAATGTTTGTTGGACTCCTGCAAGGTGTCGTATTCTCTCTCTTGACGCTCTTTTTCGTGAAAATGGCAATCACGGAAACGGAGCACTAACTGTGACCGTCCGTGCGTCATAGGAGCGAATTATTCATGTTTAATCACATACATATATGGAATTAGAATCAGCAAAGCTTATCGGTGCAGGTCTCGCAGTCGGTTTGGGTATGATTGGACCAGGTATTGGTATCGGTCTTCTTGTGGGTCGCGCTGCAGAAGGTATCTCGCGCAACCCTGACGCATACGGAAAGATTTTCTCCACTATGTTGCTCGGTGCTGCATTTGCAGAAGCTCTCGGTCTTCTCGCCTTTGTTATGGCGATTGTTATTAAGTTCGTGTAATCTCGCTTCGGCGCGCTTTGTATGGAAATCCTTCACGTTTTCGGAATTCATTGGAAACTCCTCCTGGCACAGGTGGTGAATTTTTCCATCGCGCTCTTTGTGCTCTACCGCTTTGTGTATCGGCCTATCTTCAAAATATTGGCAGAACGCGAAGCGCTCATTCACAAGGGATTAGACGATGCGAAGCACGCCGAGGAAGATCGCAAGGCAGCGGAAACAGGTCGCGAAGAAATTTTGCTTTCTGCTCGTGAAGAGGGAGGGCGCCTCGCTGATGCTCTCCACAAGAAGGGCGTCGAAGAGGAGCGTCGTATTGTCCGTGAGGCACAAGACAAGAGCATGGCGATATTGGCTGAAGCGCAGGCTCGTGCCAAAGAAGAGCATGCGTACATGATGAAGAAAAGCGAAGCGGAAATGGCAAAAATGGCGGTCCTCGCTGCAGAAAAAATCTTACGAGCTGACCTAGCAAAGAATTAGTATGCGCGCATCTTGGTACGCAAAAGCACTCATACATCTTGCTCCCTCTATGCCAGAGGACGAACTGGTCACGCGTCTCGTGTCTACGCTCAAGCATAATGGCCATATGCACATGTTGCCCAAGATTGTGCGTGCATATGAGCGCCTAGTTTTGCGTCGCGATCGACACTCGACGATTACCGTGACGACAGAGCGCCCATATGAGCAGGCAGAAATTACCCAGCTATTGCGACAAGATGATTTTGCGAAAACGCTCACAACGACACATAAGCGTGTGGTGCGTGTCGTAGATCCCACCATCGTTGGAGGTGCTATTGTGCGCACATCCAAGGACCGCGTCGATCGAAGTTATAAGCGCGCATTGCTGGACTTATATCGATCGCTGGTCACAACCTAACTTATTCACTTCATTTATTCGTATCATCACTCACCATATGGAACACATTGTCGAAAAACTCAAAAAGCAGATTACGGAATTCGCTCCTAAGACCCGCTCTGAAAAGATTGGCGTCGTAGTTTCTGCTGCTGACGGTATTGCTGAAGTCGATGGGCTCGACGATGTGATGATGGGCGAAATGGTTCTGTTTGATCTTTCTGAAGGTAAGTCCCTCGAGGCAAGCCTTGAAGGAGTAGAACTTTTGGGTATGGCACTCAATTTGGAGGAAGAAACCGTGAAGGTGGTGATTTTGGGTGATGCGACACGCGTCAAGGAGGGGATGACCGTCCGAGCGACCGGATCTATTCTTTCGATTCCTGTTGGGCCAGAGTTAGTGGGGCGCGTGGTAGACCCCCTCGGTGAAGCCATTGATGGTGGACTTCCTATCGTCACCAAATCGCGCAATCCTATTGAGCGCAAGGCATACGGGGTGATTGAGCGCAAGTCTGTCTCTACACCACTTCACACAGGCTGGAAGGCCATTGATGGCATGGTTCCGATTGGCCGTGGACAGCGTGAGCTTATCATTGGCGACCGCCAGACAGGAAAGACCGTTGTTGCAATCGATACCATTTTAAACCAGCTCTCTGAGCCACAGCAGTCTCGCCCTATTTGTATTTATGTTGCTATCGGACAGAAGGAGTCCAAGGTGGCGCGTATCGTAGAACAGCTTCGCGCTAAGGGTGCAATGGACTATACCATTGTGGTGTCTGCATCCGTATCCTCTTCGGCGGCTCTCCAATTCATCGCTCCATATGCTGGTGCAGCAATCGGAGAGTACTTTATGGATGCCGGTAAGGATGCGTTGGTGGTGTACGATGACTTATCTAAGCATGCCGTAGCATATCGCCAAATGTCTCTTTTGCTTCGACGCCCTCCTGGTCGTGAGGCATATCCTGGTGACATCTTTTATTTGCACTCACGCTTGCTTGAGCGTGCGGCGCGCTTGTCGGATCAGATGGGTGGAGGTTCGCTCACTGCGCTCCCCATTATCGAGACTCAGGAGAATGACGTCTCAGCATATATTCCGACAAACGTGATTTCGATTACGGATGGGCAGATTTATCTTGAAACTGATTTGTTCAACAAGGGCATCCGTCCTGCTATCAACGTCGGTGTCTCTGTTTCGCGCGTGGGTAGCTCTGCGCAAACCAAGGCGATGAAGAAAGTGGCTGGAAAGTTGCGTCTCGAACTTGCTCAGTTTCGTGAGCTTGAAGCATTTGTGCAGTTCTCTTCCGATTTGGACCCCGACACCAAGATGCGCATTGAAAAGGGGAAGCTCATGGTTGAAATCCTGAAGCAGGATAAGTCTGTACCAATGCCATTTGAGCGTCAGGTGGCCATGATTTATGTTGCCTCTTCAGGGGTGATGCATGACGCTGTGCACTCCAAGATTGCAGAGCTTGAGGTGGCCTACTTTACTCACCTCGATACACAGTATCCCGATATTCTTCCTGGGATTCAGTCTACGCGCGATCTTTCGGAGGACGCACAAAAGACACTCAAAGAGGCAATGGAGTCCTTCAAGAAGGCTCGACCTGAATTCTTTACTGTCTGATAGTGATGTACTTTCTGCACCATGTCCCTCAAAACAGTTAAAAACAAAATAAAGTCCATCGATAAGACGAGGCAAGTCACGAAAGCCATGGAGGCAGTTTCTGCTGTGAAGATGCGCAAGAGTCAGGGAAGTGCGCTTGCTGTGCGTCCATTCGCGCTTGCCGCACTCAAGGTATTAAGGAACGCATCCTCATCGATTGAGGCGACCAACCACCCCCTCACAGTCGTGCGCCCGGTGTCCCGCACCTGTGTGATTGTCGTCTCTGCTGATAAGGGGTTGGCAGGAAGCTATGGTTCGTCCTTGTTCAAGGAGACCTACAAATTTATGGATTCTCGTGGACTCACCCAAGAAAATACCCACCTCGTGTGCGTGGGAAAGAAAGCCATTGAACACTTCGAGAAGCGTGCGTGGACTATTGTGTCACGTCACGAGCACTGGAGCGATGGAATTGACTTTGATGTTGTCGGACCTTTGGCAACGCAGATGAGTGAGGGATTCCTTGCTGGCACATATGACGAAGTCTTTATTGTGTACACCAATTTCGTCTCCACTCTGTCGCAAGTGGTCTACGCGCGAAAATTGTTGCCCGTGACTCGCGAGGGGGTCGAGGAAGTCGTCCGTGGTATTGTGCCCAAGAGCGGTAAGTTCTCTCATGTGAGTGAACCGGAACCCGTAGCGACCCGCGCATACACGTTTGAGCCTGATGCAGTATCTGTACTGCACGCACTGATTCCATCGCTCTTTCATATCCAGATGTATCATTCCATCTTGGAAGCTAGTGCTTCAGAGCACTCCGCACGCATGATAGCCATGAAGAACGCATCAGATAATGCCAAAGAAATTTCTCGTGGACTGAAGTTGCATTTCAACAAGGTGCGTCAATCCGCCATTACTCGTGAGGTTTCTGAGATTGTCGGTGGTATGGAGTCCATGCGTGTGGTGGACAACTAATCAGAGCTAGGTTACGATACCCCCATATGGCCATGATTTCCAAAGAAGATGTGATTGATGCAATCGAGGAGGAGCGAGAAGATCGCTTGGATTTACTGACTGAATATTGGCAAGCAGAGATGGAAGAGCAACCCAACAAGGATCTTGCATCTCACGCGTATGATGCAGCTAAGCTCTTGTATGAGCGCAAGGCGTATCAGGACGTGGTAGATTGGCTTGATGCAGTTGGGCTTCAACTCGAAAAATCAGAAGGTGAAGAAAGCGATGCCTACGTTGCATATCTCGAGGATGATAGACTAGAGGAATTACGCATGAATGCACTCGAGCGTAGTTCTCTCGAAGAAGAAGGCGCGGAATATGACATGGATGACGAAGACGAGGAATAGTCTCCCGTCATGATTGAATAGCATTAGATCTCTTACAACTACTATGGATAACGATAAAGACATTCAATTGGAACAGGGCGAAGTTTCACTGGGCGGGGGAGTGGATATCGTGACTCAAAGTGGCGATATTGACGACGTTGAATTTGAGACGTATAATGATGATGTACTCGGTTCTGAAACGCTCACCCCTCAAGACCAAATCAAGCGTTTGCGCGAGCGACTCAAGGAAGCCGTGCAGGAGAAAAGAGAATATCTTGATGGATGGCAACGCGCAAAAGCAGACTTTGCAAACTATAAAAAACGCGAAGACGAGCAGAAGACCGAGTTTATGAAGTTTGCGCGTGAGGGTGTGATTGCAGACATCATCCCTGTCCTGGAAAGCTTTCAGATGGCTTTTTCAAACAAGGATGCATGGCAGAAAGTCGACCCTTCGTGGCGTACTGGAGTAGAGTATATCCATACACAGTTAAACCAAACTCTCGCGCAGCACGGATTATCCTCAATTGACCCGAAGGGAGAAGTATTCGACCCCAAGGTGCACACTGCTGTGGCATCAGTGCCAACAGAAGATGTCGCGATGGATCATCGCATTGCCGAAGTCGTTTCTCTCGGGTATCAGCTAGCAGGAAAGGTTATCCGTTCTCCGCGAGTAAAGGTGTACGCACTCACTCCCGGTGCATAATGCAACCTTTGTTTCTGTGTTTTAGTATAGAGTAGTGTTTTGGTTCGTCTTTATTCATGACTCATCACAACTCATCATCAATATGGCAAAAGTACTTGGTATAGATTTAGGTACGACGAACTCTGCAATGGCTATCGTCGAGGGTGGCGAGCCAAAAATCGTCGAGAATGTAGAAGGTGTCCGCACGACTCCGTCTATTGTGGCACTCGGAAAGACCGGCGAGCGACTAGTTGGTCTTTCGGCAAAGCGCCAGGCGGTGACGAATCCTGAGAACACCCTATATGAGATTAAGCGCCTGATTGGACACAGTTTCGACGAGGAGTCTGTGGAACGCGATCGAAAAGTCATGCCTTTCAAAATCGAAGAAGGAGAGCATAATGGCGTGAAGGTCAAAATGGGCGATAAGGCATATCGTCCAGAAGAAATCTCAGCAATGGTACTCGCCAAGCTGAAGGCTGATGCGGAAGCAAAGACAGGCGAGAAAATTACCGACGCGGTCATTACCGTTCCTGCGTATTTCAATGACGCACAGCGTCAGGCCACCAAAGACGCCGGTGCCATCGCGGGATTTAACGTCTTGCGCATCATTAACGAGCCCACTGCGGCAGCGCTGGCGTACGGTTTTGACAAAAAGAAGAATGAAAAAATCGTAGTGTACGATTTTGGAGGTGGAACATTTGACGTATCTGTGCTCGAAGTCGGCGACGATGTTATTGAGGTAAAGTCAACCGATGGGGATAGTCACATGGGTGGTGGTGATATTGACCAGAAGATCATGGGCTGGATTGTTGCTGAATTCAAAAAAGAGTCTGGTATTGATGTCTCACATGACGTGTTGGCGACCCAGCGCTTAAAGGAAGCAGCAGAGAAGACAAAGCATGAGCTCTCAACCACCCTCGAATCAGAGATTAATATCCCGTTTATCACTTCAGATGCCAATGGCCCCAAGCATCTCCTTCTCAAGATGACACGGGCGAAGCTGGAAGAATTAGCGATGGAGTATATCGATCGTTCGATTGAGATCACCAAGCGTGCAGTAAGTGCAGCTGATCTCAAGGTGACGGATATCAATGAGGTGCTCTTGGTGGGTGGGCAGACTCGTATGCCACTCATGATTGCACGAGTAAAGGAATTGTTTGGAAAGGAGCCCAACCGCACCATCAACCCCGACGAAGTGGTGGCTGTCGGCGCCGCCATTCAGGGAGGTATTTTGAAGGGTGATGTCAAAGATATTCTGCTTTTGGATGTGATTCCACTTTCGTTTGGCATCGAGACGATGGGTGGTATCGCCACAAAGCTGATTGAAAAGAATACCACTATCCCAGCCACTCAATCACAGATATTCTCGACAGCGGCAGATAATCAAACATCGGTCGAAGTGCACGTATTTCAAGGAGAGCGTGGTCTGGCAAAGGACAATAAGTCGCTCGGACGATTTATTCTTGATGGTATCCCTCCTGCGCCACGCGGAATGCCTCAAATCGAAGTATCGTTTGATGTGGATGTGAATGGTATATTGTCAGTCAAGGCAAAGGATAAGTCTTCAGGGAAGGAACAGTCTATTCGTATCGAGGCACGTTCGTCTCTGTCGAAGGAGGATATCGAGCGGATGAAGAAAGAGGCCGAATTGCATGCTGAAGATGACAAGAAGAAGCAGGAAGCTATTGAGGTCAAAAATGTTGCTGAGTCCATGATCTATACTGCGGAGAAAGCACTCAAGGACAATGGTGACAAAGTCCCCGCAGACATCCAGGATACGGTGAAAGAGAAAATCGAAGCATTGAAGAAAGTAAAGGATGGCGATGATATTCCCGCCATTACAGAGGCAAGCACCGCACTTTCTGATGCGATGCAGAAGATCGGAGAAGCAATGGCAAAAGAAGCCAGTACTCACGAAGGTGAGACTAAGCCACAAGACAGCGGAGAGACTCCCGACGGTGGAGGAAAAGTCCACGATGTCTAAACAGAACCGCCCCATTTTAGGGGCGGTGTTGTTTTGTGATGAGTCGTTCGAGTGTGCAGGTGAGGCGATAAAAGAAGAGTGCGATAAGAATAGAACTCATGCCATATGCTATGGCTGGTATAAGGAACCCACGGTATATCACAATGCTCGACATGCATACAATGAAGCCTAGAATCATCAAAAACAGGAGGAAAAAATTCCAACGCTGGCTACTATAGGCTTCAAAGACACACAGTATTGGCATGCAGAGACTAAAAGCACTCGTACCAGTTACACCCAAGATAATTGCCGCGATGGCGTCATCTTTGGAGAGACCGGCATAGATTACCTGATGCTTTTGCGCGTACCACAAGAGTGCCAAGCCTATGCCCATGACGAAGGCAAAGAGACGAGAATAGGGAGTAGATTGCTTCTGTGTCATACAAGAATGCTTTCACGTACATCTCATTGCATCGTATGGGGGAATAGCGCAGGTGTCAAAACCCCTCCCGTAAGGGAGGGGTGAGATGATGAGCTTACATGAGCCTGATGGAATCTATCTTCTCTTGCTTGGCAATACCAGTCGCAACCAAGCGGTCAAACCAGCGCTTGACCGTATTTTGGGCACGCCCAGTCATTCTGGTCACGTATGCCACATCCAGAACGCCGTGAAAGCGGAGTCTAGAGGTGAGGGCAGGAATTGCTCCAGATTGGTCGAATTCCTCTGCCCAGGCACGGTCACTGTAGTCTTTTGACATGGGAATCTCCGTGAGGTAAATCCATGAATACAATAGCAGAAAAATATACTATTGTCAAATAATTACGGAGCATGTATAATACGCACACTATGGCAAAAAATTACTATGATGTGCTTGGTGTATCAAAGACTGCCTCAAAGGAGGAAGTGAAGAAGGCATTTCATAAGCTTGCGCACCAGTACCACCCCGATAAGAATAATGGTGATGACAAGAAGTTCAAAGAAGTGAACGAGGCCTATCAGGTGCTATCCGATGAGACGAAGCGCCAGCAGTACGATACTTATGGAAGTGCGGGATTTCAGGGTGGACCACAAGGCTCTCCTTTCGGTGGTGGTTTTCAAGGGGGTGGCTTTGAAGGGGTAGATTTGGGAGATATTTTCAATGATTTCTTTGGAGCTGGATTTGGGGGTGGGGGGCAGCGAGTGGAACGTGGTCGTGATATTTCGGTAGATATTTCGCTCACATTCGAAGAGAGTATTTACGGGGTGACCAAGACGGTTGTCCTCTCGAAGGCCACTCAATGCCAGACATGTCATGGTAGTGGTGCAAAACCAGGTTCAAAAATGAAATCATGTTCCCCGTGCAGTGGAAAGGGGCGCATTAACCAAATGCGGAAGTCTTTTCTCGGCACGTTTTCGACTGTTGTGGAGTGTGATACCTGTCATGGTGCAGGAGAGATACCAGAGACCAAATGCGCAACTTGTAGCGGTATGGGAATCATAAAGAAACCCGAGGAAATCACCGTGCCTGTTCCTCCGGGGCTTGAGCATAAGGAGATGTTGCGCATGAGCGGAAAGGGTGAAGCAGTATCCCGCGGGATTCCTGGGGATTTGTATATCACGCTCCACATCACTCCGCATCCTGTATTCAAAAAAGAGGGTCACAATCTCACTATGGTGCTTCCAGTAAAATGGACAGATGCCATACTGGGGACAAAAGTAGAGATCCCACTCTTACGGGGAGCCACTCATGAAGTGAAAGTGCCGGAGGGGGTGCAATATGGAGATATTCTTCGGGTGAAGCAACAAGGAGTCCCTCATCAGGGTAAGGGGAGTGCAGGGGACTTGCTTATTCGCGTGGAGATTGCGACACCGAAAAAATTGTCTTCCCGTGTGCGCAAACTCATCGAAGAGCTCAAAGCAGAAGGACTATAAGTTCTCCATCTACGCCCGTGAAATATACTTTCGGTTAGAGAGTTTCTCTATCCAATATTTTGGTCCTCCGCGTCCACTGATCCGTATTCCACCCATGGGGTCAAAGGGGCCGATATGGAGTGGGTCCGAGTTGATGTGTATGCGTCCCGCGTCAATCTGTGTCGATAAGTTATTGATGACTCGAGGGAGAGTGGCAAATAATGAAAAACTCAACCCGAAGGCATTGTGCGTGTTGTGCATCTCCTGCGCCTCTTCATCAGAGCGGACTGGAGCAAGCCATATGATGGGGGCAAATACCGGTATGTGCATCAATGTGGTGTCTTTTGCTGTGTAGGATACGCACGCGCGAGGAGGATGGTCGCTTTTCATGAGTATCTTGCTAGAGGGAAGTTGTGCCAGGAGTTGGGTTGCATGACGCTCTGTACCTGAGATGAGCGCACCGAGGTCGGTACTGAAATGATGAGGATCTCCTTCGACGAGTGCGGCGTACAGTTGGGGCATGAGTGATTGCACCGTTTTCCAGTGGCTCGTGTGCACCATCACCCCGCGAATCGCATTACACATTTGACCATTGTGACGGGTGGATGCAGTGACGAGTAGTCGAAGCACCTCAGGAATATTTTTCGCTGATTTGTCGATGTATGCCCAATCGCATCCTTCGCTTTCTTCGATAAATTCGACAGAGACCTGTGCGCACAGTTGTGCTATCGCGCTTGAGGTCGCACTCCCTCCAAATGACAGTACAGCATCAAATGCGCGAGAGAGAATGAGTCGCTCTGTCTCTTGGCGATCAATAAGTAAGAGATGAACCCGAGATGTCAGTCCAGGTACCTGAGACAGCGCTCGCACGAGGGCATGCGCGAAAGAAGGAGTTTTGGAAGAGGGTTTGAGATAAATCGTGTTTCCCGCCCATAGCGCAGTGAATGCCAGAATCGTGGTAACAGATATGGGCTCATTTGCACACAACACAATAAGCACGTTCCCCTTCGGTCCGTATGAAAATCGCGGATCGCGCCCAGTATCAGAGAGTTCCACGTGCTTTAAGTACTCCATCGTCCCCTTCAAGTCCTCGCTGTGGTAGCGAATCGGACTCCCTGTTTCAGCGGTGACCTGCGAGAGGATCATGTGTTGGGTATTCTGATGCGAGAGAGTCGAGCGCCATGCGCGCGCGCCAAGGGTAGTACTCCGCTTTACTGCAAGAGCACTATCTCTTTTGAAGGGGGAGATCTTTATGCCTGTTGCACGCTTCATGCGCGCTGTGACGGTATTGGTGTATGGATTGATGACATCCACGACGTCTCGTGACTGAATGGGCCTTCCGGCTACAATGCTCGTGATAGTAGACATATCTTAACGGTGATCAATAAAATGCTTATGCTTTCCGACTCCAAGATGGGTGAGATCCTCGGAGGTATACGCAACTACTGTCACCTGCGCTCCGATAGTGCTGTGCAGAGTGTGGCGAACCTGCTCCAGGATGGCTTCGTCATACGCTGACATGGGTGATACTTTAAGGGTGAGACTCTCGTGGCCATCTTGGGTATGTGCTTCTAGAGTCCACATATGCGGATTGATTGCATGCGCATGAGGAAGAAGGGCTTGCTCGACTCCAGGAGCTTCAATCTTCAGGCCCTTGTAAAAGAGGGTCGGGATTGTTCTTCTGGTCATACGCGCAATACGAGGCATGGTGCGTCCACAGGCGCATGGAATGCGCGTGATAGAGGTGAGATCACCAGTTCGGTAGCGCAAAAGTGGTGTCGCACGCTTTCTGAGCGTGGTCAGCACGAGTTCGCCTACTGTGCCATCTGGAACGAGTCGACCCGTATCGGGGTCAATCACTTCCGGATACACATAGTCAGCGAGAATGTGTAGCCCGTCCTTGAATGTGCATTCACCCGCAATACCAGTGTTGATTTCGCATAAGCCATACTGGTCAAGCAATGTCGCGCCAAACCCCTCTTCAATGTGTGCGCGCATGGATGGAGTAAATGGTTCACCCCCAGCGATGGCATGACGAATACCGATATCACGAACATCATACCCGTATTCTCGAGCCATCGTCATAAGATATGGATAATAACTCGCCACCGCGGCCATAGAGTTGGCATTGTACCGTAACATCACATCAAGACACTTTTGGGAGGATGTGCTTCCGATAGGAAGAATGAAAGCCCCAAGATGCACGAGTGCATAGTGATTGAGGAGGCCTGCAGAGAAGAGTCCGTATGACGCGAGCATGGCAAAGGTGGAGTCTGAGCGGACTCCTTGCATAAACCAGGTGCGGGCGAGGTGTTGACTGGCAACCTGGATGTCTTCATGAGTCATGAAGGAGGCTACGGGACTCCCACTGGTTCCTGATGAAAAATGAAATTCTTGGAGGGTGCTCCGCGGAACGGCGAGGGTACTCCAGGTATCCGCATCACGAAGTTCCTGTTTGGTGGTGAAGGGGACACGTGCGGAGAATTGTTCCAGAGATTCAAAAGTGTATGCAGATGGATTGGCGTCTTTCCGAGAGCGGTAAAACGGAGCATGAGTCGTCGCATGATGGGCGGTGTCACGAAGGAGAGAGAATTGGAGATTTGAAAGCGCGTCCGATGAAAGTGTTTCGCGATCGGAATCGTAGAGCTCCTCTGACCTAAAAAATGATGCGGTCATGGTGAGATACCCACATCCTAGCATTATGTTGCGAAAAAGGAAATGCTATACTGTATGGAGCTTATGGCATTACGTAGCCTGAAAAATGAAATTCTCATCGCAACGATTGGTCTCACGGTGATCACTGTTCTTGCGACGACGCTTATTGGTGTTTATGCGACGACCACGGCTGGATCACAGGCAGAAGATTCAACGAGTATTATTTTGCGTGAGCAAGCCAAAGAGTACATGGTGCAAATTGCCACCGCAGCTGCAAAGCAGGAAGACCTGGTGTTTGAATATATTCGTAACGAAACTGAAAGTATTGCACGCTACGCCGAGAATCTGGAGGCCACTCCGGATTACTTTGATCGCCGATATTGGAAGTTTTCTGAACGCGTTACAAAGGATGGCCTCGCGTATATTAATCGTGAAGATGACATCTCCTCCGTTCATGTGCCATCCTTTGTCGCACTGACTCCATCCCGTACCGCACAAATTGAGCGCTCTGCTATGCTCGATTTTTTGATTCCGGGCGTGATGAAGCACACTCGAGATATCGCGGCGGTGTATACCATCGACTCCGCAGGAGTGACGCGCTATTACCCTAATATTGTTTTGGGTAAACTCGCCCCACATGATTACGATCCGCGACCTGATATTTACTATGCGCCAGCAACACCCGAGAATAACCCGGACAAACTCGCTGTTTGGTCCAAACTCTATGATGACGTGGCCGGACGTGGCCCAGTGGTCACCCTCAGCGTGCCGATGCATGTTGGCGGAGAATTCATGGGTATTGCGGCGATGGATGTGCTTTTGGCGAGTATTATTCAGCGCATTACTGATTATAGTCCAGTACAAGATTCCTATGCTTTCTTGCTAGATCGCGAAGGGAATACCGTGGCATTTCCTGAAAAAGCATACCTTGATGTATTGGGTCGCCCACAACAAGATGGTGAGGGCAGAATTAACGTACTCTCCTCGCCTGATGCAGAGCATGTGAAGCATGTATTGCTCGATATGACGACAGGCCGTTCTGGCTTTTCTAGCTTTGTCGCATCTGATACGCGGAAGTATATCGCATATGCCCCTCTCGAGCAGACTGGATTTAGCTTTGCTGTGGTTGCAGATGAAGCGGTCATCTTGAAGGCAGTTGGTACCCTCCATCAAGAAATTTCTGGTTCAATACGAGAAATGATAGCGGCACTGATTATTCCTGCCAGCTTGTTTATCGTACTCCTCGCCTCACTTCTTGCAGTCTTCCTAATTTCGCAGATTGTGCGGAAGGTCCAGGAGTTGACGCATGGAGTGAAGCAAATCGGGTCTGGGAATCTCGATTTTCGCATTGCTATTTCAAGTAATAACGAAATTGGTGAACTTGCTTCAGCATTCAATCACATGAGTGAAGATTTAAAGGTCTCACACGAGAAGCTTCAGGAATACAATAAGACGCTCGAAGCGAAAATTGCCGATCGTACCAAAGAGTTAGCACAAGCCAATCTGCTTTTGGAAGAGAAGAACCGCATTCTTCAGGTCATCGATCAACGCAAGAGTGAATTTGTGTCGATTGTATCGCATCAGCTCCGCACCCCTATTACCGCGATCAAGGGCTACTCCTCACTGCTCATGGAAGGGGCATATGGCATCCTGCCAGATGTGGCCAAGGAGCCCGTAGAACGCATATTTCGATCGTCCTCTCGATTGGCAAATATGGTGACTGACTTTCTTGATATTTCAAAGATTGAGCAGGGGACCATGACGTACACCAAAGAAGAAGTGAATATTGGTAACATGGTCACTGACTTGGGTGGTGACTTCGCACAAGTCGCGCACATCAAAGGCCTCAATTTTACAGTCGAGATTCCCGAAGGTGAACAGTTTGTCGTGATGGCAGACGATGGAAAGTTGCGACAAATCTTCTCGAACTTAATTGATAATGCTATCAAATATACCCCAAGTGGAAAGGTGTCCGTTTCACTCAATCGAGACACTGAGCGTAATATGGTGGTGATGCGCCTGACGGATACAGGTATTGGACTTTCACAAGATGATATTCACCACCTGTTTGGGAAATTTGCTCGTGGGTCTGGCGGACAACGCCAGAATACCGAGGGTTCAGGATTGGGGCTGTATGTGGCAAAGCGTATGCTTGAAGCACAGGGCGGTAAAATGTGGGTAGATTCTCGTGGCGTGGGTCAGGGCTCGACCTTCTTTGTAGAGCTCCCGCTCCTATCCTCATAGATCAGGATAGGAGTACCCGATGTGCTTGCTATCTGCTATGATGAAGCCAATGAAACAGACCGATCGACCCACAACTCAGCTCCGCGTATTGACGGGGGACAGACCTACCGGAAAACTCCACCTCGGGCACTACCTTGGTTCTATTCAAAATCGTTTACATTTGCAGGCACAAATTGAAGCGCAAGGTGGAGTTTTCTTCTATATGATTGCTGATGTGCAAGCGTTGACTGATAATGCCCACAACCCCGAAAAGGTGCGTGATGCGCTAGTGGAGGTCGCACTCGACAATCTCGCCTGTGGCATGGATCCTCGTTTGACGACCATGTTTGTGCAATCGCATATCCCAGAAATTGCAGAGCTGACGGTGTACTTTCTAAACCTGGTGACCCTTTCTCGTTTGAAGCAAAACCCGACAGTGAAAACGGAGATTGCGCAGAAAGGCTTTGGGGAAGCTGTTCCTGCGGGATTTCTCATGTATCCCGTATCTCAAGCAGCAGATATTCTTACTTTTCGAGCTACTTCGATTCCCGTTGGAGCTGATCAGATTCCAGTTCTTGAGCAAACCAATGAAATCGTTGATGACTTTAATCGTCTCTATGGCACCCTATTCTCGCGCGTGACACCACTATTGTCCCATGCATCACGCATGCCAGGCATAGACGGGAAAGCAAAAATGTCCAAGTCTCTTGGTAATGCCATCTTCCTCTCGGATACCCCCGCTCTCATTGAGAAGAAAGTTATGCAGATGTACACTGATCCCGAACATGTGCATGTGGCTCATCCTGGAAAGGTAGAGGGCAACGTGGTGTTTACCTATCTTGACGCATTCGATCCGCATCCCGATGAAATAGCAGAACTAAAGGCAGGCTACCGCAAGGGAGGATTAGGTGATGTGGTGCTCAAGAAACGACTTACACAGGTGTTACTCGAAGTGCTGACCCCTATAAGGGAACGCCGTGAGCAATTGGCCAAGAATCCGCGTGACGTCTTGGAAATTCTGCACGAAGGGACTGCTCGTGCACGTAAGGAAGCTATTGCCACCATGGAACTGGTCGAATCACACATGAAGATTGACCATTTTCGCAGTTTGAAAGATTGACACAATACTATCTCATGATAAAGTACTGCGAGTTTTCTTGTACTGTATTATGACTTCATCGCTCTCGCTTACGAACGAGCTTGCTCACGTTGCTTCGATATATTTTTTTGAGCACGCACTCAATCGCTTACGTGGACAACAGCATGTTCCGATACCCGTATCAGCAATCCAGGTGGTAGGAAATATTCCGCATCTTCACGTGACCTCATCACATGAAGGATGGCAGGTGCATGTGCGTGTGACATTGAGACTGAATAATGGAGTAGTGCTTGGCACTGTTCAGCTCAAAAAATGCATACAGCACGATAAAGACTACCTCAAGATGCGTTCCAAGAATTCCAAAGTACCTGATCTGTATCACATGGCATACACCCCAGAGTGACACCCAACCGCCATGGCGGTTTTTTCTTGTGCTATACTCCTCACATGTCGTGGCTAGCATTGGGGCGACCCATTTCTATCTCTATGCGAGTATTACTCGCGCTGTACGCCGTCATTCCTTTGGTACTCCTTTTGGTCATGGTGGACATGGTGGTGTGGGGCGGTGCAATGATGCGGGCATTGCCCCGACTCCCAGAGTCCTTGATCTGGTGGTCACTACTGTTCCCATTTCCCCATATTATCGCGAGTTATTTTTCCTTTTTTGATCGAGCGTATCTGACAAGTTACCGCAACCGCATCATTCAGGTGGCGATTCCCCTAGGCGTGGGCACCGCTATCCTCGGAGTCTATGCCCCGGAAATCATGTTCTTACTTTTTGTCCTGTATTCGATGGTCCATATTACATTTCAGCAGACTGGGTTGACACAGCTGATGCTTCAACAGTCAGGGAAACTCTTTGTGTGGTGGAAATGGGTGCTGGTCCTTGGTGCGACGACACTCTACCTTTCTTTGTACCCATCGGTGCTCTCGTCATTCTTGAGTACATTTGCGCTTCCACTTTTGCTCAGCAGTAGCCTGGTGGCGATACTGATGGTCTATGTTCTCACTCGAGGAACTACCTCATTGGTTGGACGCTGGTATGCGTGGTTGACTACGGCGCTTATCCCGCTTTCTGTGCTTATGCTCTATTTGGGGTATCCCGTATTTGCCATTCTGATTCCTCGTGCTGTGCACGACCTCACTGCATTTGTGTTTTATCTTACTCATGATTTGAATCGCAATAGTACAGATATACACAATTTCCTTTATATGCCATTTATCGAACCACGCACTATTTTACTTCTTCCTGTGCTTATGCTGTGCTTTTCGGTCGGTATAGTCTATGCGCTTTTTCAGGCACCCTTGATTGGAGGATCAATTTTAGTGGTATGTTCTGTTGTGCATTACTATATTGAAAGCTTTATGTGGAAAAAGGGGAGTCCGCATCGCGCGCAGATCGCCTTTTCAAAGTAGGTTTTGTATGCCAAGATAGCGGTATAGCATCTTATTTGCATAATCGCTTGAATCATGAAGGAACGCATAATGATAGGTGATCTCCATGCCCATATTGGGAGAGAGGTCATGATAGCTGGGTCAGTCAATATTCGACGCGACCATGGAAAGTTGGTTTTCTTGGATCTTCGTGATCGTACGGGGGTGGTTCAGGCTGTTGCACTCCCGCATCATCCTGAAGCAGTTGCTGTTGCCACAACACTGCACCCAGAGTGGGTGGTGCAGGTCGTAGCGCAGGTCAATCAGCGTCCGGAGAAAATGGTGAATGCGGGGCAAAAGAACGGAGATATTGAGCTCGAGCTTCTGTCTATTGAAATCCTTGCCTCTGCCAAGGAGCTACCGTTTGAGCTTGGGTCAGAGCTCAATCTCGATACCTGCCTTGATCATGCGCCCTATACACACAGAGATCCAAAGCGTCGAGCGATTTTTAAGGTTCAAGCAGAGATTATTCGAGCATATCGAGAGGCGCTCAATGCGGAAGGATTTACGGAATTTCAGGCCCCTAAAATTGTGGGTGATGATGCCGAAGGTGGAGCGGGAGTATTTAAAGTAGAATACCTGCGTGATAAGCAGGCATACCTTGCTACATCTCCCCAGCTCTACAAGCAGATGATGGTGGGAGTCTTTGAGCGCGTATATACCACAGGCAGTGCTTTTCGAGCAGAAAAACATGCTACGACGCGCCATTTAAACGAGATTGCCATGCTTGATGCAGAAATGGGCTATATCGAAAGTCAGTATGATGTTATGGCAGTGTTTACTCGTGTGCTCGGTCATGTGACCACTCACTTGCGCGATACTTGCCAGGAAGAATTTGCCCTACTCGGTGCATCACTCCCAAAGTGCCCCGCCGTGTTTCCGCATATGAAATTGCGTGAGGCTCAGGCTCTGATTACCAAAGAAACAGGTGAGGATTGCACCAATGAGCCTGATCTTGAACCACAACATGAACGCTGGTTGTCTCAGTATGCGCTCGCGACATTTGATTCTGATTTCATATTCATCACCCACTATCCCACCACCAAGCGTCCCTTCTATACAATGGAAGATCCAGAAGACCCCGGTTTTTCGAAGTGCTTTGACTTGCTCTTTCGTGGAGTAGAGATTTCCAGTGGAAATCAGCGCGTGCATGACTATGACGCTCTGGTGGCAAAGATGAAGTGGAAGGGCCTTGATCCAGAACAATTTTCCTTTTATTTGGAAGCATTTCGCTCTGGAATGCCACCGCACGGGGGGTGGGGACTTGGTCTCGAGCGATTAACCCAGAAGTATCTCGGCTTGGATAATGTGAAGCAAGCATCCCTCTTTCCTCGTGATATCAATCGTATCGATCAATTGCTTTCGCGCGGCCAGTCGGGTGCAGGAGACGCGTAAACTGTACTTTTTCTCTCTTGTGTTGTACAATATTACTCCCTATGCTATGCATCCGCGCCGAAAGGTGAGGAAAGTCCGAACTCTCGCCACGCAAGTGGCAGCATGGTAGCGGGTAACGCCCGTCGTGGGTAACCATAGAGGTGCGAGCAGTGACGCCGAAGTCGAAAGGCAACGGGTTCAGCACTTGTGCTGAATAATCCCATAGTGATATGGGAGTGAAACGGCTAAATCCTTACCAGAGTGCAAGGCCGTGCCGCTTTTGCGGAGTGCCGCTTGAGCAGAAGAGTAATTTTCTGCCTAGATACATGGATGCACCCTCGAGCAAGGTTCGAAGGGACAGAATTCGGCTTATCAGCATAGGGCGCTACAGACACCACCTTCGGGTGGTGTCTGTCTATAAAACCCCCCCTTGGGGGGTGTTTCATACTATATATTCGGCTCGGCGCAAGAGCACAGCAACCTCACTTTCCACTCGTCGCGCGTGAGTATCAAAGAAGAGATTGAGCCCTTTGGTGTCCTGGGGGAGATGTGGAGCCCATACGGTGGTCAGCGTGTGCACCACATCGTAGACAGGCATGCCGATGCGAAAATCCGGCGCCCAGACTTCCACAGTCTTTGAAACGTGGATGAGCCCTCTTGCGCACATGAGGACTGACCAGTGGCGCCTACTGAGACGGCGGTCCTTGTTGTTTCGCAGAGACAAGACTGGGATGTGTGTGCGTGCGTCGCGCAAGAGCTCATGCAGGTGAGTATGCGCGAGCGACAAAAGATACTCTTGTGCCAGAGCAGAGAGGAGACTGTGCTCGCTATGAGGTACAGGGTGGGGGAGGCCATCATGATGTGCGCGATAGAGGACCGAGGCCTTTTTCACGCTGGCGAGATCAATTTGAGGCAAATACATGACGCATCCGCTATAAACTATATTCGTATATATCACTTATTTCTGAATCTGTCAATTTCTTACACTAGACAGTAGAATATTTTATGGTAATGTGTACACAGAAGCACTCGGGCAATGCCATGTCTCCTTCGATTAAGCTCATGACGCTCAACATTGAAACTGATCGCCATCTTGGTCGCATACTTCCTGCCTTCACACAGCTTGCTCCCGATGTCTTGTGTCTGCAAGAAGTACTCTTTCCTGATGCAGAGCTGATATCGCGTTGGCTGGAAATGCCATACTACTTCTTGCCTCTGGTATTGGGTGCCCGAAGTGATGAACCTCAGTCTCGAATCCCTGAAGGTGTTGCAGTCTTTGCTAAGGCTGGCCTGAATCCTTGGTTTTCGCACGAGTACTATGTGCGTCACACGACTGAGCTTTCGCCTTCCGAGTATCGTGGAGGAGTGCCATCTCGCAGAGGTATTGTCGCTGTCGATATTCGAGTGGCAAACTTGCCCATGCGTATAGTGACGACGCATCACACGATTACCAAAGATGGGGAATCTACGGAACAGCAAATCAGTGATACCAATGCGCTCTTTCGAGCGCTCGATCATCTCCACCGCGTACGAGGAGGGAATCCGGGCGAGCTCGTTTTGTGTGGAGATTTTAACGCCCCACGAGTACTCCATGGCAGTCGAGGTGTTACCCACAGCATGTTCTGTGATCGATACGTGGATCACATTCCTGAATCTGTGCAGTCTACGCTTGACCCAGCACTCCATCGTGTCCCGTCTCTTCAACTCGTTGTAGATGGAGTCTTTTCGACATCGGAGTATGATGTTTCTCAAGTATGCGTATTGCCAGGTCTTTCAGATCATTGTGGAATAAAAGCCCAGGTAAAGAGGGTATAAAACTTCCAACGCCGATGAGTCGGCGTTTTTTACTACCTCATGTATTTGGGATATGGTCAATACTGTACACAGGGAGTGGTGTCTCTAAATTATGATATACTAGGCACTATTAATCCTCGCGTCGGTAGGCGCGCTTGAACATCATTTACTTTATGTCAGAGGAACATCACAAGACCACTCACGCATCTCCGCAAGGCATCGCACGCTTTTTGCTTGCGCGCTCATCACATCTTTCTGTGTTCTCTGATACATGGCTCTCATATGCGCTCATTGTGCTCGCTGCACTTTTGCCTATCTTTTTTCTGCCTTCCTCAGACACTACTCCTGAGTTGGCCAAGATGCTTCTCCTTGAGTCCGTCGTGTTCTTTGGGTTGGTAGGTTGGGCACTAGGACGGTATCGTGAACGCACTATTGTCGCACCAAAAAGTTCTCTCCTCCTTCTCTCTGCACTATTGGTGATTCAGTTTGTGATTGCGGGGTTGATGTCTCCAACACCACTGATTTCATTTATCGGTAGTGGATATGATATCGGTACCGTGAATTCCTTCATCGTCCTTTTTTTGCTTTTGTATCTTGCATCGCTCGTGTTTGGGGATCGAGATCGCATACTCACCTTATATGCAGCACTCCTTGGCTCCACTGGTATCGTGCTGATTTTTCACCTCGTGCGACACGTCATGGGTGCAGACATCCTCGATTTTGGTATTTTTACCAGCCCTATTTTGTCGCCGGTCGGGAAGTGGAATGACATGGCGTCCCTCTATGGCGCAACAACGATATTGGTGCTGACCACACTCTATTTTTTCCCCAAGAATAGTCTGATTCGTATTCCGGCATACATCCTCCTTGCCTTGTGTGGGTTCTTCTTCCTTCTTGTTGATTTCACCATGCTTTGGATGATGATGGTCATGGCTATTCTTGTGCTTTTTGCGATTGCATACTATGACGCAGAAGGTGAGGGAAGTCCGCTGACATTCGCAAAGCGTATGCGTGCCGCTTACCGCCGTATTCCGACGGTCGCAGTCGTTTTTCTGTGTATCTCCATGATATATGCATCAGGGCTTGCACAACGCCCAATTGGAAGCATGCCGAGCCTCAGCGCCTTTCTCTCTACATCACTTGGGGCCACACCATATTCTGAGGTCATGCTCACACCTGGAGTCACTTATGAAGTCCTCTCGGAGACACTCAAGGAGTCACCAGTGTACGGCACAGGACCGAATCGCTTCACTCACGGCTTTCTTCGATTTAAGTCTACCGATATTAACCGTACTGCATATTGGGATTCTGAATTTCAGTTTGGGTTAGGGCGTATCCCAACCTATGTCGGAACGACCGGAATTATGGGCATGATTTTATGGATGGGATTCATCGTACTACTCTTTTCAAAGGTGCGTCATGTCTTTACACTGTTCTCCCGTGATCGCATCGGTGCGTATCTGGCCACGTCGCTCTTTGTATTGGTGCTCTATTTTTGGAGTTTGGCACTCTTTTATCTTCCTAATATCACCATCTTTGCGCTCTCATTCTTGTTGACCGGAGCCATGATTGCGTATTTTGTGTCGGAGGGAGTCATGGGGAAGGTGACTATCACCCTAGATTCCCCTCGCCGAAAGCACCTCGTTCTAGTCCCCATTTTTCTTTTTGTGATTATCGGGGTATTTTCCTCAGGAATTCTCATGTATCGCCAGGTGGCATCTATGGCAGTCTATAGTGACGCTGAAGCACTGGTTATCCAAGGGAAGTATGCCGAGGGGGAGACGCTTATTCGTCGAGCTATCGCACTCTCTGAGCGCGATACATATGTGCGTGCACTCTCCAACGTCGCATTGTTTGAGCTTCAGCGTCTGGCAAGTTCTTCGCTTTCACCTGCTGAGTTGGCAGCACGAGTGAATGACTTAGTTGGACTAGCTCGTACAAGCGCGGAGCGTGCAATTGCACTCGATGACACGAATTACGAGAATCATCTTCAGCTTGGCGCAGTATACGATGTACTGGGTAGTCTTGGAGTGGGAGAAACTTTTATCCCCGCAAGGGACAGCTACATGCGTGCGCTCACGCTCAACCCCAAGAGTCCTCGACTATTGTATGTTCTTGGTCGACTAGAGCTCACCTATGGTGATCGTGCGCTTGCGAAACGATACTTCGTGCAGGCTCTCGCAGAACGCCCCAATCTTCCTGAAGCACTTTCTCTCTACGTACAAATGGAAATAGACGACAGAAATCCGGAATCAGCCCGCTCTGCACTATTGTCCGCCGTGAGCGCAGAACCTACGAATTTCTTGCTTCATTTTGCCTTGGGCTACATGCTCTATGCGGAGGGTATTTACGATCAAGCCTCTCAGAGCTTTGAGTCAGCGGTCTATCTGAATCCTGTGTATGCAGATGCGAAGTATTTTCTTGCACTATCGTACGCGAGACGCGGGATGGCTGAGGAGGCGATAGTCCAGTTTGAGGATATTCGTACGCTGAACCCAGACAATACCAATATCAGTCAACTTATTCGGACCTTGCGTGCCGGTGGAGACATCTTTACCCCGCGATACGATATCCCTGCGCCAGTCTTTGATGCCTCAGAATTGGCACAGTAGGTTGATTTCCCATGGAGCGATTTTTGCGCGTGATACATAAGGAATGGGCCGGCCTCCATGAGGCGGCCTTTCTCTTGGCATCTGCGGCACTATGCTCCCAAGCTCTTGGTCTACTGCGTGATCGTGCGCTGGCGCATCATTTTGGTGCTTCGAGTGCTCTTGATGTGTATTATGCAGCTTTTCGTGTTCCTGATTTTCTTTATGCATCTGTGGCTTCATTTGTGGCAGTGACGGTACTGATTCCATTTCTGATTGAACGCCGGGGGGTCACAGACGCAGAAGAAGAGTTTCTCAATTCCGTATTCACTGCTTTTGTGGTGGTTATGGGAGCATTGTGCGTGATTGCGTATCTGAGTATGCCGGCGCTTATGAAGAGCATCGTCCCAGGGTTTAGTAGTGATCAGCTCCGTGAGACTACTCAACTTGCCCGCGTACTCTTGTTGTCTCCGCTTCTCCTGGGTATCTCCAATTTGTTGGGCGCAATTACGCAGTCACAACAGAGATTTTTTGTTTTTGCGGTGGGCCCCCTCTTGTATAATCTTGGTATTTTATATGGGATTATTTTTCTCGTACCACACTTCGGTCTCTTGGGTGTCGTGTATGGGGTCGTCCTGGGGGCATTATGTCATGCACTGGTACAAATTCCAGCGGTGATAAAAATAGGCGCATTGCCACACTTGGTCTGGCGACCAAATATGTCAATCATTCAGAGTGTGACCATGCTTTCTGTTCCTCGAACATTGGCATTGTCTGCAATGCATGGGGCCACTATGGTGCTTCTGGCGATGGCATCGCGCATAGATTCTGGAGCCATCGCTGTGTTTATGTTGGCATTTAATATTCAGTCAATCCCACTTGCGATTGTAGGTATGAGCTACTCTGTAGCAGCTTTTCCTACCTTGGCACGGATGTGGCATGGTGGAGAGCATGATCAGTTCGGGACCCACATTGTCACAGCAACAAGACACATCATATTTTGGTCATTTCCCGCCATTATTCTATTTGTCGTACTTCGTGCACAAATTGTCCGCACTGCGCTCGGATCTGGAGCATTTGATTGGACTGCTACGCGACTGACTGCTGCCCTGCTTGCCATCTTTGCATTGTCAGTTGTTGCACAGAGTCTTGTATTGCTTTACACCCGCGCATGTTATGCCATGGGGAAGACCCGTGAGGCACTCGTGACTAACGTACTCGGTGCATTCTTGGTCGTCCTTTGTGCGTATGTGGCACTTAGGGCGTTTGAGGCAATCCCAGTAGTGCGATTTTTCTTTGAGACACTCCTTCGCGTTTCAGATATTTCTGGCACCTCGGTACTCATGCTGGCACTCGGATACTCTATGGGCCTCCTCATGAATCTCATCTTTCTTGCACGGGTAATGATTCACGCGATTCCAACGCTGTGGTCCCTGGTTCGCCGAACATTTCTCCATAGTTTTTCGGCATCAGTAGTGATGGGGTTTGTGACGTATCATGGATTGCAGGTATTTGCCCCCATTTTTAATCAGGAGTCTTTCTTTGGTATTTTTTCTCAAGGGTTAATTTCCGGTGTGCTGGGGGCGCTCGCGGGGTTGTTTATCTTGCACCTGATGCAGAATCCTGAAATTGGGGAAATCCATACCTCCCTCAAAAAGAAGTTTTGGCGGGTGCACCCCATCGCCCCAGACCCTGAGGGATTATAGCCTCATGGAGTTATCGCATTGACCGTATACCCGCTATTCGCTAGACTAAAAAAAGCTGTTCCTGGGAGAGGCTCATGTCTCACGCAAGAATCCGTAAGCAATTCGTGACCCAGCTCGCTTTGGCATGCAACGCGCGTGCGCACTATGGCTTGCAATCAACGCTGTACGCACTCGTCTATACGGTTGTGCCAATTTTCATCCTCCTTGCCGCACTCACGCTCCCCACCCATCAATTTCCTGCCTCACTCATCCTCACGCTCTTCATGTGGTACGCACTACTCAAGCTGGCATCGCTTCTGGTGCTGACCATCTGGAATGTCATCTACATGACCTTCGCGCTACAGGATGCATACCAGAGCGTATCGGGTGCCACGTATGCCCTTCGTGCCACACGCGCGCTTCAGTGGGCTGACGTCGACCAGCGTGATGACTGGCGTTATCGTGATGCATCTATCCGAATGGTGCATGCATAGTACCCCCCCCCACCAACTAGGTGGGGTTTTCGCTGTCAGGAGTGGCGCTGGCGACATTTGAAAAGTGTGTTAGTATGGCCATATGTCTGCAGCGCATATCAGAAATTTCTCCATTATTGCCCACATTGATCACGGCAAGTCTACCCTTGCTGATCGCATGCTCGAGGTCACGCATACTATTGAAAAGCGTAAAATGCATGAGCAGGTTCTGGACTCCATGGAACTGGAACGCGAGCGTGGCATTACCATCAAGATGCAACCTGTGCGCATGTCTTGGACACACAACGGGGAGACATTTATTCTGAACTTGATTGACACCCCAGGCCACATTGACTTTTCTTATGAGGTCTCCCGAGCGCTCAAAGCAGTCGAAGGGTGCCTTCTTTTGGTTGACGCGACGCAAGGAGTCCAAGCGCAGACATTGACTACTCTTGCGATGGCAAAAGAGCATGGGCTGTCTATTATTCCAGTGCTTTCTAAGATTGATTCTCCACTCGCACGAGTGGATGAGGTGCGAGAGGAGGTGGTGACACTGCTTGGGGTTGCTCCAGACGATGTCTTGCTCGTATCAGGAAAGACCGGCGAAGGAGTGAGCGAGTTGCTCTCCCAGGTTATTTCTCGTATTCCGCCACCTTCTGAGGAATTCCCAGGTACAAAAAGCGCCCGAGCTCTCATTTTTGATTTTGCCTACTCAAACCATCGAGGGGTCATTTTGTACGTCCGTGTTTTGGATGGAACAATCAAAAAAGGTGATGCACTAAGCTTTGTCGCGGCAAAGGAGCGATTCTTTGCCATGGAAACGGGATGCTTTGCTCCTGGGGAAGTACCCAAGCCCGAGCTATTTCAAGGAGAGATTGGTTACATCGTAACAGGTATTAAGCGTCCTGGCGTGGCAGGTGTGGGAGACACAGTGACCAGAGAGAGGGATGGCCTCCCAGGGCTCCCTGGGTACGGGAAGCCCCGCCCGGTGGTCTGGGCTTCGGTGTATCCCGAGAGTCAAGATGAGCTTCCCATGCTTCGACAGGCATTGGAGCGTCTTCAGCTCTCTGATTCTTCGCTCACCTTCGAGGAAGAGGCTTCGGGTAATCTTGGGCGTGGTTTTCGATGTGGGTTCTTGGGTATGCTCCATCTAGAAATCATTACCGAGCGCTTGAAGCGCGAGTTTGATCTCGAGCTGGTGGTGACGACTCCGACTATTACCTATGAAGTGACTCACTCTCGGACCAAGGAAGTCCAGATTATCTATTCTCCATCGCTTTTCCCTGATGATCATGCAATTTTATCTGTACGTGAGCCATGGGTTGATGCTGAGGTTATTTTGCCTCCTGACTATGTGGGACCAGTGACGCAACTTTTGTTTGAACATGAGGCGGAAACAGGGAATACAGATATTTTTGGAGAGAATCGCTTTCGGATGGAATTTAAAATGCCGCTTCGTGAGCTGATGCGGGGATTCTTTGATAAGCTCAAGTCTGTTTCTTCTGGATTTGCTTCACTTTCATATGATTTGGGTGGCTATCGGGATGCCGATGTCACGCGCATGGATATTCTCGTCAATGACGAAGTGGTGAATGCATTTTCTCGTGTAGTATCGCGTCGTCGCGCGCAGGAAGAGGCAGAGGGGGCCGTCAAGAAGCTCGCAAAATCTATGCCTCGCCAAATGATTGTGGTGAAAATGCAAGCCAAAGCAATGGGGCGTATCATTGCATCGGAGCGCCTTTCTGCACTAAAAAAGGATGTGACGGGATACCTGTATGGTGGCGATATTACTCGAAAAATGAAACTCCGCGAGAAGCAGAAGAAGGGCAAAAAGAAGATGCAGGAGCTGGGCACAGTGAATATTCCCCAAGAAGTATTTGTCAAAATGATTAGACCAGACGAATAGTCCGGTCTGTGCTTGCTCACCTAAAGAAAGGCAGGGAAGTACATGAGAAGCATACTCAGGATGGTGAGAACGCCTATGACAATTCCAATCCCACGCATCCATTTTTCTCTGTGTTTACTACGAAAAAGTGACATATAGTGCAAATGTGTTACTAGTGATGACGCTCATGGGTACTAGGAATGTCCGAGCATGAGGTTTTTGTAGTATACTACACGCATGACCGACCGACTAGATATCAAGCGCAGAGCACGTATACGTCGCGCAATATATGCAAAACCCACTATTTTGGGAATTTTTCTCTTACTGATTTTTGCTCTTCATGGCACATGGGGAATGTATCAGAAGCACCGGGTCGCAGGGGATCATCTCAATCGCGCCAGAGCTACCCTGAGCGAGCTCGAAGCACGTGAAGCTGAGCTAGAGCGTGACACTCAAATGCTAGCGAGCCCTAGTGGCATAGAAGCAGAAATTCGCGAGCGATTTATGGTCGCAAAGGAAGGCGAGGGGGTGATTATTATCTCCAACCCAGAGAATGTGGAAGTCCATACGGTGACCATTTCTGAGTCTCCATAGCATCTAGGCTCACGCTTGTCTCCCCAAGCTCGCTGGTGTATGATTGTGGCATTCACCCTTGCGGTGTTTGCGGGTATGGTTTAGTGGTAGAATGCGACCTTCCCAAGGTTGAGACCCGAGTTCGATTCTCGGTACCCGCACAGCGCCTCCATAGCTCAACGGATAGAGCAACTCCGTCCTAAGGAGAAGATGTTGGTTCAATTCCTGCTGGAGGCACCAGATTACACCGAAAGGCCCAAAAGTTCGGCTATTTTTTC
>JACCDU010929783.1_pt1 | contig 41190 bp, 41 predicted proteins | sample 7446081 | NCBI WGS metagenome assembly JACCDU01 (sample SAMN15323447, study PRJNA562643) | freshwater metagenome | isolation source: river surface water | place: USA:Blue River Watershed | collected 2017-08-17
AATCGGAAGGGTTCGGATCCGTCACCCAAACCTGTTTCGTGGATAAGTGTGACTGAATATGTAAAAAAATGCCACTACATTGTGAGAAAAATTGCAGTGCGTGTCGCTAATTATTTTTAGAAATTTTTTGTGCTGTTAAGGGAATTTCTGATGTAAAAATTACTTCTACACCCACGATTTTGGAGAAAAAATCAGGAGAGCTCCCGATTTTTTCGAATTTCCCGCTCTCGAACGGCAAATTCGTTGGTTTGGACGTCGTATTTCCACATTTTCGGGAGAAAAAGCGCCAGAAATGCGACGACAACTACGCACATGAGGCCTCCAGAAGTTACCGAGAAGGACAAAGTAGTAGCAGAGGCGACAGATGCGGCGCGAAGTTGTCCAAGTAACGGCCCGACCGAGTATGAAAGTAGTTCGATTCCAGCAAGTCGCCCCCGAAGTTCATCGGGGATGGTCTGATTCCAGATCGCTCCGCGGAAGAGGGCGCTGACCATGTCCGATGCCCCGGCAACTGTGAGACAGAACAAGACAATGATGAGCGAGTTACTCAAACCGGATGCTGCAATTGCGAGGCCCCATCCCATCGCCGCCAAAATTACGGCGCGGCCATGAAAACGGTAGGTGCGAATCCAACCGGAAGTCAGAGTGACGACAACAGATCCAACAGTGATGGCGGCATAGAACATTCCGAGCGCCCAAGGGGCTTGCAGTTCATCTGCCCAGAATGGATAGAGCGCCATCGGCATCGCAAGAGTCATGGCAGCGAGATCAATGATGTATGTTCCTAGCAAATCTTTGCGACGGAAGGCGTATTTCACACCATCAAATAACGCTGCCAGAGATGGTTTTTCGGCCTCCTTTATAGGAGGTACTGAACGCACTCTTGCTAAAAATGCAAGTGAAACTAAATAGGTTGCGATATCTAAACCGAAACCCACAGTGATAGAAAATGTTGCAAAGATGATTCCGCCAATAGTGGGTCCGACGATGACGCCTAACTGCCAACGCAAACTTAAGAGGGCGCTAGCTGCTGGAAGATCCTCATGGCTGACCAGTCGCGGCAACATCGCATCCATGCTGGGGCGCTGCAGACCGTTGACCACGGCAAAGAGGGCGGCCACGATGTAGATAACTGCAATGGATGGATTTGGAAGAAGTGAGTTTCCAAGAAGTATGGCCACCAGAATGAGGGCGCCGGCTTCGGTTGCCCAGACCATCTTCTTGCGGTCAACGGAATCGGCAAGTACTCCGCCATAGAGTCCAAAGGCAATCAACGGAATTACTTCGACGGCGCCCAATAACCCAACTGCCAAGTACGAACCGGTCAGTTCTTTGAGTTGAAAGGGGAGTGCGACGAAGGTAATCATCGAACCGAAGTAGGAAATGAGCCCTGCGGTCCATAAATTTCGGAAATCGGGGTACTTTTTAAGCGGAGTGAGGTCTATCGCAAATTTCGCCACGGCTTAAAACTAGTGGAATGTCTGACTCTCCGTGGGGAACTTTCCGGAGCGAACTTCCTCTGCGAATTCTTGGGCAGCACCCAAGAGTTCTTTTCGAAGATTTCGATAGGCCTTGGCCAGCTTTGGCGGATTGGCCGTAAGACCGGCCATATCTGTCCACACAAGTACCTGCGCATCGCAGTCGGTTCCTGCACCAATTCCAATGGTCGGAACTGTCAAAGCTTTCGAAATTCGCGCTGCTAATTCTGCGGGTACCAGTTCTAGAACTATGGCGAAAGCTCCTGCTTTTTCCAGGGCTAAGGCTGCTTCCAAAATTGCATCGCCATCGGTACGGCCCTGAACGCGATAGCCACCTAATTGATGAAGTGATTGTGGGGTAAGGCCGAGATGGCCCATCACTGGAATTCCAGCGGCGGTCAGTTTTTCAACCGTGGCTAAATGGGCACCCTCTAGTTTTACCGCCATGGCACCTGCCTCTTTAAAGAAGCGAGTAGATGTAGAAAGTGCTTGTTCAGGGGAGGATTCATAAGAACCAAAAGGGAGGTCGGCCACAACAAGTGCGCGCTTTGAGCCGCGTACAACTGCGCGAGTGAGCGGAATCAATTCATCGATGGTGACGGGAATCGTGTTCTCTTCGCCCAAGAAATTATTGCCTGCGCTATCGCCAACGAGAAGTACAGGGATGCCGGCCTCATCGAAGATCGCTGCAGTCATCTGTTCGTAGCTGGTGAGCATCGCCCATTTCTCGCCGCGCTCTTTAGCAGCGCGCAGATCAAGGATGGTGACGCGACGATGCGCAGCCCCGCCATAAAGGGTGGTTGAAGTACTCATATTTCTCCTGCCTCGAAGCCATGCGGTCCCCGGGTCGACACCAATGCTACTCCCGATACTCTTGAACTATGAAGTTGCGAGTAGCGCTTGCGCAGGTCAATCCCACTGTGGGAGACCTGGTTGGTAACGCTGCCTTAATTAAGGACGGCGTTGCTGCGGCAGCGGCGCAAGGTGCGCAGATTGCAATCTTTCCTGAGATGGTGCTGACCGGTTATCCCGTTGAAGATTTAGCGCTGCGCCCATCATTCCAACAAGCTAGCCGTGCGGCGCTGGCAAAGCTTGCTACCGAGATTGATCACAGCATCGTTGCCATCGTTGGATACCTCGATCAAGTAGTAACTACTGAAGGCGCCGGCAAGCCACAGAACAAAGTCGCTGTTATCTCTGGCGGTGAAGTAAAGGCGAGTTATGCCAAGTGCCATCTGCCTAACTATGGAGTCTTTGACGAATACCGAAACTTTGCACCAGGGGATGAAACTTTGGTGGTGCGCATCCATGGCGTCGATGTCGGAATCGCCATCTGTGAGGATCTCTGGATAGATGGTGGAATCACAGCGCAACTGGCCGCCCGCAAGCCTGGGCTAGTCATCGTCCCTAATGGATCTCCTTATGAACGCAATAAAGATGACATCAGACTTTCACTGGTCACTGGGCGCGCTCGCCAGGCAGGAGCACCACTTGTCTACGTCAATATGACTGGTGGGCAAGATGACTTGGTCTTTGATGGCGACAGTATTGTCGTGAATGCAGCAGGCGATGTCATTGCACGTGCGCCGCAATTTGAAGATGGAATTATGTTGGTGGATATTGATATGGCAACTCGCACCTCAACGCCAGATGTCATCATCTCTGACGACGAAGTTTCTCTTGAGCGAACCTTGGTTCCTGGAATTGCACATCGCCTCGGTGATGAAGAAGAAATCTGGAACGCCATCGTTGTGGGCTTGCGCGATTACGTTGCCAAGAATGGATTTACCTCTGTACTTGTTGGCCTCTCGGGCGGTATTGATTCAGCCTTAGTTGCAGCTCTTGCAGTCGATGCGCTCGGCCCAGATCGGGTGCATGGCGTTGGAATGCCAAGTAAGTATTCATCCGATCATTCACTTGCCGATGCTCGCCAGATGGCAGCAAACACAGGCCTTAGATTTAGAGTCGTTGAAATTCAGAAGATGGTTGATGCCTATATTCAGGAGCTTTCACTTACTGGTTTAGCGGAAGAGAATGTGCAGGCACGTGTTCGCGGCACAACCTTGATGGGCCTTTCTAATCAGGAAGGTCACCTGGTCTTGGCGACAGGAAATAAATCAGAGCTCGCCTGCGGCTATTCAACTTTGTATGGGGATGCTGTCGGTGGCTATGCGCCGATTAAAGATATTTACAAGACCGATGTTTGGGCGCTATCTCGCTGGCGCAACCAAGTCGCACGCGAAGCAGGCGAAACCCCACCTATTCCAGAGAATTCAATTACCAAAGAACCATCTGCTGAGCTGCGACCAGATCAGAAAGATTCAGATTCACTTCCTGAGTATGAAATTCTTGACCGAGTACTGAAGGCCTATGTCGATGATGATTTAGGTCGCGATGCCTTAATCGCAGCTGGCTTTGATAAAGAGTTGGTCATGCGCGTTATTGGCCTCGTGGACCGCGCCGAATACAAGCGCCGGCAGTATCCGCCTGGCACCAAGGTTTCTCAGCGGGCTTTTGGCAAGGATCGCAGGCTTCCCATGACTAGTAAGTGGCGCGAACTCTAATTCTGTAACACTGCCGTAACTTCACTTTGGCACGATAAGGCACATGTCCCCACAGAACGAGCAGATCAGCAAGCAAGAAGAGTTTGTCCTTCGCACCATTGAAGAACGCGATATTCGCTTTATCCGACTTTGGTTTACCGACATTCTCGGCACTCTTAAATCTGTAGCTATTGCACCGGCGGAGCTCGATAACGCATTTGCTGAAGGTATTGGTTTTGATGGATCTGCCATTGAAGGCTTTGCACGCGAACTTGAATCAGATATGTTGGCAAAGCCAGATCCTGCAACGTTCACAATCTTGCCGTGGCGCGCAGAAGCGCAAGGCGCAGCTCGTATGTTCTGCGACATCACTTTGCCTAACGGTGAACCTTCACCTGCTGACCCGCGCAATGTTCTGCGTCGCACCTTAGATAAAGCTGCCAAGATGGGTTACACCTGTTACACCCATCCAGAGATTGAATTCTTCCTCTTTAAATCACAACCTGAGAAAGGTGTAGCGCCAGTACCTGTTGATCAAGGTGGCTACTTTGATCACACCCCTGCAGTTGTAGGACATGACTTCCGTCGCCAAGCAATTACATTGCTAGAAGCGATGGGCGTATCTGTTGAATTTAGCCATCACGAAGGTGCACCTGGCCAACAAGAAATTGATCTGCGCTATGCAGATGCTTTAAGCACTGCAGATAACATCATGACCTTTAGACATGTCATCAAGGAAGTAGCCCTTAACCAAGGGTTCTTTGCATCCTTTATGCCAAAGCCATTTACCGAACATCCTGGCTCAGGAATGCATACCCATGTATCGCTCTTTGCCGGCGAAAAGAATGCATTCTATGACGACAAGGCCGAACTTAATCTCTCGGTTATTGGTCGCCAATTCATTGCCGGCATCTTGAAGCACGCTGCTGAAATCACTGCTGTCACAAATCAATGGGTGAATTCATATAAGCGTTTGCAAGGCGGGGGAGAAGCGCCATCCATTATTAACTGGGGACACAATGATCGCGGAGCGCTAGTACGTATTCCTATGTATAAGCCACAGAAAGAGAATTCGACCCGCATTGAATTCCGATCTCCCGATTCTGCCTGCAATCCATATCTATCTTTTGCTGTGATGTTAGCGGCCGGTCTTAAGGGCATCGAGGATAAGTACGTTCTTGAACCATCAACCGATAAGCAGCTGCTTCCATCTAATTTGGAAGAGGCAATCACTGTTATGGAGAAGAGCGAACTTGTGCGCCAGACCTTAGGCGAGCATGTCTTTGAATACTTCTTGCGCAATAAGCGGGCTGAGTGGCAGGACTATCGCCGCCAGGTCAGCGCTTATGAATTAGACCGTTATCTACCAGTGCTGTAACAAGGTTTTTTAAGACTACCCAAGTAGCCTTGGGATATGGCTAAAGAGATTAACGCAGGATCAATTCGTCGCTACAACGTCATCGCTGGCTTCTTCCACCTCGTTCAAATGGTGGTGGTACTTGTCCTCACGAGCGACTTCACCTTGCCTATTGTTGCCCGTTACGCAGCCGGACCTCCGGGAAGCGATTTTGCCGAACCTGTCACTCTGCTTGATGCGCCCATCGGAATCACTGTTGCCATATTCCTCGGACTCTCAGCCTTCTTCCACTTCTTGGTTGCTAGCCCACAATTCTTTGGCCGCTATAGCGCAGGCCTTGCCGCCCAACGCAACTACTTCCGCTGGGTTGAATATTCAATTAGCTCATCAGTAATGATTGTTCTGATTGCGCTCATCACCGGAGTATCAGATGTCGTTGCCATCATCTCCCTCTTCGGCGTTAATGCTTCGATGATTCTCTTCGGTTGGTTGCAAGAAAAGTATGAGCAACCAGGTAATGGTGGCTGGCTTCCTTATATCTTTGGATGCATTGCAGGTGCGGTTCCTTGGATTGCGCTCGTCTTCTATGTTCTTGCAATCGGTGGCCCGGGAGATACCAAGGCTCCTGCATTTGTTTACGGCATCGTCTTATCAATTTTTGTACTCTTCAACACATTTGCCATCGTTCAGTATCTGCAATACAAAAAAGTGGGCAAGTGGTCTGATTACATTCGCGGTGAGAAGACCTATATAACGCTCTCCCTCATTGCTAAATCCGCTCTTGCTTGGCAGATCTTCTCGGGGACCTTGATTCCACCCCAATAAGCCACCTTGATTAGGTAGTAGCTTTGAAACGATGCACGCTGCCAGAAGTTAGATACGTTCCATCTTTACGTTGGCTCATGTTTCTAACTTTGAAGCCTTCAACCCAATATTGCTCAGGCTTCGTCGGATCAACTTTGTAAGGGCGAAGAAAAATTTTTCCCTGTCGAACAAGTAGTTCAGAGAGAATAATTCTCAAGACAGGAAAATTTAGCGCAAATTTTATTACCCCGACTCGTGGATTGAAAGTTGTTTCAATTCTAAAATTGCCTGGGGTGTGCTTCAAGGATCGGCAGTACATATCTCCTCCTAGCAATCTAGCTCGGCAAAATTGTATGTATATCCAATCTGACCATCAGATAGTCTATGCACAGAGCTAACTTCATATCTAATCTTTTTTGCCCCTTTCTTCCAAATACATTTTAGAGATGCATTTATGGTCGTACGACCGGTTCCCTGATTACTCTTAGTAACCGATAACTTCGTTCCCATGTATGAACGTGTTAAACGAGTAGTAATTTCCACACCTTTCCCAGCACAAGAGGTTCGTGCCTGCACATTTACAGTTCCTGGCCTGTGTCGAGAAATATGGGGTAGGTCTGTTTTACCTTCACACCTCACGCCGAATTTAAAAAGATTTTCGAGCGGCCCTAGATTGAAAAGATCCTCTGGTAGTGGTGGCGGCTCAGCCATGGATGAGGTGCTAGGTGCAATGGTCAGGATTAATGAGAGAGCAATAACTTTGATTGCTTTTCCACGATGTTTTCTTTGCATGCATACATGTTTGAATACTCCGTTAATGGATTGAATAGGGCTGACCCAGCCTGCGCTTGCTGAAAACGAAGTTTCCACGTTACGCTTTGGGCTATGAAGCTCCACGGACTCCTCCTTATCCGCCGTAGCGAGGCCTAAAGACCGGTCTCCTCGCTGCGGAGTTTGGTGTTGCCGGTTAACACTCTCGGCCAACCAAACAATTTAGGAGAATTGAAATGAACTTCCCGAAACAGAAGCCTTCAACGATGCCAGTGCATCGTTACGCACCATTTATCCCTGTCGAACTTCCTGATCGCACCTGGCCAAGCAAGAAGATGGTCAAGGCGCCACAGTGGTGCTCAGTTGATCTACGCGATGGCAATCAAGCCCTGATTGATCCAATGGATACCCCTCGCAAGCTAGCGATGTTTAAGTTGCTCGTTGCCATGGGCTACAAAGAGATTGAAGTGGGATTCCCATCTGCATCTCAAACCGACTTTGATTTTGTCCGCAAGATTATTGATGAAGATTTAATCCCAGATGATGTAATCATTCAGGTGCTTACCCAAGCGCGCGAACCGCTCATCCGTCGCACCTATGAAGCAATTAAGGGCTCAAAGCAGGCGATTGTTCACCTCTATAACTCAACATCTACCCTGCAGCGCCGCGTCGTCTTTGGCCTTGATAAAGATGGCATTAAGAAGATTGCTACCGATGGAGCTCAGCTCTGCCTTGATTTAGTAGCGACAGTTCCTGAAACTAAAGTCTCTTTTGAATACTCACCTGAGTCATACACAGGCACGGAACTTGAGTTTGCTGTTGAAGTCTGTAACGCAGTCAACGATGTCTGGAAGCCAACTCCGCAGTGGAAGACCATCATGAACCTTCCTGCAACAGTTGAGATGGCAACACCTAATGTGTATGCCGATTCCATCGAGTGGATGTGTCGCAACCTCAATAACCGCGAGAACGTTATTGTCTCTCTTCACCCACATAACGATCGCGGTACAGGTGTTGCTGCCGCAGAGCTTGGTTATTTAGCTGGAGCAGATCGCATCGAAGGAACTCTCTTTGGTAATGGTGAGCGCACCGGCAATGTCTGTCTAGTAACTCTTGGTATGAACCTGGTATCTCATGGAATTGATCCCCATATTGATTTCAGCGATATCGATGAGATTCGCCGTACCGTTGAATACGGTAATCAACTACGTGTTCCAGAGCGCCACCCATACGGTGGAGACCTTGTCTTCACTGCATTTTCAGGCTCACATCAAGATGCCATTAAGAAGGGCTTCGAACATTTAGAGCGCGATGCCAAGGCTGCTGGAAAAGAAGTTGATGACCACACTTGGGCAGTTCCTTATCTACCTATTGATCCAAAAGATATTGGCCGCACCTATGAAGCCGTTATTCGCGTTAATTCACAATCCGGTAAGGGCGGCGTTGCCTACTTGATGAAGAATGAACATCATCTAGACCTTCCACGTCGCCACCAGATTGAATTTTCAAAGATTGTTCAGGCAAAGACAGATGACGAGGGTGGCGAAGTAACTCCTGAAGCTCTTTGGGCAATCTTCGAAGATGAGTATCTGCCAACGGAATCAGCTCCTTGGGGTCGATTTAGACTTAAAGGAATGTCACAGACTTCTGTGATGGGTGAAGATGTTCAGTTAACGGTAAAGATGACTGACCGCGGTGACGCAGTTGAGTTATCTGGAACAGGTAACGGACCAATCGCCGCTTTCTGCCATATTTTGCAGAACTACGGCGTTGATGTGCGCGTTCTTGATTTCCACGAGCATGCACTTTCTTCAGGTGGAGATGCATCTGCTGCTGCCTACCTTGAGTGTGCAATTGCCGGAGATGTCTTCTGGGGCGTCGGAATCGACCCAAATACAACGACTGCTTCTCTTAAAGCGGTCGTGTCTGCAATCAATCGCGCTATTCGCTAACTATCGTACGCAGTATGTCTGCGCCTCGTTCATCGCTCTATCGCGATGAGGCCATAATCCTGCGCACGCAAAAGCTAGGCGAAGCCGATCGCATCATCACTCTGCTTACCAAAGACCATGGACGTATCCGTGGCGTGGCAAAAGGAGTTCGACGCACCATGTCTAAATTTGGTGCGCGTCTTGAGCCAGGTAGCCACGTTGATATTCAGATGCATGCCGGCAAGACTTTTGACACCATTACACAAGTCGAAGCCATTATGAATTACGGCGAAGCGCTTACAGATGATTATCAGCGTTGGACAATCGCGCACGCCATTCTTGAAACAGCAGAGCGCTTTACGCAGCAAGAAGAAGAACCAGCGCCGCAAGAATTTCAATTAGTTGTGGGCGGAATGCGCGCACTCGCTGAAAACCGTTACGACTCAAGTTTAATTCTCGATGCATTCTTGCTCCGCTCACTATCGATTGGTGGCTATGAACCATCCATGACTGCATGTTCGCGTTGCGAAAAGCCAGGGCCCCATCGCTACTTCTCACTGGTTGGCGGCGGATCTGTCTGTATGGATTGCCGGCCATCAGCTTCGGCAACTGCAACACCTGAAGCCCTGGCCTTAATGCAGGCGCTGCTATCTGGTGATTGGGATTTTGCGCAAAATAGCGAATTACGTCATCGCCGAGAGGCTAGTGGTTTGGTTACCGCTTACCTACAATGGCACCTTGAACGCGGACTGCGAAGTTTGCCGATGGTCGAGAGGGCTTAGTTAGATACAAATGGCTAAGAAGATTGAGATTCCCCAACACATCGCGATCGTGATGGATGGAAATGGTCGTTGGGCGAAAGAGCGGGGGCTACCTCGCACCGCAGGACATGAAGCAGGCGAGAAGGTCCTCTTCGATATCGTTGAAGCAGCAATCGAATTTGGTGTGAAAGAGATCAGCGCCTACGCATTCTCAACTGAAAATTGGAAGCGCAGCCCAGAAGAAGTCCGCTTTTTGATGGGATATAGCCGAGAAATGTTACGTACTCGTCGTGATCGCCTCAATGAGATGGGCGTAAAAATCAACTGGTTAGGCCGCCCACAGCGCCTCTGGAAGTCTGTGATTGCTGAGTTAGAAGAGGCGCAAGAGTTGACTAAGAAGAATAAGAAGCTGACCTTAAATATGTGCGTTAACTATGGCGGTCGAGCTGAGATTGTAGATGCAGCCACAGAACTAGCCCGTGATGTAAAGCGCGGCAAGGTCAAAGCGGATTCCATTAATGAGAAGACTCTAGAAAAGTATCTCTATTCACCAAAGATGCGAGATGTCGATATGTTCTTGCGTTCATCCGGTGAACAGCGCACCAGCAACTTCTTGCCGTGGCAATCTTCTTACGCCGAGTTCGTCTTTATGGATGTCCTGTGGCCAGATATGACGCCAAAGCTACTGTGGAAAGCCATTGAGATTTATTCAGCGAGAGAGCGACGTTTCGGAAGCGCGTAGCGCTTGCCGAATTGAAGAGATGGCGGAAGCGCTTAATTATTGCTGGCGTAGCTAGCATTGAGAGCAGCAGCTGTGAAAATCCAGATTTGGTAGGGGATCAGCGCAATTCCAACCTTGATGGATTGCGAGAATGTGATTGCTAGAAATGGAATGGCCAGAACAGCTGTTGTGAAGAGCGAGATAGTCGCGCCTTTTAAATCATGGACTTCATAAAACAGGTATGACCAGCGCAGCGCAACAATGACGCTAACCGCAAAGAGACCAACTGCAGCTGCAACGAGGGTAGGAGATGCTTTGCTAGCGATAACCCAAAGGGCAATTCCAATAACGATGAAGTTGTAGGGCCAGATGAGACCAAAGACAAAGCTGGGCGGTTGCCATGAAGGTTGGTTAAGTGACTGGTACCAACCGTCTTGTTTATTCCAATAATTTGCACCACCTGCATATAGAACGACAAAGGCAATACCGATGAGAGCGCTAACCGTTCTCCAAATTGTCATGTGGCTAGTGTGCCAGTCTTAACACTTGCTGCAGAGGCCGAATATCTCCGCGGTGTGGCCCACTTCGCGAAAACCATGCTCCTCAGCCATGGATTTAGCCCATTTCTCAATTGCTCCACCTTCAATCTCAACGGTAACTCCGCAACCTTTACAGACTAAGTGATGGTGATGTGCTTCTCCGCATAGGCGATAAATGGCTTCTCCATCTTCGCGGCGCAGTACATCAACAATTTTGTCGTTCACCAGACTTTGCAGAGAGCGATACACAGTAGTTAAACCAATACTCTCGCCCTCACGTTGCATCAGGCGATACACCTCTTGCGCGCTAGCAAAACCGCCAGCGCGTTCTAAGGTGCTTAAGACACGAGGATTAGAGCGAGACATTCTTATTCCGCGCCGTGAAGGATTCCGACAAGTACCCACATTACGAGAACGCCAATTATGGTTGCCATGATTGTGTAACGAGACTTATGTCGTGAATGTGCTTCAGGAAGAATATGTGAAGTCGCAAGATAAATAACGATTCCAGCAAAGGCTGCCAAGTAGATAGCAATTAAGTTATCGCCTAGTACAAGAGTTGCTCCAAGAGCTGCGCCGCTTACGCGAGCAATCGCATCCACGCCAAGCAACCAGATACCTTTCTTGCCCCACTTGCCGCTCTTGATAAGGAATGAAACAGTATTTAAACCATCGCTAAATGCGTGAACGAGAAGTGCAATAAAGACTGCAATTCCTAAATCTGAACTGACTTTAAACGCCACTCCCAGAGCGAGACCATCTAGAAATACGTGTCCACCCATCGCAAGTGCGCCCAACCAACCGGCAACGCTTGATGAATGTTTGTGATCATGTCCGTAATCTGACTCTGCTGGTTCGTGCGAACCAAAGAGCTGCTCGTAGAAATGCAAGAGTAGGAATCCAGCTATGAGAGCCACTGAGACAGCCGGTGCGTGGAAAATTTCTTGGGTGCCGAGTTCAAAGACTTCAGGCAGTAGATCGAATGCAACAAGACCAAGAAGTAAACCTGCAGAAAGACCGAGCACTAAGTGGAGGCGATCCTTTGATTTAATTGCAAGGAATCCGCCTGCAGTAGTTGCAAGCGCTGTGATGGCGGCGAGGACGATGGCTGTATTCATAGGCAAAAAAGTACCATAAATGAAAATGATTTTCATTTCCATGCCTGCGCCCCCTAGGCTGGCGCCATGCTCGCCATCGCTCGTTTTCAGGTCCCGCTACAGGGCGCCGTGGATTTCCGCGCGGAACTTGAAGCGGTCAAGGCGGTTCTGGCAGAGGCAGCTGGATTTAAGTCAGGCTCTGTCGGCCAAAATCTCGATGAACCAACTCTCTGGGTGCTGACCACCGAATGGGAGAACGTCGGTTCCTATCGCAGAGCTCTAAGTTCTACGCGGGCAAAGTTAGAAGCGATTCCAGTTCTTGCTCGCGCGATCGATGAGCCAGGGGCCTACGAGTAAACTTATCCTTCGTGAGCAACGCCCGTTGCTCTTCGCCGACAGCCAGCCGGATGGAGCAAAGTAATGGCCGTAGACCGTCTAGAAAATATTGTTTCGCTATCAAAGCGTCGTGGATTTGTATTCCCTTCCTCAGAAATTTATGGAGGCCTGCGCGCTTCTTGGGATTACGGTCCCCTCGGAGTTGAACTCAAGAACAATGTAAAGCGCCAATGGTGGAAGTCCATGGTTATGGGTCGCGAAGATATTGTCGGTATTGATTCATCTGTCATCTTGGCGCGTGAAGTCTGGGAAGCATCCGGGCACGTTGCAACATTTAGCGATCCGCTTACTGAATGTACTGCGTGTAATAAGCGTTATCGCGCCGATCACTTAGAAGAAGCCTATGAAGCAAAGCATGGCAAGAAGTTGGCATCTCTTGCCGATATGAACTGCCCTGCCTGCGGCAATAAGGGTCAATTCACAACTCCAAAGCAATTCTCTGGTCTGCTCAAGACATTCCTTGGACCAGTCGAAGATGAATCAGGCCTTGCCTATCTTCGCCCAGAAACTGCGCAAGGAATCTTTATCAACTTTGATCAGGTACTGACAACCTCACGCAAAAAACCACCATTTGGCATTGGCCAGATTGGTAAGTCATTCCGTAATGAAATTACTCCAGGAAACTTTATCTTTCGTACTCGTGAATTTGAGCAGATGGAGATGGAGTTCTTCGTAGTGCCTGGCACTGATGAAGAGTGGCATCAATACTGGATCGATACACGTCTTGCTTGGTATATCGATTTGGGTATCAATCCAGATCGCCTTCGCATTTATGATCACCCGAAAGAGAAGTTGTCGCACTATTCAAAGCGCACAGCAGATATCGAATACAAGTTTGAATTTGCTGGAACCGAATGGGGCGAGCTCGAAGGTATCGCTAACCGCACCGACTTTGACCTTAAGGCTCACTCCGCTGCTTCAGGTAAAGATCTTTCATACTTTGATCAAGAGAAGAACGAACGTTGGACGCCATATGTCATCGAACCTGCAGCGGGCGTTGATCGTTGCACGCTGACATTTATGATGGATGCATATACCGAAGATGAAGCGCCAAATGCCAAGGGCGAGATGGAAAAGCGCGCAGTGATGAAGCTCGATCACCGCTTGGCGCCAGTAAAGGCAGCAGTTCTTCCGCTATCTCGTAACGCAGACCTTTCGCCAAAGGCCCGTGATTTGGCAGCCCAGCTCCGTAAGAATTGGAATATAGATTTCGATGATTCAGGTGCAATTGGCCGTCGCTATCGTCGACAAGATGAAATCGGAACTCCATATTGCATCACCGTTGACTTTGAATCCCTCGAAGATCAAGCAGTAACAATTCGTGATCGCGACACCATGGCGCAAGAGCGAATTGCACTTGATCAAGTAGAAGCATGGTTAGCACCACGTCTACTCGGCTGCTAGATCCACTTTCACTCCCGCTTAAAGATGGAGTTCATTTAGTAGATCCGCCAGTTGTCCTGGCGCCAATGGCTGGAATCACCAACTCTGCTTTTCGCATGCTCTGTCGCGAACAAGGAGCTGGGCTCTTTGTCTCTGAGATGGTGACTGCACGCGCTTTGTTAGAACGCATCCCTGAAACGCTGCGCATGATTGAACCAGGCGAAGGTGAATGGCCACGCTCAGTGCAGTTATATAGCGTGGATCCGCATCACATGGGAGAAGCGGTCAAGATGATTGGCCGTGAAAATCTGGCAGACCATATTGATATGAACTTTGGTTGTCCTGTACCAAAAGTGACTCGCAAGGGTGGAGGAGCAGCGCTACCTTTTAAGCGCAACTTATTCCGCGAAATAGTGAAGGCGGCAGTTGATAACGCAAAGCCTTACGGAATTCCTGTCACTGTAAAGATGCGCATTGGTATTGATACCGATCACCACACTTATTTGGAAGCTGCTAAATCTGCCGCGGACTTAGGCGTTGCCTGGGTTGCCCTTCACGCACGCACCGCGCAGCAGATGTATGAAGGCAAAGCAGATTGGTCTGCCATCAAAAACTTAGTTGAACATTTAAAGCCAACAGGTGTTCCCGTGTTGGGCAATGGTGATATCTGGTCAGGCGCTGATGGTGTGCGCATGGTTACAGAGACTGGCTGTGCGGGCGTTGTTGTAGGGCGTGGTTGTCTAGGCAGGCCTTGGTTATTTGCTGATTTGGTTGAATCTTTTAATGGGGGCCAGAAGAAGGTTCTGCCCTCTCTGCACCAGGTGAGTGAAGTGATGTATCGCCATGGCGAACTCATCGTTGATTACTTTGATTCTGAGGATCGTGGTTGTCGTGATCTACGTAAACATATGGCCTGGTATCTCAAAGGCTTCCGCGTGCATTCAGAGCTGCGCCGCCAGTTTGGAATGGTGGGATCTCTCAACGAATTACGTTCGCTTCTCAACCAATTAGATGATCAGCCTTACCCAGTTGATGTTGCTGAAAAGCCGCGTGGTAGAACGAGTAGCGGCCGTCCACCGACTTTACCTGATGGTTGGCTCAATGATCCAGATGAGATGATCCATCTCGACGCTGAAGATATGTTCTCGGGCGGATAATGTTTAAACTCATTCGCCGCGTAATTTCTTTGATATTGGCTATCGTCATTATCGTTCCTGGATATGCCCTCTTCATTACCTGGAAGAGCGCGCATCACCCACCGTTTCGAAATTCCGCCGATGTCATTGTTGTTCCAGGGGCTGCTCAACTCAACGGTGCACCCGGTGAAGTTCTTTTAGCAAGGTTAGAAGAGGCGAAGCAGCTACGCGATAAAGGGTATGCACCTCTTATTATTACTGTTGGCGCTGGCGCACCAGGGGATCGCACAACTGAAGCGGCTGCTGGAAAGTTTTGGTTATCACGTAACGGTGTTCCAAAAGCAAAAATTATTTCACTTCCAGTTGGACGTGACACCTTTAGTCAAACAAAGGCGTACATCGCAGAGATGAAAAAGCGCAATATTTATAACGTAATCATCGCAACCGATGCATATCACTGTGGTCGATCAATGCGAATGGCCAACGATTTAGGTGCCATCGCAACATGTTCGCCGGCAAAGACAGGGCCAAATTCACTTGAAAAATCCCGCACTCGCTACTTAATTCGTGAAGCAGGCGCATACCTTGCCTACATCACCTTGGGTAGAAGAGGCATCCATATCAGCGACCATCTGACTAATAGCGGGCTTGTAAGGTATGTGTATGACCGAGTTAGTTAAGGGATATAGCGCGCAGGATCAAGAGCGCTTTCTTGACGAACCGGCAAAGCGTCCCGGTCGGACAGAGTTTGTGCGTGATCGCGCCCGAGTAATTCACTCAGCGGCGCTACGTCGTTTAGCGGCAAAGACTCAAGTCGCAGTTCCTTGGGAAAATGATTTTCAACGTACACGTCTTTCACATTCACTTGAATGTGCACAGATTGGTCGCGAGCTCGGTGAATCCTTGGGCGCAGATCCTGATCTACTAGAAACAGCTTGCCTATCGCACGATATGGGCCACCCACCTTTTGGCCATAATGGCGAAGAAGCACTTGCAATCGTTGCCGAACCGTGTGGCGGCTTTGAGGGCAATGCGCAATCTTTCCGATTACTTACTCGCATTGAAGCGAAAACAGTTGATGCAAACGGCCGCAGCCTTGGCCTTAACTTAACGCGTGCATCTTTAGATGCTGCAACAAAATATCCGTGGCCGCGCTCTGAAAATCCACGCAAGTTCGGTGTTTATGACGATGATGTTGAAATCTTCAAGTGGGTTCGTGCAGGCGCCCCTGCGGGACGTAAATGTATTGAAGCGCAGATTATGGACTGGTCAGATGACTGTGCTTACTCAGTTCACGATTTAGAAGATGCCATCTTCGCGGGTCAGATAACAGTAAAGAGCTTTGATACGGATTTCGATGTTCTCTATACCGAAATGGTCAGTGGTTATGGATCTGATGCGAGCAAAGATGAGGTTGCCGCAGCGTTAACGCGCCTACAACAACTTTCTTGTTGGCCCGCAGGCTTTGATCGCACCCATCGTGCTCTTGCTCGCCTCAAAGATTCCACTTCACAGCTGATTGGTCGCTTTGTTCTCGCTGCAGAAATTGAGACTCGCAAGGTTCATGGCGAAGGTCCACTTACTCGTTATAACGCCAATCTTGAGATTCCACGTGAGCAGAAGATTGAAGTTGATTTCTTAAAGGCTGTTGCAGGGCACTACCTCATTAACGCTGCTGCATCACAAGAGCGTTACGCCAAGCAGCAGACAGTCATTCATGAACTCGTGGATATGCTTTACAGCGCAGCCCCTGCAGAGCTCGATCCCATCTTTGAAGATGATTGGAAGCGCGCATCTAGTGACTCCGAGAAGTTGCGCGTAGTGATTGACCAAATTGCTAGCCTGACAGACCCAGGTGCGTACGCGCTTCATGCGCACCTTTCGAAGCGTCGCTAAGGTAGGAACATGAGCGGTCGTATTAAGGCAGATGACATTGTCTATGTCCGCGAGCATGCCCACATTGATGAAGTAGTTACGGCAGCAGGGGTTGCCCTTAAAAATGCGGGTGGGGGACAGAAGAAGGGTTTATGTCCTTTCCACGATGAGAAATCTCCGTCATTTCATGTGACTCCTTCAAAGAATTACTACCATTGCTTTGGTTGCGGCGTTGGTGGCGATGTCATCGACTTCATGATGAAGACTGATCACTTAAGTTTTACCGAAACAATTGAACGTTTAGCATCACAGATTGGCTACACGTTGCGTTATGAAGAAGGCGGCCCAACGCAGCCAACATCACAACGCTCTCGTTTATATGCAGCACATGTGGAGGCGGCTAAGTTCTATCGCGAACTCCTCAATACATCTCCCGATGCAGCTCACGCACGCGATCTATTAACTAAGCGCGGTTTCGATAAGGCAGCATGTGACACCTTTGCAGTTGGTTATGCACCTAATTCTTGGGATGGCTTAACTAAACACTTACGAGCTGCCGGGTTCACCATCGAAGAACTGGAAGAAGCAGGACTATCAAAGATGGGTGATCGTGGACCCATCGATAAGTTCCGTAATCGCATCATGTGGCCTATCAAAGATATCTCTGGAGATATTGTCGGCTTCGGTGCTAGAAAGTTGGCCAGCGATGAAGAAGATCAGGGCCCTAAGTATTTAAATACCTCAGAAACACCTATCTACAAGAAGTCACAGGTGCTCTACGGTCTTGATATGGCAAAGAAAGATATTGCCAAGAATCGACAGGTAGTAGTGGTCGAGGGCTATACCGATGTGATGGCATGTCATCTAGCCGGCATTACAACTGCCGTTGCAACGTGTGGAACCGCTTTTGGTGATGATCACATCCGCATTATTCGTAGACTGCTCATGGATGCCGACACCTTTCGTGGCGAAGTTATCTTCACTTTCGACGGTGATGCCGCAGGCCAGAAGGCTGCAATGAAGGCCTTTGGTGATGACCAGAAGTTTGTTACTCAGACATTTGTCGCGGTTGAACCCGATGGCCTAGATCCATGTGACTTACGTCAACACAAGGGTGATCTTGCGCTTCGAGATCTGATTGCAAAGCGCGTTCCACTCTTTGAATTTGCTATTCGCACAGAGCTTAAGAAACATAATTTAGATACAGCTGAAGGACGAGTGAATGCGCTCAATACCGCGGCGCCTCTTGTTGCTGCTATTCGAGATAATTCTCTTCGTCCAGAATATATAAAGTCTCTTGCTGGTTGGCTGGGCACAGAGATGGAGGTCGTCACGGCTGCAGTAAATGTCGCTTTGAAGAAGGTAACAACTCAACAACCTGCAGTCGTTCAATCAGGTAGCGATGATTCTTGGCGCCCAAACCCAACTGAGCCAACTTTGATGCTTGAACGAGAAGTCTTAAAGGCAAAGTTACAAATGCCGGGCTTAATGACGGAGTGGAAGACCATCGAAGAAGAAGCCTTTACCCATCCGGCTTATCGCGAATTACGTCGCATTATTGATTCCTTTGGTACTGGGCTAATTCAACTGGAAAATGTGACCGATGAAAGAATGCGCCAACTCTTTACCGAACTTTCCGTAGAACCAGTGCGCACAGATGGCGCCGTCTCTGAGAAATATGTTTCTAGTATCGTCGCGCGAATACGTGAGGTTTTGGTAAGTCGAAAGATTGCAGATTTAAAGTCGAGTCTGCAAAGGTTAAATCCAGTTGAAAATGAAGCTCAATATAATGAAGCGTTTGCGCAATTAGTCGCCCTCGAAACACAGAAGCGTGGCCTTCATGAACTCTCGATCGGCTCGCTGTAACCCGCAGCAAATTCCTTGATTTTGGCAGGCGTTAGCCCCTGCGGTAGAGTTCGTCTCTCATTCCCTGATAGCTCAACGGCAGAGCAGTCGACTGTTAATCGACAGGTTCTTGGTTCGAATCCAAGTCAGGGAGCCACCGCAAAGGCTTAGGTAAGAAGTTAAGGTTCCTCAGAAGCTTCCAACAGGAAATCCTCAGAAAAGTTAGGCATTATCAACCTTATGAAGATGACGTTTTCACTCCGTAGCAAGGTCGCTGCCGCATTCATCGCAGGAGCAGTTGCAGCAGGCTCTATTGCAACTGCTGCAATTACGCAGCCGACGGGCGCTGTAAAGGCGTGTGCAGATAACCGAACTGGTGCGCTCTTCATTTCCAGCACCGGCACATGTACCACCGGACGTACGCTGATTGAAATTGGTGGAAACGCCATGAATACAAAGGCGATTTCTTCTTTAGTGACACCTTCCGTTGTCTCTATAGCCGTTACAACTTCTAGCGGCAGTGGATCTGGCTCTGGTTCTGTCTACAAATCAAGTGCTTCATCAAGTTTTATTATCACCAATAACCATGTCATAGAGTCTGCTGCTTCATCTGGAACAATCATCGTTGAACTTACAAATGGTGATCAACTTCCTGCAAAAATTGTTGGACGTGATCCAGGCTATGACTTGGCTGTTCTGCAAGTTCAGAAGGGAAATCTTCCAGTCATTTCCTTAGGTGATTCATCTAAGGTCAGTGTCGGAGACCCAGTGTTAGCAATAGGTTCACCACTTGGACTAGCGAGCACAGTGACAAGTGGAATTGTCTCAGCACTTAATCGCCCTGTTTCAACCGGTAGTGGCGATGCACAATCTTATGTAAATGCAATTCAGACAGATGCTGCAATTAATCCTGGTAACTCAGGTGGTGCGCTAGTAGATGCACAGGGTCGCATCATCGGAGTCAACTCTGCAATTGCCACACTTTCATCCGGTGGTGTTGGCGGAAATATTGGACTTGGTTTTTCAATCCCAATTAACGAAGCAAAGCGCGTCATCGACGAAATCATCGCAACCGGCAAATCAACTCGTCCTGTACTTGGTGTCTTCTTTGACAATACATATACCGGAGTGGGTGCGCGTATTGCACGCTTGAGCCCAAATGAAGGAGCCGATAAGGCAGGAATCCCAGTTGGGTCAATCATAAAAACCATCGATGGTGCGAAGATCACCAACACTGATGTTGCGATTGTCCGAATTCGTTCCTATGTTCCTGGCGCGACGGTGACTGTGGTTGTTGAGCTTCCTACTGGAGGAAATCGCACATTCCGAGTGGTTCTAGGTTCGGCTCCTTCGCTCTAACCAGAGCGCAAGAAGCAGGTATCTTTCACCCATGGCACTTTTCACAATGCAGGTCTCTCTTCCTGACCGACCAGGTTCACTCGGCATGCTTGCATCCGCAATTGGATCAGCGGGTGCAGATATTCGTGGAGTTGAAGTTCTAAAAACTGTTGATGGTGTGGGATATGACCAGATCATTGTTGCTGTGCCAGGCACAGATGCATCAGATTTAGTAGAGATTCTTAATTCAATCGGGGGAGTAGAAGTTATCTCGATTGAAGCTATTAATAACGGCTAGCGCTTGCTCCAGCACTCGGTAGCGACGTAAAGAATCTTGGCTTCTTGTATCTCTTTGCCTCAAATGCGGATGTCACTGAACTCTTAACCTTCTCAATGTCCTCTTGTTTCACTAGCGCAATTGCACTGCCGCCAAATCCACCACCCACCATGCGCGAACCAAGTGCGCCAGCAGCCAGCGATGCATCAACGGCAACGTCGAGTTCGGGGCAAGAGACTGCGTAATCATCGCGAAGTGAGTTATGTGATTCGTTGATGAGTTTGCCGAGAGTGACAAAATCAGAGGCTCGTAGCGCCTTTACCGCATCCATCACACGTGCAATTTCAGTAACGGCATGGCGAGCTCGAATAAATTCAATTTCTGTTATCCGACTCTGAGCTGCCTTAAGTGCTTCGAGGGTTAAGTGGCGCATGGAAGGTATCTGAAGTTTGGCAACAACTGAATCGCAGGCTGCACGACGTTCGGCATAGCCGCCATCAACTAGCGCATGATGTGCTTGGGTATCGATGATGAGAAGCTCAAGTCCCTGGGAAGCCACATCAAAGGGAATGGATTCAGATGTGAGATCGCGACAATCAAGCAAAAGCGCAGAACCTGCTTGGCCCATCAGCGAAACAGATTGATCCATAATGCCACAAGGCATACCTACATAATCATTTTCAGCCTTTTGGGTTGCGCGCGCTAAATCAGGCAAGGAAATATTTAAGTGAAAGAGTTCGTTGAGTGCGACTGCAATAGAACATTCGAGAGCGGCAGATGAAGATAAGCCAGCACCTGCCGGAACTGTGCCATCAACCAAGATATCTACTCCTTGAGTAACGCCTAAGGACCAGATAACACCGAGTACATACCTTTCCCAGTCACCTTTGCTGCCTGGTTTTACATCGTTGATGTCGATGGTAAAGATTCGCTCACGTCTTTGGTGAGATGCGATGCGCACCAACCCATCGTTGCGAGCCGCGATTGCCGCATAGGTTCTATCTGCAATAGCAAAGGGGAGTACGAAGCCTTCGCTGTAATCAATATGTTCGCCGATGAGATTTACTCGGCCAGGAGCCTCACCAATTATTTCTGGCTTACGGCCATATAAATCTTCAAAATGACGTGCAATCGTTGCCATTAAGTTAAATCTTTACATCTTTTAACTGTTGAGCTGATTGCTCTGGCTTCATATCCATTATGAAGGCGCCCATGGCAGATTCGGAACCCGCTAGATACTTGAGTTTTCCTGGTGCACGTCGCACTGAAGTGATCTGCCAATGCAGGCGAAGTAGATCACGGCCCTCGCGTACAGGTGCCTGATGCCATGCTGCGATGTAAGCCATATCAATTCCAAATACACCGTCGAGGCGTTGCATCACTTCGATAGCAATTGAAGGGAATGAATCACAGGCTGCAGGTGTAAGTTCTGTTAAATCTGCAACTGGCACAAGCGGAGTTACGTGAATTTCAAAAGGATAGCGTGAGGCATAAGGCGTATATGCAATCCAATGTTCATTGCGCGCGATGATGCGTACCTGATCGCGGAGCTCGCGGGCAACAACATCATCAAAGAGCACACGGCCAGTCTTCTGGTGGTGTGCGCGAGCAACCTCAAGCATCTTGGCAACGCGTGGTGGCAGATATGAGTAGGCATATATCTGACCATGTGGATGTGCCAGCGTTACGCCAATCTCTTCTCCGCGATTTTCAAAGGGAGCAATGTGTGCGATGTAAGGAAGCGTTGATAGTTCGGCGGTGCGATCGCGCCAGGCTTCTAGAAGTGTGCGAACTCGTTGAGGTGAAAGGAGCTTAAAGGAACCGCCATGGTCGGCGGTAAAGCAGATTACTTCGCACTTACCGGCAGCTGCGCCTTCATCGGTATCTGTGCCAACTAAATCAGGAAGAGCAAAGTCCCCTGCTGGTGGTCTAAGCGAAGGTGAACGGTTATCAAAGACAACGACTTCAAAATCATTCTCTGGGATTTCAGTAAGAAGTTCGCCTGTCGTTGGACAAAGCGGACAAAGTTCTTTTGGCGGCAAAAAGATGCGACCTTGGCGATGAGCTGCCATAGCAACCCATTCGTTCACCAAAGGATCTAGGCGAAGTTCACCGATACCTGGTTGATCTTCTTCTGGGCGCAGATCTTTAGCAGTGCGAGTTTGGCCTGCAGTGTCGTAATAACGAATGGTGCGACCATCGTTCATGGTGCGGCTTGTGCGCACTACTCCTGCTGTAAGTTCGAGGATTTCGTCCATGATGTGCGTACTCTATCGTGAGCCTAGATATATCTGGTTAGGCCCAGTTAAGGGTACGTTCGATCGCCTTCTTCCAACCAGCGTAACCTTCTTGGCGTTCTTCAGCAGTAGATGTGGGGTTCCAACGTCGAGATTGTTGCCACTGTTTTTTGAGCTCATCAGTATCTTTCCAAAAACCAATAGCGAGGCCAGCTGCATAGGCAGCACCTAGCGCAGTAGTTTCAGTGATGAGTGGTCGAGTGATATCAATTCCCATAATGTCTGCCTGCATCTGCATACAGAGCGAGTTAGCAGTAATTCCGCCATCAACGCGCATCTCTGTCATCGGCACACCGCTATCGGCAACCATTGCATCCATGACATCGCGAGTTTGGTAACAGATTGCTTCAAGAGCTGCGCGCGCTAAGTGTGCTTTCGTTGCAGCACGAGTAAGCCCAACAATGACACCACGCGCATCGCTGCGCCAGTACGGTGCAAAAAGTCCTGAGAAGGCAGGCACAAAGTAAATGCCTGCTGTATCTGTCACCGATGATGCTAGCGCTTCAGTTTCTGCTGCATGGTTAATGATTCCCAATTGGTCTCGTAACCATTGAATCGCAGAGCCAGTCACTGCAACCGATCCTTCAAGTGCATACATTGCGGGCTTATCGCCAAATTTGTAACAGACCGTTGTGAGCAGTCCATTTTTCGATCTGACTATTTCGGTGCCGGTGTTAAGAAGGGCAAAGTTTCCGGTGCCATAAGTTGTTTTTGATTCACCACGAGCAAAACAAACTTGGCCCACCATTGCTGCGTGCTGATCTCCCAGGATGCCAGCGATTGGAACTGAGCTACCAAGAGGTCCATGTGGATCTGTAGCGCCATAGATTTCAGATGAAGATTTGATTTCAGGAAGCACGGATCGAGGAATTTCGAATTGTGCGAGTAACTTTTCATCCCACTGCAGGGTCTCAAGGTTCATCAGTAGAGTGCGGCTGGCGTTGGTGACATCAGTGAAGTGAACTCCTGAGCGCACGCCACCAGAAAGATTCCAGAGCAACCAAGAATCGATAGTGCCAAAGCGCGCAGTACCTGCAGCAATTGCGCTTTGTACAGCTGCTGAGTTTTTGACGAGCCAGCGCATCTTGCTTCCAGCAAAGTAAGGAGCAATTGCTAGCCCTGTCTTATGGGTGATCTCATCGCGAATCTGTTGAGAAAAGGTAGCTAAGTAATCGGCTGTGCGGGTGTCCTGCCAGACGATTGCGTTGTGCAGCGGTCTTCCGGTTGTGACATCCCAGGCGACTGTTGTTTCACGTTGGTTGGTGATTCCAATAGCTGCAAGATCTGAGCCCAAAATATTGGCTTGCTTAAGTGCGCCAGTAATAACTTCCTGCGTGCGTTCCCAAATTTCAGCAGCATCATGTTCGACATAGCCTGCCTGAGGAAGTATCTGACGATGTTCCATCTGATGCTGTCCAACGACTTTTCCGGCAGCATCAAAGATCATGAAGCGCGTGCTACTGGTTCCTTGGTCCAAACTTCCGATGTATGCCATATAGTTAAGACTACTCAAAACTGATAAATCTAGAAACTAAGCGCAATGAGGAATTGGTAGCTTTCATAATGTTTACATCTGCACTCAACCCGGAGCAACGCACTGCTGCGCTTTCGGCCCTAGCCACCGAGGAGTTTGACATCCTCGTGATTGGCGGCGGAGTAAATGGTGTTGGAGTTGCACTCGATGCGGTTACTCGTGGACTGAAAGTGGCTTTAATTGAGTCGCAAGATATTGCAGCAGGAACTTCTAGCCGCTCCAGCAAGCTCATTCATGGTGGACTGCGCTATCTAGAACAATATGACTTTAAATTGGTACGCGAAGCGCTCCACGAACGCGAACTCATGGTTTCTACTCAATGTCCTCATCTTGTTAAGCCGGTAAGTTTTCTTTATCCATTGACTGAGAAAGTAAAAGAACGCACTTATGTCGGTGCAGGCCTTGCTCTCTACGATGCGCTCCGTGGCTTTAAGCGTTCACTTCCATCACATAAGCACCTCACTGGAAAAACGATTGCAAATATTTCGCCATCACTACGACAGGACATCATCACGGGCGCTATTCGATACTTTGATGCACAGGTAGATGATGCGCGCCACACAATGATGATTGCTCGTACTGCAGCACGTCATGGAGCCGTGATAGCCACCAACGTGCGCGTTGATAATCTGACACGAAACGGCAAGAAAGTTACTGGCGTAGTTGCAACCGATCTCAAATCAGGCAAGACGCTCACCATTGCGGCAAAGGCGACAATCATGTGCGCTGGAGTTTGGAGTGATGAGCTTCATCAACAATTTGGCTTAACTTCGGGATATTCAGTAGCCATGTCTAAGGGCGTTCATATCGTTGTTCCACAGAGCGCTATTCACTCAAAAGATGGCATTATTCTAAAGACTGCAGTCTCGGTTCTCTTCTTGATTCCTTGGGGAGATAAGTGGATTGTTGGTACAACTGATACCCCATACGAAGGCGATCGTGCCAAACCACTCGCAACTCAAGAAGATGTGCAGTACATCCTCGACCAAGCCAATCGCGTTTTAGAACCAAAACTGAAGACCGAAGACATCATCGGTGTATTTGCTGGGCTTCGTCCATTGGTTGCCAACAATGCCGCATCTGCCACAACAAAGCTTTCACGTGAACATACCGTTGATCGACCAGCGCCCGGGTTTGTCAGTTTAGCTGGTGGTAAATACACCACATATCGTGTGATGGCCAAAGATGCTGTTGATCTAGCTGTCCTTGACCTTCGTCGTATCGTCAGTGATTCAGTTACTGAAAAACTTCCACTTATAGGTGCTGACGGTTACTTTGCTCTACAACAACAAGTACTCAAGATTGCAGACGAATACAACATTAGCGAAGCAACTGTCACACATCTTTTAGATCGCTACGGCTCGCTGATTTCAGAGATTCTTGAAATCATCACGGAAGATCCTTCAATGGCGCAGCGCCTTATTCCTGATCTTCAATACATCAAAGCTGAAATTCTTCACGCAGCAACACATGAAGGTGCGCTCTCAGTTGAAGATGTCTTGTTAAGACGCACTCGTATCTCTTTTGAAGCTAGCGATAGCGGGCTATCGGCCGCCGATACCGTTGCAGAAATAATCAGCGAAACCCTTGGATGGAAATCAGCAGATCGAAAAGAATCCGTTCAATCATTTGCAAAGGTCATTAGCGAAGAAGAATCTGCTCTCAAAGCCCTCGTTAACTCTTAATTAGTTAATTCTTAATCTGATTGCGACAGCTATCTGTTGATGGCTTCTTTGTTGGTTTCTTACTTGGTTTTGGTGCAGGTGTCGGTCCCTGCAAGATATCTAGGTTCAGTGGCGTCTTTACTTCAGCATGTGTCCCGGTCTCATCAGTAAAGCCCACATGCCCGACCCAAGAACCAGCAGGCATTCCCGAGATGGATAACTTCCAAATTCCGCTTGTTTCGCGCTCTACATTTTGAACTACGGTCGGAACTGTCACATTTTCTTCGGCGAAGTAATAGCGAACTGTTCCGGTAACTACGGGGGTGCTATCTGGACGTTTAACTTCAACGTTAATGATGACGTTTTTATTGGTCGTCGACGCGCTAAAAGAGGAGATAACAATTGTCGAAGTTTCATTCTTTGGCATTACATCCATTGGATCTGGTTGCCACGTGCCAGTTAAAAGTGCGAGGAATTTCTCACGACCACCACTGAAGACGTTGAGGTCTAAGCGATTACCAGGAACTCCGTATTTAGGTGCAATTCCACACGAGGTGTACTGCCACATCGTCCAATTTGCCGAACACTCTTTTGTAGTCCAAGAGTGAACGAAACAGCCGCCTGGTTTCACATTAGGTTTTGCTCCTGGAAGTGCTGGGTCAATCGCATATTGGGCAATCCAAAGAGGGTAAGAGTTAAGTTCTTTATCGCGATTTAGGGCAGTTTCAAGAAATGATGGCGAAGAGTAAAGAATTGGGGTTCGTCCAGTTTTATCCTTAAGAGTCTTTAAGAATGTCTTTGCCCATAAAGTTGCTGCGCTGCGAGTGGCGTTCTTCTTGCAAGCACCAGAGCTGCTCCATTGAATGCATCGCGTCTCAAGGTCAAGTGCATATGGCAGATCCTGATCGTTGTAGCCACCAAGATCTGAGAGTCGCCATAGGACTTTCTGCGCTTGAGCTCGAGCATCCTTTGTAATTGCTGCTGGCGTGCTGACATTCGGCAAGATTGCATAGTGATAGAAACCGGTATAAATCCCAGCATCTTGCGCTGCGTTGCGATCCATCTTCACATACTTCAGCGCTAATCGATCAGCATCGTAGCGAGTATCTGATGCCTTAATCATGACAAAACTTAAACCTGCATCGTGCATCTTCTTAAAGTTAATTGGCTTATCGTTGGGATGCTGCCATCGGCTGACATCTGCGCCGTGCAGGCGATCTCCTGGACCAATCAGTCCAAGGTCATCGGCTGCAACAGGAACAATTGTGAAGGCGGTTAGCGCAAGTGACAGAGCCAGGGCAAGAACTTTTTTCATTTTTCGACCACGACAACGTTGATTCCAAAGACATCGTAGATAGCACCTTGTAGCGCTGCGCGATGGCGGATACGAGCATCTGCATAATTGTGGCCAGTGGCTAATTTGTTGGCATCGCTGAAATCAAGTGTGAGTCGCCCATTTTCAAAGGATTCGAGGCGGGCATCGAAGTAGGCAATCCAGACGATGCGATCGCGGCTCTCGACGAGGTCGAGGACTTCATTCCATCGCTTACGGATATCGCTGAGCGTTACTCCTGAAGGCATGCAGCGACTTTACCGCAACGGCCGTTAATGACGAGGCGCGCCAAGCCATTTGAAGTATTCGCCGGTCAATATCACACGTAGGTTTTTGCTGCGGTCAGGAGATATCGATAAATGTTGAGCAATACGGGCAACTATTTGTTCCACTGATTTCTCTGAAACAAATCTCACTCGCGCGATTTCAGAGTTGCTCAGCCCCTGTGCCACTAAACGTAGCGTTTCGATTTGAATATCGGTGAATTCATTAAGAATTGTCAGGAAAGAATTTGCATGAATCGTTGAATGAAGGCTGATCCACTTCATAGCAGAGCCATCTTGTGCTGAGTCAAGACACTCTGCAAGAGCGAAGGTGATAATCGAAAGGTCCGAAACTGATCGTTTCAGAATAATTCTGCTGCCTTTAGGAATGTTGCGTTCTAGTAAGCCAAAGAGGCGAAGGTCTGGACAGGAAGTAGTTATCACTATTCCCAGTTTTGGATCCATTTTGCGAAAACGTTGAAGTAGACCAATTGCCTCTTCGCCAGAGAACTGTAAGTCGATAAGTACTACTTCGGGTTGGAGAGAACGAAATAGGTTTTCAGCTATCAACATATTAGTAGCTTCTCCGACGATATTTGTGCTGTGTAATCTCAAGGATGCAGACATCGTGGCAAGTTCAAAAGCATCATCATTGATGATGAGAACTCGCGCAGGATTTCCTTGAGTTTTAACCATGTACAAGGGTAAGTCGAATGAACGAAAATACAGAAGAAGGGATATCCCTAGATGCTTACTTAAGAATTTTCTTCATTGCACTTGGTATTTCATCAATCACTTTTGTTGCAGAGAAAGGTGCTCCATCAGATGCAAGTAACGCGGCTTGGTTATGAATATATGCACCTGTTGCTGCAACTTCAGCAAGACGATTAGGGTTATTGAGAATTTCAATGTAGTTGGTAGCAACAAGTGCGCCAATGATTCCAGCCAGAACGTCTCCGGTTCCAGCTGTGGCCAGCCATGAAGTGGCCTTTGGTAGCGCTATGACGAAGTCGTCATGTGCAACAACTGTCTGCGCGCCCTTGAGTAAGACGGTAACGCCTAGGTGCCGGGATGCCTTCTCGGCCCAATGAATGGGATCTGCTTCGAGAGATTCAGAAGTGACGGGCAGACCACGGCGAGTTAGTAGCCGAGCTAATTCACCTGCATGAGGTGTAATCAAAGTGGGTTGAGACAGAGAACCAGCGAGATTTAAAGCCCCAGCATCTAGAACAGTCGGAACCGTCTGCGCCTTCAACAAGGTAAACCAGCGATGGCGCAGCCAGGTTGTGAAATCGCTCCGTTTCTTCTCTTGAATTCCAGATCCTGCAAGCCATGCTGTTACAGGTCCTGGCTGTACAACAACTTCTGGACATGTGTGAAGAACTAGATGAGCTAAACCAGATGAGCTATGAAATCTGATCATGCCAAGTCCAGTCGCACTTGCTGCAGCGGTGGTCAGGACAGCAGCTCCAGGATATTGAGCTGAACCGGTGATTACACCAAGCACTCCACGAGAATATTTATGGTCAAGATCGCTGGGAACGATGATGCAATTGCGAGCATCTCGGGAACTAAAGACTTTTCTCTTTTTCTCAGGCATAAGGCTCAGTCTACGCCTCGAATTTGTACCCTAATCCACGAATAGTTTGAATAAGTACTGGGTTAGCAGGATCTGCTTCAATCTTTGAGCGTAAGCGCTTAATGTGGACATCAAGAGTTTTTGTATCTCCGTAATAGTCACCGCCCCAAACACGATCAATGAGTTGTCCGCGAGTAAGAACACGTCCGGCATTACGAAGTAAGAATTCAAGTAGTTCAAACTCTTTGAGTGGAAGTGCAATATTGTTTCCGTTAACGCTTACTTGGTGGCGTTCAACATCCATTCTGATTCCAGCAATTTCATGAACGCCGGTGGATTCTGGGCTATTGGCTTCATCGAGTGAACCGCGGCGGAGAACTGCTTTGATGCGGGCAACTAGCTCGCGCGATGAATAAGGCTTAGTTACATAATCATCGGCTCCAAGTTCAAGCCCAACAACCTTATCTATCTCTGAATCCTTGGCAGTTAACATGATGATTGGTACCTGAGAAGTAGCGCGAATAGTTCGGCAGACATCTATTCCAGAGACTTCAGGAATCATCAGATCGAGGAGAATGAGATCAAAGCTCTCTGATTTGAATGCATCAAGTCCGGCTTTGCCGGTTTCAGCAATATGTGTGGAGTAACCCTCTTTTTCGAGAAGGAAGCTGAGGGCCTCTGAGAAAGAGATTTCATCTTCGATGATTAAGATCTTGGTCATGAGTTTGTTTCCCCTGTGTTGGAATAGATGGGTAATCGAAGTGCAAATGTTGAGCCAACTGCTGGAGCGCTCCAGACGCTGACATCCCCACCGTGCTTAGTTGCTACATGCTTCACAATTGAAAGCCCAAGGCCTGTGCCACCAGTTTCGCGAGAACGAGCAGGATCGACGCGATAGAAGCGTTCAAAGATTCGCGCCTGATCAGATTCAGGAATTCCAATTCCCTGGTCAGTTACAGAGATTTGCACGATTCCATCTTCAATTTCGGTTGTGACTGAGACCTTTGTATTTTCAGGCGAATAGTTGATGGCATTTTCAATCAAGTTATGAACTGCCATCGTTATCTGCTCGCCATCGCCAAGAACGATGGCATCAGGCGACCTAGTAAAAGTTACTTCGATCTTTCTTGCCTGAGCAATTGTCTGGCATTGATCTACTGCCACCTGAATAATGTCATCGATACTTACTTCATCAGCAACCGAAAGCGGATCAGAGTCCTGCAATCTGCTCAAATTGATGATTTCTTGAACCAAATCCGTTAAACGTTTAGCCTCATGTTGCATTCGACTCGCGAATTTAGTGACAGATTCTGGGTCTTCTTTTGCCGAGAGGACAGCCTCGCTCAGTAGCGAGAGCGCACCAATCGGCGTCTTTAGCTCATGAGAAATGTTTGCAACGAAATCGCGTCGTACTTCATGCACACGCTGCGCTTCAGATTCGTCGCTGATAAGAATGAGGATGAGATCCTCATCTTCGAGGGCTACAACCTTGAGTGTGAGCTCTCTCGTTCCTTCGCCTATTGGTCCTCGTGCAATTTCAAGTTTTCCATTATGAGGATTGCGGGTGCGACGTACAGCTCTAACAATTGCTGAAAGTTCTGGAGTTAAGACTTGGCCGTCACGCAAAACATTGAGACTTTCAATTCCGTTGGAAGAAAAGATTGGTTTATCACCAGGTCCGATGAGTAGAACATCTTCATCTAGATGATTGATTAGATCGAAGATAAAATCTGGGACAGGGCTATTGTGAGTTTCGGAAACCTCTTTGCGAAACCACATGTGTTAAGCCTAATGCTCGGGTACCCGAGTTAACCGTCCGTTCATGCGGATGATTTCCATTATTCACCAAAGGCGCGTACTTTTGCCCAATGGCTCTCATCCGTTCGGTATTCCAAGAAGAACTCGATGGCGTCTCCCAGTCCCTTGTTGACCTAACAAACATGGTGAGCGATTCCATCCACAAGGCCACCCAAGCCCTTATTAGCGCTGACCTCAAGCTTGCCGAAGAAGTCATCACCAACGACGAAAAGGTCGATAACTACCAGCATGATTTAGATAGTCGCATCATCGACATTATTGCCCGTCAACAACCTGTCGCATCTGATTTACGTGCGCTAGTAACTGCGCTCCGTATGAGCGCTGATTTAGAACGCATGGGCGATTTGGCCCACCACGTTGCTAAGGTTGCGCGGCTTCGTCATCCAAACTCTGCAGTCCCAAATGAACTCCATGCAACATTTACTCAGATGGGTTCTGTTGCTGAAAAAATTGCCCGCAAAGTTGGAACTGTGATTGAAACCCGTAACACTCTCTTGGCGCTAGAAGTTGAGAAAGATGATGACGAGATGGATTCACTCCACCGCGAGGTCATCGCAGCACTAACCAGTTCAAATTGGAATAAGGGGATTGACTCTGCTATCGACTTGACTCTCTTGGGACGTTATTACGAGCGTTATGCAGACCACGCAGTCTCTGTCGCGCGCCGCGTCTACTTCTTAGTTACCGGCGAATACTCACCCGCTTAATTCTCGTCATACTCTCTTTTCTCTGAGCCTATATATAGGTAGAGTCGCGGGTATGACATACAACCCAACTCCTGCAGATAAGTTCACTTTCGGTCTCTGGACTGTCGGCTGGCAAGCGCGTGATCCATTTGGAGATCCGACCCGCGAAGCTCTCGACCCAGTTCGCACAGTCAATGAACTCGCAGCACGTGGTGCGTATGGCGTTACCTTCCATGATGATGATCTCTTCCCATTCGGCTCCAGTGATTCAGTACGTCAAGGACATATCGATCGCTTTAAGAAGGCACTCGCTGAGACTGGAATGAAAGTTCCGATGGCGACCACAAACCTCTTTAGCCATCCTGTCTTTAAAGATGGCGCGCTAACGAGCAATGATCGAGATATCCGCCGCTTTGCGCTACGTAAAGCGATGCGCAATATTGATTTAGCTGCAGATCTTGGTGCAAAGATTTACGTTTGCTGGGGTGGTCGAGAAGGCGCAGAATCCGAGAGCTCCAAGGATGCTTACGTTGCACTTGAGCGTTATGCAGAGGGCTTCAACGTTCTAGGCCAGTACGTTATTGATAAGGGCTATGACATTAAGTTTGCAATTGAACCTAAACCAAATGAGCCACGCGGCGATATCTTCTTACCAACTATCGGCCATGCACTTGGATTTATTCAGATGCTGGATCATCCAGAGCTTGTGGGACTTAACCCTGAAGTTGGCCACGAACAGATGGCGAACCTTAACTTCGTTCACGGTATTGCCCAAGCTCTCTGGCAGAAGAAGTTATTCCACATCGATCTCAACGGACAGCGTGGACCTAAGTATGACCAAGACTTTGTCTTTGGCCATGGCGATGTAAAGAGCGCCTTCTTCTTAGTGGATCTGCTTGAGCGCTATCAATATTCAGGCCCGAAGCACTTCGATTACAAGCCTGTACGCACAGATGACGATTCAGGTGTGTGGGCTTCAGCAACTTCGAATATGCGTATGTATCTTGTCCTTAAAGAGCGCGCAGCAGCATTCCGCAGCGACCCAAGAGTTATTGAAGCAATGAAGGCATCGAATATCCCTGGACTTTCAGAGCCAACACTTGCAGCAGGTGAGACATGGAAGGATCTTGAGAAAGATTCATTTGATGCCGATGATGCCGGAAAGCGCGGATATGGTTACGAGATTCTTGACCAACTCGCGATGGAGCACCTCATGGGGGTTAAGGCTTAACCTCGTTAGAATGCCCAAATGCGATTGGGTGTTTTAGATGTTGGTTCAAACACCATTCATCTGCAGGTAGTTGATGCCCACCTCGGTGGACCACCAATTCCTAACTCATCTCACAAATCAATCATCAAGTTAACTGAGTTTCTTGATGAAGTTGGTGCGATCACTGATTTGGGAATCGAAAAGATTTCCGATGCCATTCAGAAGAATATGGCAAATGCGCAACATCTCAATATTGATGAGCTGCTGGCTTTTGCGACCTCTGCAATTCGTGAAGCAGTCAACTCTGATGAAGTAATTGCGCACGTGAACAAAACTTGTTCTATAGACCTTCAGGTACTTTCCGGAGAAGAAGAAGCGCGCTTTACCTTTCTGGCAGCGCGACGTTGGCTAGGTTGGTCTGCAGGAGATTTATTGGTACTAGATATCGGGGGAGGATCTCTTGAAATTGCGCGCGGAGCTGAAGAGAATCCAACTTTTAAAACATCCATGCAACTGGGTGCAGGACGATTAACCAGAAGTCATTTGAAGGGTGATCCATTCACAGCGAAATCACTTAAGGGCCTTGAGGAGTACATTGAAGATCAGATTGAACCACTGGCAAGGTCGCTTGCTACATTTGAAAAGGATGTCGCTGCTGGAACAAGTAAAACCTTTAGAACGTTGGCAAAACTTGCTCAAAATTTATATCCAAAGTTAGGTGCACATCTGACTCTCGACGCCCTTGATCAACTTGTCCCAGAGATTCAAAGTTTAGATTTAGATCAGCGGATAGAACTACCTGGTGTATCAATGGAGCGTGCGCACCAACTAGTTGCAGGATCTATGGTGGCAAGGCAGTTGATGCGCACACTTAATTTGAAAGAGATTCGTATTTGTCCATGGGCGCTACGCGAAGGAATTGTTCTACATAGACTTGACTGGATCGAGCGCTAGAAGCTAATTGATAAATAGTCAAGAGCCACAATTTCACCCTTGACTCTATGAACCAACCAAGCATCGCCCGGCTCAAGCTTGATCAAATCCTTATTCTTCAACTTTGTATTCAGAATCCCACGTAGCATCGTTGGAATTACAGGGTTGTGGCTGCAGATCAGAATATTTCGCTCATCTTGCTTCAGCGCATTAGCAAATGTTATGGAACGTTCTGGGTCGGATTCGAATGTGGCTTCATTAAGGCTAGGTACTTTGCTGACAGCCAAACCGCGCGACTCACCGAGCGGAGTAACAGTCTGTACGCAACGCGTGAAGTCAGAGGTGTAAATCTCATCTATAGCAAAGGGTGCTAAGTGGTTGATCAATGATTGTGCTTGAGCAATACCATTTTCATTTAAGGTTCTAAGAGAATCATCGCCATCCCAGTCGCCTCGCTCGAGCGCTTTGGTGTGGCGCAGAATAATGAGCGTATCTGTTGGCTCTTCAATCTCAAGAAAACGTTCCACCATCTCTTTATCCGACTCGTGGGTCGCGGTGGAAATTGCATCTTGAGGCGTAAACCACTGCAGCTGATCGACTTCTTCATTTGGTTGAAAATCAGATGCTCCAACAGCTTGAGCGACCCAGTACTTAACTCGCTTTAAAGTGCTGTTATCTTCGTATTCAACAGAACCTAATTGGCGGGTAAGTCTTGCTTTGATGCCAGTTTCTTCAAAGACTTCACGGTACGCACAGGCCAGTGGAGTCTCATCTCCATCTATCTTTCCCTTTGGTAGCGACCAATCGTCATAACGAGGCCTATGCACTAGTGCGACTTCAATTTCACCTGCTGCGTTTTGCCTCCATAGCAGAGCCCCGGCTGCTCTTATCATGCGCGATTGTGTTTTTCTACGAAGTGATCTTGGAAATTCACCAAGAGATTCCCCTCAAAGTCTCGCGTTCTACGCTCCCAGTGGTTATCGTCTAGAAGCGACCATGTTGAGTACTTCTCAGAGACAGAGTCATCCAAGATGCGGCGAAGTCGATCTTTGTGTTTTTCAGCGTCAATGCGCACAAGCGCTTCTACGCGACGATCCAAATTACGGTGCATAACATCGGCGCTGCCAATGTAGTACTCCTCTGCACCATCATTCTTAAAGTAATAGATGCGTGAATGCTCTAGGAATCGGCCAAGTATCGAACGTACTTTGATGTTATCTCTCTGGGCTTGCGTTGAAAATTGTAGGGCGCAGATTCCTCGAACGATGATTTCAATTTTTACTCCCGCATCAGCTGCCTCATAGAGAGCCGCGGTAATCTCTTCATCAAGGAGCGAATTGAGCTTCAGGCGAATCCAAGCAGTCTTTCCTTCGAGATGATTCTTTGTCTCACGCTTAATTCGAAAGAGCAGACCTTTACGAAGGCTATGAGGTGCCACCAAGATTCTTGAGTAATCGTGCTTGGCAGAATGTCCAGAGAGTTCATTGAATAACCTCGATAGATCTTCACCTAATTCTGGTTCGGAGCTGAGAATTCCTAGATCGTCGTAGAAGCGAGCAGTCTTTGGGTTGTAATTACCTGTTCCGACATGGCAGTAGCGACGCAGGGCATCGCCTTCTTCACGGACAACTAAAGATAACTTCGCGTGCGTCTTTAGCCCCATCAGACCATAGACAACGTGAACGCCAACTTCTTCAAGCTTTCTCGCCCAACGCACATTAGCCATCTCATCGAAGCGAGCACGAATTTCAACGACTGCAAGAACTTGTTTGCCAGCTTCTGCAGCCTCTATCAACGCTTCTACGATTGGCGAGTCTCCTGAAGTGCGATAAAGGGTCTGTTTAATTGCGAGGACTTGTGGGTCTCGGGCAGCATTCTCAAGAAATTTAACCACCGATGAAGTAAATGATTGATATGGGTGGTGGAGCAAGATTTCACCCTTGCGTAGCGCAGCGAAGTAAGAATCTGGAGATTCAGGGTCGACATCGCGCAGTTCAGGCGCTGTCTCGCTTCTAAAGGCCTTGAACTTCAGTTTCGGGAAATCCAAGTCGGCAATCTGGTTAAGAGAAACTAAATCAAGTGGTGAGTCATATTTGATGACATCACTCGGTTCAATTTCAAGCTCATCCATGAGTTCGTTGAGAACTTCATGCGCAATAACCTTATCTACCTCTAAGCGAACAGGTGGTCCGAACCTACGACGCGTCAATTCCTTTTCCATGGATTCAAGGAGATCTTCACTCTCATCCTCATCTAAATCTAAATCTTGATTTCTTGTTACTCGGAAGAAGAAATGATCCTTGAGTTTTACCCCTGGGAAGAGTTCTGGCAGGTGTTCGGCAATGAGCTCATCGATGAGGACGAATTTATGTTTGGAAGAATCTGAGGTGCGGATAAATCTAGGTAAGTTGGTTGGAACTTTAACGCGGGCGAAGCTGATGTCATGGTCCTCACTTGATTCGATATTGATTCCGATATTCAGGGAAAGGCCAGAAATGTATGGAAAAGGGTGTGAGGGATCGACAACGAGCGGAGTAAGAACCGGAAAGATTCTCCGGTTGTAGTAACCCTTAAGGTCCTCGCGCTCTGCCTCAGATAACTCACTGATTTTTGCGAATTCAATTCCATGCTCTTTAAGTTCAGGGACAATCACATCGCGGAAGCGCTCTGCTTGAGTATTAACGAGTAGCTGAGTTCGATCAAGCACCAGCTTAAGAAGTTCTTGCGGGGCATAGCCTGCGCTATTGATTGTTGTACTTCCACGTTCAATCTTTGCCTTAAGGGAAGCAACACGCACCATGAAGAATTCGTCTAAGTTGGAAGAGAAAATTGAAAGAAAACGAACACGTTCAAGAAGAGGAATAGTTGGATCTTCGGTGAGTTCAAGAACTCGGGCATCAAAATCGAGCCAACTGAGTTCTCGGTCTTGGTACGGACCTTTCAGATCTCTCACGTGGCTAGTTTGGCGCAGGTAGGTGAATTTCAGGTAATCGGGAGGTGAACCGAGAAAATCAACTCTTTTCGAATGCCACCCTGATGCCAAAACCAATCAGAGCTAGCCCTGATGCACGCTCCGCAAATTTTTGCACCCGCGGGTTGCGCAGCGCGCTCTGTGCAAAGCCTGCGCCAAGAATAATCAGAGAGAACCAAGTAAAGGTCAGCACGTTATGAATTGTGGCGAGGATGAAGCCACCCAAAAGCGCAGGTAATTCAGCAGGGAGAAATTGAGGTAGAACAGCAACGTAGAAGACGCCATTCTTCGGATTGCTGAGAGTAATAAAGAGTGCGCGAGTAAAAGATTTCCAGAATGAAGATTTAGATTCAATACGCGCCTGAATTGTCTCTGGAGAAATGTGGCGAGAATCCATCCACATCTTGATGCCTAAATAGACCAAATAGATTGCGCCAATCCATTTAACGATTGTGTAAGCAATCTCAGAGGCGATAAGAAGTGCGCTGATGCCAAGGGCTGCAGCGATTCCCCAGACCCAAACTCCACCAAGGATTCCGAAGAGAGTTGCATATCCTGTGCTGCGACCACCGATGGTGACAGCGCGAAGAATCTGCGCAGTATCAAGACCTGGGAGCAAAGTAAGCAATCCAGCAAGGACTGCAAAGCTAAGCAGGTTCTCTAGCATCTGCGTATCCTACTCAGGTGTCATTCCTACTTGAAGGGTTGCTCTTGTGCGTGAGATAAGGACTATTGATTATCACACTGCTGGCGAGCCTTTTCGTATCGTGGCAAAGCCGCCAGTTGAGATCGTGGGAGATTCCGTTGCTAATCGTCGCGTTTATGCGATGGCAAGTCCTGAAGTGGATGAGCTAAGAAAACTTCTCTGCTTCGAGCCCCGAGGACATGCTGATATGTATGGATGTTTCATAACGCCACCAGATGATGATGAAGCAGATTTTGGTGTTCTCTTCTGGCATAAAGATGGTTTCTCAACAGCATGCGGTCACGGAACTATTGCACTTGGTGTTTGGGCGATTGAATCTGGCAAAGTCGCTATAGATCCCAGCGGAGTCACAGATGTAGTTATCGATGTACCATCTGGTCGCGTCACTGCCCGTGTACATACAAAGGGCTCGGTTATTGAAAGCGTTGATTTTGTTAATGTGGCTAGCTATCACATGCATAGAGATATCAACGTGGATACATCACTCGGTGCACTTACAGTTGATGTTTCCTTCGGTGGGGCCATCTATGCCCAACTAGATGTTGCACAGATTGGGCTTTCTGTTACACCTAAACATTATGGAGAGATAATAGCCATTGGTCGCGAAATCAAATGGGCGCTCAATGACTCTGAGTATGCAGTACACCCAACGGATCCACGCTTAAGTGGAATCTACGGAACTATCGTTTATGAAGAGTTAGCGCCAGAAGCTGATGGGTTTAAGCGCCAGAGAAATGCCACAATTTTTGCCGACGGCGAAGTCGATCGCTCACCGTGTGGTTCAGGCACCTGCGCGCGCTTAGCCACGCTAATAGAGAAGAAGCAGTTAACTATTGGCGAAGTACTCAAACACGATTCCATCGTTGGCTCACAATTTCTTGGAGTAGCAAAATCTCAAGTGACTTCCGATGGTTACGACGCAATATTGCCGCAAGTGACTGGAATGGCCTATAAAACAGGTGAGTCAGTGTTTACTGTTGATCCACGCGATCCGCTAACTCCTGGGTTTGTCCTTCGATGATTCCAAGAAGTATTTCAGCGGCAGAAATCATTCAGAACTTCACATTCCTCGGTGCGGTAACTGCAATTGAAGAGGCGCTTAACGGTGGGTTAGATCCAGCGACAGACTTGCAACGCTCAATTCTTCCGATTGAAAAAGGTGAACTGCTAGTTATGCCGGCAACTTCTATAGAAGGTTCAGGCATCAAGATTCTTACCATCGCACCCAATAACCCCGCGCTTAACCAACCGCGCATCCAAGGTGTTTACATCCTCTTCGATAAAGAGAACCTTTCCATCTCCTCACTCCTTGATGGCGCAGCGCTGACAACGTATCGAACTCCGGCAATCTCATTCGCAGCTATTCGACCGGCGCTGGAGTTAAGTCAAGAAGATCTGTCAGTAGTTGTCTTCGGCTCAGGACCTCAAGCTATCTCGCATATTCAAACTCTGGCAGCAGTTCTTCCTGCACAACTCAAAGTAAAAAACGTCGCAGTTATAGCCAGAGATTTAGAAAAAGCAAAGCAGAGAGTTCCTGATTTGGCAGGGCTAGGACTTAACCCTGAGTGCACAGTGCAGATTTTGAGTGCGGATTCTGCTGAAGTTAATGGCCATTTACAAAGAGCGGATTTAGTCATTGCTGCAACCACTGCACGGAGCCCGCTCTTTGACTCATCGCTTCTCAAGGATTCAGTCATTGTTGTCGCGGTTGGCTCCCATGAGCCTGATGTTCGTGAAGTTGATTCAAATCTCCTTGGTCGGGCACAGATTGTTGTAGAAACCAGAGCAAGTGCGCTCCGCGAAGCTGGAGATGTCATTATGGCCATTAGCGAAGGTGCCATTACAGAAAAGTCACTCAATGAATTAGCTGATGTTGTTTGCCGCCGAGTTAACTTAACTCGAGAGAAGCCAATCTTCTTTAAGAGCTCTGGAATGTCCTGGGAAGATCTAGTTATTGCTCGCGCGATTGAGCGCACGCTGTAGTAGGCGGCGGTAGAACAAAAGGAGCAAACCAACTGCAGTCACTGCAGTTTCAATTACTGTGACAACAACTGGTAGCCCTGGGTCATCCGCGTTGAGAAGTAGAAGAACAAGCCCACAGGCAATTACTACCCAGATGAAGGAAAGCGCTGCAATCGCATAGTTGACGAATTTAAGCTCATGAACTCGCCCCTTCTCCTTTTCCAGAGCATCGACAATTTTCCACACACTGATGACGATTATTTCAAAGGCGAGAATCATCAGGAACGAGAGCGCTGTTAACGGCCAGCGAAGATGAGCGTTCTCTGGCTCTTGCTCTGCCATATAACGGAATTGACCAGGAAATGAGAGAAACTGCAGCATAAGAAGCAGGGCAAGCAAAGCAGTGAAAACAAGTTTTAGAAGGTTTGCTGGATTAAAGATTGATACCTTCATAATTAACCGCGATCTCTATCCTCTCCCTCTTCTTCCTCTTTGTCCCCAGAGTAACTTCCACCTGAAGATTTAGCTGCTGATTCCGCTGCTGCTAACGCATCCTGTGCCACCACGGCGCCAAGGTTTCCGATGAGTAATCCGTTGAGGACGTTATTTGGCTTTCCGCTTGTTCCGTGCTGGTTAGAGAAGGCAGATGTACCGTCTTTGCCACAAATGGCGGCAATTACTGATTGGCCCCCTGGATGGTTCTGAACATAGCCACTTAAGTTGTAAACCTTTCCTCGAATTAAACTCCAGCAGTCACTTTTTGAATTATGTTTTTCAATCTCGGCCGCAGAGAGAATTACTTCACCGGCAGAAGACTTTGGTGCAACTTTGGTGGAGCCTTGACTTAGAGAATCCGTAATTGCATTTCCATTGCTTGCCGCAATTCTTTTCTCCCATGTAGCAGACGCGCCAGAATGTCCTACAACAAAAGTCATACCAGCGCTCAAGATTGCAACTACCAAGAGGACTGCGCTTACACCATTCCGCAAAAGAGAATTAACAGACTTAAAAATTGAAATTTTGCGTTCTATGAGATACCAAGCAAGGTACAAAAGAGCAAAGAGAAGAATTAACTTTGAAAGTAGTTCACCATTCTGGGCATGGCTTCCAGGGGAGCCAACTCGCTTAGAGAGAGCTTCTCCAGAGTTTTCTGCAATCAGCCCTGAAATCGCGGCTGCACCGAGAAAAAATAGAAGCAATGTGGAATATGCATTCCTAAACTTAGGTACAAAAATTAAGAGGATGGCTCCAATTGCGCTGAGTGGCACCAATACCGCGACAGCATGATTAATCAGCGGATGTATAGGTAGGCCAGAAATCAGATCCATCTAAATCTCTCTTTCGCATCGTTACTTGCCTAAATCCTACTTTGGTCAGCCTTATTTGAATGCGAACGAGTCAAGTGATACACCACCCATTCAAGAGGACCCTGTCTAAATCTTTTGAGCCATTGGGTTGATCCCCAAACAAGGAAAAGCCACATGGAGAGAGCAACCAACATGACAAGCCATATGTCTAGCTTTTGAAATAGCCCTAAACCCCACGGTCCGAATATGAGTGAAGCTAATACGGATTCACCGATATAGACGGTGAGCGACATTTGTCCAGCAGGACGCATCCAGGCAACTAAATTCGGTTTCTCCATGATTAATTTAAGAAGTATCCCCACGTATGCCATCGAAAGTAGCGGTGCTGCCAAGAAGGCGAAGAAAAGTGTCGCTAAATGAATTGCCTCTGAAACATCTGCCGATTGTTCGTTGCGAATTGCAACAGTGGCACATACGACCTGAATAGGAAGCCCAAATATCAACCCATTCTTAATCATCCGGGAGATACGTTGGGCATCAAAAGGTTCTTTGAGGAATCCAGAACGCTGAGTTCGCAGTCCATATAGAAATGCAGCAAAGGCAAACCCACCTTGGAGAATTAAACCTGCACCCAAGACTCCCCACACCCAAAGATCTACGCGAGGAGCAATCGAT
>JACCDU010929620.1_pt1 | contig 41141 bp, 38 predicted proteins | sample 7446081 | NCBI WGS metagenome assembly JACCDU01 (sample SAMN15323447, study PRJNA562643) | freshwater metagenome | isolation source: river surface water | place: USA:Blue River Watershed | collected 2017-08-17
AAATTATTTTTTATTTTATAAACTTTATTTTTGTATTTCTCTCCCTCCCATTTCTAAAAAGTTATATAACTTTTAAATATTTATACTAAAAATATTAAAGATTCAACTATTATTACAAATTATATAATATTTAAAGTTATATGGATATTAGTTGTATTATATAACATATATATTTTATTATACATAATAAAGAAATATATATATCGTAATATATTATATATGTCAGTAAGTCTAAAGTCAGCCAAAAGTAAGTCTAAATTGTGCCAAAAGTAAGTCTGTAATAAAACATTATTACTACTTAACTAACTACTGTAATAATTTTAATTTTTGTTTTTCTTATATGTAAATAAAAACATTTAAGGAAATAATAATATATAAATTTATATAATATTATTAATTTTATGGAATATAGATGCGATAAATGTAATAAAATGTATAGTTCCTATCAAAGTCTATGGATTCACAACAGAAAATTTCATAATTTACAAATAAATAATCAGTCAGTCATTAGTCAGTCATCGTCAAGTCATGAGATAAAAATCAAGCCACAAATTATATATATGTGCATGTATTGTAAATCTGAATATAAACATAAACAATCTAAATGGAAACATGAAAAAAAATGCAAAGAAAATCATAATATTAAAAATGAAGAATTATTATTAAAACTAAAAGAACAAGAACAAGAAATATTAAAATTAAAATTAAAATTACAAAAATCAAAAAAAGCAGATATAGTAACATTAAAACAGTTAAATAAGGTATTATTAGAAAGACATGCACAATATTTAAATTATATAAATAATATAAATAATGGAACAATTTATAATGGCAATGTTCAAAATGTAGTAAATAATATACAATTAATTGGATTTGGTAAAGAACATGATATATTAGAAACATTAACAAAAAAAGAAAAAAAATTAATAATAGATTCAAGATTTAAATGTTTAGAAAAATTTATAGAAATTGTTCATTGTGGTAAATATGATAAATTTAAAAATATTATAGTAACAAATGTTAAAGATAATTATATGTATAAATATGATGATGATAAAGGTCAATTTATTTTAGCGACTAAAGATGATACTATTAATAGTTTAATAGATAATAGAATGTATGAATTAGAAACTATTTATGATGAATTACTTGAAAAAAATAAGTTAGATGAACAAACAAAAAATATAGTTGAAAACTTTATAAATAAATTAAATAATGATGATACAAAATATACAGATGAAGAAGGACATGTACATGATACTTATAAAAAATATAAAATTAATGAAATTAAATTAATTTTATACAATAACCAAGATAAAATTATGAATGATATTTCTTTATTATTAACTACTAGTGAAAAGTAGTTTAAATAAATATGTATTTATTATAATAAATGGTTAGTGGAATTTTTATTTCAAAAAATACAAGATATAGACCTATGCGTAGTGTTATATCATTATCGCAATATGTTATGAATCAAACATATGATACTGATAATCAAACATATGATACTGATAATCAAGAAACTGAATTTATTTATGATGAAAATTTATGTCATACATCATTTAATAATTTAACAGCATATTTTACAGATTTAAAATATTGGGATTCATATGATAGTTTACATATGAAATATGGCAATGAAGTTTTAGTTAATATTAAAAAAGCGATAGAACAATTGGAAGAAGAAGGTGTTATAAAATATAATGTCACTGAAGACGAAGATTGGGGTATAATTGCTGGTAGTAATTTATCAAACGATATTAGAAAACAGATATTATTATTTCATTTATATAGTATATTGGATTTACTAAATAATTTGGATGATCTAGAAAATCAGTATTTTATTGTTGATTAAAATAAAAATTGATTAATATATAAATTAAGTACTTAATCTATATATTAATGTCAAAGTCAAAAAATATATGTTTTATGTATACAGATACTAATGGTTTACATGAATTAAATGAGGATGTTTCAAAAAAAAATTTATTTGGATTTGCAAGATTAGTTTCATTACATTACGAAATAGGATATGTTGATGATAATAAATTTATATCAAATATAAAAAAAAATATTATTATTAAACCCAGGTGTATGTTTATTAGTGAGGAATCAATAAAAATTCATGGTATAACTAATGAAGAAGCTAAAGAAAAAGGACAAGACATAGAAGATATATTAAACAATTTTTTAAAAGATATATCAGATGTTAATATTATAGTTTCACATAATATAGTTTTTCATTTAAGAACTATACAAGCAGAATTAATAAGATATAATATTCAATTTAATTTTAAAAAATATATTTTAATTGATACAATAAGTTTTCAACATAATTTATCTTTTCCAAAATTAAAAGATCTTTATGAAAAAATATTAAATAAAAAATCAAAAAATAAATCACAATTAGAACTTATTCGAAAGTGTTTTTTTCATCTATACAACACTTACATAGAGTAAATTTATTACATGTTAAAATAATTGTTTTATTATCATGATCTATTATTCTTAAATAATGTAAATTTATTAAATTTATTTTATATATTTCATAATTTGTTTCATAATTTGTTTCATAATTTGTTTCATAATTTGTTTCATAATTTGTTTCATAATTTGTTTCATAATTTGTTTCATAATTTGTTTTATATAATTCAAATTTACATATAATATTTTGATTATTTTTATAAAACAAATTACAATCTAGTATTTTTGTTTCATCAAATTTTGGTATTAACATATTATTCATAATATTACAATTTGTACATTTACGTTGTATTTTAACTTGATTATTTTTAATTAATTCTATTAAAAATAATTTAGCATCATTAAATAATTGTATATCAGTAGGGTTTTTGAAATAATAACAATTATTATGATTTTTATGAATAAAATAACATGATTTTTTTATACCTTTTTTAAGTATAAGATCTTGATTACATCCAATACATTTATATTTATTTATTTTATCTGTAATTGTAATATTTTCATATTTATTAGTATGTTTATTTATTGCACCTAACATAAAATTTTTATTTATTTTACACATATAATTTAATAAAAAAATAACTTTATAATTCTTTGAATTGTTTTTTAACAAAAATATTTAAATCACAACTATTTAATTCATTTTTTTTATTTTTAACAAGTTGTTGTATTTGTGTAGTTGTCCAATTTTGATTTTTCCTATTTTTAATATTATTGTCATTAAAAAATTCAGAAATCATTTTATATGTAAAATTACCGTATTCAATTTTAGTACAAGGTTTTGTAAATAATGATTTAATATTATTACCTGTTAAAAAATTCATAAATTTATTCGCATTATTTACAGTACATCCATAATACAAGTTATATGCAAAATCTATTATTATTTGTTCGTAATCATCATCAATAAATTTAGTTTTACCATTAATTTTATGTTTTTTATAACCATATTTAGGATTACCTAAATCTTCACCTAATTTTCTTTTACGATCTAATGTTGTTTTAATTCTTTCGCCAATTAATTTACTTTCTGATTCACTATTTTTAATACCATCAACAAAATTTAAAAAACCTTGATATCTAAATGTAGAATAGTTGTCTTTTACGTTATGAATAATAATATTTTTATTTTTACAATTTGTTAATAATTGAATTCCTTCTAAAATATTTCTACTAAATCTAGATGCATCATATATAACCAAATTAATATCTATATTTTTATTAATTATTTCTAGTAATTTTTTTTGATTGTTTATTTTAGTTGCACTACATACTTCTAATATAACAGATACTACTTTAAAATCATTATTTTTGCAATATTCTTTACAAACAAAAGTTTGTGTTTCTAAAGATGTATGATTATGTTCATTTTGTTTTTGTGTACTTGATCTACAATAAATTATAGCATTTTTTGAAATTTTGCAATTATTAATTAGACCTGATAAATTATCTATTAAATTAGACATATAATTATATAATTAGTTTTAATAATTTATTAAATCAATTTTTTTGTTGGATTTAATAAATTAAAAGTAATAGTAACTTGAATTTGTTTCATATATAATCTAACCATTTGTTTCATATATAATCTAACCATTTGTTTCATATATAATCTAACCATTTGTTTCATATATAATCTAACCATTTGTTTCATATATAATCTAACCATTCATTAATAATTGTTTCACTGTATTGTCTAACAGTTAATTCTTGTTTAACTGCATCTTTTAATTGTTTTTCATCAGTGAACTTTGTTTTTAAGCTCATAATAATGTTAGTAATTTGCTCACTATCAGAAATCTGTAATTCAATATCATCATAAAAACCAACTAGTACATTTAATAAACGTGTTATTCTACCAGTAAAACACATACATAATCCATCAGTTATCTCTTGATTTAGTACTTTTAATATTTCATCTTTATTTCTAATGCGCGACCATACATAAATCAGTAAATCACTATAAGTAATTAAATAAGTAGAATGTTCAGTTTTATCGTCGCAATAGTTAAGTATTTCACGTTTAGTTTGTTCAGTTAATATATCACTACTAATAATTTCATTTTTAACTGTTTCTAGATTAATAGTAGGTTTATCTTTTAGTAAATTATTTAATGAATTTCTAAAACTATTTTGTATATTATGATTATGTATATTTTGGGTATCATTATAAATTTTATTAGTGTCTTTAATTCTATTTAGCCATCTTTCAACTGGCAAAGGTATATAATTTATTGGATTAATAAAAAAGTAAAAATAATTAATATTTCTTAAATTACATAAACTTAATGGTAATTCAATAATTTGATTATTACTTAAATTTATTTCTTGTAAATTTATCATTGTATCTATTTCTCTTATTTCAGTAATTTGATTATTACATAAATTTATATGTAGTAAATTATTTAATGAATTTATGTTTGAAATTTTATTTATATAATTATTAGTTAACATAATATATTTTAATTTTGCTAAATTTAGAAGGCCATTAATTTCTGTAATTTTATTACAAGATAAATTTATAGTTTCTAAATTTATTAAATTATCTAAACCTGTTATATTAGTAATTTGATTATCAGAAAATCCTAATTGTTGTAAATTAACTAAATTATCCAAACCTTTTATATTTTTAATTTGATTACGTGCAAAATCTAATGTTTGTAAATTAACTAAATTATCTAATCTATTTATTCCTTTTATTTGATTTTTAAGTAAAGATAAATTTTGTAAATTAACTAACCTATCCAAGTTTTTTATTTCTTTTATTTGATTATTACTTAAATCTAATTTCTGTAAATTAACTAAATTATCAAGTCCTTTTATTTCTTTTATTTGATTATTACTTAAATCTAATTTCTGTAAATTAACTAAATTATCAAGTCCTTTTATTGCTTTTATTTGATTATAATCTAAATTTAAATATTGTAAATTAACTAAATTATTAAATGTATTTATTTTAGTTATTTGATTATCACTTAACAATAATTCTTGTAAATTAACTAAATTATCAAGTCCTTTTATTCCAGTTAGTTGATTATTATGTAAGTTTAATGTATGTAAATTAACTAAATTATTAAGTCCTTTTATTTCTGTTATTTGATTATAATTTAAATTTAATTGTTGTAAATTAACTAAATTATCAAGTCCTTTTATTTCAGTTATTTTATTAATAGATAAATTTAATTCTTGTAAATTAACTAAATTATCAAGTTCTTTAATTTCAGTTATTTTATTACCACAAAAATTTAATGTATGTAAATTAACTAAATTATCAAGTTCTTTAATTTCAGTTATTTTATTGTCACCTAAATTTAATGTATGTAAATTAACTAAATTTTCAAGTCCTTTAATTTCAGTTATATTATTATAACTTAAATTTAATGTATGTAAATTAACTAAATTATCAAGTTCTTTAATTTCAGTTATTTTATTGCCACATAAATTTAATGTATGTAAATTAACTAAATTTTCAAGTCCTTTTATTTCTGTTATTTGATTATTATGTAAAATTAATGTATGTAAATTAACTAAATTTTCAAGTCCTTTTATTTCAGTTATTTTATTATTATATAAATCTAAATTTTTTAAATTAACAAATTTGTGTAAATTATTTAATATTAAATTGATATAATTAGAATTAATATGTAATGAGTTTATTTTTATTGGATCACAATTTATAAAATTATTGATATTATCATCATAAATATGTAATTCCATAAAATAAATAAATAAATAAATAATAATTTAAATAATCAATTTTTATTAAACATGAGATAAATATATAGTAATACCTAAGTCATCAAGAGAAGTGGTATAAAATGAATTAAATGTATTTTGGTATTTTTCAAAATTTACACGAATAATATTAGTAATGTAATCAATAGCTAATTTTTCATCAAGATTATATTTTTTATTTGAATATGACCAAAAAACATTAATTGGATCCCATGGATGTAATCCAGCATCTTTTCGTGCTTTTTGAATACTTGTTGCAACAAGCCTATAATAATATAGTTTTTCCATATTTTCATCATATGTTTTATCAAGAAGTATAACAATATTTTTAGAATCAAACTTAAATTCTTTAATAATATAATCAGTCATACTATCATTAGAAATAGTATAATTAATATTAAATAGTGTTTCATCATATTTAGTATCAATAATATGTTCTAATTGTGTTAATGTCATTTCTTGAAGTTTTTTAAATTCATCAGCAATATCTTTACCATATTTTTTAAAAAATAATGCTTTAACAGGTGTAATAGTTTTACTAATATTATAATTAGTTGGATTACCATCATTGATATATAATACATTACATTCATCGTTAATAAATTGTGAATAATTTAAATATTGAGTATTAATTGATTCATCATGAAGAATACAAATAGATTTAATAGGTTTTTTAAGTGATAAATTACAAGTTCCTCTTAATTTATAAACATTTTGAATAATATTATATACAAAATTGAAATCATATGCTAATGTTTGTTTAGAAGTGTCTAATTGGATCATATCATCTCTTTTACCAAGATGAATACTTTCATAATTAAAATATGTATCATTAATATTAACACATATTGATTTTAAATTTAAATATTCTTTTTCAGCAAAAAATGGAATAATAGATTTGAAATCATTAATAATAAGTTTAATAAGGTAATATAATACATTTAATGATTCCTTCCATTCTTTTTTATCATTAGTTTTACCTTTTAATAAATTTCTGCCTAATTTAACATACCCATTATTAACAATATCAACAACAGTATATAAAGTTCCAATTGCATCTTTAAGATTATAATTATCCATGTGTTTAAAATATAAATTTCTTAATTTTGAATATTCAGTTAAAATCCAAATATTAATTGGATTATTAATATCAGAAAAATTAAAATTAAATGTATCATTGTCTTTAGAATAAAGTTGGTAATATTCTTTCCAAAAAACAACAGTATTTGATAATGGAATAATAATATCTTTCATAACATTATGAACACCTACTTTTGAAAATTTTAATGTTTCACCTCTTGATGCTGGACTAGATAATAAGTATAATCGTAAACAATCTGACCCATACTCATTGATAATATCAACCGGATCTGGATAATTTTTAAGACGTTTTGACATTTTTTTACCATCTTCAGCTAAAATTAAACCATTAACAATTACATTTTTAAAGGGAATTTTATCAAATAATGATGTTGATAATACTAGTAATGTATAAAACCATCCTCTTGTTTGATCGACACCTTCAGCAATAAAATCAGCTGGTAATATTTGATGTTTAGTTCCATCATTTGTTTGAATATATGGATTATTATTATTATCAAATTCAATACCATTAGAAGAGTTTCGTAAAAGTTCAACAATACCATCACAACCTAATGATGCATATGGCATTGCTCCAGATTCAAACCAACAGTCAAAAATTTCAGAAATTCTTTTAAAAGTTTTACCATCTTTATGAATTACAATATGATCAATATTATGTCTATGTAAATCAGTAATTGAATTTTCAGGTAAATTTGCAAGTTTTTCGAGTTCATAAGATGATTCAATACAAATAATATCACCATCATCAGATTTCCAAATAGGAATTGGTGTACCCCAAAATCTAGATCTAGAAACACCCCAATCGCGTGCATTAGCTAACCAATTATTAAATCTATTTTCACCAACATGTTTTGGTGTCCAATTAATTTCTTTATTTAATGAAACTAAATTATCACGTAAATCTTCAACTTTAACAAACCAACTTGACACAGCTCTATAAATAAGAGGTGTATCAGATCTCCAACAAAATGGATAATTATGTGTAATTTGTCTTTTATCAAAATAATAACCTTTTTCTTTTAATTTAATAATTGTCCAAGTATTTAAATCTTGCTTCTTATTATCAATTAACTTATGATTTTTATAAAACATACCTTTTAATTCTGGTATATCATTAGAAACATAACCATTTACATCTAAAGGTTGGAATAATTTAGTTTCTTTGTTAATAATATTATTAATTAAACATATACGATAATCATCTTCACCATAACAAGGAGAAATATGGACAACACCAGTACCATCTTTATCACTAACATAATTATCAGCGATAATTTTAAATTCATGATTTAAAAAGTTTAGAGGAGGTAAATAATGTAAACCAACTAATACACTACCTTTAAATGTATCAATAATTGTAACTGATTGTTTAAAAGTTGATTCAATTAAACTTGAACCAACAATAAAATATTTATTTTTATATTCAACAAGTGAATAATCAATATCGTTATTTACACATAATGCATAATTGGCGGATAAAGTCCATGGTGTTGTTGTCCAAATCATTACATACACATTAAAATCTTTAAATTTGTTAACTAATGGTAACATTAAAAATAATGAGTCATCTTGAACTTCTTGATAGTTTTGTTGAGTTTCAAAATTTGAAAGGGGTGTTCCACATGTAGTTGAATATGGCATAATTTTTACACCTTCATATACTCTATTTTTATTATATAATTGTTTGAAAACCCACCAAACAGAATTCATAAAATCTTTTGTCATAGTTTTGTAATCATTTTTAAAATCAATCCATCTACCTAGACGACCCATTGTTTCTTCCCATTCTTTAGAATATTTCATAACAATACCACGACATTTTTCATTATAGTTATCAATACCATAATTTAAAATTTCTTCAGTAGTTTTAATCTTAATTTCTTTTTCAATTTCATATTCAATTGGAAGTCCATGACAATCAGTTCCATTATGTCTAGGAACATTTTTACCTAAATTATGATGATATCTTGTAACTGTGTCTTTGATTAATCCAGCTAAAATATGACCATAATGTGGTAATCCAGTTGCGAATGGAGGTCCATCATAAAATGAATACAAATCATTATTTTCATTTTCTTTTACAGTTTTATTAAAAATATTATTATCTTTCCAGTGCTTATAAATTGGTTGTTCTTGCATAAATTCTATATATTGTATATAAATGTTAAAAATTCAATTTTTTTTAAAAAATTGAATTAATAAATATTAGAATAGAGACAGCATATTTATGAATCTAACTAATTATATCATTAAAAATAAATTACCAGTAGAATTATATAATATTGCTTTTATGTGGTTATATTTTGTTATAAATATAATTATGTCATCATATCTTAATAATTTTAATGTAAATGAGAATGATTTAGTTTGTAATAATATTTATAATAGAGTATTTGATAAAGTTAAGGTTGATATTTTTATAAATATAATTTGTATACCTTTGCTAATAATTTTATTTTTCTTAAATAAAAATTTACTAAAAAATATATTATTTGTAATATATTTATTTACTATAATTTTTGCAGTAGATGAAAAAATATTTATATATCAAAATTTTAAAAAAAATGATGGTTTAATAAAAATAAGTACATGTACTAATAATATATATATTATTATTGAAAATTTTTTAGTTTTAAAACATATTGTAAATTTTGCATATTTAGTAGCATTAATAATAAGTAATTTTTCTTTTCTGATGTATTTTCTACAAATAACATTAAATGAACCAATAGACTATGAAACTTTTATAGCTACCCGTTAATAAATTTTACCAATATATCATTTGGTGTTAATTCATTTATTTTAATTGGTGGTTCAGGTATATTATTTTTAGTAATATAGTCATCACATAATAAACTTAATGAATTATGTATACAATAAATACCATGTAATATATATTTACCATTTTTTTCATTTTCAATATATTTTTCATATTTTTTATTTAAATTATAATCAATAAGTAATAAATTAATATAATCTATACAATCTTGTGTTTCAGCTAATGAATAAATATATGAATAAATTTGTGGTCCACTAATATTTTTAGTCATATAATTATATTATATTTAATCTTTAATTATATATCTTAAATATATGATTTAAAGATTATTTTAATGATGTAATTCAACACTACAATAAAACTATTATTTACTATTTTTTTATTACAATTATAAATATTTTAAAATTTTGTATATTATTATTTTAAAAAAAATATTAAGAAATTTTAAAATATAACTTAATATATAATACATATTATGGTGAAAACTTTTGAAGATTCACCCAAATCATCAGAATTAGATGATATTGTAAATGAAACTGATTTTAGTGATAATGATTTTGATAATAGTAATAGTTTTAGTGAAACAAAATTATCAAAAAAAGAAAATATTAGAGATACTGAAGATTTAAATACATTATTAAGTGATATTTGTTCAGAATCTAAAAAAAAAACAAAATATAATAAATACAAACAAAATGTATATTCTACAGAATGTTACGATGATACATTCATAAAACCATTTAATTTTAATTTAATAAAAGGGGATCAAGGTGTAATGGGACCATCTGGACCTCGTGGTGAACGAGGTTATATTGGACCTCAAGGAATTATGGGACCACCCGGACCTCGTGGGAAAACTGGACACACTGGAGCACGTGGGAGAAAAGGAGATCCTGGTAAATCAGTAGTTTGGAAAGGTATATGGTTTAATGATGTATTTTATGAAAAAAATGATATTGTAAATTTTAATGGTTCTATTTATATTGCTATTAATTGTAATTCAAATGTAGAACCATCATCTGAACAATATGATTGGGATTTAATGATTCAGAAATGTATATGTATTGAATGGACTGGAAACTGGAATGAAAATACATTATATTCTATTTATAATTTAGTTTTTTATAATGGCTCTACATATATTTGCATTATACCAAATGTTAATACTGTACCTGATATTAACTCACCTTATTGGAATATATTTGCACAAGGAGCACAAGGACCACCAGGTATTAAAGGTGTTAGTATTCAAGGACCACCTGGTGAGAAAGGTGACAAAGGGGACAAAGGTGAGAAAGGTGAAAAAGGTGATAGTATCCAAGGACCACCTGGTGAGAAAGGTGACAAAGGGGACAAAGGTGACAAAGGGGACAAAGGTGAGAAAGGCGAGAAAGGTGATAGTATCCAAGGACCACCTGGTGAGAAAGGTGACAAAGGGGACAAAGGTGACAAAGGGGACAAAGGTGAGAAAGGCGAGAAAGGTGATAGTATTCAAGGACCACCAGGTGAGAAAGGCGAGAAAGGTGATAGTATTCAAGGACCACCTGGTGAGAAAGGTGAAAAAGGTGATAGTATTCAAGGACCACCTGGTGAGAAAGGTGACAAAGGTGACAAAGGTGATAGTATCCAAGGACCACCTGGTGAGAAAGGTGAAAAAGGTGATAGTATCCAAGGACCACCTGGTGAGAAAGGTGAGAAAGGAGAAAAAGGTGATAGTATCAAAGGATCATTTGGTGAGAAGGGAAATAAATCGCCATAAAAAATAATAATAAAAAAGATTGTTATAAATAATATTAAAAGTAATATTATAAAAACAAAAATAAAATTAAATAAAATTAAATAAAACAGAATTATAATTATTATTTTTTAAATTTTCAAGATCAAATATCATTTTATTAATATTATTAATTTTATTTATAAGATGTTTTTGATCATCAATATTTAATAATGGAATTTCAAAATTTTCAATATTTTTTTTACTTATTGTAATTGTTTTATTATTATTAGCAATTTTAATAAAGTCATTTTCAAAATATAATAAAATAAAATATAAATAATTTTGTAAAATATTAGTATTTTTAATATGTAAATAATAGTTATTTGTAGATAATTCATATTGTGTTGATGTTAAATCAATATAACCAGCATTATTAGTATTACGTTGTATATAAATTGTATTAATTGTAGTAGCTTCATTCGTAATATCACAAATTTCCTCAATTTTGATATATGTAGTTGTAGTAGTTAAATAATTTTCAATAAATTTTGTTTTTATTTTTTCTAAATTTATAATTTGTAAATTTATATAATTATCAAGTTTATTTTTATTTTCAATTGTAATATTAATTAATTGTTGTGTTTCAATATTTGGAAGTTCTAATTCTAATTGTTTAATAATATCAATATTTAATTGATTAGTTTTTCCTTTTATAATATTTTTAATTTTTAAATTAAAAAAATGTAATAATTTATTATTAATGTATTCTTGATTGTAAATATTTTTGTTTTTAACTATAAATAAGTAGTCAGCATTAGTAATATTATTAATATTATCAATATTAAATAAATTATTTTTATAAGAGTATAAAATATTTTCATTATCATATTTTTTATTTTTATCAAATTTAACTATATTAACAATACTATCTATATTAACAATACAATTTATATTAAACTTATTATTATTTTGTGTAGTAATAATATTTTTATTATAATTATAATAGTAAAAAGAATAATTATTTTTAATAATATCATTAATAGTGAATTCATATGTATCATTATTTTCAAAAAAATTAAATATTATTTTATTATTTTTAATTTTATTAATTATTAATATTGATTTTTTATTATCTAAATCAATAATTTTAACTCCAAAATTTTCTATAATATATTTTCTTGTATTAATATGTTGATTAGAATCGCCAAATAAAAAACTATTTGATGTGATTATAATACCAACACCATTTTTATTAAGAATTTGTGAAATATATTGTATTATAAGTGGTTCTGATTTAGTACCTCTAATTTTTAAAAATTTAATTTTTGAATTACAGTTTGCATAAATTAAATTTCTAATATCATCTGGTAAATCTGCAAGGACTAAATCATATGTAGTATTAAGTATATCATCAGTAATTACATTATTTATTTTAAATGTAATATTATTAATTTCTTTATTTTTAATAAGTAAATTTATATAAGATATTAATAAAATGTATGGATTTTCATCAACACATGTAAATTGTTTATTATTATCAAACATATTATAAATTAATTTACCAAACCCTGAGAAAAGATTACAAATACTATGTGGTTTTAAATTATTTATTATTGTATTGATATAATTAATATATTTTAAATCGGTATAATATAAGTTAAATTCTTTTAAATATGATTTTAATTGTTTTGAATTTGTAAAAATATCATAAATTATATTAATTAAATAATTATTATTAATTATATCTAAAATTTGGTTATCAACGTGGAATTCATTGTATAAGTTAATAAAATCTTCTTTAGTAATGTGTGTAATGGAAACATTATGTAATGGAATGTCTTTCGAAAAAGTATTTGTAAAATTCATGAAATTGTCATAAGTACAATTTGGACTGGATGTACTTATAAAATAGTAAACTAGTAAATGAACAGTAAATAAACGAACTGGTAGTGACGATGAAAAATCGATAGAAATTATTTTATCTAAAAAGGGACTCTTATAATGATTAGATATAAATAGATTTGTCATATATATATAAATATTAAAATTTTAAATAAAAACTTTTAAATTTTTTATTCGTTTTTATATAAAAAAAAAATATTTAGTTTTAATATTTATATTTATAAATTTTAAAAAAAATACTATAATATTTTAAAAAAATATAGTCTAATATATACATGCCAAAAAACGGCTCCAAGTCAAAATGCAATATGTCTGATTCCGAATCATCCTCTGATAATACAACTGATAGTGTTAAAATGTATATGATTCAACAAAAAAGTCATAAACATAAAAAAAATCATAAAAAACATCATACAGAATCTGAAACTGATTCAGAATCTCATTCTGAATCACATAAAAAATCTGATAAAAAACATGAAAAAGAAAATAAATGTGATAAAAAACATGATAAATATGATAAAAAAAATGAACATCATACTGAAAGTAGTTCAGAAGATTCAAAATGTAGTAATAAAGAAAAATGTACTTTTGATGATGTTTATAAATATTATAAAAATCAATTATTATTAGATGAAACATTACAAGTTGGTGGATCTGATACATATATATCATCTTATAATAATACAGGCGATACTTATAATTTATCATACCCAATAAATTTTACTAATAATAATATGTTATTAAATGTAGATCATCCAAGTTTTAATGCACCATTTTGTGTTAGATCAAGTGGTATATATTTATTATTTTTTGTTACATCTGTTCAACAATCGTCTCAATTTACTTTATTTATAAATGGTATTCCTAATACAATAAGTACAACTGGTAATAATGCTGGTTCAGGACAAACAATTTTTAGGCAAATGTATAAATTTAATAAAGATGATACACTAATTATGAGAAATTATGAATCATCAGCGGGTTCATTAATTTCACCATTGTATGTAGGCGGTCTTTTACCAGGAAATAATGCAACATTTTTATTAATGAAATTAGGATCATTACATTGTGATGAACATAAAAAATTATGTAATGATTGGAATCCATCATGTTTATCAAGAAGAAAGCAATATTTATTTAAAAAAATTTTAGAAAAAATGTTACTTGATCCTGAATTAATGTTAAAAGGGTATAATACATGTGGAACTTTTTGGACAAAAGCAACACAAATTTTACCAACAGAAAATGATGTCATTTTTGATTCATCATCAAATGTAAATAATATTGGTTGGTCATCAACTACTCCAGAACAAATTAAAATTTTAGAAGATGGTATTTATAAAGTATTTTTTATGTGTAATACTACTACTTCTGTACAATTAACTTTTTATGTTAATGGTATGCCAATGGATTTTACTACGATGGGTTCAAATAAAGGTGCCGGTCAAACTTCATTAAGAACTTTATTATCACTTAAAAAAGGGGATTATGTAACAGTTCGTAATCATACATCTACTAATGGTCAAGTTATAATAAATGACCATGATGGTGGTATATTAGATAGTTTAAATGCTATATTAACAATATTTAAAATTGCACCATTATACAAATGTGTAATTAAAAATGATTGTAAAATTAATAGTTATTATAAAAAATCATTTGATAAATTTAAATCTTATTTATTATCAAATAAACATTTACAATTAACAGGTACTGATGTTTATTTTAATTATGCATCTACAAATTCACAAGTTTTACATGTTGGTGATGCAATTAATTGGGAATTAACTACATTAAAAGAAAATGTACAACATCGCCAAGCAACTGTTCAAACTGTAATAGAAAAAGATGGTATTTATGATTTATTTATTGATTGTATTACATCTGAACCAGCACAATTTACTATTTTTATTAATGGCATACCCGATTTAGATACAACTACTGGAAGAGATTCAGGTGCTAATAAATGTTTAATAAGACAATTTGTAAAATTATATAAAGGAGATGTTATTGATGTCAGAAATTATACATCAACCTCTGTAAATGTTACTACATCATTAAATTCAGGCGGAAGTATTCCAGGCATACCAGTATTTTTTATGGGTTTTAAATTATGTAATTTAGATGAAACTTGTAATAAAAAATTAAAAAATAAAAATTAAAAATTTAAAAATATAATTTATTTCTAAAATTAATTAATATTAATGAATTTTAAAAATTTGTTACCTTTCAAAATATTTGAAGAATTTCAAAATTCTTCATCTAATGTTTTAGTCAATAGTCAAAATATAGTAGGTTCTAGTCAAGAAGCATTATGTAATGATTTATTAAAAAACCAAGCTTCACAGAATGCTTTAACTATAAGTGGATTAGTATATAGTCAAAAAGCACTTGGAGAATTTAGATATATTGATTTACAAACACAATGTCAAAGTCAAGAAGCTGTTTTAACTAATGAAAAAGACATATTAATTCAAGAAAAAGATAAAATTATTCAAGAAAAAGATAGTTTACTTGAAACACTAAAAAATGAAAATATTATTATAAATAAAAATTTAAAAGAAATTATTAATCTTAAAAATTTGAATAATACTAATACACATACTAATATTTTATATGGTGTTACTGTAACATTATTAGTTTTATTAATTATATTATCATATTTCCATTTTTATAAAAGTTCAGATTCTAATTAAAAAGCTTGTTTATATTTTGTATGAAATTTTTATAAACATTGCTTATACAATTTTCTTGATAAACTTGTAAAGATATAATTATTAAATAAATTACTAATAAGTAATATAATTTTACTGCAAATATATTTTTTCTGTAATCAATTACAGGTTTTATTAAATTATAAAAAAATCCTTGTTTAAATGTTTCACCTAAAAAAAATCTCTCAATATTAATTATTCCACATTTTCCATATTTTGAACTAAAATGAAATAAAATAAATAGTAAAATAACTAGAACATTTAATTTTAATGCACAATCATCAATAAACGGACTTAATGCAATAAATAAATAAAATAATAAATGTAATGTTTTTATTATATAATCCATTAAATTAATATATATTTAATTATTTTTATTTAATTATAAAAAAAATGAAAAAATAAATATTTGATATACTTTTTAATTTATAATGAATAGTCTAAGTATTTTTATATTATTTTTATGTATTATTTCTATATTATGTTATAATGATACTATTACGATAGATCATAATTTGAGTATCGTAGATTATAATATAATTAAAAAAGATATTTTATATTATATTATGTATTATTTAATATTTATTATTAATTAAAAATTTTTATTATATATAATAAATAATTTAATAAAAAGTAACTATAATCAAGAAATATTTTATAATGATAATGACGATGCAAAAAAAATATTGCGATGTCAATGAATGCAACAATATTGGTAATTATTGTTGTAAAAATTGTTTATTAGAAAATAATATTAATTTTAATTTATGTTTTGAACATTATACTAAAGAAAAATGTGAAAAACATTATATAGAAGAAACATGTAAAAATCATGAAATAATATTATGAAATGATGAATTGGCATGTATTTGTGAAACAGATAGAATTAATGAATTGTTGAAATATTAATTGATTTACAAAATTTTTAAATTCTCATTTTTTCAAATATTATATTTATTTCTTTTTCTTTTAATTTATTAATAATATTTCTTAAAAAATAAAAATTATTATTATTTTCTAATATAATAATTAAATTTATATTAACAGGATATAATAAATTAGTTTGTTCTAAAATCTTGTAAAAAAGTAAAATAATCGGTTGATATTCTAATAATATTGGAAAATCTTCAAGTAAATTATCAAAATCAATATCATTTGATAAATTTAAAAACTGATTACAACTATTAATATAATATTCCGAATCAAATATAGTATTAAATAACTCAGATAATAAAAAATAATATTCAATATTATATAACATATAATTAGAAATTGGTTGTTTATTAAAATATTTCTCTATTATTTCTTTTAACAAAATAGGATTAAATATTGTCATATTATATTTTATATCTATATATTTATATATGAACTATTATAAAAAATATTTAAAGTATAAAACAAAATATATTTATTCTAATGAAAATACACTAAATGTCGATGATTACAATAAATTATCAAATGATGATAAACAAAAATATGAAATCTATTTATATAGATTAAAAACACATGTTTCTATGAAACAGGATGATAAACATATGAAACAGGATGATAAACATATGAAACAGGATGATAAACATATGAAACAGGATGATAAACATATGAAACAGGATGATAAACATATAAAACATGATGATAAACAAAATATTGAAGATAATTATGATATATATGGAAATAAGATTGATGTTAAAAATATTACGTCTTCACCCCAACCATCGCCTAATAAAGATGATAAACATATAAAACATGATGATAAACAAAATATTGAAGATAATTATGATATATATGGAAATAAGATTGATGTTAAAAATATTGCGTCTTCACCCCAACCATCGCCTAATAAAAAAGACAATTTAATATCTACAATACCAGGTATTATTACAAGTCATGAATATGATCAATTAAATAATAATGATAAATTATTATATGATGTTTATACATCAGATGCACCCAAAATAACATATATTCAGAGAAGAACTAAAATAGAGGGACCTCAAAATAATATTATTACAAGAGAAAATTATGATAAGTTGTCTAAGGATTATCAATTGCTATATGATGTTTATAAAACAGAAACCACAAGATATGGATATCAAGATATAAAAACACCAATAACGTATATTCAAACAAGAACTAAAATAGATATGCAACCATCTAACCCACAAAAACAACCAATTTATTCTACTAATAATAACAATAATAACAATAATAACAATAATAACAATAATAACAATAATAACAATAATAACAATAATAATAATAATAATAATAACAATAATAAGAATAATAATAACAATAATAAGAATAATAAGAATATTACCTCTATTAAAAATAACTCTAATAATAATTCAGATAATAAAATAACAATATCTGAAGCATTGCATGCAGTGTCACATTTTGTACCACAAAATTCAATTCTTGGTGATATTATTGTTAAGACCAAAAAAATCCAATCTAATAATACACAAAACCAAACTAAAAATATAAAATCAAATAAACAAAATACAAAATCAAATAAACAAAATACAAAATCAAATAAACAAAATACAAAATCAAATAAACCTTTGCAAAATCTACTTGATACAGAATTAAATTTTGGTTCAACAATTAACAGATTACTCAAACCCTAAAAGTAAATCTATTTCATAAGTATCTTCACCTCTCTTACTCATTTCTTTTTTTTGTTTGAGTAATGCTTTTTTTTGATTTCTATCTAATTCTTTCTTTTCTTTTTTAATTTCTATTTTATTACCCAAAGAGTCAAATTTATCATCATCTTGATTAAAATTTAATTTTTTAGAAGCATCTTTTTCAGCTTGTTTTCTAGCTTTTTCAACAGCATCCATCCATTCACCACCCATAATTGATAATTTACCACTTTCTAATAACCATTTTTCTGGTTTATCAGTACATATTGATTCATAAAATTCTGAATTATGTGAAATAACTAATACACCACCTTTAAAATGTTTGATTGCTCCAGTTAAGGCTGCTTGAGAATCTCTATCTAAAAAGTTAGTAGGTTCGTCAAGAATAATAATATGTGGTAAATTCCATGTACATCCTGCAAGTGTACATCTCATTTTTTGACCCCCAGATAAACTACCGATTTTACTATGTTGAGCAAAATTAGGATCAAGACCAAAATTATCAAAATGTTTTTGAATTTCATTAGTTGTTAATTTTCGTTGACCTAACATTGATTCTGAAGCAATTTGTAAATCTTTTTCTTTAACCATTTTTTCATAACCCATCTGAATTAATTCTGATTTAGTAAACCATTGTGTAATATCTATTTGATCATTTTTTGCTTCATATTCATGTTCTCTTTTACCTGTTCTTCTATTGATTAATTCTGTTATAATCATTTCTTTATTTTCTTTTGCTCGTTTTTGAATAGCAAGTAATTCATCTGGTGTAAGTGTATATGCATCATTACCAACAGCTTCTTTATCATATCCGCCTCTATATCTCCACATTACATATTCAATTGGTGTTTTATCTAAATGATCTTCAATATGATGGAATGCATGTTGTGCAACATATGCTACTCTAACATTAGGGTGTCTTTCAATAAAACCTTGATTTGGTTCAAGTTCGCCAACAAGCAATTTAATTAATGTAGATTTCCCTGCCCCATTAACACCAACAACAGCAACTCTACTAGCAAGAGAAACTTGTAAACTTACATCTAATAATTGTGGTTTTGTTGCTTTTGGATATTGAAAATAACAATCTTTCATTTTTAATACAGCTTTTGTTAATGATTTAACACCATCTAATGGTCCTGGTTCTGGAAATGTAAATGATAAATTATCAGTTACTAAAGAATAGTATTGTTTTGCTTCTGGTTTTACTTTAACAAAATCTGCTAAATTACCTCTATACATTTTTAATTTTAAATTTTCATAATGAATTATATTAGTGCATACGTGATCTAAAAATTTAGTATCATGTGATACAATTAAACACGTTGTTTTATTCAAGTTTTGAACATAATTTACTAACCATTTTACTGCAAATTCATCTAAATGATTAGTTGGTTCATCTAATAATAACATATCTGGATTTAATAACATAGCTCTACATAATGATAGTTTCATTCTCCATCCACCAGATAAAGCTGTAACAGGACCATTTAACATCTCGTCATAAAATCCTATATTAACTAAAGATTCATGAACAAATTCTGATGTTAAACCTTGATCTTTAACTTTATCATCATTTAATACATAATCAAGTACAGTTAAATCAGATTTATTACTTTGAATATCATGTTCAACATAAATGCATTTTAAATCTTGTGGAAATTCTTGAAGATTTTTATTAGCAATTGCTTTCATTAGTGTTGATTTTCCTGCACCATTAGGACCAACTAAACCATATTTTCTTCCTATTTTAACTTTAAAAGGTGTTTGATGTAATAATACTCTAGTTCCATACGCTAATGAAAACATACAATCACATAAATTTTCTTCATCATCTTCAGGATTATATTCATTTATTACAATATGTTTAACTATATTTGTTTTTAATTCATTATAAATATCATCTAATTTATTTTCTGGTGTAATATATTTAAAATAATCATAAATACAACTATACCATAAACTATCATCTAATATTTGATTTTTTGATAATATATAACATAAACTACATGAATATTTTATTACATCATTATTATAATCTAAATTATATTTTTCACAAAGTGATTTATATTCTTCTAAACAATTTTCATATTTAAATGTTTCTAACATTTTATTATTTCCTTGTTCATATACTTTATTTAAAATATCTAATGAATTTGAACACACATTTCTAATTTCTATTTCTGCTATTTCTTCTTTATATCTTTCTAATTCAGGTGCAAGTTTTGGATAAAATATTCTCGCATATATCGGATCTTTTATTAATTTACATAATGTTTCAATAACTACTGCTGCTCTTCTTTGATATACCATTTTTCTAGTTCTCATTGATTTTAATAATAATGGTGTTAAAAATCCTAATGTTTGTAAATCAATATCATTTACAAAAGGTGTACTAACTAATTTATCTAATGCATTTTGAGTGTCTGATACGGGATTTAAATATGCAGCTATTACATATGGTATTAAATGAATAATATCAACATTATCTATTGTTTTAGATACTGATTCAAAACATAATTTAACTGATGTTTTAATTTCTTTTTTAACTTCCCATGATAATACAATTAAATTTTCTATAATTTCAGGAATATAATAACTAATTATTCTACCATGTTTTATGGCACAATGATTTAGTAATTCTAGTGCACCATTTTTAACTTGCCATTTTGTTGATAAAAAATTCTTATAAATTATTGTTAATACAAACTCCATACTTATTGGATTAATATTATCAACAATATTATATAAATTATTCATTGTTTCTGTTAAAGTTCTATAATCTGTTAAACTTTCCAATAATGTATCAATCACTTGAAACATCTTATATTCATAGCATTCATTATTTTCAACTAAATTCATTATAAATTTTATATAAAAAAGGTTTATATCACTTTATATACATAAAGAAAAAAAATTGAAATTTAAACTGTAGGGAGGTTCTTAATAAATGTTATGAATAAAGCATATAAATCCATTAAGAAATCTAAAAATGTAGCTCATACTCAGTATGACAATCGTTATACCCAATCAAATCGTATTAATAATATGAATAATAAATGTTCTAAATGTGGAACATGTATTATTGCGACAGAAGAAACAAATAAAAACGCATTAAAAACAACAACCAAAATTACGGTAACATGTGGTAATTATACAACTACACAAACTATTAGTGGTTGTATTAATTATATTGATGTATTTTGTAGTTTTGTCGATGAACATCCATAAAGTAAATTTTTTTAACAAGTACACCTTATTACTATAAATTTATTATTTTTTTATATAAAATGTAATTATATTATATTTTAGTTGTACAATAATATTTTTACTTAATGTTATTTTATTACATAATTTTATACCCAATAACATTTTATTTATACTTTTATTTTTAACATTTGGTATTTTATAATATTTTGATATTTGAATTAATATATTTTTCCAATAATCAAAAAAATAAATATTATTATTATTTACAATACAATGATTTTCAAAATAATCTACTTGTGGAATAAAATTATTATAAATTGTATAAATTTCCTTGAAATTATTAACCATACAAATTAATCCATCAATTATATCTTTATCAAAATTATTTATTTGAGGTATTAATATATCTCTCAATCTACCTCTTTCACTCCATTTAGGTGTTGAATCTTGTACAAATGGTATATTATATTTTTTTGCAAAATTTAATATTTCTATTTTTGATATATTTAACAATGGTCTTAATATTGTTACATCTTGTTCTTTACTTGAATAATCCATCCCAAATAAATTATCATATGATACCTTTTTTTTTATATTTGAAAAAATATTTTCTAATGAATCATCTTTATTATGACCTAATATAACATAATTTCCTAATTTTTTATAAGTTTCAAATCTGATATTTCGTGTTATTCTTTCATAAAATTCTCTATCATTATCTCGTGTTCTTTTAATTTCTGTTATATTTCTAACATGATGTTCAAAACCAAGTTGTTTTAACCACTCATTTACCATTTTTATTTCTTCTTTTTGATCGTCCCTATTATTATAATTTATTGTTACACATTTTACATGTTTATTATAATAATATAATAAATATGAACATACCATTGAATCAACACCTCCAGATAATGATAATATTAAATCTGAATCTATTTTATTGTTATCCATATTTTTTTTAAACTCAATAAATATTTTTTCTTCTTTTAAATTATTATCAATAAATAATATATCTTTTGTTGAGTTTTCATCTAATATTCTATTATCAAACATATTTTTATTAATATATAATGTTTCTTTTTGATTATTTATTTTTGATAAACTATTTATACTTGCTTGATAAAATCTTTTATAAATTGGTAAATCATTATCTTTTCTCCAATTATTTATAAATTCTAAACATAAATATATATTATTTTCATTAAATGTATGTCTTAGTGGCATCAAAATAAAACATCTTTCTTCCGGTGTATACTTTTCTATTTCTGATAGTAATAGAAAACTATTTTCCAATGCAATTTTATCATATTTAATTATTTCTAATTTATTAGTTCTATAAATATGTCTTGATATTTGATCATTTAATAAAATTAAACAAATTAAATTTTCTTGATTAAATGGATATTTATGTTGATTAATTAACATGTATTCATATTTACTTTTAATCATTATATCTTCTTCTGGTGTACAATTAAACCACAAGTTTTCATTTGTAAACCAAAATGTTCTTAATTCATTTATTTCTTCAAGCATAAAGTAATTAAATATTCTATAAATATAAAAAAATTCAATTTTTATTATAAATATCATTGATAAATTTGTTTTTATTAAAATACTATATTTTAGTACTGCATAGTGTAAAATATTTTGTATTTCCAAGTACAGTTTTCTGTAAGATGGTTACTATCATTGTCATGACAAATTCTACAGTAATGTGTTTGTCCTGGTGTAATACAGATTGTACATCCTACTGCTCTGCAATAAACACGATTTTTCCGAGGACAGTTTGATGTAAGATGATTACTATCATTGTCTTGACAAGTTCTACAGTAATGTTTTTGACCTGGTGTAATACAACTTGTACAACCTACTGCTCTGCAATAAATTTGGTTTGGTCGAAGACAATCTATAGTAAGATGATTACTATCATTGTCATTACAAGTTCTACAGTAATGTTTTTGTCCTGGTGTAATACAACTTGTACACCCTACTGCTCTGCAATAAACACGATTTTTCCGAGGACAGTTTGATGTAAGATGATTACTATCATTGTCACGACAAGTTCTACAGTAATGTTTTTGACCTGGTGTAATACAACTTGTACAACCTATTGCTCTGCAATAAATTATATTACTTAACATTGGACAATTTCTTGAGCGATGATCACTATCAACTGATCTACATACGCGACAACAATGTTTCTGACCTGGTGCTTTACAACTTGTACAACCTATTGCTCTGCAATAAATAGTTGAAAAACTTTTATTATTATTAAGATGAGATACAATATTAAGGTGTGATACATTGTTAAGGTGTGATACATTATTAAGATGTGATACATTATTAGATGTTTTATTATGTTGTGTTACCTTGCGAGGAACTCCAATACTATTTAAATAAGTGTTCATAAAATTATTAAAAGTCATGATAGATTTATTTTTTCAATTTTTTTAATCATTAAAGTTATCAAGATAAAATTAAAGAGTAAAATATTATTGAGGTATAAAGGGAGGGTTTGTTCGGAAAGTTGAGTTATAAAGGAACGGTTGATGGGTGTTGTTTGAAAGGATGATTTATACTGAATCTCAGTATACCTATACTAATTTGGCTGTGTAAAAACTTTGTTTACATCCAAAATAGTATAAAACCATGGTTTGTCAAATTCCATGTAAAATATATTTATAGGTATTATATTTTGGGGGGATTTTTTGGTGTATTCATACCATTAGACAACAATGATAAAGTGCATAAAATACCATAGCTTCGGTCCTCAATTTGTTAAATTATAACTATAATTAGTTAAATTATAACTATATTGATTGCACAATAGTATTTTTTTATTGCAACCATCACACTGTTTTTTTTTCAATTTTTTTCAAAAAATATTAAAATCAGTGAGTTTAGTAAATAAATGAAGGGTTTTATTCGGAAAGGTTGTAAATAAATGAAGGGTTTTATTCGGCTAGGATGAAGAACTAGTAATTTGATCTCCCTTTCAGAAAACCAAATCTTTATGATAAGTCACTATCATTGTGACATACTAATGTCTAGGTAAACAGTTGACGAGACTGAGTAAGTGTTCCCTCATGGGATTAAGACAGTAGATATTAATTTAAAATTAGTACCTATTATGTTACACTTAATAGTATTTTTTTATTGCAACCATCACACTGTTTTTTTTTCAATTTTTTTCAAAAAATAATAAAATATTTGTGTTTAGTAAATAAATGAAAAAAGTTATTCAGAAAGGTTGAAAATAAATGAAGGAGATATTCGGAAACAATTAATATTAACTGTTGGAAGGGGGGGTTTATTCGGAAAGGTTGAAAATAAATGAAGGGGGTATTTGGAAACAATTAATATTAATTGTTGGGATAGATACTGATGAAATCAGTGTAGTCAACCTTTTATATTTTATTTAAATATAAAAGGGTTAGTGAACATAGGTTGTCAATTCCATGCCAGACATATATATGACTAGTTGTATATGTGTCTCTTTTTTGATCAAACAGTTGACAAAACTGAGTAAAGTGTTCCATATATAAATAATTCATCAAAGCTGTACTCATTTTAGAGACGTACTTTGATGATCTCTTTTAGAGACCTAATTAAACTCAACTAAGTGTCTAACTAGAATATATTTATTATGGACTAAGACAAAAATATAAATTTAAAAATTATATTTATTGTTACACTTAATAGTATTTTTGTATTGGAACCATCATAGTGTTTTTTTTTCAATTTTTTTTATAGCAATTGTATAATAATTTCAAATATTTTATTTTATATTTTAGGTATTTATAATAATAATTATTACTATAACCACCTCTTTGTGATAAATTATTTTCAATTATGTTATTAATATTTACAATTTTATTATCAATAGTTTGAATAACATTATTTAAAAGATCAGATTTATCATCTTTTTTAATAATATTATTTAATTGTAATACTGCTAATTTTTTTTTTAAATCCTTAATTTTTTCATAAATATGATTATTATTTTCAAAATGTTTATTTATTTTATTCATTCTTACATTATTATTCAATATTTTGTTTATTAATATTGGTTCATTTTTTATTTTTATATTTTTATAGTTTTTAATATATGACTTTAAATTTGTATCAGTAACATTTAATGTACTCGCAATAGATGTAATTATATTATCTACTTGTAATGGTTTATTATGAATATAATCTTTATTCTCTAAATTTATATTTAATGGTTTTTCATAAATAATAACATTATTTAAAATTTTGTGTTCGTCATATGTTTCTATCATTATATCTTGTTATATATTATTTTTTAAATGTAAATATTTAGATTTATATTTTAAATATTTTTGTTTAGTATTAGTGTTTTCATCTGTTTTTTTTATATTAACTTCTAATATATTATTAACTGTTTCTATTTTTGTATTTAATGCTGTAATAATATCATTTAGTATTTCACTACAATTAGGTTTTTCAGTTTCTAATTTTTTAATAAATAGTAATACTTGTAATTTACCCATATTACTTAATAATTTTTGCCAATTATCATTTATATCTGTTAAAATTGTTTTATTCATTTTATCTGTTATAGTTTTTAATTTATGATCAGCCTCTAACAACTTTTGTAGGTGAGTATTATCCATTAATCTATATTGATCACTTACATCAAATTTAGTAGTTAATTCTTCCGTTAATCTATTTGCTTCATCTCCATTAACCCCTAATGCATCAGTTATATGTTTAATAAAATTTTTAAAACGTTTTTTAAAAGCTTCATCTCTTGGGTTAGAATTCATTAATATATATTTACTTAGGAATTATTTTTTATATATTTAGTTTTATTAATTTTTTGATTCAGGGTGTTGTTTATCATTGCAATTAGAATTATTAATATTTAAATCACAAATTGATTCAGTTAATAACTGGTTTATTTTTTCTTGTACTACAATTTGTTTTAATAGACTTTCATTTTTGTTATCACATATATAATATGGTTGTGTTGGATCTCTAATTTTTGTAAATTTTTCAAAATCTACAGTACCTAATAATGTAGTTGCATTATTACTATCTATAAAATCAATTACATCTTCTTTTAATCTTTTACCTTTATTATCAGTTAGTTCATCAATATTTTGTAAAAAACTAAATTTAGACTCAAATGATTTATAAAAAGGATATTCCATTATTTTATCATAATAATGTTTACCAATATCTTGTATTTGGCTTATTATATTATATTTATTATATTCCTTTAATAAACTTAAGACAGTTTTTGAACCAGTTTCAGGAATTGATAATATTTTATAAATTAATTTTAACTTATTTATATTAATAAATGGTGGTGTTGGTGGATTGTTAGTTGGTGCTGTTGGATTAGGTGTTACATTTATTACAGTGAATATTACAAGTGTAGAATTTTCAATCTCTAAACCAAACCCATTTACTCCTTTTATAATTGAATTAGTAGATGAAGTTGTCATTATTTTAAATAAATATTCAAGAGGACTATTATTTTTTTCAAAATTATAAAATTTATCATATTCATCATCATATTTATTTTTTTTTAACACACATGAATCTATACTGGGTGAAGAATATAATAATGGTGAAGGGTGTAATTTATTATCAGTTGTAGTTTCTTTAACTTTTACTTCAAATGCTTTAATATTATTAGTTGTGTACTCATTCAACACTTTCCATAAACCAACTAATTCTTTATACAAATAATCAAAACTAACACTTTTAATCATTAATTCATTATTAATTATTAAACCCTCATTATATTTATTATTATTATTATTTTGGTTAGTTTTATCAAATGTATTATCAAAAAGTTTATGTATTAATTGCATAAAATCATTTATATTTATGTTTTCAGGATTTGCTTTTTCTGAATATTCATAAAAAGCGTGTAATAAATGAAAATCTTTTTTATTGTTATTATTATTTTCACCATATAAATTAGTAAATATATTTTTAAGTTTTATAAATGTTGCATTACTACTATACATTGGATTATCTTGTATGGTAATATTATTTTTAACAATTTCATCATATAATTGTGTATATTTTTCAGTACCCATATTTTTTAAGGCATTTTTAATTAAATCAAAATTTATACCATCATTTGTTAAAAGTGTTATAATAGTATGAATAAAACATATATGTAATAAAATAGCACAAATATTAATTTGTGGCAAATAATTGTCTTCATTACCATTTATAATTCCAATAATATACATAAAATAATGTAATACTTTTCTTTTTACTTTTGTACATAAGTCTTTTAATATTTTTATATTTCGTTCTATTTCTTGTGGATTATCTGTTATAATTAATGTATTCATGGTATTTAATAAATTATTAATAATTAAACTTATTTCATTATTGTATTTAATATAATCATTATATCTATATATTTCTTCTGGTAATTTTAATAAATTATTTTCAATTAAAACTTTATTAAAACGTCTTTTAGATGATTCAAATAAAATAGATCCAATAAATTTTTGCATTTCTTTTAATGATGTATTAATCATATACCCTTCTTTTCTTCTTATTTTACAATTAAATTCTAATTGTGAAAATCTAATTAATTGTTGAATTAAATATCTAACTTTTTCAATATCTTTAGCTCTTTTTGTTTTATCTAATAAATAATCTCTTATTTTCTTAGCACCCTCTGTATGTCTATATTTTATTAAATTAATATAATATTCTATTTGTATTTTTTTACAAATTTCGCTTAAATTTACTATATAATCTTGTTTTGCTTGTTCAATAGTTTGATTTTTTTTTGTCTCAGATTGTTTATCTAACTTATTCTTAATTTCATTTATAGTTAAATTATCTCTAAATTTTATTAACCCATTTATTTTATCATTATTGGTATCAATTTTAGTTTGTAAATCGTCAATTTTAGTTTGTAAATCGTCAAGTGACAGTAGTTCTTTTAATTTATTATCTACAAAAAGTTTTTTGAGTGTATCTTTAATTGATTTTTTAAATGTGAGTATAAATGTTTTGTTATCTTTTGCAGATAGAACTGTACCTTCATTATTAAAATATGTATTAATAGTTTTTGCAGTATTTTCATCTGGTATTTTTTCTAACGATTTATCAATATGGCTTTGTTTATTTTTATCTTGTAAATATTTAAAAATATATAAATTTTTAATATTTTCGTTAGTTTTATTAGTTTTTTTATTATTATAATCTTTTAGTTCATCTTCAAGTGGTTTTATTTCATTATTTATATCTTGTATTTTTTTATCTAAATTACTTTGTGCATTTTTCTCATTAATACCACCACTTGCTGTTTCTTGATTACATGCATATTCTGCTTCTTTAACGTTATTTGTATATATATTAGTTATAGAAGTTATTTCTTCATCATATTGATTAAAATTAAATTGTGGAGTTAATTCTAAATTAAAAAAATCAACATCCCCCCCAACAATTTTTTGTATTTCGTTTATGATTTTATCTTTGACTTCATCATTATTCATGTCTTTATAATTACTTTCAAAATTACCATAAACATAATCTTGAGTTTTAATATCATCAGGTTGTATAGCATCAGGATGTGTACCATCTGGTAATTTTGTAAAGTCTGACATAAATTGACTAATTTTTTTTGTTTTTTCTTGTGTATCATTGTTACAACAATCTTTAAATGAATTACACTGTTTATTTGTTTCTGTTATAAATTCTAAATTTAATTCTAAATCGTCTCTATTACTAAATTGTTCGTTGTTAGTAGTATCGGCTAAATTACCCAAATAATCTTTTGTATATGTGTATTGGTAAGGAGTAACATTAGTAATTACATTTTCTTTTATTTCTTCAGAAAGGTTTTTTAAATAACCACTTAATGAGATCATAAAATTTGTATTGTCTTTGTCTTTAATTGGCATTTCTTCAAATTTTTGTATATTTAGCGCTATCTTGTTTTTTACTGGATCTTTACCACTTTTTAATTTGTCATAATTATCCATAAAAAATATAATTTTATCCATTAATTCGCGTTTTTTAATTAATATTTTTTGTGGAAATATGTCAGATGTATTATATTTAGGATCAGTACAATAATAATCATCAAATTGTATTGGTTTTAATCTCATTTTTGTTCTTTCTTCTTGACTAAATGCTTTACCATTTTCATCTAATGTTTTATATTTATTACTTTTTGTTGAATAGTTTCTATCTAATATCATTAATTCAGACAAATCACATGTAAATTTATCTTCTACTCCTGCTAAATCACAAATAACAACTCTTGATTGTTTTTCTACATCGTTACCACCTGCATTTTTTGTTTTTCCTGTAAATGTTACACAAACAACGATATGACTTCTTGAACTGTTTGGATTATTTTTAGTAGGTTCTTCTTCTCTAATTTCAAAAGCTTCAGCTATTATTTGATCTAATGTTTTGTTACCTATTTTTGAATGAGTATTTTCTTTATCATCATTATTGGGTGTTTGTGATTTTACAACATCATCTTTTCTGACACACCACCATTTACCATCTTTTGGCATAAAATAATATCCGGGAACATCAATTTCTATTTTGTTACCATTACTATCTACTTCTGGTATACCATCTACATTAGTATTAAACAATTTTATATTATAAGGTAAATAATGTTCTGGTTTCATTTTATTAATATCATCTAAATTATCATCAAGTTTTAAATATAGGTTAATTAATTGCACATATGCTGTTTCAAAATATTGGGTTTTATCATCAAATTTAGTTGTTGGTTTAATTAATTTATTTGCTATTGATGGTAATAAACCTGGATAATTTACACCATTTGTAGTACGACTAATTAAAGATGCCGTTTTACCTGCACCTGATTGACCATTGCCAATTATAATAATATTTTCAAAATTTCTTAATTTTTGTAATAATATCATACCGCATTCTGCATCTTCCGCTATTTGCTCTGATGTTACTTCACTACCATAATATCTATTAATTTTTCCTAAATTATATTTTTCCCATTTATTATTTATTAGGTCGGTTTTACTTTTAATATTACTTATATCTTTTAAAGATTGATTCATATTAAAATTATATTTATTATTTTTATTAGGTGTATAATAATTATCACCTGAATTTGTTAACCCAATAACATGAGGATAATTAAAATATTCAATTTCAAAATCATAATATTTTATTTCTGGGTCACCTATTTTTATAGGTTTATCTCTGTAAACTATTTCATTCTCATTACTAATAACTCCAGATGCTTCTGTCAATTTATTATATGATAAGTTAATTTTATATCTAGGATTTAACTGTCCTTTTAGACCATACATATATCCATCATTTCTTTCTTTTACATATGTTAATACTTGTGCAAATTTAGACATTAACTCAATATATGTTGTTTCAATTATATTTGTATATTTAATATTTAGAGGTGACGTTAGTTCAATAAATGGGTTACCATTTTTAAAATTTTCAGTAATTATTTTTAAGTTTTCTAAAGATTTATATAATTGATCTTTGTAATATAAAAATTCTAAAACTGTTTCAAAAGATGTATCGGATATTCCATAATTATTTAATTTACTCTTATTAATATACTCATTATTTTGTAATAAATATGTTTGCAATTCATTTAATAATTTATAATTAAATATATATTTATTTTTATCATTTTTTATTTTATTTATTTCTTTCATGATATAATTAAATACAACTTTTACCTCAAAATCATCTTTTTTTTCATATTTATCTCTAAAAATCATCAAATTTTGAATTCTTAATGATTTAAACAATTCAGTATCTCTATCAAATATAGTTTCTCGTCCATTATAAAATGTTTTGTTTAATTTTGTAGATATTCTAGTATATGATTTAATAAAAAAAGTATTTAATAATTTATTTACAATATTGTATGGATGTGTAATTGGGTTACTAGTTTGTACTGATTTATACCACATTTCACAAAAAACCTCAGGATTTAACATAATTGATATCAATTTTGGATATAAATCAATATTCAACTGACTAAATTCATCATAAAAACATGTATTTAAACTAATTGAATAATCATTATAATTAGTATTAGTACATGTACTATCAGTTGAACCACCTACTTTTGGTTTGTTTTGTAAATTTGAAATATATTGTTGGTGTGTTATTATAGAATTTATATCTGTAGGTTCATAATTTGATTCATAATCAAAATTATATTCTAAATTTTTTTTTAATTTATTTGTTAAATCATTATATGTATCTATTTGTTCTAATTTTCTGTTAAATTCTGCAATTGATATCCATGTTTTTTTTATATCATGATAATCTTTTACATTACTTAAATTTGAATATAATATACCAATTTCTTGATTAATTATATCTTTAGTTAATTTAGGGTTAGATAACTTAATTGCAGTGGCTGTATCCAAATAAAGTTTTCTTTTTGATGGGTCTATATTTTTAACTTCAATTGGGATTTGGTTTATAATTTTTTGAGTTTGATCTTCATATGGTCTATTAGAGGTATGTTGTTCATTTATTATTTTATTGTCTAATGTTTGATTTAAAGTTGATTGATAGGTTGGTTGAATTGGAATAGTAGTTTTAAGTTGTTCTTGATATTTATCTCTAAAATCATATAATAATTCACTAATTACGTCAAATATTGTAGGTGGGTCCTTGTCATTTATGTCAATTATTTCCCCTAAAATATCAATTATTACATTAGTCATGTTTTCATTTATATTATAAAAAATTGTTTTATTAGTTGTAATATCTGAGTATATTTCTTTTAATCGTGAATAAGTTAATGTGTACTTTTTATTATTTAATATTTTTGACATACTATATTATATTATTTTTAAATAGAAATAATATAATATAAAATTAAATTATAAATATTTTTTTTCGCGTCTTAGTATTTGCTTATCTAATTAGAATTTCTTAAAATATTATTTATTGTAGATAAATCACTTAATATTAAATTATCACTTATTGTTTTCTGTTTTGAACTATTACTGTTTATTATCTGTTTTAAATCATTAATAATATTATCACCGAAGTTATTAATTAGTTCACGCTCAAGTTCCTTAGTAATAGCGTTATCCTTATTTGTCAATTTATACATTCCAATGGCATCATCAGTTAGCTTAGAATTAGGATCTTTTTTTATTTCATTACTAATCCATTCATGATAAACATTACTAAAATTTTTATAATTTAATTCCTTAATACTTATATCTGGTTGTCTATAATTTGTATTAATTGTATTAGATACAGTTTGTGATGATATTATTGATGGTTCATTAATTTTTCTAGTATTTGTATTAGTTACATTTTGTTTTTGTTCTACATTTTGTTTTTGTTCTACATTTTGTTTTTGTTCTACATTTTGTTTTTTTCCTACATTTTGTTTTTGTTCTACATTAGTTACTGGTATAGAATCCGTTTTTTTATTTAATTCATTTTCTTGTTCATTAATATAATTATTCATTGCCTCAATTTTTTGACCAATTGCATCGAATAATGGTTTAATATCAATATTTGATTCTTTAATAACTTCTTTAATAATTTCTTTAGTTTCAACTTCTTTAATATATCTTAATTTGTTAAAAATTATTTTTGCTTGTAATTTAAATAAATTTTTTTGAATATTTAATAATTGTTTTTTTATTTCATCTCTATTTTGAATACCTTGATATTTTTCATTAGTAGCAAAATCTACATATTTATTAAATGTATTAACTAACTCCTGATCTGCATACATTAATGAGCTAAACACTTCTATAGTTTCTTTAATTATTAAATTAGGCGTATTTCTCATCGCTTGTATAAATAAATTTCTAATTTCGTTAAATTCATCAGTTGTCATAAATTCATTTCCCCATGAGTTTAATTTTTGATTAACACTGTCTTGTGTAAAATTAGATCCACCAAGTAAATTATTACTAGTTAAAATATAATTTTTAATGTTTTCTAAATGTGTTTTTGCAAATAAATGTTTGCTTTTTAATTTAAATTGTCCATTTTTATATTTATCAATTTCCATATATAATTTATATTAGATAATTTTATGTAAAAAATTAAATATTATTTATTATGTAATTCATTTAATGTGTGTATATATTCATCCATTGTTTCAATTAAATATTTTATTACATTATCTTTTTCTATTAATATATTATTAACATGCAATGTTGTATTATTAATCAGATTTTTTAATTCAATGTATTTTTTTTTAATATTATTATAATCTTGTTTTTCTATTATTATTTCTTTTACAATTTCTTTTATTTGTGGTTGTTTTTCTAAATTAATCTTTTTTAAAATATCTATTTGTTTTGTTAAATTATTTATTAATATTTCTTTTTCATTATTTTTTTTCATTATTTTTTCATCTATTACTGGTATAAAATATGTATTCACTGTATCAGTTGATTTATAAATGTATTTTTCTATTATATTATTTAATTCACTAAATGTTATATTTTTGTTAAACTGTAAATACATGTCTAATATTTTATTTTCAATATATTTATCATATATTTCATTATTATAATTTCCTCGTCTACATTTATTAAAATTTTTTATAAAATTTAAATATTTATCAATATATAATTTTTTTTTATTATTATAATGATATGATACTAATATGTCATTCATATCAAACCATGGTATTAATTTAATCTTTTTTGTTCTAATGCAATCATCATAATTACTTAAATAATCAATAATAATATCTTGTTTTTTAATAATTTTTCTAATATTAAAATAAAAATTATTAACATCGTCATTTTCATATTTTGTAATTTTTAAATTTGGAAATAATGTTTTTATTAATATTCTATATCGTGTATTATCAATAATTATTTTTTTATTTAATATAACATTATTTTTTTTTAATAAATAATATATAATTGTCAATATTATTCCTTTATCAATCCATATTGTATTTACTGTTCTACAATTATTCATATTATTATAATCTATAAAAAATTGAATAATAATATGTTAATTTTATTAGATATTAATTATGACAAATATAAATAATTATTTAAACAATGTATCCCCTAATGAATTTATCGAATGTGAGTTATATTCTTATAATAATAATGAAGTAGTTTATGATGGTTTTTATAATAATAAACATATTTTTGTTGGATTTAATGATATTCATTATAATATAGAAATAACAAATGATAATAAAATTAAAAAAGTTACATATAATTGTCCAAATATAAGTATTGATTTAATTCCACAAAATAATTCTGATTTTGATTTAGTTGATAAATACAATAAAATTAATATTTCATCAAATCTGTATGATTTTCAAAATTCTATTAAAACCTCTATGTTTGTATCACTATACAAAAAAATTAATGGTCAGTTAGTTTTAACAAAAGATAAAAAAATTTTAGATCAAAATAGATGGTTATTTAATTATTATTGTTTAACGTTACCGTTATGTAAAAATAATTTTATTACATATAGAGCTGAATATAGATTATTTACTGATGATATGATTAATCTTATTTATAATATAAATGAAATTAATTATGATTATCCTTTTTCTACTACTTATAATTTAGAATTCGCATTAGATTGGGTTGCTAGTAATATTTTATTTGTTATTTATGTTCCTTTTGATTGTAATTACATGTTATTAAAAAATAATGATGCTCAATATGAAATTACATTACAACAAGGTAAATTGAATATTATAAATAAATATAAAATATATCATAAATATAAATATCATTATGTTTTTTATTGTGATTTTATTCCAAGTTTTCAACATTAATTTATTACAAATTCATATACACATTCTGTTTCTAATTTAGAATATCCATTTTTTAATTCATCTATATAACCAAATTGATTAGATATACATCGTATATTATTTTCTGTAAAATCATATGAATAATGTGTATGACCACTAATCCAACATACTATGTTATCTTTGACGACTTCATGTAATAAATTTCTATGTGAAAAATAATCTTTGATATCTTGTTTTTGATTTTGATATATTGGATCAGATGTTTTATTTTGTGTTGGTGGAAAATGAGTTACTACTATTGTTTTTGTGGTTGTTTCATTTAAATATTTTTTTAAATTATTTATTTGTATTTTTGATATAGAATTAACTACATGTCTGTCAATATAATTATAGTCATTTAAACTATCATCATTAACTGATGGTGTCCATAATGTTGATCCATAAATATTAACATTGTCATTAATTGAAATAAATTCATCATTTAACAAATAAACATTTGTAAATAATTCACCAATTTTTTTTTTATACATTTCATTAATTTTTGTAAAATTAGAATTTTTAATATAATATTCGTGATTACCTAAAATATAAAACGTTTTTTTCCAATTTTTAGAACAATAATTTAAAAAATTAATTAAATTATTATTATTAATTTTTCCAATATCTCCGGCTAAAATTAAATAATCACATGAAGGTTTTATTTTTGGTAATTTATTTATTAATTCTAAATGAATATCTGAAAATATTTGAATTCTTATTTTTTCCATAAATTAAAATTATATTAAACAATATAATCAATATTCATTTTTTTTACGATTCAAATGTTTTTTACAAAATATGTCTTTGTTTGGATGATTTTTATTTTTTGCCCAAAATTCAAAGTTATTAAATGAGTCACCATATGGATTATACATTAAATTAGAATAAATTGTTCTTCTACATTGTTTTCCATTGCTATGAATATAATGACAAATATATACAAATTTTCCTTTTCCTTTATACTTTTTATTTTTCCTCCATTCTGTAGAAGCATCATCAAAATCAAAATTTACATCGTAAACCATTATTTATTAATAATAATTTCAAATTTTATTTACCATTTAATCTATCTAAAAACCATCCTCTATCTTTTTGTAAAACACATTTACCTTCAACACATGAACAATTTTTAAATTTTCCAGGTTCAGGGTAGAGAAAGTGTTAAAAAGTATATAATACTTTTTAATTTTACTTTCTCAGATATAAATAAAATTGAAAATTTTATTTAGATCTCCCTGTAATTTTATTTAAAAATTCTTAATTTTTAAATAAACCATAAACTATAAAAAACTATATAATATAGTTTTTTATAGTTTATTATTTCAGGTTTGAATATTGCTTTATAATATTCAACACATATTCTTTCCATCATACTAGAAAACCCTATTTTTAATATAACTGATTCATTTGGAAAGTATTTATCAATAATTATATACCAAATAAATGCAATAATTGGTGATCTAAAAAATTTTAAAGGTTCAAATGGTTCGAATAATGTATCTTTATAAGCACCACCAATTGCAGTTGCAAAACCCGGTAATAATCCCCAAAAAATACTTTGAGGTAAATCCCATATTTTACTCATATAATATATATAATAAAAAAAATTAAATATAATTATTGATTAAATAAAAAATATTATAATATGGTTGAAATAATTAACTTATACTGGAATGATCAAATTGAATGGTTTAAGAAAAATTTTAATAAAACAGATTCTAATAATTATCAAACAGATTGTGAAAAAATAAAAAATGCATTATATGATGTTATAAAAGATTATAAAAGAAGTAATACATTTGATCTTGATAATAATTGGTTATTTGATGGACCAACTAGTGCCTTAACAAATATAAAATTAAAAAATCGTTGTAATATAAATTTAATAAAAGTATTACCTCCTAATATTAAATCTAACAATATATTTTTAGGTGTTGATGATGATTATAAATATTATATTGATATAATTTAATATTTTTACTAATCTAGCATAATAAAATATCCACCAGTTTGTTTAATATTTTTATTTGATTTTTTTACTTTTAAATTCATTTTATCGCATGTTTTTATTAAATCTTTCAAAATATCTAAATCAATTTGATAAAATTCTTTTCTTTTTCTATATTGTGTTGATGCTAATAAAGTTTTTAAACATTTTTCAACAGTGTTAATATCATTTGTTTCATAAATATGAACTATATCTACATTATCAGTATGTGATGAATTATGTGTTCTAATTCTTTCTTTAAACTTTTTACTTTTTCCTATTTTATATAAATTTATTATATCATGGTCAGTTTTTAACACATAAATAACACCATTTTTTGTATTAGGTATGTCTTTTTGATTATTTTCAAGTATATTAATTTTTTTATTTAAATTTTCAATTATATAATTTTTATATTTATTCATTAATTTTTCTACTTCAATAAAATAAGTTCTAACTTCTTCTGCTTTTTTTGTTTTTGATAACATGCATAAACGTTTACAACAATCTGCTGTTATTAGTATTTCTTCTTTTGGTTTTCCAGCAGTTGTTGATTTTATTTTTTTTATTTTATAATCAATATTTTTTATATATGTATTAACTAATGTTTTTTTTAAATTATCTTTTCTCATATTTAACCAATCAACTAAATTATCAAAATCAATAATTAAATCAGTATCATCACTGTTGATTGTATATAGTGAAAAAAAATCATCAATAAATTTATTTGAAATACTAGAGTATTTTTTTAGAAAATCTCGTAATTCTATCATATATATTATTAATTAGAAATAATATTCCTATATATATAGGATTATTATTTAAAAAATTATTATTTAAAGAATATGAAATATAATGAAAATTATAACTTGATATTCTCATAATATTTTTTTTCTTTATTAAATAAAGAAACATCATAGTAATAACCCATTCCATAATCTCTATTTATAATTATTTCTAAAGGTTCACAATGTCTTATAGCATATAAATCGTCTTTTATTTTTAACTCTATAGTATAACTCCAATCATCTTCAATTTCAATAGTTTTTATAATTATATCGTCTTCATTAATATTTAATTTAAGTTTAATAAAATTAATTAATTCTGTTATAATTTTCAACGACATATTTATATCAACTATAAGTCAATATATAAATATTTCATTTTTTTATTTATATAAAAAAAATGAAAAAATAATTATATAAAACAATAAATCAATAATTATGATCGAACCTGATAATGATGATGAACACAAACCCACACAAATTTATAATGAAACAATTCCTGATACTAAAATTACTGATTATGAATCATATGTACTAGATCCATTATCGGTAATTATCAAACTAGCTATTTTAGGAAATAAACCAGTTGGTACAAAAATACATATTGCAAATAATGTAATATATATTCAAGAACCTGGACCATTTCAAGCATTATGTAGATATGTATTAAATGTTAATAAAACAAATATACATTTTTTATATAATCCAATTCAAATTGCATGTGAACAATATTTAAATAAAACTTCAATTCATAAAACACCTAAATTAATTAATCTTTTTAATTGTGCACAAAAAGGTATTATAAACTTATCTGAAACATATAAATCTTCTGCTATTATTAAAATATGTTTAAATTATTATTATGTTATAATTGATAATTATGTTAAAAAAATTTATAATCCAGATATATTTAGAAAAGATAGTATGACTGTTTATTATGATGTTAAAAAATTTAATGAAATTTGGACTGATGAAAAAATTAAAATAATATTAGATACTATTGATTTTTTAATGTCTAATAATAACCCATCAGTATATGTTAAATCTCTAGAATCAATTATTGAAAATATTGATAAAAAAATTTAATTTTTGGTCTAATTAAAATCAGTCAATTTATATTTATTTATAAACTAAAAAAATGAAATATTAACATTTTAATAGTATATTTATTAAATTATGCAAAATAATATTACTGATGAAAAAAATAAAACACTAGAAGATAAAAATAAGTTATTAACTGAAACTTGCAAATATTTAAAAAATGAATTAGTATTACTTGAAAAAACTAATATAAATATGATAAATATTATTAATGAATTATTTGAACAAAATAAAAAAATTACAGATAATATAACTGAATTAATTAGACAAAATAATATGAATAGTAATAAAATTGAATTTTCATTAAAAAAAATTAATGATTTAGATAAAAGAAATACAATTAATACAGTTGAGCTATACTGTTTTAATAATAATTGTTACAGACAATTAGATAATTATGATATAACAATAACAGTTACTAATAGTAATTTATATATTAATGATAGTAGTTCGCCTTTTTGTATTTATAAAAAATATGATAATGAACACTCTTTAAATAATCTCAATAATTTCAATTTGTTGCCTAATCTAGATATAAAAAAAATTATTATTTCTTGTAGTGAAAATGAGTGTATTTTATTAGATAATGTATTAACAAAGTTACGAAATATAACTATTGATCAAATTATAATTTCTGAAATAACCACGGAATACGTAAATATACTATGTGGATATACAAACTATAAAAATGTACAAATTGCTAAAACCTATTATTTTCATTATGCATCATTAAAAAACCACTTTTCACTTAATAATATAGAATTTTCATATATGTAAACATTTATTCTATAGTAATTATTTTTGTTTAAAGATTAATTTATAATATAACGTATGGGATGCTTTTATTCAAAGTTTCAAAAACAATATAAATATTGTGATACATGCAATAGTAATAAAATTACATTATTAAATGTGTTTATTGTGGAAAAACACATGAATCAAGGTTCTATTAGTTTTGTATGCAATAATGGTCATAAATTCCATGTAAACACATGGGATGCAACTAGTAACACAAAAGTTGATATTTCTTAATAAAAACTACTATTTTTTATAAAGAAATCTCCTTATTTTTATATCTTCGTAAACCATTTAGTTTTGCTACATATACATTCATAATTGCCATTATATCCTTCACTAATTCTTCTTCTTGACTAATTTCTTCTGTTTTATT
>JACCDU010336286.1_pt1 | contig 41119 bp, 40 predicted proteins | sample 7446081 | NCBI WGS metagenome assembly JACCDU01 (sample SAMN15323447, study PRJNA562643) | freshwater metagenome | isolation source: river surface water | place: USA:Blue River Watershed | collected 2017-08-17
GCCAAGAAGGTGGTGATCTCTGCCCCGTCCAAGGACACGGTGCCCATGTTCGTCTACGGCGTGAACCACAAGAAATACGCCGGCGAAGCCATCATCTCCAACGCGTCCTGCACCACCAACTGCCTGGCCCCCGTGGCCAAGGTGCTCAACGACAAATGGGGCATCAAGCGCGGCCTGATGACCACCGTGCACGCTGCCACCGCCAGCCAGGCCACCGTAGACAGCTCCTCGCGCAAGGACTGGCGCGGCGGCCGCGGCATCCTGGAAAACATCATCCCCAGCAGCACCGGCGCTGCCAAAGCCGTGGGCAAGGTGATTCCGGAACTCAACAAGAAGATCACCGGCATGGCCTTCCGTGTGCCCACCTCGGACGTGTCGGTCGTTGACCTGACCATCGAGCTGGAAAAGGAAGCCAGTTACGAAGAAGTCTGCGCCGAAATGAAGGCGCAAAGCGAAGGCGCGCTCAAGGGCATCCTGGGCTACACCGACGAGAAAGTGGTCTCCACCGACTTCCGCGGCGAGCCCTGCGCCAGCGTGTTCGACGCCACCGCCGGCATCGCACTGGACAAGAACTTCATGAAGATCGTCGCCTGGTACGACAACGAATGGGGTTATGCCAAGCAGTGCCTGGAGATGATCCGGGTCGTGGCCAAGAAGAAGTGATCTTCACCCGCACCGAAAAAAAGCGCCCCAGGGCGCTTTTTTTCGAACCTGCAGGCTTGCACCTCAGTACTGCTTGTAGGGCAGGAACTTGCCCGACAGCACCACATTCACGCGGTCGCCCTTGGGGTCGGGCTGACGCACGATGTCCATGCTGAAGTCAATCGCACTCATGATGCCGTCGCCAAACTCTTCATGGATCAGTTCCTTGATGGTGGGGCCATACACGCTGACGATTTCGTACCAGCGGTAGATCAGCGGGTCGGTGGGCACCGGCGTGGGCAAAGAGCCTTTGTAGGGCACGACCTGCAGCCACTTGATCTCTTCGGCCGTCAGGCCGAAGACCTTGCCGATGACCTTGGCCTGTTTGGCGTCAAAGGTCATCTGGCCGAGGCAGCCGGCAGTGACCCATTCCTTGGACAGGCCGACTTTCTCGGCCACGTCGCTCCACTTGATGCCCTTGGACACTTTGGTGGCAATAATTTTTCCGGTGACTTCTAAACGGTTCATGAAAGACCTCGTGAGGGGGGTTGTTGAAAAGAAAATCAATGGGCTTTGGCGCGCGACACCAAAAAGTCGACGATGTGGTTGCGCATGTCGTAGTAGCCCGGCAGGTGATGCAGCTGGGCGCGGGTGCGCTCGCGTGGCAGCGGGTTGACAACCACTTCGGCGAGCCCCCCGGGCACATACTGGCCGCCCGATTCGTTGCCGTTGCTCATGAGCAGGATGCGGTCCGACAGCAGGATGGCCTCGTCCACGTCGTGCGTGATCATGAAGACCGTCTGCTGGGTCTGGCGCACGATGCCCATCAGCTCGTCCTGGATGGTGCCGCGCGTGAGCGCGTCGAGCGCGCCAAAGGGCTCGTCGAGCAGCAGCATCTTGGGCTGGATGGCAAAGGCCCGGGCAATGCCCACGCGTTGCTTCATGCCGCCCGAGAGCTGGCTGGGTTTCTTGTCGATGGCGTGCAGCAGGCCCACCATGGCCACGTGCTTTTCCACATGGATGTTGACCTGCGGCGCTTTCCACTCCGGCCATTTGGACTTGACCGCAAACGCGATGTTTTGTCGCACCGTGAGCCAGGGCATGAGCGCGTGGCTCTGGAACACCACGCCTCGCTCCAGGCTGGGGCCGGCGATCTCGCGCCCGTCCATGAAGGCGTGGCCTTCGGTCGCGGTGTCCAGGCCCGCCAGCACGTTCAGGATGGTGGTCTTGCCGCAGCCCGAGTGGCCGATGATGCAGACAAACTCGCCCTTGTCGATGGTGAAGGACACGTCCGAAAACACCGGCCTGTCGCTCTGGTAGGCCTTGCCCAGTTTTTCGATCTTGAGGAAACCCGTCATGGAAGAGGCCTTGGCTTGGGATGCAGGAAATTCGGTGAGCGCGGGCGAGTTCGCGCTCTGACGCTGGTCGGTGTCACTCCACATAGGTCACCGCCTTTTGCACCTGTGCAAACGCCAGGTCCAGCAACATGCCGACCAGACCGATCACCAGCACCGCGAAGATGACGTTCACCAGCGAAAGGTTGTTCCACTCGTTCCAGACGAAGTAGCCCACGCCCGTACCGCCCACCAGCATCTCGGCCGCCACAATCACCAGCCAGGCAATGCCCATGCTGATGCGCATGCCGGTAACGATGGTGGGGGCCGCGGCGGGCAGGATCACCTGGAAGGCCTTGCGCAGCGGCCGCACCTCCAGCGTGCTGGCCACATTGAGCCAGTCGCGCTTGACCGCAGCCACACCAAAGGCCGTATTGATCAGCATCGGCCAGACCGAGCAGATGAAGATCACGAAGATGCCGCTCACATCCGAGTCCTTGAGGGTGTAGAGCGCCAGCGGCATCCAGGCCAGCGGACTGATGGGTTTGAGCACCTGCACGAAGGGGTCAAACGCCTTGCGCATCAGCGGTGACATGCCGATCATGAAACCCAGAGGCAGCGCGACCAGAACAGCCAGAACAAAGCCCAGGCCCACCCGGCCCAGCGAATGCGCCAGCTGGATGCCAATGCCTTTGTCGTTCGGCCCCTTGTCGTAAAAGGGGTCCGACAAGTGCCCCACGATGGCCTTGCCCACTTCGATCGGTGGCGGAAAGCCGGTGCTTTTGACGGCGCCGGGGTCCTTGCCCATCATCTTCTGGTACTCGATTTCTTCGGCCGTCATGCCAGCCCTGGTGGCGCCGGCCACCGAAGGCGCTGTGGCCGAGAGCTGCCATGCACCCAGGAAGACCAGGAACATGAGCAGCGAGACCATGGCCGCTCTCAAATTGAGGTGTGTGGTTTTCATGGTGGATCAACCCATCTTGTGGATGGCAAAACCCTTGAGGTATTGCTCGGGCTTGGTCGGGTCAAACTCCTTGCCCATGATCTTGTGCTTTGCATAAGGCGAGGCCGCAGCAAAGTCCTGTCCCAGGGCCTTCATGTGCTTGCGCGCGTCGGTGATGAGGAACACCTTTTCTGCGATCTGCCTGTAGTCCACCTCGCCCTTGATGTAGCCCCAGCGCTTCATCTGCGTGAGCATCCACACCGCCATGCTCTGCCAGGGCATGGGGTCGAAGTCGGCGCGGTCAGGCACGTTCTGCACCTTGCCCAGACCGTCGGCGAACTTGCCGGTGAGCACCTGGCTGAGCACCGCCTCGGGCTGGTTGAGGTACTGCGCGGGCGAGATGACCTTGGCGATCAGCTCGCGGTTGCCACTCTGGCGTGCCATGGCCGCTGCGGTGAGCACCGCACGGTAAAGCGCCGCGAAGGTGTTGGGGTTCTTCTGGATGAATTCGGTGCTGGTGCCAAAGGCGCAGCAGGGATGGCCGTTCCACAGGTCCTTGGTCAGCAGGTGGATGAAGCCGACTTCATCGAACACCGCACGCTGGTTGAAGGGGTCGGGACCGAGAAAGCCGTCGATGTTGCCCGAGCGCAGGTTGGCCACCATCTCGGGCGGCGGCACCACGCGGATCTGCACATCGGTGTCGGGGTTCACGCCATGCTCTGCCAGGTAGTAACGCAGCAGGAAGTTGTGCATCGAATAGTCAAACGGCACCGCGAACTTGAAGCCCTTCCAGTTTTTCGGGTCGCGGTTGTCCTTGTGCTTCATGGCCAGCGTGATGGCCTGGCCGTTGACGTTCTGGATGGTGGCCACGTTCATCGGCGTGGCATTGGCCCCCAGACCCATGCTGATGGCCAGCGGCATCGGCGACAGGAAGTGCGTGGCGTCGTATTCCTTGTTGATCATCTTGTCGCGGATCAGGGCCCAGCCTGCGGTCTTGGTCACTTCGACATTCAGGCCCTGCTTCTGGTAGAAGCCCAGCGGGTGCGCCATGATGAGTGGCGTGGCGCAGGTGATCGGGATGAAACCGATCTTGAGACTGGTTTTTTCCAGCGGTGCCTTTTCCTGTGCCATGGCCTGCAGGCTGGCCACAGGCAGCACGCTGGCAATTGCCGCCATGGCGGTCTTCTTGCCCACAGCACGCAGGAACATGCGGCGCTCTTCGTCGTGCGGAAACAGCGACTTGACCAGCGTGGCCTCGATGAAGGACTGGCTGTAGGCCTCGAAATCTGCGGTTTCGGAACGTGCACGCAATTGCGCGGCGGCAGCATCGGCCACCGTCTCGGCATGGTGGTCCGCAGGCGAATGGTCCCGGCCACAGCTGCACTTGAGCATGAGGGGGCGGTCGGCGTTGTACGGGTCAAAGAATTCAGACATGGCAACCTCGCGAGTGGAAGATGTCCAGGCTTATGCAAGCTGTGGGCCAGAATGGCCGCGCACCGTGCCAACCGGGCTGTGTCGCGTGATTTCGCAGTGGCAGCGTCGACGCGGTGTAGGGCTGGCCCTACAAAGCCGGTGGACGCCACACGACAAATGCCTCAGCGACCTGTTGGCGAGCGGCCCGCGTGGTGGCTCTGCGCATACAGGGCCAGTTCCACATCGTTCTTGGTGCCGGTCTTTTCCAGGATGCGCGCACGGTAAGTGCTCACGGTGTTGGGCGCGAGGTTCAATCGCGCACCAATTTCGCTCACCGTGTGGCCTTGGGTCAACAAAAGGTAAACCTGATGCTCGCGGTGCGAGAGCACCTCGATCCCCGTCTTGGTGCGTCCCTGCCCGACCAGGCTGGCCAGCGCTTCTGCCGTGGCCGGCGTGACATGCATGCCGCCGGCCGCCACGCGGTGCAAGGCGGCGATCAGCGCGTCCGGGTCGGTGCTTTTGTTCAGGTAGCCCGCAGCGCCCAGCTGAATGCAGCGCACGGCGTACTGCTTTTCCGGGTACGTGCTGAGCATCAGCACCGGCAAGCTGGGCCAATCGCGGCGCAGGCCTTGCAGCACATCCAGACCGTCCATGCCGGGCATGGCGATGTCGAGCAACACCACATCCAGCCCTTGCTTTCCCTGCTGCGCAAGCACCTGCTCCAGGACAGACGGGCCGGTGTCGGCTTCGGCCACCACCCGGATCCCGGGGTCGTCGGCCAGCACCATCTTGAGGCCTTCGCGCACGATCCTGTGATCGTCGCCCAGCAGCACACGTACAGGATTCTGGCCTGCGGCCGTCATGGAGACACTCCTGGCAATGGCATGGACAAACGCATGCAGGTCCCGCGTCCAGGCTGGCTGTCGACCTCGATCACACCACCGAAATGGCGGGCGCGTTCACGCATGCCCATGACGCCGTAGGCGCGGGGCGACTCGAACGCCTGCAGCAGGGCGCCACAGCCGTCGTCTTCCACCGCCAGGTGCAGCCAGCCCTGGCGCGCCACGATGTCCACATCCACCGTGCCGGCTTGCGCATGGCGCCCCACATTGCTGAGCATTTCCTGAAAAATCCGGAACACCGCCATGGCCATGGGCTCGGGCAGCACCAGCCGGTCGTCGACATCCATTCGCCAGTTCAGCGCCTGCTCGGTGGACTGCACAAACTCGTTGGCCTGCCACTCCAGCGCCCCCCACAACCCTTGGTGGTCGAGGATGCTGGGGCGCAGGTCGGTGATGATCCGCCCCACATTGACCACGGCGTTTTCGATCAGCCGCCCCATGTTCTGGCACTTGCCACGCATCTGCTCGCGCATCTGCTGCGCCTCGTGGGCAGGCCGCTGGGCCTGCTCGGACAGACGCTTGTCCAGCCAGCTGACGTCCATCTTCAAGGCCACCAGCAAGCTGCCCAGTTCATCGTGCACCTCGCGCGCGATGCGGGTGCGCTCTTCTTCGCGCACCGCCTCCGACCAGGCGGCCAGCTCGCGCAACTGCTGCAAGGCCGTCTCGAGCGCATGGGTGCGCTCGGCCACCCGTGCTTCCAGTTCATTGCGCGACTGGTGCAGCGCGTCTTCTGCGCGCTTGCGTTCGGTGATGTCCACAAAGGTGACCACCGCCCCGAGCACCCGGCCCTGGTCGAACACCGGGTAACTCGAATACTCCACAGGAAAGCTGCTGCCGTCCTGCCGCCAGAAGACTTCGCTGTCGATGCGGCAAGGCTGCCCCTGGCGAAAGGCGTTGTAGATCGGGCAATCGTCCATCGGGTAGACCGACCCATCATCGTGCGAGTGGTGGGTCAGGATGTGCATGTTCTGCCCCAGCACCTGCTGCGGCTCGAAGCCGATCATGCGGGCACCGGCCGGGTTGATGAACACGCACAGGCCTTCCAGGTCCACCCCGAAAACGCCCTCGCCGGTGGAGGCCAGCATGAGGCCCAGGGGGTCGCGCCAGACGTCGGTCACGCCCGGGCCGACCGGTTGGAGGCTGTTCAAGTCAAGCTGCATGCGCACGACAAGCAAGCCGTGTGCCACACAGCGGCCTCGCCGCCGGGACCGTTCAGGGCATGTCGCGGGAGCTCAGGCCGCTTCTTTGTAGAAAAACCCGCTGTGCACAGCGCGCGGTGCCAGCGGCCCCACGGCTTTGCCGATGGCGCCGATGTGATCGGGCGTGGTGCCGCAGCAGCCACCCACGATGTTGACCAGCCCTTCGGCGGCGAATTCGTGCAGCAGGCGGCTGGTCACATCCGGCGTTTCGTCAAAGCCGGTGTCGCTCATGGGGTTGGGCAGGCCGGCGTTGGGGTAGCAGCTGATGAAGGCTTCGTCGCCCACCGCTTTGCTCAGTTCCTGGATGTAGGGGCGCATGAGCGTGGCGCCCAGCGCGCAGTTCAGGCCAATCGCCAGCGGGCGCGCGTGGCGCACGCTGTGCCAGAAAGCAGTCACGGTCTGGCCACTCAGGATGCGGCCGGAGGCGTCGGTCACGGTGCCGCTGATGATGAGCGGCAGGCGCTGTCCGCTGTTTTCAAAGTACTCGTCGATCGCGAACAGCGCAGCCTTGGCGTTGAGCGTGTCGAAAATCGTCTCGACCAGCAACACATCCACGCCGCCTTCAACCAAGGCCTCCACCTGTTCGTAGTAGGCCGCACGCAGTTCCTCGAACGTGACGTTGCGCGCACCCGGGTCGTTCACGTCGGGGCTGATGCTGGCGGTCTTGGGCGTGGGGCCGAGGGCGCCGGCGGCGTAGCGTGGCTTGTCGGGGGTGGAGAATTTCTCGCAGGCGGCCTTGGCCAGGCGCGCCGAAGCCAGGTTCATCTCGCGCGCCAGATCGGCCATGCCATAGTCCTCCTGCGCGACGGTGGTGGCGCCAAAGGTGTTGGTCTCGATCAGGTCGGCGCCCGCGGCCAGATAACCTTCGTGGATGTCGCGGATCACATCGGGGCGCGTCAGACTCAGCAACTCGTTGTTGCCCTTGACGTCTTTCGGGAAGTCCTTGAACCGCTCACCCCGGTAGTCCGCTTCGGTCAATTTGAAGCGCTGGATCATGGTGCCCATGGCCCCGTCGAGGATGGCGATGCGTTGCGACAGGGTTTCGGGCAGCGCCTGGGCGCGAGTGTAGGTCTGGGGTTTCATGGCCCCTATTGTAAAAAGGCGCTGCTCACCGCTGGCGCCAACGGGCATATCCCGCCGCCCGCAGCTGGCAGGCCGGGCAGGTGCCGCAGCCGTAGCCCCAGTCGTGGCGCTGTGTGCGCTCGCCCAGATAGCAGGTGTGGCTGTGTTCGACAATGAGGTCCACCAAGGCCTGGCCACCCCCTTGGGCATCGGCCTGCTGGCCCAGGTCCTGCGCGAGCTGCCAGGTTTGCGCCTTGTCGATCCACATGAGCGGTGTTTCGATCAGCAGCCTGCGGTCCATGCCCAGCGAGAGCGCGATCTGCATGGCTTTCATGGTGTCGTCGCGGCAGTCGGGGTAGCCCGAAAAATCGGTTTCGCACACGCCGGTCACGATGACCTGCAGGCCGCGCCGGTAGGCCAGTGCAGCAGCCAGTGTGAGAAACAGCAGGTTGCGGCCCGGCACAAAGGTGTTGGGCAGACCCGAGCTTTCCATGGCGATGGCCGTGTCGCGTGTCAGGCTGGTTTCGCTGATCTGGCCGAGCACGCCGGCGTCGAGCAGGTGGTCTTCGCCCAGTTTGGCTGCCCATGCGGGGAAGCGTTGGGTGATGGCTTGACGCACTTCCAGTCGGGCCTCCAGTTCAACAGCGTGGCGCTGGCCGTAGTCAAACGCCAGCGTCTCGACGCGTTCATATTTGGACAACGCGTGGGCCAGACAGGTGGTGGAGTCCTGGCCGCCGGAGAAAAGGACGAGGGCTGTGGTGTGCATATGAGGATGGTAAACGCTGCCTTCATTGAGGGTGCGCGTTTGGGGGCGAAGACGGCTGCGAAGCCCATGGTCTTTGGTGCGCGGGCCGGGTGGGCACATGGCAACGATTTCTGCGTACCCCCGCAGCATGCGGAGTCAGGTGCCCACCCGGCCCGTGCACCAAAGACCCGCCGTCCAATAGCGGACAATCAACCTCAAACCAAAAGCTGTCACACCGTGTCTCCCCATCTCCCGATCTTGCGCGAAGTCTTCGGCTACGACGCCTTTCGCGGCCCGCAGCAGGACATCATCGACCACGTCGCTGCGGGCGGTGATGCGCTGGTGCTCATGCCCACGGGTGGCGGCAAAAGCCTGTGCTACCAGATCCCGGCCATTGCCCGCGCACGTTCAGGGCAAGGCGTGACCATCGTCGTCTCGCCGCTGATCGCGCTCATGCACGACCAGGTCGGCGCACTGCACGAAGCCGGCGTGGAAGCCGCCTTCCTCAACAGCACGCTGAGCAGCGAAGAAGCCTTTGACACCGAGCGCCGCCTGATGCGCGGCGAGATCGTGCTGCTCTATGCCGCGCCCGAGCGCGTGACCACCGCCAAATTCCTCGGCCAGCTCGAGTCGCTGCGCGAGCGGGGCCTGCTGGCGCTGTTCGCCATCGACGAAGCGCATTGCGTGAGCCAGTGGGGCCACGACTTCCGGCCCGAGTACCGCGGGCTGGCCGTGCTGCACGAGCGCTTTGCCGATGTGCCGCGCGTCGCGCTCACGGCCACGGCCGATGCGCTCACGCGCGCCGACATCGTCGAGCGGCTGCAGCTGCAGGATGCGCGCCAGTTCGTCAGCAGCTTTGACCGGCCCAACATCCGCTACACCATCGTTGAGAAAAAGGACGCGACCACGCAGCTGCTGCGCTTCATCGAACGCGAGCACCCCGACGAAGCCGGCGTGGTGTATTGCCAGTCGCGCAAGCGGGTCGAAGAAGTGGCCGAACAACTGGTGCAGGCCGGCATCCGCGCGCTGCCTTACCACGCGGGCCTGGCGCCCGAACTGCGGCAAAAGCACCAGAACGAATTCCTGCGAGAAGACGGTGTGGTGATGGTGGCCACCATTGCCTTTGGCATGGGCATCGACAAGCCCGATGTGCGCTTTGTCGCGCACCTGGACATGCCCAAGAACATCGAGGGCTACTACCAGGAGACCGGCCGCGCCGGGCGCGACGGCCTGGCGTCGGACGCCTGGATGGCCTATGGCCTGCAGGACGTGGTCAACCAGCGCCGCATGATCGACGAAAGTCCGGCGGCCGAAGAGTTCAAGCAGGTCATGCGCGGCAAGCTCGACGCCCTGCTGGCCCTGGCCGAAGCCACCGACTGCCGGCGCGCGCGGCTGCTGGGCTACTTTGGCGAGGCCTACAGCGGGCAACAGAACGCGGGCGGCGGCATCTACATGCCGTACTGCGGCAACTGCGACAACTGCCTGAACCCCCCCGAGGTGTGGGACGGGACGGACGCCGCGCGCAAGCTGCTCTCAACCGTGTACCGCTGCCAGCAAAGCAGCCGCAGCGGTTTTGGCGCCGCGCACACCATGGACATCGTGCGCGGCAAACTGACCGACAAGGTGCAGCAGCGCGGCCACGACACGCTCAGCACCTTTGGCGTGGGCCAGGAGTACAGCGAGCAGCAGCTGCGCGCCGTGCTGCGCCAGCTGATCGCCATCGGTGCGCTCAACGTGCGCAGCGAAGACGGCTTCAACACGCTGGAGCTGACCGCGGGTTCGCGCCCGGTGCTGCGCGGGGAGCAGCCGGTATTGCTGCGCGAATCGGTCACCGCCGAGAAAACCCCGCGCGGCAAAGGCAAGGGCCGCAGCGCGCCCGCCGTGGCTGCGGCCAACCTGGGACAGGACGCGATGGTGCGCTTCATCAACCTCAAGGCCTGGCGCGCCGAGGTGGCGCGCGAACACAACCTGCCGGCCTATGTGATCTTCCATGACGCGACGCTGGCCGCCATTGCCGAAGCCGCACCGCAGTCACAGGCCGACCTGCAGGGCATCAGCGGCATCGGGGCCAAAAAGCTCGAGGCCTACGGCGAGCAGGTGCTGCAGGTGTGCCGGGTCGGCTGAGCACGGGTCGCTGACGCACAGACAACAAGACAGCACGAAGCTATCTTGCGGGCCTTGGGTTCCACAAGGAGTTTCCGCATGGCATTCGTTCCCCTGCGCCCGATGGCCGCGCTGTCCCTGCTGATCGCCCTGGGCGCGATCGCCGCCCCGCCTGAGTACGGCCCGTCCGACCATGCGCCCGCCTCCAGGCCCCAACACCAGCGCAGGCTGCCGCCACAACACCCACCTGTAGCCATGCCCCCTTCAGGGTCGCACATGCCAGCCGGGCAGATGGCCCGCGATGCGCCCATGGCCACGCACTTTCACATGGCCCAGCGGCATGCCGCGCAGCTCTGGTACGAAGAGCCGGAACACCGGGGCTTTGTGCCCCCAGGGCTGGCGCGCAAAGGTGCTCTGCCCCCTGGTCAGGCACGCGCATGGAAACGTGGCCACCCTTTACCGGCAGGCGTGGTCTGGTATGCGTTGCCGCGTTCCCTTGAACTGGCGCTGGGGCCGCCGCCGGCCGGACACCGCTATGTGCGCGTCGCCGCCGATATTTTGCTGATCGCCATCGGCACCGGCATCGTGGTCGACGCCATGGAGGACCTGGCCCGATGAAAACCGCCACCGCCGTCCTGCACCACGAACACGATGCCATCGTCATGGCCCTGCGCATCCTTGCCGAAATCGACCGACATGCCATCGTGCACGACCCGGTCCATCAGGAAGACCTGCGGGCACTGGTGAACTTCCTCTCGGAGTTTGCCGACGCCTGTCACCACGGCAAGGAAGAAACGCTGCTGTTCCCACGCCTGGTCCAGACGGGCAACCTGCAGGTTCAGCAGGCCATTGAGCGGCTGCTGCCCGAGCACACGCGGGGCCGGCACTGGATCGCCAAAATGCGCCAGGCCCTGCAACCCTTCAAAGCCGAGGTTTTCCACGATGCAGCGCGTGGCTATGCCGAGCTGCTGCTGGCGCACATCGAGCAGGAGAACACCGTGCTGTTTCCCATGGCCGAGCGGCTGCTGAGCACCGAAGAACTGATCGCTCTGGCGCGCGAGTTCGAAGAATTTGAGGTCAAGGTGATGGGGCGCGAGCGCCACGAGGCGCTGCACCACATGCTGGGAGAAATGCAGATGCGCTACAGCATCTGAGCGCTCAGGACAGTCACTTGACGGAAGCAGGGGCCAGATGCGCGACGGGCTGCTCACGGATCGGCAGGTTCACCAGCGCGGCCGCGGCGGCCAGCACGATGTCGATGTACCACATCCAGTTGTAGTCACCGAAGTGGGTGATCGCCAGGCCGCCCAGCCAGGCCCCCATAAAGCCACCAACCTGGTGCGACAGCAGCGTCATGCCGAACAGCGTGGCCAGGTAGCGCGCGCCAAACAGCTTGGCCACCACCGTGGCCGTGGGCGGTACGGTGGCCAGCCAGGTGAAGCCGAGCCCTGCCGCAAAAATGTAGAAGGTCCACTCGGTCTTGGGCAGCAGCAGGTAGGCAATGACCAGCACGGCGCGCGAGCCGTACATCCAGGCCAGCACATGCTTGCTGCGGTATCTGGTCACGGCCGAGCCGGCGTACAGGCTGCCAAAGATGTTGGCCAGGCCGATGATGGCCAGCGACCAGCTGGCCACCGAGGGGGGTAGGCCGCACAGGTCCACTTCGCCTGGCAGGTGCGTCACCAGAAAAGCAATGTGAAAGCCACAGGTGAAAAAGCCGGCATGCAGCATCCAGTAGCTGGGCGTGGAGAACGCGTCCTTGAGGGCCTGCTTGAGCCCCGCGTCCGGCTCGGGGTGCGGGTGCGCCGCATGGGTCTTGGCCGTGAGCTTGCCCACCAGCGGCAGGGCGGCCAGCGTCAGCAGTGCTGTGGCCCACATCGCCCCCATCCAGCCCACCGACTGGATCAGTTTCTGGATGACAGGCGCGAACACGAACTGGCCAAACGAGCCGCCCGCATTGATCACGCCCGAGGCCGTGCCACGCGCCTCGGCCGGCATGCGCTGTGCGGCAGCGCCGATCAGCACCGAAAAACTGGCTGCGCCCGAACCGGCGGCCGACAGCACGCCCAGCGTGATGGCCAGACCGATGCCACTGGTCATGAAGGGGGTGATGGCCGAGGCCAGGGCCAGCAGGACCACGCCCCCCATCAGCACACCGCGCGGGCCGTGGCGGTCGGCCAGCGCACCAGCAACCGGCTGGATCGCGCCCCAGACGAACTGGCCAATGGCCAGCGCCAGACTCAGGGTGACGATGCCCAGACCGGTGGAGGTGTTGATCGGGCTGACATACAGGCCAATGGACTGGCGCATGCCCATGGTGACCATGAGGATGCCGGCAGCCGCCAATGTGACGGCCATGGCGCCGGGGTGCTTGAGGGTACGGAACACGGGAAACTTTCGGACAGCGGAATGAACCGATGTTAGCCGCTGCCACCGGATGCTGCAGGCCACCGCACAGGAGACGGTTGTGTGCGCGACTTCAGGGGCCGGGTGCAACAACCCTGAACCGGACGGGGACGGGGTATTGCCAGACGGCCGGTGCATGCGCAAACTGGCCTCTTTGAGGAGGGCTCACCATGCGCGGCAACGTCAACACCATGTCGGATCTGTTCAAGCAGCTGGGGCTGCCGTCCGACAACGCAGCCATCGAGGATTTCATCGCCCGACACGAGGGCGTTTGCACCCACTGCACCCTGCCCCATGCGCCGATCTGGAGTGAGAGCCAGCGCGCCTTTCTGGAGCAGGCCGTGGCCGACGACTCCGACTGGGCGCTGCCCGCCGAAGAACTGGCGGGCATGCTGGGGCACTGAACAGATCAGCGTGTGCGGCGCTTTTGCACTGCCTGCGCCAGCGCGTCCAGCACCGGCACCGTCTGCCCGAAGCTGATGCAGGCGTCGGTGATCGACACGCCGTACTGCAGGGGCTGACCAGGTTTCTGGTCCTGGCGGCCTTCGTGCAGGTGGCTCTCGACCATCAGGCCCATGATGCGGCGGTCACCGCCCGCGATCTGGCCGGCGACATCGTGCGCCACTTCGATCTGTTTGGCGTGCTGCTTGCTGCTGTTGGCGTGCGACACATCCACCATGACCTGCGGCGTCAGGCCTGAAGCCTCCAGCGCCTTGCAGGCCGCGTCCACGTCGGCTGCCGAGTAATTGGGCGCCTTGCCGCCGCGCAGGATGATGTGCACGTCCTGGTTGCCACGCGTCTCGAAAATCGCGGCCTGCCCCATCTTGGTCATGCCCATGAAAGCGTGCGGCGCTTTGGACGCCAGCACCGCGTCGGCCGCCACCTTGACGCCACCGTCGGTGCCGTTCTTGAAACCCACCGGACACGACAGGCCGCTGGCCAGCTGGCGGTGGCTCTGGCTTTCGGTGGTGCGTGCACCGATCGCGCCCCAGGTCACCAGGTCGCTGATGAACTGCGGGCTGAGCAGGTCCAGAAACTCGGTGGCCACCGGCAGGCCCGCGTCCAGCACATCGAGCAGCAGCTTGCGCGCCATCTCCAGCCCCTCGTTCATGGCAAAGCTGCCGTCCAGGTGCGGGTCGTTGATGTAGCCCTTCCAGCCCACGGTGGTGCGCGGCTTTTCGAAATAGACACGCATCACCACGATCAGGTCTTTGGCGTGTCTGTCGGCCTCCACCTTCAGGCGACGCGCGTAGTCCATGGCCTGGTCGTGGTCATGGATGGAGCAGGGCCCCACCACCACCACCAGCCGGTCGTCCCTGCCGTGCAGCACATCCGAGATGGCCTGACGCGAGGCCTCCACCAGCGCCAGATGCGTGGGCGTGGCCGGCAGCCGCTCTTCGAGCAGCGCGGGTGTCATGAGCGGGCGCACCATGGCGATGCGGGTGTCGTCGATGCGGGTTTTGTCTTGGGTTGAAAGCATGGGATCACCAGATAATCTGTGCAAAGTGTAAAGGCCGACCATGACGCCACCCCAACCCGCTACCCTGCCCCCACCCCAGCTTGAACACGTCTGCGATCTGGCGGTGACGATCGCCCCGCCCGTCGAGGTCGGTCAGACGCCGTCCGGCCTGCGCCGCATGATCCCGATCACCGGGGGCGTGGTCAAAGGCCCACTGCTGAGTGGCAAGGTGCTGGCCGGTGGCGCGGACTTTCAACTCATCCTTGGGGGCGGCACGCAGGCGCACCTGGATGCGCGCTACGTGATCGAACTCGACGACGGCACCCGCGTGTTCGTGCAGAACACTGCATTGCGCTTTGCCTCACTCGAAAACTCGCAGCGCATCATGCGCGGCGAACCGGTCAACCCCGACGAAATCTACTTTCGCTGCCAGCCCAGGCTCGAAGCTGCGGGCGACAAGTGGGCCTGGCTGAGCGAGAGCCAGTTCATCGGCAGTGGACGCCGCGCACCCGATGGTGTGTTTCTGAGTTTTTACCGGGTGGCCTGAAGCGCCTTGTCGGGCGATCCTTCCAGCCCGGCCAGCAATGCGGTGTTGTTACCCCCGATCACCATCTCGAACTTGTTGTCGACAAAGGTGTAGTCGTAGTAACCCATGCGCGCCAGCGGCTGGATCTTGAGGATGTCGAGCATGCCCTGGCCGTCGATCACTTCATCGTCGATGTGGATGGCCACCACGCGGCCGAACACCACATCGGCCGTGCCCATGGGTGGCACACCCGGAAAGCGCAGCGTGTTCAGGTAGACGCACTCGAACTGGATCGGCGAGCCCGCCACGCGCATGGCTTTGACCTTGCGCGAGGGCAGCTTGAGCAGCCCCGCGTGCTCGAACTCGTCCACACCATGCGGCAATTCCTCAGCGCTCTTGTTGACGGCATCGCGCAACGCATAGGTCGCCATGTTCCAGACAAATTCACCGCCCTCTTCGGCATTGCGCACCGAATCCTTGCGCTGACCACCGGTGTTCTGGTTGGCCGAGAACATGACGATGGGCGGGTTGAAGGTGACGTTCTGGAACTGGCTGTAGGGCGCCAGGTTGTGCCGACCCTGGCTGTCCACGGTCGAGATCCAGCCGATGGGCCGCGGCACCACGCAGGACTTGAACGGATCGTGGGGCAGACCGTGCGGCGTCACGCCGGGTTCGTAATACATGGGTGTCTCCTGCCGGGTGTGTTCAGGCCCACAGCATAGACAAACCCATGCGCAGTTCCAGCGCTGCGCGTGACAACGCAGAAGCCTCAATCGACACGGATCTTGTTCTTGGCAATCACATCGCCATAGACCGCTGTGTCCTGCACGATGCGCTGCGCCAAGGCCTGGGCGCCGACTTCATCCACGCGCCAGCCCTGCAGGAACAGTTTCTGACGCATCTCCCGGGCGCCAATGATTTTTTCCAGCTCGGTGCGCAGGCGCGTCAGCTGGGCGGCGGGCATTTTCGCGGGGGCCATGACTGCGTTCCAGACCTCGATGTTCACGCCTTGCACACCCAGCTCTTCCATGCCCGGCAGGGTGGGTGCCAGCGGCGAACGTCTGGCCGAAGTAACCGCAATCGCCTCGAGCTTGCCGGCCTGCACCAGCGGCATCACGGTGGACGCCGGCAGCAGCGTCATGTGCACCTGGGTGCCCATGATGGCGTTCAAGATGGGCGGACCGCCATTGAAGGGCACATGCAGGGGATTGATCCCCAGCCGCAGTTTGAGCAACTCCATGCCCAGGTGCCCACCCGAGCCGGGACCAATAGAACCAAATGCCAGGCGATCACCTTCGGCACGCGCGTACGCCACATACTGCGCTGCGCTAACCGCGCCGCTGACTGGCCTGGCCGCCACCCAGACCAGCGGCGCCGAGCCGATCAGGGCCACGGGGGCCAGGTCCCTGATCGGGTCGTAGGGCAGCCTGGGGTAGAGGTGTTTGGCGCTGGTCAACGGGCCATTGCCGACCACGCCAATGGTGTGACCGTCCTCGGCCTTGGCAATCAGGTCCGCGCCAATATTGCCGCCCGCACCGGGCTTGTTCTCCACCACCACAGGCTGGCCCAGCGCTCGTGACAAGGGCTCGGCCAGCAGGCGCGCCTGCACATCCGGCGAAGAGCCACTGGGATAACCGACGACCATGCGGATCGGCTTGACCGGCCAGGCGACGGCGGTCTGAGCCATGACCGCTTGCGAGAGGCTCAGACACAGAGCGACAGACCAGCGTTGGATGTGGGTTTTCATGAAGGGGCTCCGGGTGGACAGGCCTCGCAGCATACCTGCAGCCCGTTCGTTGAGCCGGATCCGGCCAATCACCTGAACGCGCAGCGCCTCAGTTCAGGAAACCCACATTGCGTCGCCCGCGCACATCGGGCTTGATGCGGTGCTCGGCCTCCAGCTGCGCCAGAAACGCTTCAGCATCCAGCGCTTCGGCCAGGATCTGCGCCTGGCGCTGCACGGCAGCAAAGTCGCCCAGGCACAGCTGGTCCAGTGGCGCCAGCCGCTCCCGCATGGCCGGCGTGAACGCCTGTGCATCACCCTGCAGGGCTTCGGTGACGAACATGGCCTCGCGCTGCTCACGGCGCAGCGGCAAGAACTTGACCTTGAAGGCGAAGCGCCGCAGCGCGGCCGCATCCAGCTGGTCCATCAGGTTGGTCGTGCAGATGAACACACCGCGAAAGCGCTCCATGCCCTGCAGCATTTCATTGACTTCGGTGACCTCGTAGTGGCGCTGCGCGCCGCGCCGGTCCTGCAAAAAGCTGTCGGCCTCGTCCAGCAGCAGCACCGCACGCTCGCGCTCTGCCTCGGCAAACATGGCCGCCATGTTTTGCTCGGTCTCACCCACGTATTTGCTCATCAGATCGCTGGCCTGGCGGATGCGCAGCGGCCGGCCCAGCGTCTGCGCGATGTGCGCGGCCAGCGCGCTCTTGCCCGAGCCGGGCGCACCATGAAAGCACAGCGTGCCATGCCCGCGGGCCTGCAGCGCCTGCACGATGCGCGCCGTGTCGTAGCGGCTTTCCACGTTGAGCAAGTCCAGGCTGTACTGCGTGACCGGCGCCACGGCCTGCGCCGGCTTGCGCGTGCCACCCAGGGCGTGGTCGGCATGCGCAAGCTGGCGCTCGATCAGCGCGTCCAGCGGCGCACCTTCGCCCTGCGCCAGCGCGGCAAAACGCACCGCGGTGTGGATCTGCGCGGGGGTCAGGTCCTGGCGCGCACTCAGGCGGGCCAGCAGCCCATCGTCCACCTTATGGCCGGACAACGCCTTGCGCACCAGTTGCTCACGCGCGCCGGGCGGTGGGCTGGTGAGTTCCAGGTGGTAGGCAAAGCGGCGGCGAAACGCCGGATCGATCTGCTCGATGCGATTCGTCACCCAGACCGTGGGCACCGGGTTGGTCTCCAGAATCTGGTTCACCCAGGCCTTGCCGCTGACCGACTGGCTGCCACGCCCGATCAGCTGCTCGGCGCGCGCCATGAGCTGGCTGGTCTCGATGGACAGCGGCGGAAACACGTCTTCGACTTCGTCGAACAGCAGCGCCGCCTGGGCACTGCCCTTCAGAAAGGCCTGCGCGATCTGCAGCGAACGGTAACGGTCACGGCCGGACAGCGAATGGCCTTCACGGTCCGAGTGCTCCACCTCGAAAAGCTTGAGACCGGCGGCGCGTGCCACCACGCGCGCCAGCTCGGTCTTGCCGGTGCCGGGCGGGCCATACAGCAGGATGTTGACGCCCACCTCGCCGCGCTCGACCGCGCGCGAAAGCAACTGGCGCAGCACCCGCGCGTCCTCGGCCACGTAGTCGAAATCGGCTTCGGTCAGGCTGCTGGTCGGGCTGGGGCGGGTGAACACCGCCATGAGTTCGGCGGTGTCGCTGTACTCGCGCATCAGCACCGGCGGCAGCTTGTCGCTGACCTTCATCAGGTCCGAGAGGTCGGTGATGGCGTGTTCGGACATCAGGTTGTCCACCAGCCCCACGCGCTCCAGACGCGAGCCGGTGCGCAGCGCCTCGGCCACATCGGTCGCGTTCACGCCGGCCACCTCGGCCAGCGCCGCATAGGCCTCGGGCGCGTTGCTGACCTTGAACTCCACCAGCAGGCTGCGCAACTCGCGCTGGTAACGCGCCAGCGTGCCGTACAGCAGCACCGCCTGCTCGGCCGCGTTGAGCTGCAGCAGACGCGCCAGCACGTCGATGTTTTTCTGCACCAGCGTGGACTGTTTCTTGAGCGTGTGGGCCAGCCACTGCGCCGTGGCAGACAGCACGGCCATCAGGTCCTTGGGCGCTTCGCGGGCGTAGTCGTCCAGATAAAAGAACATCGTGGACTCGTCATACGGTCCGCGCCACAAGGCAAATCGGTCCAGGAATTCACGCCCGGACAGGCGCTCGTGTCTGGCCCAGGCCTCATGAACCGTGACGCGTTGACCCAACCAGCGGCGGATGCGGTGCAGCACGCTCACAGGCCAGACCAGATGCCGCCCGCACAAGGGCAGCAGGCCGGACAAATCGCGCTTAAGGTTGAACTGGGCGCCCTGCTGCTGCGTCAGCGTGAGCACAAAGTGGGTGCACATCAGGTCGAGCACAGGCGCAGACGCCAGCCCCGGGGGCAGCATGACCTGCCCGGTGCGGCTTTCCTGCGCGATGCGTCTGACCATGCCTGACTCCTGCCTTGCCATGACTTGAACGACTTGGGGCGGACCATAACCGAGCACAGCGCAGCTGCAAAGCCTTTTTTTGCAACCGCTGGAAAAATAGCCTCATACCGAAGCTGAAGGACCATTCGGGCCGGTTTGGCTACAATAGGCAGCACTTACGAGTCTGGAGAACCCCATGTCGGCCCACAACGAACAACACCCCGTCGATCCGGCAGAAGCCGTGGTCAAGCACATTCCGGTCGTCATCCCCGTGGTGGGCGGCCTGCTGATCTTCCTGCTGGCCTTCATCGCCGTCTTCATGGCCTGAACTTTTCCGGCCCGAAGGACAAAACCCGCCTCTGGCGGGTTTTTTTTCGTCTTCGCGCCTTTCCGTCAGAGGCGGGGGCCAGTGGCGGCTGAGGATTTCTGCGTACCCCCGCAGCATGACGAAGCCGCCACCGGCCCCCGCCTCTGACGGACACCCCTCACTTGACCGGCATGATGTGCAGCGCCTGAGGCGCCAGCTGCAGGCTCACCCAGCCGCCGGGTTGCACCCCCAGACGTCGCAAGAGTCGGCCGGTCAGGTTCAGTGTGATGCGCTGATCGGGCATGGCCTCGGGCACCAGTGTGCACAGGCTGATGTCGCCCAAAGGCAACACCTCCTCGAGCCGGCAGCGCAGGCTGTTCGGCCCCACGAGCGCCTGACCGTCCGGCAGCACATCAACGTGCTCACCGCTGAGCACCCAGGTCACGGCCGTGTCCTCATCGATGCGGCCTTTGTCGACCACTTGCAGGTCCATCGCCCCTTGCGTGCCCAGCCACTGCAGACGCGCCCAGCCCTGGCCCTGTTTGTGAAAGCGCCCTCGAAAGTGGTTCTGGATGCCCACCAGCTCCGCCACGCGGGCATTGCGGGGGCTGGCAAACACTTTGTCGGGCGGGCCCGATTGCAGGGTACGGCCGCCGTCGACGATGACCACCCGGTCGGCCAGTCGCCGGGCTTCTTGGAGGTCGTGCGTGACCAGCAGCATGGGCACGGCCACCTGCTGGCGCCAGGCGGCCAGTTCGCGGTACAGGCTCTGGCGCGTGGGCGCATCCACCGCCGAGAACGGCTCGTCGAGCAGCAAGACACCCCCGGCGTGTGAAGTGGTCTGCTCGGGCGCAGGCATCACACGCACCAGCGCGCGCGCCAGCGCCACCCGCTGCTGCTGTCCACCCGACAACTGCGCTGGGCGGCGCTGCAACAGCTCACCCAAACCGACGCGCTCAAGCAAGCCACACACCGCCGCCACAGGCCACTCGGGACCGGCAGCCAGCGCCACATTGGCCAACACGTCCATGTGCGGGAACAGCGCGTAGTGCTGGAACACCAGGCCCACACGCCGCTGCTGGGGCGACAGCCGCAGGCCCTGCGCCGTGTCGAGCCAGACCTCGGCGCCACAGACAATGCGCCCTTGCAACCGGTGCGGCGTCCACAGACCGGCCACGGCGCGCAGCATGCTGGTCTTGCCGCTGCCAGAGGGTCCAACCAGCGCCACCAGCTCGCCGGGGCCGCAATCGAATTGGGCCTCCATCCGGACCGGTCCGGTGGCCTGGAGCAGAACCTGCAAACCCGCCATCACCGCTCCTGCAGCGCGCGCCCGCGTACGCCTGCCCGGTCAAAAGCCAGCACCACCGCCAGCGCCAGCACCGACACCGCCACCAGCGCCAGCGCCAGCACATGGGCCGACTGCAGCTCCAGCCCTTGCACCTTGTCGTACAGGGCAATCGAGAGCGTGCGCGTCTCGCCAGGGATGTTGCCGCCCACCATCAGCACCACGCCAAATTCGCCCAGGGTGTGGGCGGCCGTGAGCGCCATGCCCGCCAGCAGACCCGGCCAGGCCAGCGGCAGCTCCACACGCCAGAAGGTTTGCCAGCCTGACAGGCCTGAGACCCAGGCCGCTTCGCGCAGGCTGTGCGGTACGGCCGCAAAGGCCCTCTGGATCGGTTGCACCATGAAGGGCAGGTTGACCAGCAGGCTCACTGCAAGCAGGCCCTGCAGGCTGAAGACCAGCCGCAGGCCGAGGTGATCGACCAGCCAGGCCCCCAGCGGGCTGGCCTGGCCAAAAAACATGAGGAAATAGAAACCGATGACCGTGGGTGGCAAAAGCAAGGGCAGCAACAGCAAAGCTTCCACCACAGGCCGCCCGGTCCAGGGCGTGACGGCCAGCCAACGGGCCAGCCACAAGCCCACCGGCAGCAACAGCGCAGTGGTCAGGGCGGCCAGCAGCAGCGAGATCTGGAGGGCAGACCAGTCCATGCGGTTTCAGAAGTTCAAGATGCTGCTCATTGTGGCAGGGCGTAGCCGTGCTTCAACCAGATGGCATGCGCGGCCGGGCCAAGCAGATAGTCCCGAAAGGCCTCGGCCCGTGGACCGGCACCTTTGAGCAGCACCAGGCGCTGGGGCAACGGGGCGTGCAAAGTCTCTGGCACCGGCCAGACCTGCAGCTTGTTCGCCGCTTCCGGGGCGAGGGTCAGCGAATACGCTGTCAGGCCCAGCGGGGCCGCCCCGCTCAGCACAAACTGTGTGGCCTGGCCAATGTTGTCGCCCAGCACCACCCGCCCGCGCACCGCGTCCCAGGCGCCAATTTTCTGCAAGGACTGCTGCGCTGCCACACCATAGGGCGCCAGCTGCGGGTTGGCGATGGCCAGCTTGTCGGACGGTCCGAGGGCCTGGAGTGCGGCCTCCATGCCCCGGGCCACCGGGATGCCTGACGCCTTGGGGCTGATCAGCGCCAGGCGGCCCATGGCGTAGCGCTGGCCCGCGTCACGCGTCAGGCCGGCCTGTGCCAGCCAAACCACCTGCGCCTCGTCGGCCGAGATGAACAGCTGCACCGGCAGGCCTTGCTGAATCTGGCGGGCCAACTGGACCGAAGCGCCGAAACTGAACTCGGTCTTGTGTCCGGTTTCTTGCCGGTACTGGGCCTCGATGTCAGCGAGCACAAACTTCAGATTGCTGGCCGCCGCCACCTTCAGTATTTGTGCCTGCAAAGGCACGCACCAGACCCCGGCCACAAGCAGCAGGGCCGCACACCAGGGGCGGACGAAGGCCCGCATAAAGTCATGCGTCTTTTGCATAGTTTTTCAGCCCCATGACAGGCATAAAAGAGGCGGCCTCCCTAAAATCGGGCTCTTGCCGGTTACCACGGGGTTACATGCCCCTTGTGACCAGAGTATGTCAGCCCCCGGCTGTCGTCTTTTCAGAGGCTCCGAAAACGCCCTTCTGGCCTGTGGAAAGACGATTTCAAACTTTGGAGCTTTCCCCATGAACTCACCCGTGATGCAGGGCCTGACCCTCAACACACCGGCCTACGTCAAGAACGCCAGGCTGATCGCCTGGGTCGCTGAAATGGCCGCCCTGTGCAAGCCCGACAGCATCTATTGGGCCGACGGCTCGCAGGAAGAATACGACCGCCTGTGCCAGGAACTGGTCGACGCCGGCACTTTCAAGAAGCTCAACCCCGCCAAGCGCGCCAACTCCTTCCTGGCCTGTACCGACCCCTCGGACGTGGCCCGCGTGGAAGACCGCACCTACATCTGCTCGGCCAACAAAGAAGACGCCGGCCCGACCAACAACTGGATGGCCCCGGCCGAGATGCGTGCCACCCTCAACCCGCTGTTTGACGGCTGCATGAAAGGCCGCACCATGTACGTGGTGCCCTTCTCGATGGGTCCGCTGGGTTCGCACATTGCCCACATCGGCATCGAGCTGACCGACAGCGCCTACGTGGTGGTCAACCAGAAGCTGATGACCCGCATGGGCAAGGCTGTGTACGACGTGCTGGGCACCAACGGCGAGTTCGTGCCCTGCGTTCACACCGTGGGCGCCCCGCTGGCCGCCGGTGAGAAAGACAAGACCTCCTGGCCCTGCAACCCGACCACCAAGTACATCGTGCACTACCCCGAGACGCGCGAGATCTGGTCTTATGGTTCGGGCTACGGCGGCAACGCCCTGCTGGGCAAGAAGTGCTTTGCGCTGCGCATCGCATCGACCATGGGCCGCGACGGCGGCTGGCTGGCCGAGCACATGCTGATCCTGGGCGTGACCAGCCCCGAGGGCAAGAAGTACCACGTCGCGGCGGCCTTCCCCAGCGCCTGCGGCAAGACCAACTTCTCGATGCTGGTGCCGCCCAAGGCCTTTGACGGCTGGAAAGTCACCACCATCGGCGACGACATCGCCTGGATCAAGCCGCACGCCGACGGCAAGATGTATGCGATCAACCCCGAGGCCGGTTACTTCGGCGTGGCCCCCGGCACCAACATGAAGACCAACCCGAACTGCATGTTGAGCCTGCACAAGGACGTGATCTTCACCAACGTCGCCCTGACCGACGACGGCGACGTCTGGTGGGAAGGCATGGAAAAAGACACCGGCAAACTGCCCGACCACCTGATCGACTGGCAGGGCAAGGACTGGACGCCCCAGATCGCCAAAGAGACTGGCGCCAAAGCCGCCCACCCCAACGCGCGCTTCACGATCGCTGCCACCAACAACCCCGCGCTCGACCCGCAGTGGGACGACGCCAACGGCGTGGCGATCGACGCCATGATGTTTGGCGGTCGCCGCTCCACCACCGTACCGCTGGTCACCGAAGCGCGCAGCTGGACCGAAGGCGTCTACATGGCCGCGACCATGGGCTCCGAGACGACTGCCGCCGCCTTTGGCGCGCAGGGCGTGGTGCGCCGCGACCCGTTCGCCATGCTGCCCTTCTGTGGCTACAACATGAGCGACTACTTCCAGCACTGGCTGGACATCGGCGCCAAACAGCAGGCCGCCGGCTACCAGCTGCCCGCCATGTACTGCGTCAACTGGTTCCGCAAGGACGAGAGTGGCTCCTTTGTGTGGCCGGGCTACGGCGACAACATGCGCGTGCTCAAGTGGATCATTGACCGCCTCGAAGGCAAGGCCCAAGGCCAGCAAACGATGTTCGGCGTGGCCCCCGCGTATGCCGAAATCAACTGGAACGGCATCGAGTTCAGCGCCGAACAGTTCGCCAAGGTCACCAGCATCGACAAGGCCGCCTGGGCCGAGGAGTTCAAGCTGCACGACGAGCACTTCGCCAAGCTCAGCTACCACCTGCCCCAGGCACTGCTGGACACGCGCGCTGATCTGGAAAAGCGACTGGCCGCCTAAAAGTAATCAGGCTTTGCGCCTACCCGGCGCCTGAGCTTGCAGCCGCCCCGGCCACAAATCGGGGCGGTTTTTTTCACCTCTTCAGCGCAGCCAGCCTTTGAGTGAAGCAGCCATCTTGTCGGCCGAGATGCCGTAGCGGTCGTGCAGCGTGGGCAGTGCGCCTGCGTCCAGAAAAGCGTCGGGCAGCGCCAACATGCGGAACCTGGTGGGCACCACGCCTTCGCGCAGCAGCAGGCCCGCCACGGCTTCACCGAGACCACCGATCGTCGAATGGTTTTCGGCAACCACCACCAGGCGGCCAGGTTTGCGCACCTCGGCCAGGATGGTTTCGCTGTCCAGCGGCTTGATGGTCGGGCAGTGCAGCACGGCCACATTCACCTTGTCGGCTTCGAGCTGTTTGGCCACTTCGAGCGAGCGCATGGTCATGAAGCCGCTGGAGATCACCAGCACATCGGCGCCCTCGCGCAAGAGCTTGGCCTTGCCCAGTTCAAACCTGTAGTTGTATTCGTCGAGCACCAGCGGCACGTTGCCGCGCAGCAGGCGCATGTAGACCGGGCCCTGGTGGGCCGCGATCTGCGGCACGGCCTGCTCGATGTCGAGCGCATCGCAGGGGTCCACCACCGTCAGGCCGGGGATGGCGCGCATCATCGCCAGGTCTTCGGTGGCCTGGTGGCTGGGGCCGTAACCGGTGGTCAGGCCGGGCAGCGCGCAGCAGATCTTGACGTTGAGGTTTTCTTCGGCGATCACCTGATGGATGAAGTCGTACGCCCGGCGCGTGCCGAACACGGCATAGGTCGTGGCAAAGGGCACCAGGCCGGTCTTGGCCATGCCGCCGGCGGCGCCCATGAGCAGTTGCTCGGCCATGCCCATCTGGAAAAAGCGATCGGGGTAAGCCTGCGCAAACAGGTGCAGGTCGGTGTACTTGGCCAGGTCGGCCGTCATGCCCACGACTTCGGGGTGGTTGGCAGCGTATTGCACCAATGCTTTGCCAAAGGGGGCCGCCTGCACGCGCTGGCCTTCGGCCGCGATGGAGGCGATCATGGCCGAAGTGGTCAGCCGGGGTTTCTTGTCGGTCACAGCGTTCATTTGCGTTTCCTCAGGGTCGATTCGCGTCCAGCACTTCCAGCGCCTGCTGCCACTCGGGCGGGTCGACGCGGATGAAGTGGTTTTTGTCACGCGTTTCCAGGAAGGGCACGCCTTTGCCCATCAGCGTGTCGCACAGGATCACCCGGGGCTTGGCATCGGGCAGGCTGCGGGCGGTGTCGAAGGCGCGCAGCACGGCGGGCAGGTGGTTGCCGTCCACACGCTGCACATGCCAACCGAACGAGGCCCACTTGTCGGCCAGCGGCTCAAAGCCCAGCACCTTGCTGGAAGGGCCATCGGCCTGCTGGTTGTTGATGTCGACCATGCAGATCAGGTTGGAGAGGCCATGGTGCGCCGCCGACATGGCCGCTTCCCACACCGAACCTTCGTCCAGCTCGCCATCGGACATGGAGTTGTAGACAAAGGCCGGGTTGTTCTGATGGCGCAGGCCCAGCGCGATGCCCACCGCAATCGGCAGGCCCTGGCCCAGCGAACCGCCGGACATTTCCATGCCGGGTGTGTAAGTGGCCATGCCCGACATGGGCAGGCGACTGTCGTCGCTGCCGTAGGTTTCGAGTTCGGACTCGGGGATGATGCCGGCCTCGATCATGGCGGCATAGTGCGCGATCGCGTAGTGCCCGTGCGAGAGCAGGAAGCGGTCACGGCCGGCCCAGTCTGGATCGTCCTTGCGGAACGTCATCGCATGACCGTAGGCCACAGCCAGCACATCGGCATAGCCCAGGGCCTGACCGACATAGCCCTGGCCCTGCACTTCGCCCATGCGCACCGCATAGCGGCGGATGCGCCAGGCGCATCGGGCAATTTCGGACAGCTTGTCCTGTGATGTCATCGGTTTCTCCAGAGACGAGGGTTATTTGAAGATGAACGCCGGCACATACGAGACCAACAGCAGCACGCCAAAGGCCACCAGGTAGAAGGGCCCCAGCTCGCGTACGGTCTGGCCCACCTTGACCTTGGCCAGCGAGCTGGTGATGAACAGCGTGGTGCCGACTGGCGGGGTGTACAGCCCAATGGCCAGGTTCACGGTCATCATGATTCCCAGCTGCACCAGGTCCATGCCGATGGCATTGGCCAGAGGAACAAACACCGGGGTGAGCAAAAGCACAGCCGCCGGAAGGTCAATGAACATGCCGCAGACCAGCATCAAGACGTTCATCAACAGGATCACGCTCCAGCCGCTTGACAAATGGGCCTGCGCCCAGGACACGACACCATCGGGCATGCGGTCAAAGGTCAGCAACCAGCCAATGGCCGCGGAGGACATGATCACCAGCAGCACGACGCCCGTGGCCAGCCCCGCCTCGACCACACAGCGGTGCAGACGCTGCAGCCCCAGATCACGGTAAACAATCGCCGATACGGCACCGGCATACAAGGTGGCGAGCACAGCCACTTCGGTCGGTGTGGCCACGCCAAAGCGCAGGAACACCACGATCAGCACTGGCAGCACCAGCGCGGGCGAAGCATACAAGAGCTGGGTGCGAAACCGTGCCCAGTCAAGCTTTTGCGTCTCACGAGGAAAGTTGCGGCGACGCCCCACCCACCAGCACACGGCCATGAAGCCACCGCACATCAAGAGGCCCGGCAGTATGCCTGCCACAAACAGTGACGCCACCGAGGTGTTGCTCGACAGGGCAAAGAGGATCATGGGGATCGAGGGCGGGATCAGGATATCGATGGTCGCAGCCGCTGCCAGCGTGGCGGCAGAAAATGCAGGCGGATAGCCCAGCCGCTTTTGCCAGGGGATCAGGAGCGAGCCGATGGCTGAAGCATCGGCAACGGCCGAGCCGGAAACGCCACCAAAGATGGTCGATGACAGCACGCCCACCTGGCCAGGCCCGCCATGGAAGCGACCAATCAGACTGGAGAGCACGCCGATCAGGGCCTCGCCGAGTTTGCCACCCATCATGAGCGAGCCCGTGAGCATGAAAAACGGGATCGCGATCAGTGGAAAGCTTTGCACTTGCGCCACCATCTGCTGCACCAGCAAGTCCAGCGGCACGCGGTCCGAGGTGGCTGCAGCGGCCATGGCGGCCACCAGCAGGGCGTGGGCGATGGGCACCGCAATCACTGCGGCGACCAGAAAAACCAGAAGAATCAAGCCGGTCATGTCATGCCTCCCTTACCAATGCACTTCGGTCGTACCACCGGTCTGGGGCGGCTGGCGCCACGCGCGCCAGGCCGACACCAGAGCCAGCACAGCCAGCATGCCCATGCCGGTCATGACACAGGCATAGGTCACCGAGCCAGGGATCTGCAGGATGGGTGATTTTTCGTCGTGCACGATCTCCAGCATCAGCCAGGTCGCGCGGGTCAACGTCGCGTACAGGGCGCAAACCAGCAACCAGCCGAACACAGCGCACATCTGACGCAGGTTTGTCGGGAGTTTTTCCACCAAAAAGCTGGTGGTGATGTGCGCGCCGTGCTGGGCTGCCAGCACCACACCGGACATGACGAGCCAGGGAAACAACAGTTCCGGCACTTCGTTGGACCATTGCAGGCTCGCCCCTGTGGCATAGCGCAAGATGGTATTGGCCACAAGGATCAGGAAGATCACCGTGGTGCTCAGCCAGAGCAAAGCGTGACACACGGTCGCAATGACCCGTTCAATCAAGTTCATGGGACAAACTCCGGCCCGCACGCTTCAAGCGTGCGGGCATGTGAACAAAAGATCAGCGGGCAGCCGCGATCACTTTTTTCAGGAAGGGCCCGATGGGCGAAGCCAGCCATTTGTCGTCCACATTGGACGTGGCCTTGGCAAACGGGGTCTTGTCCACGGTGTTGATCTGCACACCCTTGGCCTTGAGATCGGCCAGCAGCTTGTCATCGCTTTCCTTGGACATCTTGCGCTGCAGCTGGGTGGCTTCAAGCGCAGCCTCCTGCAACACCTTCTTGTCGGCATCGCTCAGACGGTCCCAGCTGCGCTTGCTCATCAGCAGCGGGGTCATCTCGTATTTGTGACCGGTCAGGCTGATGAACTTGTTGACCTCATAAAGCTTGCTGGCATGGATGTTCATCAGCGGGTTTTCCTGCCCGTCCACCACGCCCTGCTGCAGGGCCACATACAGCTCGGCAAACTTGATCTGCTGCGCTTCGGCGCCCAAAGCCTGCATGATGTCCACCGTCACGGCGTCAGGCGGTGTGCGCATCTTCAGGCCTTTGAGGTCTTCGGGCTTGGTGAGCGCTCGCTTGCTGTTGCTCATGTGGCGGATGCCGTTGTCCCAATAACCCAGAACAACCATGCCTTTTTCGGCGGTCTTGTCGGCCAGCTCTTTGCCCAATGGACCGTCCAGCATCTTCCAGACCTGCTCAAGGTTGCTGAACAGGAAGGGCATGCCAAACGCGGCGTACTCAGGCACGGCGTTGGCGATTGCACCCTGCGAGTTGGCGCTCATGTCCAGCGCGCCGGTGCGCAGTGCAGTCACCATGGCGGCATCGTCACCCAGCTGGGCCGAAGGGGCCACCTGGATTTCGATGCGGCCATTGGACTTGGCCTTGGCCACTTCGGCCATCTTGACTGCAGCCTCATGTCGAGGATTGCCGGGCGCCGCGCCGTGACCCAGCGTGAGCTTGACGGTCTGGGCTGCGGCAAAGCCAGAAGCGGCCAGCAGAGCCGTGGCCAGCACGGTGCGGCGGATCAGGGAAGTGCGTGTCATGGTCTTGTCTCCAGTGTTGTGGTAATTGAAAGAGGTACTGCCGGAATCAGTGAATCAGCATGCCGCCGTTCACGTCGAGCGTGATGCCGGTGCAGTACTTGGACAGGTCGCTGGCGAGGAACACCACGCAGCCGGCCACGTCGTTGGGCTCGCCGATGTGGCCCAGCGGAATGCCGTCCAGGATGGCCTGGCGCTTGTCGTCAGGGATCTTGCCCTTGTTGATGTCGGTGGCGATCAGGCCGGGCGTGACACAGTTGACGCGGATGTTGCTGCCGCCGTATTCACGCGCCATGGCACGGGCCAGGCCCAGCACGCCGGCCTTGGCTGCCGAGTAATGCGGACCACCCAGGATGCCGCCGCCACGCTGGGCCGACACGGACGAGATGCAAACGATGGAGCCGCTCTTTTGCTCCAGCATGGTGGGCAGCACGGCTTGGGATGCGTACAGCGTGCCGCGCAGGCTCACGTCCAGGATGCGGTCGTAGTCGGTACCGGTGATGTCCAGGAACTTGACTGGCTGGGTGATGCCGGCGTTGTTGACCAGGATGTCGATGCGGCCGTACTGGGCCTTGATCTTGGCGGCGGCGGCTTCGCACGACGCCTTGTCGGTCACGTTGGCCACCAGACCCAGGTGCCCGGCACCCAGTTGGGCAGCGGCGGCCTGCGGGTTGGCCTGTTCCAGATCGAGGATCACCACCTTGGCGCCCTGCGCCGCCATCATGCGGGCGGTGGCGAAACCCAGGCCGTTGAGGCCGGCGCCGCCGGTGATGACGGCCACTTTGTCTTTGAGCAACATGCGTGTCTCCTTATGCTTGCAATGCGTTGATCGAGTGGCGCGATTGTTGGGCGACAGGTGCTTGCAGACAAACGATATAAACTCAACCGTGGTTTAATTTTGATCATGTTGCACCGCAACGATCCAAATTCTTTCAAGCACCATGATCCCGCCCCTGGCCGCCCTGCAGGCCTTTGAAACGATTGCCCGCCGCAAAAGCTTTTCACTGGCGGCGGAAGAGCTGCACCTGACGCCTTCGGCGGTGAGCCACCAGGTAGCCAAGCTCGAAGGGCTGCTGAACGTGCGCCTGTTCGAACGGTCAGCCCGCGGAGTGGAGCTGACACCTGCCGGCCAGCAGTACCTGCAGCGCGTGGCCAGCGCCCTGGGCGCCATCAATACCGCCACCGAAGACCTGCGCCACGGCGTGCAGGACACGCTGTACGTGCACAGCAGCCCCAGCTTCGCCAGCCTTTGGCTGATGCCGCGCATCGCCCGCTTCACCGAACTGCACCCCAACATCTCGCTGGTGCTGTCGGCATCGCATGTGCATTCGGACTTCCAGCTCGGGCAGATGGACATTGACATCCGCTACGGCCTGCCCAACTGGCCACACCTCGAAGTCGAGCCGGTCTTCACCGAGAAAATCATGCCGCTGGCCAGCCCCGAATTCATCCGCCAGCATGCACTGCACGAGCCACAAGACCTGCTGCGGGTGCCACTGATCCAGTCGGGTGTGAGCGTGGTGCAGTGGAGCGACTGGTTCGGCCGCTTCGGCGACGGCCTGCGCCCAGAGCGCATGGGCATGCGCTTTGACCGCGCCATGATGAGCCTAGACGCCGCAGTGCAAAAACTCGGCGTGGCGCTGGAAAGCAGCAGCATCGGTCAGTCCCTGATCGCCAGCGGCAAGCTGCAACCCGTCTTTGAAGAAGAGATGTGCATGCAGGTGCGGGCGCATTTCATGGTCTACCCGGCTCGGCACGCATCGCGCCCGGAAGTCAACAGCTTCTTGGAGTGGCTGCGGGAAGAAACAGGGCAAGCAAAGCGCTGACGGCTGAGACCAACTGTCGCAACAAGCCAAAAACAGCCAGCGCCAGCGCCGCTTGCTTGAACCGCTTTCATCTGATCCTGAATATTCATCGCTTGTTTTCATGTATCAAGCTGGCAAAAATCCCTGCCACCGTTTGAAAACACAGGAGACCGGCGACCGCGCCCGAGGCGGCAGGCGCCTTCAGCATGACTGCACACCCTCAGCAAGCCCTGGCCCAGGCCATCCGTTTTCTCTCGATCGACGCGATCGTCAAAGCCCGGGAGGGCCACCAAGGTGTGCCGCTGGGCATGGCCGAAATCGCCACCGCCCTCTACACCCGCCACCTCAGGTTCAACCCACAGGACGCCGGCTGGTTCGACCGCGACCGGGTGGTGCTGTCCAACGGGCACGGCTCGATGCTGCTCTATGCCCTGCTGCACCTGACGGGCTACCCCGACTTTCCGATCGAGGAAGTGCAGCTCTTTCGCGTGCTGGGCTCGGTCTGCGAAGGCCACCCCGAGCGGCCACACGGTCAGGCCAACGGCATTGAAGTCACCACCGGCCCGCTGGGCCAGGGCATTGCCAACGCCTTTGGCATGGCGGTGGCAGAGGCGTATCTGAACGCCCGCTTTGGCAGCGAGCTCGTCAACCACCACACCTACGCGTTTGTGGGCGACGGCTGCCTGCAAGAAGGCATTGGCCAGGAAATGATTTCGCTGGCCGGCCACCTGCAATTGGGCAAGCTGACCTTGCTGTGGGACGACAACCAGATCACCGACGACGGCAGCACCGCGCTGTCGATCAGCGAGAACGTGGCCGAGCGCTTTCGCGTGGCGGGCTGGCATGTGGTGGAGCTGGACGGACACGACATCGAGGCCGTGTCCAAAGCGCTGGATGCCGCGCGCGCCGACCCGCGCCCGTCCATGCTGGCGTGTCGCACCGTCATTGCCAAAGGCATTGCCCGGCTGCAGGGCCAGCGCGGCGGCCACAGCGGCCGGCTGTTTGAAGAAGACGCGCAGGCCGCGCGCGAGTTGCTGGGCTGGCCGCACGGCCCCTTTGAAGTGCCAGCCGAGGTGCAACAGGCCTGGCGCGCCGCCGGGCAACGCAGCCGGGGCGAATACACCGCATGGCAGACCCGCGTGGCCGCGTTGCCCGCGCAGGACCGCGCCGAGTTCGAGCGCGTGGTGAAAGGCGAGCTGCCCGCGAACTGGCAGCATGTGCTGTTGGACTACAAACACAAAGCCCTGCAGGCCCCACCCGCACCCAGCGGCATTTTCATTTCGGCCGAGATCAACGACCTGCTCACGCCCGTGCTGCCCGAACGCATGGTGGGCTGCGCGGACCTGGAGGCGCCCACCAGCCACAAACGCGGTTTGAGCGCCTTCACCGCCAGCGACCGCGCAGGGGCCTATGTGCACTGCGGCGTGCGCGAGCATGTGATGGGCGCCATGGTCAACGGCATGGCCGCGCATGGCGGTGTCATCCCGCTGTCGGTCACTTACCTGGCGTTTTCGGATTACGAGCGCCCGGCCATGCGCATGGCCGCGCTCATGGGCCTGCCGGTCAAGTTCGTGTTCAGCCACGACAGCATTGGCATTGGCCGCAACGGGCCAACACACCAGCCGGTCGAGATCCTCGCTTCGCTGCGTGCGATGCCCAATATGTGGGTCATGCGCCCGGCCGACGCCGTGGAAGCCGCCGAATGCTGGCAGGCCGCACTGACCCACAAGAGCGGGCCGGTGAGCCTGGTGTTCGCGCGCCAGAGCCTGCCGCTGGTGCGCACGGCGCACACGCAGGACAACCTCGCCAGCCGCGGCGCCTATGTGCTGCACGAAGCCGCCTGCGGTCCGCGCCAGGTCACGCTGCTGGCCACCGGCTCCGAAGTGCTGCTGGCGGTGCAGGCCCGTCAGCAGCTCGAAGCCGCAGGCATCGCCACCGCCGTGGTGTCCATGCCCTGCTGGGAACTGTTCAACGCACAGGACGCGGCGTACCGCCGCAAGGTGTTGGGTGAAGGCATTCGCATCGGCATCGAAGCTGCCGTGCGTCAGGGTTGGGACGCGTATCTGGGCATAGACGGCGGCTTTGTCGGCATGAGCGGCTTTGGTGCCAGCGGCCCGGCCGAAGAACTCTACAAACTGTTCAACATCACACCCGAAGCCGTGGTGGCGCTGGCCCACCGCCTGCTGGCCAACTGATCCTGAGTGCCCCCATGAAGATCGTTTTTCTGGACCGCGACACCATCTCGCCCGAGACCACCTTGCGCCCGCCCGCCTTCGCGCACACCTGGGTGCAACACAAGCGCACCCGTGCCGACGAAGCGGCCGCGCGCATTGCGGATGCCGACATCGTCATCGTCAACAAAGTCAGGCTCAGCGCCGAAACGCTGGCACAAGCCCCCAGGCTCAAGCTGATCGCCGTGGCCGCCACCGGCACCGACAACATCGACCTGGCCGCCTGCCAGCAGCGCGGCATCGTCGTCAGCAATGTGCGCAACTACGCCGTGCACACCGTGCCCGAGCACACCTTCGCGCTCATCTTTGCCCTGCGTCGCAGCATCTGCGCCTGGCGCGACGCGGTCAGGGCCGGCCGCTGGCAGGAAGCTGCGCAGTTCTGCTTTTTTGACCACCCGATCCGCGACCTGGCCGGCTCCACCCTGGGCGTGATCGGTGATGGCGTGCTGGGCCAGGCGGTGGCCGGCATCGGCCACGCTCTGGGCATGCGCGTGCTGTTCTCGGCACACAAGGGCCGCAGCGGTCAGGGGCGCCTGTACACGCCGTTCGAAGAAGTGCTGCGCCAGGCCGATGTGCTCACGCTGCACTGCCCACTGAACGCGAGCACCCGCCACATGATCGGCGCTGCCGAATTCGCGCAGATGGCGCGCAAGCCCCTGCTCATCAACACCGGCCGCGGCGGCCTGGTCGATGAAGCCGCGGTGGGCCCCGCACTGCAGGCCGGCCACATCTCAGGCGCCGCCTTTGACGTGACCAGCGTGGAGCCGCCCCCCGCCGACCACCCCTTCATGGCCCTGCTGGAGCGCCCGGATTTCATCCTGACCCCTCATGTGGCCTGGGCCAGCGCCGAGGCCATACAAGCCCTGGCCGACCAGCTGATCGACAACGTTGAAGCCTTTGTGCGCGGCACGCCGGTCAACGTGGTGGCGCCCAAGGCCTGAGGCCGCACACCCCGCGACCAATGCGGCGCACCTGGCGCACGACAATCCAGAGATGCCTGTTGCATCCTCCCCCGAATCCCGCCATCGTCTGGCCGTCATGCTGCTGTGGGCAGCCCCGGCCATGTGGACCGTCAATTACTTGGTAGCCCGCACCGCGCCGGGCGTCGTGCAACCCCATGTGCTGGCGTTGGGGCGTTGGGCTCTGGCTGGGGTCATTCTGGCTTTCATCGCGCGCCATGAATTGCTGCGACAGTGGCACCACATCCGCAGCGTGGCATGGCAATACCTGATCCTGGGCGCTTTGGGCATGATGGTTTGCGGCGCCTGGGTGTACCTGGGCGGACGCACAACGTCGGCCATGAACATCGCGCTGATCTATGCCGCTTCACCGGTGCTGATTGCACTGGGCGCCTTGCTCTGGCTGGGCGAACGCTTTTCCTGGCGGCAGGGCTTGGGCGTCGCCCTCGCGCTGGCGGGCGTGTTCCATGTGGTGGTCAAGGGCCAATGGTTGCGCCTGTCGCAGGTGCAGTGGGTAGCCGGCGACGCATGGATCGTGGCCGCCATGGTGGCCTGGGCCGGCTACGCGTTGCTGCAAAAGAAGTGGACCAGCCCGCTGGGCTCGACCGCCCGCTTGGCCGCCACCTGCATCGGCGGCGTGATCGCACTGCTGCCCTTTGCCCTGTGGGAGTGGACACAAGCCGACCGCCCCGAATGGACCTCGGCGGCCACCGGCCTGGTGGTGGCCGCCGGCCTGGTTCCCGGCGTCTGCGCCTACTGGGCCTATGGCTTTGCGCAAAAAGTGCTGGGCGCCAGTCGCGTCGCCGCCAGCCTGTACCTGGGCCCGCTGTATGGCGGCGTCACCGCCTGGCTGGTGCTGGGTGAGCCCATGGGCTGGCACCACCTGGGTGGCGCTTGCCTGATCCTGCCGGGCATCTGGCTGGCTTCGCGCAAGGCATCTAAAACAGCCGGACCATGAAAAAGGCCTCCCAAAGGAGGCCCCAGAAGCATCGCGCCAGGCGCGATCAGATGTAGTACAGGCGGTCGCGCAGGATGCGGGCAACGCGGCGCTGGGTCAGGTCCACCACATCCTTGGCGGGGGCGGTGTTGCTGCGGTCCAGCGCGGCCTGCAGGTCGGCCATCAGGCGCGGATCGGTCTGGGCCATGCTCCACAGGCGTTCGTCGGCGCGGCGCTTGGCCATGCCGGCAGACCACTGGTCCAGCGCGCCCATGGCGTGGCGTGCCGCCATGCGGGTGATGCCGCGCAGCAGCACAATTGCGGCCACGGCCACGCCCCACAGAACCAGCCAGGCCGCGATTTCGTGACGTTCGGCCCAGGATTCAAGCAGTTGGTCGGCCATGACAACCAGGGCCGACACGCCGGCCGCCAACAGGAGGCTGGCCAAGGCGCGCGAAGAAGTGCGCTCAACCCGAGCGGACGAAATGGTTTGGTGTGCTTGTGCGGTCATTTTTTTCTTCCCTTTAAAAATCAGTTTTGACAGATGAATTGTCAAAACCATGGGGTGAATGTTAGGGTTTTTACTGGTGTTGTTCAACTTTATATTGATAATGGTCGTCATTCATAATGGTGATAAATATGCGCAGGCCAAGCCCCTTTTCCTTTCGCACCCTCGACCTGAACCTGCTGCGGGTCTTTGACGAAGTCATGGCGGAACGCAGCCTGACGCGGGCAGCGCACAACCTGTCGCTGACGCAGCCAGCGGTCAGCAACGCCTTGCGCCGGCTGCGCGACACCCTGGGCGACGAGCTCGTGCGGCGTTCGGGCCAGGGGGTGGAGCCCACCCCGCATGCGCTGGCCCTGTGGCCCAGCGTGCGTCAGGCCCTGCGCCAGTTGCAGACGGCACTGGTGCCCCAAACCTTCGCACCCGCCGAGGCCGGCAGCACCTTCGTGCTGGCCATGGCGGACGCCACCGCCGCCGAACTCATGGGCGGGCTGGCCATCCGGCTGCAGCAGGCCGCCCCGGGCGTGTCGGTGCGGGTGGTGCCGCTGACCACACGCGACCCCCGCCGCATGCTGACCGACGGCCTGGCCGATCTGGCGCTGGGCTACTTTCCGGCGGTGCTGACCGACCTGACCGCACGCGCCCAGACCGGCGAGCCGGTCAACTTCGAGCACCAGCGCCTGTACGCCGGCGAATACGTGTGCGTGATGCGCAAGGGCCACCCACTGGCCGAGGTGCCGCTCACGCTCGACACCTATTGCGCCGCGCGCCACCTGCTGGTGAGCTTTTCGGGCCGGCCCTACGGTTATGTGGACGAGGCGCTGTCGTCCATTGGGCGCCAGCGCCGCATCGTGCTCACCGTCAACCAGTTCTTCACCGCCGGTCGTGTGGTGGTCAATTCGGACCTGCTCACCGTGCTGCCCTGGCACTTTGTGCCAACCACCGGCATGAGCGACCAGCTGGTGGTGCGCCAGTTGCCGCTGGATGTGCCACCGGTGCATGTGGAAGCGCTGTGGCTGGAACGCCAGCACAACAACCCGGCCCACCAGTGGCTGCGCCAGCAGCTGCTCGAAGTGGCGCACGCGGCCTTTGCCCACGGGCGCACCGCGGAGGCCGGCGCATGAAGCTGCAACTGCTGTCGGACCTGCATCTGGAGAGCAACCCCGGCTTCGCGCCCGAACCTGCACCAGACGCCGACCTGCTGGTGCTGGCCGGTGACATCGGCTCTTACCAGGGCGGCTCGGCCCTGGCCGAGCTGGACGACCATGACTTCGGGCTGGGCCGCTTTTCGCCGCTGCGCGGCTGGCCGGTGCCAGTGCTGTTCGTGCCGGGCAACCACGAATACGACGGCATGGACTTCGACGAGGCCCATGCGCGCCTGCGCGAAACCTGCGCGCGGCTGGGCATCACCTGGCTGGAGCGCGAAACGCATGTGCTGCAAGGCGTGCGCTTTGTGGGCACCACCTTGTGGTCCGACTTTGACGCACTCGGCCCGCTGGCCGGCCAGACCTTGCCCGAAGTACCCCCGCAGCACGCTGTTCCCGGCGGCTACACCGCGCAGCTCAAGGCGCGCGACAAAGCCTTTCGCGCGGCCAACTGGTACCTGCGCAAGACCGGCACCACACGCGGCGGCGAGCCCTGGCTGGCCGCGCAGGTGCGCGAGCAGGCGCTGGCCTGTCAGCAGTGGCTCACCGGGACGCTGTGCCAGGCACACGATGGCCCCACGGTGGTGGTGACGCATTTCGCGCCCAGCCTGCGCAGCGCCGACCCGCGCTACGGCCTGGTGCCGGGCACCGCCGGCTTTTGCAACGCGCTGGACGCGCTGTTGCCAAGCGCGCAACTGTGGCTGCACGGGCACCTGCATTGCCCCAGCGACTATGTGCACGAGGGCTGCCGCGTGGTGGCCAATCCGCTGGGTTATGCCGGCAAGGGCGAGCAGGCGCGCTTTGTGCCGCAGTGCACGCTGGATGTGACGCAAAACCGCATGGAGCACGGGTCTTGATCTGCTGCAGACGAGTGGTCGCAAGCTGTGACTAAAATCAATTCAGACAAAAACCATTGAAGGAGTCCCTCTGATGAAGATCCTGCTTGCCGTCGATGGCAGTGCCTACACCAAGAAGATGCTGGCTTATCTGGTCACGCACGAAGAGTGGCTCGCGCCGACCAACACCTACACACTGCTGACCGTGCAGGCCCAGCTGCCCGTGCACGCACGCCGTGTGGTGGGCAAGGAAGCCACCGAGATCTGGTACCGCGAGGAATCCGAAAAAGTGCTTGGCCCAGCCACGAATTTCCTGGCACGTCACGGCATCAACCCGAAAACCGTGGCCAAGGTCGGTCACGCTGGCGAAACCATCTGCAAAGTGGCCGAGTCGGGCAAGTTCGACATGGTGGTCATGGGCTCGCACGGTCATGGCGTGTTCGGCAACCTGGTGATGGGCTCGGTCGCCACCCAGGTGATGTCACACAGCAAGGTGCCGGTACTGATGGTGCGCTGACAGGCACCCGGCACCCGCGTGCAGGCGCATCAGGCCGCCTGCACGCCCGCGCGACCCGCCAGCACTTCATAGCGGGCCTGGTCGCGCAACACGCTGTCCGGTTGCACCGGAAATGGCGTGGCCCTGAAGGTGGCCGTGGCGCCATCCGGGCGAATTTCCAGCAAGGTGTAGCCGCGTTCGTCAGAGCGCGCATGGCGGATATCCGGGTTGTTGTCCCGGATGGCGGCCAGCATGCTCTCGCCCATGCCGCGCGAACTCACCGAAGTCGTCACGATCTCGCTGGCCACCACCGGTGACTGTTCATCGTTGGGCCGCACCCGCAGGTTGGCCGCCACGTTCATGTGCACATCCCCGCCCAGCACCAGCGCGTTGTGCAGGCGCATGTCGGCGATGCCCGAGAGCAGGCGCTCGCGCGCCATCGGGTAACCGTCCCAGGCGTCGTTGAAGCTGCTGCGCCCCAGCGGCGTGGCCACGCCCGAAGAGCTCATCTGGGTGGACTGCGCGATCAGCTTCCAGCGCCGCGTGCTGTCGGCCAGGCCCTGCATCAGCCAGGCCTCCTGCGCGTTGCCAAGCATGCTGCGCCGTGCGCTTTGCAAGGCGTCGCAGCCCACCACCACGCGGGCGCCGCCGCGGTTCGGGTCGGGGCAGGCCTGGTGGTCGCGGTACTGGCGGCAGTCCAGCGTCCACACCTCGGCCAGCTGCCCCCAGGCCATGCGGTCGTGGATGCGCATCTGGTGCGGCACCACAGGATCGGGGCCGATGCGCAGCGGCATGTGCTCGAAGTAGGCCTGGTAGGCGGCGGCGCGCCGGCGCAGGAACACCGACGGGTCGGAGTAATCGCGGTCCAGGTCGTTGGCATAGTCGTTGACCACCTCGTGGTCGTCCCAGGTCATGACCCAGGGGTGCGCCGCATGGCAGGCACGCAGGTCGGCGTCGCCCTTGTACTGCGCGTGCCGGGCGCGGTATTCATCGAGTGTTTTCGGCACACCACCCAGGTGGCTGCGGACGCGGTACTTGGCGTTGCTGCTTTCGTAGATGTAGTCGCCCAGGAACAGCACAAAGTCGAGTTCGCGCTGCGCCATTTCGCGGTGGGCCACGTAGTAGCCCTGTTCATAGTGTTGGCACGAGGCCTGGGCGATGCGCAGTTGCGAGACGCGCGCATCCAGCGCAGGGGCGGTGCGGGTGCGACCCACCGGGCTGCTGGCGCTGCCGCACACAAAGCGGTACCAGTAGGTGCGGCCGGGTTGCAGGCCGGTGGCGGTCACATGCACGCTGTGGCCGCGTCGCCCATCGGTCTCCAGCTGCCATTGGCGCACCGGCTGGCGCAGGGCCTCGTCGGCGAACACCTCGCACTGCACGGTCTGCGGCTGCGCCTGCCAGGCGGCGTCGGCATCGGCAAACACCAGCCGCGTCCACAGCACCACGCTGTCGGGTCGGGGCTGGCCACTGGCCACGCCCAGCGCGAACGGGTTGGTCTGCCAGGCGGGGCCGGGCAGGCGCCGGCCACTGGCCAGTGCAGGGCTCACGCCAGCCCAGGCCGACAGCGCCCAGGCCAGCGCCATGCGGTTCAGGTCACGACGAAGCATGTGTGTGGTTCTCCCTCAGTGCAGCCACGCCCCGGCACGCTGGCTCAAGAAGTCCAGCACCAGGGCGTCGAAGGCGTCGGGCGCCTCCAGGTTCTGCCAGTGGCCAATGCCGGGCATCTGCACCCAGCGGCTGCCCTCGATACGGCCGGCCATGCGCTCGATGGCGCGGCCCGGTGCGCAGCGGTCCTGCTCGCCCGCGATCAGCAAGGTGGGCACATGGATGTGGGCCAGCGCCGCATCACGGTCGAACGCGGCCTGTGCCTGCAACGCCAGCCGGTAACTCACCGGCGACAGGTTCGCCATGCATTGGCGGGCGAATTGCATGCCCTCGGCCAGCGCCAGCGGCCCGGTCTGGCCGGGCAACACCTGATCGGCCAGTTGCTGCATGTCATTGCCCAGGGCGTCGAGCAGCGCGGTTTGGCGTTGCGCGTCATCGGCCCAGCCGGAATCCAGACCGCTGGTGGTGCCGCTGAGCACCAGCCGGTTGACCAGATCGGCGCGGCGCATCACCACCTCCAACGCCACCATGCCGCCCAGGCCGTGGCCGAGCAACACCACCGAGCGCCGTCCGGGATCGGGCTCCAGCAAGGCTTCGATCAGGCGGATGCAGCTTTGCGCCAGACCGCGCACGCCATAGGGCTCGACCGGGGCGGACAGGCCATAGCCGGGCATGTCCCAGGCCACGGCGCGGTAGCCCTGCAGCGCGTAGTGCTCCACCTGCGGGGCAAAGCTGCGGTAACCGCCTGCGGCGCCGTGCAGCATCAGCACCGTGGGGCCCGCGCCCAGCGCGGTGAAATGGGGCAACAACATGCGGTCATATTACCCGCACGCAGACGACAGACCACCGGGTTCGGCCCGTTCAAAATGGCGTCATGAACCTTGTCCAACGCAAAGACCACCTCGACGGCCTAGCCGTCGGCATCCTGATCGCCTGCTGCATGTTCTGGGGGCTGCAGCAGATCCTGGTCAAAGCCATCATGGACCAGGTCGATCCGCTGTTCCAGTCCAGCCTGCGCGCCATCGGCGCCACGCTGCTTCTGCTGCTTTGGTGCCGGCTGCGCGGCATACGGCTGTTCGAGCGCGACGGCAGCCTGTGGCCGGGCCTGCTCGCTGGTGCCCTTTTTGCGGCCGAATTCGCCTGCATTTACCTGGGTTTGCGCCAGACCAGTGCATCGCGCCTGACGGTATTCCTCTACACCTCGCCTTTCTGGGTGGCGGCGCTGGTGCCGCTGTTTGTCCAGTCCGAGCGCCTGCGTGCGATGCAGTGGCTGGGCCTGGCCTGCGCCTTTGTGGCGGTGGCCTTTGCCATGCGTGAGGGCATGGGCGGCGGCAGCGCCGGCGGCGATCTGCTGGGTCTGGCCGCCGGCGCTCTGTGGGGCCTGACCACGGTGACCATCCGGGCCACCGGCCTGACCCGCATTTCTGCGGAAAAACTGCTGTTCTACCAACTCGCCACCACTGCGCTGTGCATGCCCTGGCTTTCGCTGGCGCTGGGCGAAACCTGGTCGCTGGACTGGAACGCACTGGCCTGGGGTTCGATGCTGGCGCAAACCGTGGTCGGGGCCTTTGCCAGCTACCTGGCCTGGATGTGGATGCTCGGACGCTACCCGGCCACCCGGATTTCGGTCTTCGTGTTCCTCACCCCCTTGTTCGCACTGCTGTTCGGCACCCTGTTGCTGGGCGAAGCGGTGACCACCACGCTGCTGGTGGCGCTGAGCCTGGTAGCACTGGGGATCGTGCTGGTCAACCGCAGGCCTGCTGGATCTTGACTTGAACGTCACGAAATCCTCAAATATGCTGTATATATTTA